>Ga0222719_10001713_pt1 | contig 20865 bp, 23 predicted proteins | sample C33_34DmetaG_FD_165039 | JGI IMG/M metagenome (GOLD analysis project Ga0222719, IMG submission 165039) | Estuarine water microbial communities from San Francisco Bay, California, United States - C33_34D | ecosystem: Environmental > Aquatic > Marine > Unclassified | place: USA: California... | reverse complement strand
GAGCAAAAAGGTGTCACGGTAGGCGATCTTGCAATGCGTACAACACCAGCAACTGATACTCCTGTAGAAACAGAAGTAGATCCTGTTGCACAGTATACAGATACAGCACCTGTAGCAGAAGCTCCGGCAGCTGATGGTGTATTATCAGATGAAGATATTGCAAAACAGTATCGCTCACAAGCAGATCGTTTGAGCAAAGAGGCTGCAGAACTAAGACGACAAGCAGAAGCACTGGTGCCTACAAAGCGCAAAACGAAAAAGACTGAAGAAAGTGTCGAATAAAGGAAAATTACCTCCCGAAGTTATTCGACACTGGCCTGAAGTATTTAAAGACGTAGACGTTCAAAGTATTCCTGTAGACTATTTGGATTCAATTCGTGTTGAATTCAACGACGGGAAAATCTGGGAAATAGAACTCGAAAAAAATACAGACACTGCAAAAGATGTATTAGAAGATAGTCTTGGTACGTTTTTTGAAGAATATAGCGATAGCATTGCAAACATAGACTTTAGATTAAATACTCATAAAGTGATAACTGATGTTAAAGCACGAACAAAAACATTTATGAAAAAACGTAAATAGTCTTTGTGAGATAAATATATATAAGAGGATAATCCAGGAGTTTTATAATGGCTTTACGTCTAAGACGCGGTACAGATGCACAACGACAGTTAATTACACCTATTGAAGGTGAACTAATCTATGTAACAGATACTACAGAACTATATGTAGGTGATGGTACTACACTAGGTGGTATTAGAATCACCGGAGAAGTTGTTAACAACATTGAGCAATTAGATAATGTTGATGCTGCATTACCACAGGACGGTGACGTACTAGTATATGATAGTTTAACCGGAGATTGGATAGCAGCTGAGTTACCTTTGGGTGATCTTTCAGATGTTGATCTAACAACTAATCCTCCTGGTGATGGACAAGTATTATCATATAATAGTGGAACCGCAAGCTGGGTTCCTGCAAACAATCTTGGTGGTGGTGGAGCAACATTTACTGGAGATATCACCGGTAGTGTATTTGGTGATGACAGTACTCTACTTGTAGATGCAGTTAATAATACACTAACAGGAAACTTAATTGGTAATGTAACTGGTCTTATTAAGGGTGAGGATACATCAACAGTTTTATATAATGGTGACTCTCTTGTTGATGCATTCTTTAAAGGTAATATTAAAGCAGGAAACGGATCTAATATACTAGTTAACGGTGCAGACGGTACTGATGCAAGATTTACAGGTGAGGTGATTGGTAATATCATTGGTAATGTAAACGGCGATGCTGCCGGCGATCATACTGGCACGTTTACAGGTGAGATTTCAGCAACAGGTACACTAGACGGTAACGTAACTGGAGATGTATATAGTGATGGTAGTACAGTAGTACTTAATGCAACGGCTGAAACTATTTTACTAAAAAAGATTAATCCAAACGGTACAAACGGCACACTTACAATATCTGCAGAAGAAGAAACTAGTAGAGTTTTGATACAAAAATCTTCATCTTCTGCAATAGGAGATACTGATGCTGTAGGCAGACTTCTATTTGGTAAGAACGAGAGCGGTGTTGAAACAGTAGTTCATGCTGTAAGTATTACAAACAATCAAATGTCATTTATTCCACAACCTGGCGGAACCCCTAACTATAACAATTATATGAAACTTTACAAAACTGGTACAGTTCAAATAAGTATGGCAGGAGAAATAAGCAATGCTCCTGGAGATGCAAAACTAGAAGTAGGTGGCGCAGTCTTATACAAACCAATGACTACTACAGTTAGAGATGCACTAACAGCAGCCGCAGGAATGGTAATATTTAATACTACAGATACTAAACTACAAGTATACGATGGTAGTGCTTGGGTAGATCTGCACTAATATTACTTTTGACAAATACTCATTAATTTTAAAACATTTTCCCAAGTTTTAGGTATATTCATTATTAAATGATAGCTCGGATCATCTCCCCAGCTGTTTGTTCTATGAATTTTTCTAGTATCAACAAAGTAACATCTTCCTTCTTCAATATTTAAACGCTGACCTTCGGTTTCCCAATGGTAATTTTTAACATCGCCCCAAAAGCAAACTACACGGAAACAATCTCTAGATATTAATGGAAAATCTTTGTGAGGTGGAAAAAAACTTCCTTTGTTTGCTTTTACAATATAAGTTCTTCCGAGTGGAGCAAAGTATTCGCATATCTGATGTAAACAAGGCATATCTTTATAAAATTGTGTAGAAAAAGCAAAATCTGACTCTTTTAAATTAGGATTATTTGTCCTTTTTCTTGCTTCTGGCATACTGAGACTATCGTCATGTGAATCACCTTCTAGTCCCCATAGTAATAATCCTTCGCGATCGTTTACAAATCCTGGGCGTTGTAAATAAGGGATCCATTTATCTTTATACGCATCTACTTCTTTAAAAAAATCTTTTGGGTTAATCCTAGGTCGCAATTCTTCGTTTATATTAAGACTATTTAACTGTGTTTCACACATAACATCTTCAGAAGTAGGTCTTCCATATGTTTCGTCTTGTATATATTTTTCGTAAAAATTCCATCCATAAAAGTCATGTTTATTATTGGTAATTAAATCTACTTTCTTTTTCATATTATAACCTTTATATTGTTGTAAATATACTTAGTCCGATTTTTTGATCAATTCCTTTAGATACGAAATCAGTTGAGCTATGTAGTCTCAAACTTTCAAATGCTAATATATTTCCAATTTTCCAAGGAAGGATTTTGTGTATGCTTAACCCTTCTAACCAATGCTCTCTTAAGTGTGTAATCTGTGATTTATCTTCTATTAACTTACTAGTTGTATGATCAACATTTGTATATTCTCTAACAAACTCATTATAATATACAGGGGACTGTTGTGTTTCTCCATTAATAAATTTTGCAGGGCCATGATAATAGAATTGATCATACATTACTAATCCAATGCCATTGTCGTCACCATTACACCATAAAGGAATAGTAAATGCTTTATAACATCTAGGAAAATTTTTATCATCATCATTATGAATAATATGAGGCTTAGATACATCAAAATAATGTGCTGATCTTACTTTAAAGTTGCCAAATTGGTTTCTTAATTTTTCAATAATATCATCAATTATACCTTCACCTTCTTTAACGTATAATACCTTAGGTCCTGTATTTTTTTCTATTATGTTGTTTGAGTTATAATAATGGTCTAAAAGAAACTGCACTTTACTACTAGCTAAGGCATTTTCAATAACTAGAGGCAGTGTTTCGTATTTTTGTATTTCACTTATTTGTTGAAGTGTTCGCATATCTCATTCCACGGCTGCGAGAAATTTATTTGTAAAAAGATTCTATCTGTTTTTACTTCAGGTACACCATGTTTAATTTTTGCGTTAATTATTGTAGGCATAGTATATACATGTTTGAAGATTTCCTTGTCACCATCATAATATACAATAGGACTAGGGTTGTCTGTTAAAGGTAACATAAGGACAGCAGTTCTTTGAGGATCTATATGCGCAGGCATTACTCCGCCGGCTAGTACTTTAGTAAATTTTCCATCAACTGCTCCGACACTATTAAATATTTGTTTAACAACAGGATTATCAATATTAGTTAAATCAAAAAATTTACAAGTTTTTGCAGTATCTAAATTATGACCTTTCTTAAAATGAATATTTTCTTTATAGTCTTGATGATTGTTTTGATACTCAAACAATTCTCTTTTTGGAAAATCAAAATTAGGTAGTTCTATAATATACATTAATATCCTCCTTCATTTAATTTAACATGTTCAAAGAACGGTGCAACTTTAAAGTCTGGAGTTAGTCTTCCTCTACGTGTATTATTACGCAACGGTATAGTTTGTCCTTGTTCGCCTTTCCAATTTGCAATTTTAAACCACACACCACTTTTATGCATAAATTTTCCTTTGCTTTCCGGATTTATAGGAAACATAAAGCTATCGATTTCAGGTTGATCGTTTTGATATATAGGTTCATTGCGCCAATGGTAGATATAATCTTCACTTAGTCCTGTTTGCTGAGATACTAATGTAACAAGTTCTTCTAGGGTATAATTATCTTGATCTGCCATACTCCTACCAATATCCCCTACATTCTTTATACGACAAACTACATTTTCAACGCCAGTACGTTTATATAGAGCAAGCATGCGTTCTACAACATCGTCATTAATTCCTTTAACAATAATAGTACCAGTATCAATAATAAACTTATTATTGACTAAGTTTTCTAGGGCTGCAACTTTTTTTGTTGCACATCTTAATTCGTCAATTTGTTCGTAATAGTCGTCACTATCGGCACCATTCATACTTACATAGCAATGTCTAAGTCCACTGTGTTTAAGATGCTGAACATAATTTTCTTTTGCTAGTCTTAGCCCGTTTGTAAGTAATGTACAGCGGTTTCCTGTTTTTTTAATACGTGTTATCATTTCACCAAGATCGTTGCGCATAGTAGGTTCTGCACCAATAATACGTATCATAGTTTTTTTAGGAAATTTTTGTATTGCCTCAAGCATCTTATCGATATCCATATCAGGAATATCTCTATTCGGAATATAACAATTTTTGCAATTCATGTTACATCTATGAGTAACATCAATAACAACATCCTGGAATGTATTATTTTCAGGCTCTTGTTCGTAATAATTTAGTGTTGTGTTCATTTATTTCCATCTTTCCTAATAGTGCAACTCGTTTTAAGTCTTTAGCAACATTTTCTACACTATGTTTGTATGCAGAATTTACAAAATATATATCTCCAGTATTCATAGTAACTTTTTGATTAGTAGGACTTTCTAAACTAAAAATATGACTACCATTTATTACTGCTAAAAATCTATATGAATAAGGATCATCTAAATGCATTGGAATAACACCTTGCGGTTCTAATTCTGCAAATCGCCAATCGTATTTTTCTTTGAAAATATGTAAACACTCAATATCTATTGTCCAATTATCTATGTGTTTTTGATTATATGTTTTGCCAACAGGACTAGTATTGTCGTGTTCTACACCATATGTTCCTTGTCTGTTTTCTATAGATCTTTCATTTGTAATTTCTGCATGTTTGCTCAAGTTACAAAGTTGATTGCATAACTTATTACTAATCATACCAAGTTTTATAACCCCCGGTAATTTCTTTAATTTAGCATATTGCCTTAATACCTTTATATCATTTTTCATAATTAAAAATCTCTAAACTTGTCAGGGGAAATTCAAAGTCTGTTGTAAAATTATACATTGCAATATTTTGCCAACAAACTTTATCCTGGTTTACACAATTATTTACTAATCTGCAAGTATTATATAATTTAGGCAATAAAATAGGCTTGTATTTAGTCATGTAATCTACTGCACGTTTCATTACTCTGCGGGTTGCAAGTGTCTGCATGCTGAAAAATATACATTTATAACCTAGACTTTTTGCAAGTTCAACTTGTTTAGGCCACATAAATTCAGTTGCATATCTTGAATTTACACTTTTCCTTTCCCAGGGGTTACTAGATCGCCAATTAAAGTAGTAAGTTCTATCTAAAGCTCTAACTATACTATTAGGATATATTCCGTTGTTGTACAGCCCGCTACAAGCTACTAAGACGCCATCATTTAATACTATATGGAAAGCATCATAGGAAGGTAACCGTTCAGAAAAATTCTTATAATTCTGCGTATTATGATGAGGGTCGGATTCAATATTCTTGAATGCATCTAATAGCATATCTTGATATTCAACTTTTTGGATTATATCTATTACTTTAATTGACATATATCGGCTCTTTTATTCTAGTTTTTTTCTTTGCTATATTGTTAATACTGTCTTTATAAAAAAATCTTGCTTCTATACTAATACGGGTATCTGTTCCTTCGTTAGTACTATTACCATGTAATAAGTTACTATGAAAAATTACACCCTGTCCATACTTAACGTCTAGTCTAGTAGGGTCTTCTTTAGTTTCCACTTCATTATATGTAAGACTTGAATGCCATTTGTTACTTGTAGAGTTATTCCATAAATGGGAACCAGGAACAACTGCTAAACTATACTCTTTACCAAATCCTGCTATGGGGATCCAGATATTATAATCACATCCGCAATCTTCTCTATCACTATGCATGTTTATTACATAACTAGGATACGGCTTAGGACGCACGATCATAAAAACACCTGTATCTTTATCTTGGGGAGCCACAGCAGTTGATCCGTGAGATAAAATGTCTGCATCATGTAGCCCCGAAACATCTTTCATATCTTTCACTATTGCATCATTAAATACTATCCATCGACTATATTGAAAATTGCGTGTCAAACGTTTAAAGTCTTTTTGAGCAACAACACGGTGAAGATTGGGTAAATCATTTGTAGTAATTTTCAAAGTGCCGAGTTGATTTATCCTATCAACAACTAATTTTTGTAGAGGGTAAGTATCAATATTAAAAATTCTATATCCTAAATTATTATCTACAATATTCATTCTTATCTCCCATTAAACTACCTTAACTATATCGTTAAATGCAGGACGTGGATACACTTCTTCTACTCTAGTGGGCGGAAATGGTATCTTACGTTCTTTATCTACTCTCGGATCATTATATGTATAATGTATACTAGGATCCTTGCCATATCCTATACCCATAATGAATCTAAAATCTAGTGCCCTTTCATCATCGTGTATATTAAATATTTCTTCTGCTCTATCATAATTGCGACAGATGTTTTGACACATACCAGTTTGTATACCTTGGTTAGCTAAGGCTAACATAACGTATGCACTGAATATACCTATTTCAATATTTTCTGTTTGTGTTTGGCCTCCATCAGTATCATTGGTTCTTTTTTTATGTTTTCCTAGTCCATCTAATTTACCTCGTTTAGAGGTAGTTTCGTGCCTTACTTCTAGATCACCTACCCACCTAGCATTAAATCCTAACAACCACGGTGCTAGTACTTGAGGATTTCCACGATCTTCTTGTATATCCATTTCTTTATTACGATGACAAATTGTCATAATTTCTTTTTGAATATTAATATCATTATTTCTTAACAATCTTACCTGATAAGGAAACTGTAGATTCTTACTAGGAATATGTGTATATACTTCTTCCAGTATTTCTACAATAAGTTCTTCGCTAGGGATATTGTCTTCGTCCCATGCAAATGTTGTATGCCTTGCTTCTACTAAATTATTCCATTCCATTAGTGACTCCCTTTCTGCTATTTAAAATATTTTGTACATTTATATTGGTCCAATCAATTCTTTTATTAGCATCTTGAGATAAGAATATAGGATCCTTCAACACAGATTTAAATTTATTGTAATTAATATGGTTAGTATTAAATATATTTTCGTTTTCATAATCTATGCCCATATCATTCCAAGGCAGTAGTTTAGTAAATCGGATGTTTGCCTTAGGATATGACAAAATCCATTTTGCAAAATCTATCATTTCTAAGAAATTTGCATTTTGAACAACAAATGAGTAATAGATGATTACGTGTTGTAGGTTTGGATTTAAATGTATATGCTCAATATTCTTTTTAAGTTGATTAAAATTTCCACCTTTACGAACAATATTATATGTTTTTTCTGTTGCTGCATCTATACTTATATGCATCCGAAATATATTTTTATGTATTTTGTATATTTTATTAACAACTTTATCAGTAAGCATTACGCCATTAGTTAAAAAAAGTAGTTTTAACAACGGAAGTTTTGTACCATCTAAGTCATATAAAAAATTTCTAAATACATTAGAACCAAAAGGATCACCTGATCCTGTTATGACAAATATTACTTCTTGTTCAGAGCCTACATTATAATATGATTCTTTTATTTTATTCAGAATAGACATTGAATAATTATATTCTTTGGACCCTTTAACATGCTGTATCTTAGATGATCGACAACTAGGACATTCTAAATTACAACTATGATCAAAAGAAAACTTTAATCTTTTTGGTAATTTAGTTGTTATTGCTTGTGTATGTTTATTAAAACCTCTATTTGATTGCCAAGACGGACATATATCAAGTTTGCAGTAAGTATAAGATAAATCATTAATTGAGTTTCTAACTTTAATAGCCTCGTTGCCTGTCCATATTTCTTCTAAAGAAGTATTGTTTATATTTCCTACAACTTTAGGATGCCAACTAGCACAACATAGTCGTACACTACCGTTACTAGATATTTCTGCATGAATAAAAGGTTCCGTACAATATCCAGACACTATACTTTCCTTTTTGGTATTTTACTATCTGCACTACTTACACAACTTTTTGTAATACAAGTTTTAGGTGTCTTAAACAACGTAAAGCCCGTTTCGATGTTACCAAGGGGTGCATCATGGCAAGAATAGCTCCTTTTTACACTACCGTCAGGCTCCCGTATTATTATTCCACTGTAACCGGCATTGCATGCCCATCCTTCGAAATTGTTGAAATTAAAGGCATTAAAGCGTTCTGCTTGGTCCATATACCATTTTTTACCTTTAGAGTCTTTTAGCTCTACTTGCATGTGCCATGGAATACTTGTATCTAGTTTTCCATCAACACCTGCAGGTATTTCAAATGTTGGCTTAGGACGTTCTGCCCATATACGTTTGCTTTCTGTATATGCACGTTGTGGCATACCGTTGTGTAATCTCTTTAGGTCTTCCGGTTTATATCCATCAACCACCCGGCTCGCAGTAGGATCTGATTGAGGCTTGAGTGTAACGTTGATTCCTTGCTCGTGGAAGAACAGGGCATTTTCCCAGTCTCTTTCAAACCAGTCTGGAACCATAACCATATTAATGGTAACCTGTACATCGTGCTCCTGACAGAAGATTAACTTGTCTGCAAAGTCTTGCATCTTCTCTTTTGTGTTAACATGTTCTGTATGTAAACTTGCTGTAATACTTGCTCTATGGAATGGCTTAACTGCTTCTACATACTGTTCGTGCCACTTCATATTGCGTGACATGTTTGTTGTCATGTGTACGCTAGTATAGTTTGTATTATCTACATCATCAGCAAGATGCTTTAGTATGTCCAAGTATCCAGGATGGAAAGTAGGCTCTCCTCCCGACAAGGAGAAGTGGAAAGAGTTGAAGCCGTTGTCTCGTGCTTGAGTTTTGATTTCATCAATTGTTCGCAGGCATAACTCGGTAGGACGGTGGTCTTTACGGTCGCTGCGGGCGTAAGGCCAACAATAACTACACTTGTAGTTACAGAATCTTCCGAGTAACCACGATACAGAAAATATATCACGATAAAGCAGAGTACGTTGACCCACACTGATAATGTCATCAAACGGGATTTTAGTAAAATCGTAATTGCTCCATTTTAAATCTTCAGTCATATTACTATTATAACACCTTTTTTAATAATGTCAATATTTTTTAAATCCCCAATATCTTTCTTTACAAAACCAACACATGCCACAATGCTTGCTAAAATCATCTGTAAAATCTTCGCAACTTCTTGTTATTGGAAATAATGTATCTAATACATTAAGTGTTGAATATAGTTCTGCTACACCCTTTTTATCTACATTTACTAGCGGCTTAAAACTTGTATTATTATCATTAACTGTAGGGCGAAACTTTTCTCCCGGACTTCTATCATCTGCAGGACCATTCCATCCTATAACATCCATTGCCTCGTTAGGTGGATTACGAGTGATGCCAACATAGTGGGCTTCGATGGCTTTATTGTCATACAAACGTTTAACAAATTTAGCTTGACTGCTTATGTACTGCGAACCTTCTGAACAATAACCTACACGGTGTTCGTCGTATATGTCTCCAAACACGCTTGTTAAATGTTTGATAATACCTTTAGCAAATAGTTCTTGATATGCTTTACCTTCATGGTTAACTGTTATAGGAGTAATACGAATATCATTGCGTTCTTCGCTCACATACTTAGATAACATATAAGCAACTATAGCACTGTCAGCACCTCCACTTATTTTTATGCCTACTTTTTTATAAGAACTAGGCAACTTGAATTCAATATCTTGTTGACTATTTTTTATTATCATCTTGTTTCCACTCTATCATATCCTTAACTAAATCATAATACTTCCAATCCTTAATTTTTGGAACCTTTAAATCTAAATTGTCAGTACATCTCCATTTAGGGCAACGTATAGGATCTGTGGGTAAATCAATACTTTCTAAGTCATATATATTTCCGCGCTTGCCGCCAACATGACAACTACCTATATAAATGTCTCCAGTTGGAGTAACTTTTAAATGCTTTACTCCAGCCCAACATAACCAACCTTCATAATTATTTTTCTTATCAAAGTTTAGTTCATTATAATGAAAATCTTCGTCTATAAGCTCTCCGTCATTATCAAACCAAAATTTAAGTTTACGCTTGTCTGGAGTAACTTTTGATTTATATAGTGTTTTGATTTTTTCCTGTTCGCCATCTTTATAAAATTTATTTTCTCTAGTTTCTATAGATTTAATAACTGTCTTATCTTTACTTGTAGTAAGAAGTTTAGGATCCATTGTATCATGATTTTTTTCAAAATCTAATTTTTTATCAGGCATAAGTTCGTTTGAATTACCGCCAGGTGGTCTAATATAGCGATGTTCTATATTTGTAATACCATGGTCGCGAAATGCCTTTTCCATACGTTCTACGTTTTCGAACTGTCCTGGATAAACCATAAATCGCAGGATAAGTGTTTTCTTTACGTATCCTATGTCCCAGTCTGGAAATTTTTTGCCGCTTGCTTCCTGTTCAGAATTCCATTCATTTCTCCAGTCTTCTAACTGTATGCATTTGTCTATAAATTCGTCAATACGATCTTGTAAATGTTCAAAATGAAAACTAAGTGTTATACCGTCAATATATTGATATAGTTCTTTTAAATATTTTGCTGTTCTACTTCCATTAGTAGTTAAACTGATATGTCTAGCACCTCTTTCATTTTTTATATATTTGCATAGATCCATAAACTTAGGATTTATCGTAGGCTCGCCGCCAGTTAAACTCCAATAAACATTATGTCCATGTTTATCAATAATAGCATCTGCTAAAATTTTCATTTTATCTAGTGGTACATGAGGCGAATGATTATCATGCAAATAATCTACGCAGTAACTACAACTAAAATTACAACGCTTTCCAATATACCAGTCTACACTAAATGCGCCTGTGGGATTAAATTTAAAATAACTTGCTACTGGGTCCATTGTTGTTCCTGATCATTATATGTGTATATAAATATATTTATGACATCAAATACTATCTGTCCTATGGTTTGGAATCACCAGTTTATAGACGGCACTGGGCGTGTGAAGCCCTGTTGTAGATTCCGAGGCCATATAGGAAAACTTGATAAAGACTTAGACGAAACGTTTGATAGTGATCAGATGAAAAATTTACGTAAACAAATGATTGCCGGAGAAAGGCCAGATGGTTGCACACGCTGTTGGCAAGAAGAAGACAGTGGAAAGAAAAGTTTGCGGCAACGATATGCACAACACAAGAAGTTAGGTGTCGTAGACCTAGAACATCCTCAGATCGAATGGCTAGAATTGGCAATATCAAACGACTGCAATTTAATGTGCAGGATGTGCGATAGCAAATATAGTCATAAGTTATTTGATGAAGAATTACAATACTATGGTAAAACACAAGTAAAAACTAAACGCACAAGTATGAATATAGAGGCAGTATTTCCTTATGTACCTACATTAAAGCATTTAAAAATTACAGGCGGAGAGCCTTTAATTACTCCTGATCACTGGAGATTACTTGATTATATAATAGATAAAGGTCATGCACACCATATCTATCTTAACTATAGTACAAACAATACTGTATATCCTAAACAACACATTGTGGACCGTTGGAAAGAATTTGAATACATAGAACTTGCTATTAGTTTAGATAGTATAGTAGCACAAGAAAATGAGTATCTTAGACATGGCACAAACCATGACCAGGCGCTTGTAAATATACAAAGGTTTGTAGAACTAAAGAATGAAATTAATCTAACTGTAATTGCCAGGCCTACTATAACAATACTAAATGTTTATCATTTACCAGAAACATTAGAATGGTTAGATAGTAAAAATATTAGACACAATGCAACACACCTAACACATCCAACACATTTAAGTTTAACTGTACTTCCAGACGCATGTAAAAAATTAATAGCAGACAAGTTTAATAATTATAACTTTAAAAATGATACCACTCGTAAAAGTTGTGATTATATAAAAAATTACATGATGTCAAAAGACGATAGTAACTTACTATCAGAATTTAAAAGACATACTGCATTTTTAGATAGTACACGCAAAGAAAATTTTAAAGACTCGTATCCGTACTTTGACTTTTAATAGGTGAATATCCTTTACCACAAGTCCTAGCACATCTCATTAACTTGCCACCAGCAAGGTCTTTTGACCAACTTGATTCAAGTTCACCTGCAAGCCAAGGATGTTCCAAAATTTCTTTCCAACTGTGTTTACGAAGACTGTTAAATCCTAATCCGTATTTTTGAAATATCTTTTCTTGCGTGTCTTTGTAAATCCTGTTTTTGTGTGGGTAACTATCGTCTGAAATATAACAACAAGGAAATACTTGTGCGTATGCATTTACATATATACGTTTAAACTCGTTTTTATACAAGCATTCAATAGGTGCTACGTCATAATAATTTTCAATAGTTCCATGCTGATCAGTAAGTTCTTGAAACTTTTGACTTTGCGGATTGCGATATTTTTCTCCGGGTGGTTCAAGATAATATTCTATATTTCCGTTTTTATCTTTTACACGCCACTTGTCAGGACCATCTGGCGAGTAATCAAACCGACTAGTTTTACGTATGCGAAACTGTTTAAAGCCCATCTTCTTAGCAAGTGCTTCTGCTTCTTCTACTTGATGTTCATTATGTTTGAATACAATAAAGTCCCAACGAGCAATGCCGCCTGCTTTAAGGTATGCTTCAGCATTCTCCATAATTTTTTCAAAGTTTGTTCTACGTCTATATAAATGGTTAGTATCTCCTAACCCATCTACACTAAAGATTGCAAGATCGTTTTTACGATAATGCCAATGGTCTGGCTTTTTTTCATTCATAAGACTACCGAGATTACTCCACCATTCCGGGTTACGCATACTAGCATTTGAATAAAATTCTACTGTTGCATCAGTATTAGATTTAATTTTGTCTATAGCATATAAGGTATGCTCTGCTACACAAGGATCGCCATGCGTTCCACAAAACATTACATTTTCTAGATTAGGAAATTGTCCGTTAAAGATATTATCAATATCTTCCTTACTCCACTCGTCAAGTTCAAGATCTTCTTTAGTTTTGCCGCCGAAGTCATTCCTTGCACACATAGGGCAAGCCGCATTACAGCGGTTTGTAATTTCTACATGCATGTCTTTAACAGTCTCAAAAGTGTGATACATTATATAAAATCCTTAGTATATATTAATTCCATGTTTTGAACCTTTCTACGGTTTCTTTAAAATCTACCCTATCTGGTAAACTACAGCTAAAAAAATATCTAGGGCTGTTTGATGTTCTTACCCCTTTATTATGTATTCCGCCATGCGGAACATCTGTTGAAGTAATATAAGGTATATACGGATCAACTGACATTACATCAAAATATTTTTCATCATATTTATGAAACATTGGCATATCCTTATATCTTTGATTTTTCCAGATTGTGTCTAATTTTTGTCTAAATCCTGTATCCTCTATTTGATGTGGTGTTAGTTTATCAAACATATTTTCATCTTTTATTACAAATACTTTATGTATATTAGGATCTGCCATAATAGGAATCTGAAGCGCAGCTTTTCGTCCTCTATCTATATGCGTAGGATTAGGTGGACCGGCATCAGTAATGCAATTCCAAGAAATAGTATCACAATACGAAGGAATACAGCCGGCTATTTGATTTATTTCATCTAAGGTTAAATCAACACTATAGTGGTACTTGGACATAACAATATCAAAAGAATAGTTTTTATATTTCCTTTGATATAATTTTGTTAATAATTTAATTAATTTTTTAGGAGGATTATTTAATTTCAAACAATGTTTCATTAAATTACCTTATCTAAACATAACTCGCTAAAATTTATCGAGTCAGGTTGATCAATTAACCATTTAATAGTCCTTGCAATATATTCTGGTTCTAATTTAGGAGTATCAGGCATCTTTTCGTCTTGATTCGGCGTATGTATATTGCCGGGACTTAAATATGTAACTTTCAACTTACAATCATTTTCGCCTGCGCTAATTTGACTTAGCTGTCTGCAATATGCTCTTAGAGCTTTTTTTTCTGCAGGATATATCCAAGCCGTTCCTTTAACAGGTGTGTCTGCACTAGAACCAATAGCAATTATATATCCATGTTTTCTATCTATCCATTTTTTAGCTATCTCCTGCACATATTCTGTTTGTGCAAATCTCCATATACAGCTAACTGCTATGAATATATCATAATCCATAGATAGTTCCGCAAGTTCTCTTTGCTTGCTAGGTATACTTAAATCTAAGCCGCCGTGCGTCCTACTTATAAATGTAGCATCAGGATATAAAAATTTTATTGCTTTAGATAGTCCATAATCTGGATTTCCTGCTACTAATATTTTACTCATTTGTATACCTCGCTAATTCAGGCAAATTTTTCCTCCAATTAGTGCCACGCATATGATCAAATCTTTCTAATGCTTCCACAGTTTCAGAAAATTCTTTGTTAGGTTCTAATGCCAGTTGATTTTTTACATCATTCAAATATCTCTTTTCATAACCTACCTGAAAATACTTGCCATAGGTTTTTATTATAAAGTCAATATCCTCTCCTGCTTTTTGTTTTGCAAAATCAGGTAAGTTCCTAATGTCAAAGTATGCAGGGCTTATTAATCTATTGTTAACTTGTACACGCATTGCTGGAGTTTTTAATTTTTCTTTATATACATTATCAATTATAGGTATAGAACTTCTCATATCCTCATACCACCATTTCCACATTTCCTTGAATCCGAATATACTTACTATACTAACTGTAGGCATTATCTTTACGGTCCAAGTGCTGCCGCACTGATTAATAAATGATTTTAAATTACTTTCAACTTTATTCCAATCGCATGGATATCTTACGTATTCTGCAGTTTCTCCAACACCATCTAAACTAGGTAACATGTCGCCTTTAAAATGTTCAAGTAAGTCAAACCACTTTTGGTTTAATGCTTGAAAATTGCTATTAAATTGTAGAGTTACAGTTTCATTATATCCTTTATCTAATAAAGTTTCTAATAGCTGTGTAGTTTTTTTGACTAAACTTGGTTCGCCACCAGTGCAATAAATCCTAGCATTACTAGGTATAATATCAATAATTTCATCAATTTGATTATCAGTATATGGATTTAACAAATCTATATTAAGTCCTTTAACTGTTCCATACTGTTTAGAATTATGTGTTGGTACAAGCTCTCCGTATGTTTCTGATTCTTTTAGAATATAACTACTACTTTTAGGTCCGCACATTACACAACCTAGATTGCAAACATTACTTAGACGTAAATCAATCATAATAAATTCTTGTTCGTCTATTTTATTCCAGTCGCCGCCCTGTTCTTCTTCCCATGCTCTATTTTCTCTAGTGCGTTTAGTCTGCATACCACGTGCATCGTCGTGTTTACATCTAGCACATATATCCGGATATTCTCCCCGTAAAAAAGCCGCTTTCATATCTTTAAGATATTTGCTGTCTTTATATTCTGCAGGATTACCAAGGAATTTATTTGGTGTAATTGCTTGCATCCAACAACAGGGTCTTATTCCGCCGCTTGGATCGGTTGCTACTCCAATCCATGGCATTATACACATTGACGGACTAATATCTTCTGCTTTTTCATAATTACTCATAATTCTATTAATTTCCTATTCGATCCGTATGCTGAACTAAATTCATAATCTGTTCCACAAGTTCTTCCGCAGGCAAAAAGTTTAGGAACTTCATCGTCCATAGTTCCTTGCCAACTGGCACAAAAATCTCTACCAAAATAATCATTGTTTAAAATATCTTCTAAACTATGATGTCGCAAACTATTAAAGTTTTTGCCATATTTGTCAAATAGCTGCTGGGCTTGATGTTTTTGTGTGTTATCACCGTAATGATGATACCCGCTTGCTGTCCAAGTACAACTCCATACTCTACCTTCGAAGTCTATAAACAATTGACCGTTTGGTTGCCATTTGCATTTTATCGGCGTATTATTTACATAGTTCTTCCAGGTACCGTATTTTTCTATAATTTCTTGATTCTGTGTTTTACCGCTTCCTTGAAAATTTGGATTTTTGGGCATGCCAAGAACATACTCGCTACGTTTGTTTTTAACTTCCTGTGCTTGTGCTTCGCCACCTTGTGTATATTGGGTGTCATTTACAAAACGATTAGTTAACTTGATTTGAAACTGTTCAAACCCTAGTTCTTTAGAAAGTTCTACAGCATCGTCAACCTGATGTTCATTATGATCAAAAACTAAATAGTCCCAGCGTGAACGGCCGCCAGCAGAATTAAATGCTTTAACGTTTGAAACTATCTTGTTCCAGTTTGAATTTACACGATATTTCTTGTTAGTGTCTTCTAATCCGTCAATTGAAAAGTTTACCTTTCCTCGTCCTTTGAGTAGTTTAGCAACCTCTTTCCACCAAGTTTCGTCTCTAACACTAGCATTAGTGGTTATAATACATTTTGCCTGGGTGTGTTCTACAACATATTGTAGACAATCTAAGAAAGTTTCAGAAAATCCTACTTCGCCATAGTTTCCGCACCACATTACTGTTTCTAAGTTTAAAAGATCATTTAAGAACCTTTTGTAGTCATCTACTGTAAGTTCTGTTAAAGGAAGGTCAGGATGTGTATTACCTTCATGTGTTCTAGCACATTGAGGACATCTTAGATTACAGGTTGAATTATGATCTAACTGTAAATACTTTATATCTTTACAATCAAGATATTTCACTTGTCCACCCTAGTTCTACACACTTGTTGTGTGCTTGTTCGTATGTAATACTATCAAAACTTAAACTCATTAGTACACGACTGTCATTTGATCTATTCCAACCACCGTGCGGAACAGCAGGATCAAATAGTACTGCGCTATCTAAAATAACATCATCGTAAAACCCGTCAACGTAATCACCTTGGTATCTTGTATTTGTTTCTTTCTTGAAGTCAGTTTGCTGGGTAGACAGACTAAAACTATATCCGTGTCCATAAGCTGGAGGATATTGTGATAAATCAAAATTCTTACCGAAAAACGCTATGCTGTTTGTTAAATCAACTTTTACAGGAATATTTATAGCAACAGTTCTACCTCTATCAGTGTGCGGAGAGCTTCTGTAATTTTCTTTATCTCCTACATAAAATTCTATAAGACATTGTTCATCAGTAAGTTGCTTAAAAGGTTCTCTAAAGTAATCCCATCTCTTTGTTACTTTACCTAAACTATAATGACCCATTGTTCTAGATGCTTGTCTAAAAAAATTTATATCTTCATTGTTTTCTTTACTGTGATCAATTGTGTTCCAAATGTCTATTGCATCATCTATTACATTTAATTTGTCTAATTTAAGATGTGGTTTCATTTTCGTACTCCTTTAACATTTCATACATTTCCGGACAGTAGTTTTCAAATTTATGTCCTCTAATATTGTCTAATTTTCTTGTATGTTCCCAAAATTTAGGTAAACCTGCACTCATGTCTTTAGCATACATGAATTCTTTATAAGTGTCAAGTATTTTTCGCATTTGCCGTTTACTTGCAATATTACGACTTTCATTTGAAATAAATTCATCAATTACACTATCTAAATTGTCTTTCGATTGTTCAAACTTATCTGCTACTATGTTCTTTACTGCTGTAGGCAACATTCTTATGTTTAAAAAATGTGGACCATGTAATGGATGAGGACTCATAATAGGTTTCATATCATCATCATTTACTCTTGGTAACGTATTTCTTATAATGAATTCTAGAATTTCTGGTAATACAAAAACATTGTACACACTAATAGTTGTTGCATACCAAATTTTAAAGTTTCCGTCTGCACTAGACAATTTATTTAAATTTTCCCATATTTTTTCAAAATGACTAGGATAGCGTATGTAATAATTTAAATCTCCTATAGCATCAATACTTGCACCTATGCCTATACGTCTAAAGTGTTTCCAAATGTCCCAAGCACGTTGCGGAATATTTGTTATATTTGAATTGTATTCTACTATCATATCCTTTGCATAACCACGGTCAACACATTTTTGCAAGAAAGCATAGTGCTGATCGATCATAAAAGGTTCTCCGCCCACAATATATAATTTTTTAATATGCGGAATATGATTTTCCATTTGCTCCCAATATGATTCACTTTCATGCCAGTCATAAACATTCACTTCAGGAATGTGTTTACCCTTTGCATTAGGCACTAGCTTTACTGTACCGTGACTATCTTTATAAGTATTACCCCAAAGTTTCACTTGTTCGTCATACCACATGCTACTATCAGTTGGTCCGCACATACGACATTTTAAATTACATAAGTTTCCAAATCGTAAATCAAAAAAACTGTTGCCAATAGCGTCAGTATCTATTGTACCATCTTCATGAGTGTGTTCTAACAAATAGTCCCATGTAAATTTGTCGTCTTCCTTGATTTGATTCCAGCCGCCCTTAATCCATAGCTTATTTTCAAGCATACGTCTACTAGTCATTCCAGCATCTTCTTCAGTATGACAACGAATGCACTCTGGATGGCGCTTTCCGTTTATCATAGCTTTGCGTATTTCTTTTTCAATAGGTGCATTTCTTATTTCATTAAGATCGCTATCTCTAGCGTTAATAACGTTGCCGTTTTCGTCTTTAAGTATGCCGCCGGTTGGTCCATGTTGTGCTTGACAACAGACTCTAATATCGCCGTTAGCACGATAACTTTGGCTCATCCAAGGAATAGGGCATTTAGTGTCTGTCATTATAACCTCTTTTTTGTATATATAAATTTTTATCAGTGGGACGCAATGGATCTTCATCATTATCCCATCGATTGCTTTTAAACAGTTTAAAATGTATATTGTTATCTTCGGCCATTTTTTGAGCTTCTTCGATTTGATGTTCGTTAAATTTAAATGGAATAAATTGCCATTCTATTTTTTTTCCTAATTTGGCACCTAGTTTCATTGCTTCCCAAACTTTATCAAACTCTGTCCCTTTTCTATACATATGAGCAGTATCTTCTAATCCGTCTACTCCAAATCTAACTATATTCACAGGGTCTTCATCATAACAACTATAAAATTCTTCCCACCATTCAACAGTTCTAGAGGGCGATGCAGTGGATATTATAAAGAATTTTTTATGTTCAGAAATCATTTTTATAATATCAAAGATCCTTGGATGAAATACAGGGTCGCCCAAACTTCCTTGTAATAAAAAGCGTTCGTTGCCTTTATCTTTTACAAGAGCTTCTACATATTCATATTTCATATCTGTTTTTTTAAATATATTATTAGGACTTTTTTCTGGCCATCGTGTTCTAGGACATTTAGGACATCTTAAAGTACATCGTGTACTTAATTCTAAATGATAATGTTGTCGATTATTAACCCACTTAACATTACAAGTTTTAGAACATTTTTCAATAGGACTTACTTTATTTTTTTGAATTTCTCGAATCCAAGATCTCATATCTGCTGTTATTGAGTCAATGTCATTGTACTCTAAATGCCATTCTTTTTTAAAAAATTGTTGCCAGGCTCCAAAATTTAGATCTCCTGGTGTAGTTGTTGCCTTGCCGTATCCCATTGATAAATCGCAACAAGGCATACATTGCCCATTAGCATCTACATACAGTTCTCTAAGATTTAAACATCTAGGGTGCTCTGTACTATACATTTATCTTCCTTAACTGAGGAAACTTATTAAAATAATTGATTCCACGTAATTTTGTTAAAGTTTCAAAATACTCTAATGATCTTTTATCTAATTCTTTGTTGTTATATTCAGGCATACGTAATGTAGATATAAGCATATCTAATGCATCGTTATAATGCTGTTTCTTTTTGTGTTTGTTAAAAATATATAAACTACTTCGTATATTTTCTAACTTTTTAATTTGTTTATTTCTATCTGCCGAACTAACCATTTCATGTCGTAGATAGTCTTTACCTCTAACTGTTGTAAATCCTAGATAAAATCTTTGCGAATCGTCCTCTTTAATGTATTCATCAAAAAATGTAATTAGTTTATCCATAGTCAAACAGTTTAACGACTGCACTGTAGTTTGTGTAAGGAAGCGCCATCCTTTGTGAAGTTTTCTTGAATTAGTCATGCTGTCTATAACACTTTGCCATTCAGTATGATACCTAATATATTCATCTTCATCTTCAAAACTATCAATACTAAATCTAAGAGTGCCGCCGCCGAATTTGTTTAAAACATTAATTACATCCTCAGTAAGCAATGTAGCATTAGTACTAATGTCTAATTGAATATTTTTTGCATATTCCGTATCGCCAATACTGTCAATAAATTTAATACTCGGTTTATCTGCAAAGACTTCGCCGCCTCTAAATTCCATAAACAAACAATGTTCAAGATTATCCATAATTTGTTTTTTAAAAAATTTACTACTGCTTAAATATTCTTGGCCGCCGTCTTTAGCAATATCTAATGCACCTTGCATCATAGGAATACTTTTTCCTTGTTTTTCCCATTTTGAATACTCTTTATACATCATTGAACTTAGGCCTGGAGTACACATAATACAACTTAGATTGCACTTTGTACTCAACCGTATTT
>Ga0222719_10001710_pt1 | contig 20882 bp, 30 predicted proteins | sample C33_34DmetaG_FD_165039 | JGI IMG/M metagenome (GOLD analysis project Ga0222719, IMG submission 165039) | Estuarine water microbial communities from San Francisco Bay, California, United States - C33_34D | ecosystem: Environmental > Aquatic > Marine > Unclassified | place: USA: California... | reverse complement strand
GTAAGAAGTTTGACTTTAGGCATTTGGGCCTCCTTTCGGCTTAATAAGTGGGCCGGTTTCCCAGCCCACCCATAAGCCGAATTAAGCTGCGGCTGTGATGAGGTGCTTAACAGCAGCAGTGTTGGAGAGAACACCGTCGAAGCGGATGTAACCCAAGATGCCGAAGTCAGGTGCGAAACGCTCGCGTGCAACGTAGATGCTTGGTGCGCCTACTTTGCGAACGTAGAATTTCGACATGTCACCGAACAACATGACCTTCTTGGCGGCTGCAAGGCTGTCCATTGCTTGGTTTACAACGACGTTGTAGCCCAGCAAGTTTTGTGGAACGCCAGCTTGATAGTTGCCCATCTGCCAGAGGTAGTTGCCGTTGCCATCTTTCAGCTTACGAACCGCAGCAAGTGTGCTGTCGTTCATCATGATGGCTGTAGCTGGTGAGTTGCGGTACGCAGGGTCAACTGAGTGGATCAAGTCGATGATCTCATCAGCGGTCACAGCGCCAGTTGCAGCAGCTTCTTTACCTTCTGCTGAGTTGGTAACAATACCCTCAACGTCAGATGAACCTGAGCCAGTTGTCAGCTTGTCGTTAGCGATGCGGCCAAGGCGCTCACCAATCAACTCGCCCAACAGGCTTTCCATGTTCAAGATGCTGTCTGCGTTCAGTTCTGCTGACCAGCGAATCCACTCTGAGTCGAATGAGAAAGCGCCGACTGACTTCTGACCGAATGTCGCGTCTTTGCCGCCATCATCAGTAGGCTGTGTGCCTTCTGTGTGTGCAACAGCAGTTACGGCTGTGTCATCAACAGTTGGGATGTTGAATGGACGGCCATCAGCAGAGTTGATTACTGTGAACAGTTCGTTGCCGTACATTGGGCCAGTAGCAACCATTGATTTCTCAATGAATGTAGCAAGCTCAGTTGGAACTGTGTAACCACCAGCGCTGTCGGTTGAACCAACCTGTGCGCGATGCTCACGAAGTACGTTGCGGACTTCTGCGTCAACAAAAGCGTCACCACCAGCAGCAATCATTTCAGCGAATGCAGCGCGGTAGTCCATCTTGAAGCCTTCGTCTACTGCTGGAGCAGAACGGTCTTCAAATGTTGGGCGACGGTCAAGATCAACAGCATCGCCAGCGCGAAGTGCAGCTTCAACTTTACCAAGACGCTCTGCTTTAGCAGCCAGCTTGTCGTGGTCTGCCATCATCGCATCAAACTCACGCTCAACTTCAGCAGCGCGGTCTTCTGGTGTGTTGTCAGTTACTTCGTTCAGTTTTGAACGGGCCTCTGTGGCAATACTTGCCATTTGCTCCCGCAGTGTTTTAAGATCAGCCATGCTGGCCTCCTTCTAAAATGCCTTGCCCAAGGGCGGGGGAATGAACGGGCTAAACAGCGGGAACCGCCGTTATCTCTTACAGCTTGGCCTTCATGCGAAGGCGGCGTGCTGCTTGTGTCTTCTGCTCTTGAGCGCGGTGTGCCTCAAGTGACCTAAGACCAATCTCAGTGCCGTCATAAGCTGGCGTTGTAACGATAGCCACGTCATGCAACTGCAAATCTTGGATCATGCGCTTGGGCATATCGCCGCTGTCATCCCACTCTTGGCGAGTTGGAACAAATGCAAACGACATCTTATCAAGATCGCCACGCTTCATCTTTGGGACAATGCTGCGAACATCTGGGTCAGAGCCATCAAGCTCAGTCTCCATATACAAGCCACGCTCATCTTCAGTCAGCTTCAAAGTACCTGAGCGAGTGCGGGCCAGCGGCAGGCCATCATGATTAATCAAGAAAACAACGTCATCTTGGCGCTCAATTGCGCTCTTAAATGCGCCGCGCTCAATCACCTCAGTGAACATGCCAGCGATGTTTGTCTCTTCACCAAAGACAGCAGCGTAGCCGGAAACTCGGATCGCCTTGTCTTCATCCTCACGAATTTCGAGAGGTTGCGCGATTGCGCGAATTTCACGTTCAGCCATCTCGGCCTCCATAGATTTTAACAAATGTAACACAGAAACCGCACCTGCGTCCACATAGCTGCGCTCATCGTCTTCTTGCTCTAAGATGCGGTTCGCCCACGATTGCCCTGCGTCACCACCCCAAAGTGCCCACGCTATCCGGCCATTGCTAGGGTAGCCCTCCTCGCCACGATTGAAGCCTTCAGCTTCTTTATCGACCTCATGGCGGGCAAAGTAGCTGGACATGCGCTTAACCGTGTCCATGCTGAGGTTTTCTTTGTTTGAAATATCCCGCGCGCGGGCAATACCCACCTCAGTTCCACCACGACCAAATTCACGCCGCCAATCAAGACCCCGTTGAGCCTCTGCGGCCATCGTGTCATTCGGTATCGGCATCATCACCCCCAAATTGAGCAGTGATCGGCACGGTCGCGCCTTGAACCATCAGACTGTCACCACCCTCAACAGGCGGCATGTTCTCAATGGTCCGAACTTCATTTGGCGTGCGGATTGCGTTCTGGATCGTGGTTGCGTGTGCATCCATGCGTGTCTTGAAGTCACCACGCAGCAAGCCGTCAACATTGAACTCAATGTATTGCCTAGACCCGCGCGGGAACAGCTTGAGGTTCATTTCCTGCTCAACTTGCTCAATCCAGCGCTTGAGCGTGTGCTTCACAAAGTGCAAATCCTGCTGCTCAGTGTTGCTGAACGTGCCGTGCGTCAAATCCTGCAAGAACACGGGCGGCAAGCTGTAAATGCGGGCGATCTGCTCAATGCTAAAGCGCTGCAACTCAATAAGCTGCATCTGCTCAGGGTTGAAGCCGATCTGCTTCATTTCGTGACCCATTGGCAGCGCCATCACAGGCCGACCTTCACGGGCCAGCTTTGCAGTGGTCTTAGCTACATCATCAGACGCCCTTGCAGCCGCAGCGCCGCTCTGAAATGGGCCTTGCAGCACAACAGGCGGGATACCACCACTCTGGAACGCTTTGGCCCCGTAGCGGCTCGCTGCGATGGCCATGCCGATTGCGTCACGGTTGGTAGCAATAGGGCCGCGCACGTCCAAGCCGTTTGACTTGAGCATAAACGGAATGTCGATGACTTCACTGGCTGCGTAGGTAACGCCCTTGCAGAGATAAACCTTAATCTGGCGCTTGCCCTCAGTGCGATGCTCGACCCGCGTGTATTTCGGGTCAAGTGGCCAGAGGTTCTTCACAGCGCCATTGCCGGAGCGCTCAATGTAAGTCACGCAGCGACCACCAGTAAACACTTGGTCAAACATATACTTGCGCCACTCAAATGATGACATGGCGTCATTGGCGGCATCATGCAGAATGTTTTCTAGCGAACCAGTGGCACGCTTTCGGCCATTGTTGGTCTTGCGGTAAACATGAAGCGGCAAGCCAGCAAGCGTGCCACTCAGAAAGTTGACAGCGGCCCAAACAGCAGGAACCCCAAGGGCCGTGTCAGTGTTGACCGTCACGCCAGCAGAAGCCGTCATTTCACCCCAGCCCATGACTTGCAGAAAGTCTTCTGCCGACACAGGTGCGCTTGGGTTTTCAAGATTGCGACTTTCCGTTTTGCGGAAGCGGTCAAATAATGCCATTACGAGCGTCCTCGGTGTTTGTTGCAAATTAGCACGTTAGGACGCAATCGTAAAGTCAGGCTAAATCTCACCAAGCATGAGCGCGATCGCATAGGCTGCGACAGGGTTAAGCGGGCGCTCTCCCTGCTCCCAGCGGCGTATCGTGCGACCTCCATTGGCCCCCATGCCCCACTCGTCGGCCAGCGCCTGCTGGCTGTAGCAAAGCGTCTTGCGTGCGTCTTTGAATTGTTCTTTTGTCATTGCTGTTCTCCTAAAAAGAGTAAGGGGCCGAAGCCCCCGTTGGTTATGCTGCTAGTTTTTCAGCCTTTAAGATGCCCGACTTGCAGGCGCTGCGGTTCCAATCGGTTGTGCCGATTACATCCCAGTTCCAATGAGAATGTGCATCTTTGTTGTTTTCATGCCATTGGTCGAAAAACTCGCCAGTGCAAAAGCAGATGGCCTCTACGCCAAAGTCTTTGGGATCAATATCAACATCTTTGCCTTTTACTGTATGGCCAGCGTTTGTATGCCATGACCAGCGTTCGTTTTTGCGGCCATGCGCGCCAGAAAGCTTCACCTTGAATGTGCTTCCGTCTTTTTCCACAAACCAGCCGCCAGCATAGTCGGTTATTTTAACATTACCAAGCAACTCGCCTTTGGTGCCGTTTGTAAAATCAAAAACTTTCATTTTTATGTCTCCCGTAGCGTGCGGGGCCGAAGCCCCTCGTTGATTAAAAGTTGTAGTCGAGAAAGCGGCGCGGGGCGTCTTGGATGGCGTGCTTGCCATAAGCGCTGTAATACTTCCCATCTTTGCGCAGGTAAGCCTTGATCGTTGGGAGACTTTCGTTGCTCTGGTATGTCCAGCGCTGCTCGTGTTGATTTGAGCAGTGGGCGCTGAACCCGCCAGCGTGAAACTCCGGCTTGAAGTCTGGGTCAATGGTCGCGTCCATTTCGCGGATTGTGATCTGCTTGCCGGTTTTGCTTGTCGCAATGATCTCGAAAGGCTCAACGTCTGAGTATCCGATAAGGTTTGCATATTTAGTCATGTTCGTTCTCCAATCTGGCGGGCTTCATTGCCCTATACACATGAATATAGGACCACTGGTCCTAATGTTCAAGAGGAAAACGCTGCATGGACAATTATTTTTAAATTAAGTACAATTCTCCTGCGGTGCTCCCTCATACCTACCGCATGAAACCCCGCCGCGCCCGCACCTCCCACTGAAGATAGCGGCGGGGTTTCTTTTACTGTATTTCATGGTATTATGTTAAGAATGCCGCAGAGGGTGACATGCCAGATACAGACTTCAGAAAAGCCATGCGCGAGAGCGAGAGCAGCGGAAACGCAGGTATTCTTACGGATATTGGAGGCGGCCGCACTGTCGCCGGTGCGTATCAGTTCTCGAAGCCACGCCTGACCGAATACAAAGCCGCGACCGGCGAAGACTTCACGCAGGATGAGTTTCTGGCGGATGAGGATCTGCAGGACCGCGTCATGAGCTGGCACGAGCAGGACATCATCAACTACGCGATGGACAACGGTTTGGATCAGTATATGGGCCAAGAAATTGGCGGCGTTGTGGTAGATCCGGCCTCGATCATGGCGATGGCACACCTCGGCGGCCGCAGCGGCATGCGCCAGTTCATTGAAACCGGCGGCGAGTACAATCCGAAGGATAAGTTCGGCACACGCCTGTCAGATTACGGTAAAAAGTTCTCCGGCTTAGATCCATACGGCCTGACGCCCCTGCGCCCACAAATGCGCCCCGAGGGCCTACTTGATGCGTTCCAAGCGCCAGCAGCCGAAGTCGTGCGCCCGCGGATGCGCCCACAACGTGGAAATATGCAGTAGATGTCTATTCTAGACCAGTTCATCAATTCTGAAGCACGTCGCACCCGAGGGCAGCGTATTGGCGAGGCGATCGGCCACTACATCCCGCCAAACCTGCGCCCGCTGGCTCAGTTTATCGCGGAAGGCTCTCCGACTGCCACAAACGAGCGCGCCGGTCGTGCATTCTCCCGTGCAGTAGCGCCAGACCGTACGCTTTTGCAGCGTGTTGGCGATATTGGCGAGGGTCTGTCTGAGACTGCCACCATTGCGGCCCCCTTGGTCGCATCTGGGCCCGCCGGTGTACGAGCTGTAGACGCATTCCAAGATAGCCTGCTTGGCACCCAGATCGCCGCTCAGGAAGTTGGCCGCACAGTTGCAGAGCGCGCAAATCAGCGCGGCCCCATGCCGACGCTGTACAGCAACCCAATTATGCGCGCCGAAGGCCCCATGCAGATGCGTGGCAGCGACTACTTTGACGCGCCAAACCCAAACGCAGGCAGGTCACGCGATCCGGCGATGTACACGCCATTCTCGATGACCAAATCCAAGAACGCACCGGCCAACTGGTCGGCTGAAGGGCGTTTCTTAGGTCAGAATACCGTTCCCGAGCTTGTAACGCCCGCGGCGCATAAAGGAACGCGGATGTTCTTTGCTGCCGGTGACCGCACGGCGGGTGACGTGGAAATAACAAACACGGGATCGCTCAAGCTGCGCCGACCTGTCATTATGAGAGCCGGACCTGAGTACATGGACACAGGCGACACTTGGGCGTCTCACGGGCAAGTAATGCTGCCTAAGCAGAATGTTCTATTGCCGCTTGCTGAGGCAGATGAAAAACTCGGGTTTGCCTACACCCCTATGGGCGAAAGGTCTGGGGATTTTGCCCTACACCAGACTGAGCTTTTTAGCGAGATGCTTTACTCCTCAAAGATGCCACGCAAGACAGTCTCTAAGGTCAACGAGATTATGCAGGGTATCGTTGACAGCAACTCTAAGAAAATTCTTGACCGCGAAAACAAGGCCCGCGCCAAGAAGGGTCTGAAGCCGCTGAAGCGCAGTAAGTCCATCAAGGCACCAAGCGTCACCAGCGAGGGCTTCCGAGACTGGCTAAGCAGTCAGTCCGCTGAGGGCATCCGAAAGCCATTCATAACGGCGATGGACGCAGCGCCGGTAAAGGCACTTGAGGGCGTGCCAGATGTCGGCGAGGCCCGCTTCGCCGCCACAAACCCCAACTTGGTCAAGTCAGAAACGCTGAGCACTGGCTTTCGGTTTAGTACGCCAGACGTCATGCGCGGACTATTAGATGCAGATCACCCGACATATAACACTAAACTTGCCTCTAAAGAGGGAACTACAAGCCAGACATACGGTCAGGACATCCCGTGGACTATCGCGGCTCGCGACACAGCTCTCCCGAGACTTGCTCAGGACGCGCGCCAGAAAGGCACTTTCCGAGAGGGCCAGAACGAATTGTTTAGCGGGCGTCGACTTCCGCTGCCGTCGGATCAGCGGGTATTCACGATGAACCCGAAGACAAGCCAGTTAATTGATGATCAATACGTCGATGAGGCGTCTCGCTATATGGAGCTTGCCCGCACTCAAGGACAGCCTCGCGCTGAAGAGTACGAGATGAGCCTCATCGATGCATATCTGAGGGGTCGTTAGCCGTTGCGTTCTTGTTCAATTATATCTTCGATCAGCCCTACGACGTCTTGGGGCAGGTCCCCCTCCGCGTCTAGCAGCATGAACGCAAGTGAATACATGCCTGCTCTAAGCGGGTCAGTAAAATCAAGGTCATCGTATTTTTCGTCAGTCATATCGGCACTCCCTTTATTAGCCTGTACACTAGGTAACACGATGCTACCCGATCATCAACAAGGATTGAACCATGGATAAGTATGTAAGCGATCTCGCTGATGAGATGTCGGAAGCGCTAAACGAAGACCAGATGACCGACCTAGAGCTGCAAGGCATTGTGGGCAAGGAAATCGACGACGCGATCGACTTCATCGACAACTGGGTCTCACCGGTTCGCGCCACTGCTACCCAATACTACCGAGGCGAGCCGTTTGGCGACGAAGAGGAAGGTCGCAGCCAAGTGGTCAGCATGGACGTACGGGATACCGTACAGGCCATCATGCCGTCGCTGATGCGCGTGTTTCACGGCAGCGACCGCACAGTCGAGTTCGTCCCGCAGGGGCCCGAGGACGTTGCGTCCGCCAAGCAGGCTACAGAATACGTCAACTACATTGTGAACCGCGACAACCGCGGCTTCTTGGAAATGCACAGCGCCTTCATGGATGCACTGGTCCGCAAGGTCGGCATCTTGAAGTGCTACTGGGAAGACAAGACTGAGCAGAAGGTGATCGACTACACCGGCGTCGACGACGTCGCGATGAACGCCCTGATGGCTGACCCTGACGCTGAGATCGACATCGCGGCGTCAATGCCGGTCGGAGAGCCGTCAATTGACCCCATGACCGGTCAGATGGTCATGCCTCCGATGATGCACGACCTGCGGGTAACTTACACGCGCCCAGACGGCCGAGTTAAGATCGAGGCTGTGCCGCCGGAAGAGTTCCTGATTTCCCGCGAGGCCAAGTCGGTCGAGGAAGCTGACTACGTTGCACACCGTCGCATCGTAACGGTGTCCGACCTTGTAGCTATGGGCTACGACTATGACGACGTCTACAACCTGTCATCATCTCACGATGACATGGACACGAACGTCGAGCGTAACACGCGCAACCCTGCCCTCTCCAATGACATGAATTCACGTACCGACGACGCAATGCGCAAGGTCCTGTACGTTGAGAGCTATGTCCGCGTCGATTACGACGGCGACGGCGTCGCAGAGTTGCGCAAAATTTGCACCGGCGGTGACGGCAACAAGATCTTGAACAACGAGCCGTGCGCCATGGCGCCCTTCGCCACATTGTGCCCAGACCCCGAGCCGCATGACTTCTTCGGTATGAGCGTCGCAGACACCGTGATGGACATCCAGCGCATCAAGTCGTCGATCATGCGTAACACGCTAGACAGCCTTAGCCTAAGCATCCACCCGCGCGTGGCTGTCGTCGAGGGGATGGTGAACATCGATGACGTAATGAATACAGAGATGGGTGCGATCGTGCGCCAGCGGGCTGCCGGTCAGGTTCAGCCTCTCACAACGCCATTCGTCGGACAGCAGGCGTTCCCAGTGCTGCAATATATGGATGAGATCAAAGAGGCCCGTACAGGCATCTCAAAGGCATCCATGGGCCTCGATGCCGGAGCACTGCAGTCATCCACTGCAACGGCCGTAGCAGCCACTGTGAGCGCCTCCCAGCAGCACATCGAGATGATCGCACGGGTATTCGCTGAAACGGGTGTGAAGCGCCTGTACGAGCTTGTCCTGCACAACATCATCACGCACCAAGATAAGTCTCGCATGATCCGCTTGAACAACGATTTCGTCGAGATGGACCCGAAGGTCTGGAACAGCAAAATGGACGTGTCCGTGAATGTGGCTTTGGGTCGAGGCTCTGACACTGAGCGCATGATGATGCTGCGCCAGATTGGCGAGATGCAGAAGGAAGCCATGTCGACAATGGGCGCACAGAACCCGCTGACCGACATCCAGAAGCTCAGCAACACACTGCGCGAGATGACAGCGCTTGCCGGTTTCAAGGATACCTCGCAGTTCTGGTCAGACCCCGCACAGTTCCAGCCACCACCACAGCAGAATGAGCCGGACATCAACGAGCAGCTGATCCAAGTGCAAATCCAGCAGATCCAAGCTGATATGCAGAAGAAGGCCGCCGAGCTTCAACTTGAGCGCGAGAAGATGATGATGGACGACGATCGCAAGCGCGATGAGCTTGAGGCCGACCTTTACGTCAAGGCTGAAGAAATGAAGGCCAAGTACGGCACGCAGCTAAACGTCGCCAAGATCAAGTCAGACATGACGATCAACCGCGAAGTCATGAAGGCTCAGGCGGACGTCATCAAGGATGCTGTGAATGAAGAATAAGCAGCAGATCATCGACGACGGCAAGCAGGCAGAGCGCCTGCTCGCTGACACAGATTTGCTTCGGTTTCTTGAGGAAATCGAGGCGGATTGCTGGGGCCAGTTCAAGGCGACGGGCACCAGTGACACCGATGGCCGTGAGGCCATTTACATGAAGTTGCGTGGGGTTGAGGCGGTTCGCCAGTCCCTGCGTGGCATGGTTGATAACGCTGCTATTGAGATTAAGCTCAAAAAGTAGCATAATAAGGGAATATACGAGATGTCAGACAACAGCACCCCTTTGGGGACTGACCTGTACAGCGCTCAAAATGCAATCAAGAGTATGCTTACGCCCGAACAGGACAACGTGGCAACCGATGATGCGCTCGAGACTGAAGTCACTGATGTGGACTTGGTCGAAATGCAGGATGATCAAGAGGCAGAGTACGAGGCGGAAGCTGACAACTCTGTTGTTGAGGGATCTGAGAGCGATCTTGATGACGAAGATTACGAAGACGGCGACGATAGTGGACCACTCGATCTTTCATCAACACTTGAGGTTGATGGCGAGGAGAAAACCCTTGAAGAGCTGCGCAACGGATACCTTCGGCAGAAAGACTACACGCGGAAAACTCAGGAGCTGGCCGAAGGTCGTAAGGCGTTCCAAGCTGAAGTATCTGAGCTAGACCGTGAACGTGCTGAATACGCGCAACTACTGCCAGCATTGGCACAGCGTATTGAGCAGGCAGCAGAGCAGGAGCCGGATTGGGATAAACTGTATGATGCAGACCCCACTATGGCAGCGAAGGCAGAGCGTCAGTGGCGGAAACAGCAAGATGAGCGTCAGTCTCAACTTCAAGCCGTCAGAGCTGAGCAGGAAAGGTTGCGTCAAATTGATGAGCATAAAAGCCGTCAGATGCAGCTAAATTACCGGCAGCAGCAGCTCGAGATCTTGCCCGAAGTTATACCCGAGTGGCGCGACAGAAAGGTCGCCGCCGCGGAAGCAACCCAGATACGGGACTTCCTACTTGGCGAAGGCTTCACGGAACAAGATGTCGGCGGCATGACTAATGCAACGCTTGTGAAGTTGGCGAGAAAAGCAATGCTTTATGATCGAGGCGAAAATCGGGCAAATCAGGTTAAGGCCAAACCTAAGAAGCCCTCCGCTAAGACACTAAAGTCTGGGTCTCGCGCTACACAGTCTAAACGTGCCTCTCCAGCACAAGAAGCGCAGAAACGCGCACGTCAAACCGGCCGCGTGCAGGACGCCGCGGCTGCAATCAAAGCATTCCTCTAAGGAGCATTATCATGGCAATTGTTGCTAACACATTCACATCTTTCGATGCAAAAGGCATCAAAGAAAGCCTCGCAGATGTAATCGCTAACATCGCACCCGAGGACACACCGTTCACATCAAACGTCGGAAGCGAAAGCGTCTCCAACACGTTTTTTGAATGGCAAACAGATACGCTGGCAAGCGTAGATACTACAGGTATCGTGGACGGCGATGATGTCGCGACATTCGACACCACAGCAGCCACGGTCCGCGTAGGAAACTATACGCAGATCAGACGCCGTACGCTAGTTGTGGCGGACAACCTCGGCGCGCAAGACCTTGCAGGTCGCAACGATGAGATTGCGTACCAGATGGCGAAGCGCGGCAAGGAAATCAAGCGTGACCTTGAAGCAATGTACACAGGCAACACAGCGCGTAACGCTGGTTCTTCATCTACAGCGCGTATCACTGCTGGTTTGGGTGCGTGGGTCGCGACCAACGTAAACAAAGCAACAGACGGCACAAACCCGACTGCTGTTGACGGTTCTGACGCACGTAACGACGGCACACAGCGTGACTTCACTGAAGCAATGCTGAAAGACGTTATGCAGAAAGCATACACAGAAGGCGGAAACCCATCCGTTCTGATGGTTGGCCCTTACAACAAAACTGTTGTATCTGGCTTTGCAGGTATTGCCGCTCAGCGTTACCAAGCGCCAACAGATGGCCCAACTACAATCATCGGCGCAGCTGACGTTTATCTCAGCGATTTCGGCGCCCTGACTGTGGTTCCTAACCGCTTCTCACGTGAACGTGATGCGTGGTGCCTAGATACTGAGTATGCATCAATCGCAACTCTGCGTCCTATCCAGTCTGTAGAACTTGCAAAAACTGGCGATGCAGAAAAGCGCATGCTCATCTGCGAGACCGGCTTGAAAGTTACCAATGAAAAGGCCCATGGCCTCATCGCTGACTTGAACGTAGCATAAGACGGCGGGGCGGCTTCGGCCGCCCCATCTACTTTCGGAGGGAACTATGAAAAGAATTTTTGACCGAGACGAAGCATCAGGCATCACCCGATACTGGCACGTCAAGGACAACGGCGAGTACGTGATCGAGACGCAGCAGGACAGCACGCAGATCATCGAGGCCAACAAGCGATCATACAACGATGTGTCTGGAAAATGGGGCGAACACGCAAAAGTGGCGTCCATTCCTCTTTCCGTGTATTATGAGCTGAAGAAGAAAGGTATCGCAGACGACCCGAAGGCGCTGAAGAAGTGGCTTAACCAGTCTGAGAACCAAGCGTTTAGAACAAGGGGCGGCACTCTATGAGTAGAGGTCTGTACGCAAATATCGCTGCAAAGCGTCGCCGGATTAAGGCTGGATCTAATGAGAGAATGCGTAAAGCTGGCTCTAAAGGTGCTCCGACGAACAAGGCTTTCAAAGCTGCCGCTAAGACTGCCAAGAAACCCGCGAAGAAAACTCGCAACGCCTAAAGGGGAAGCAAATGCAATCCACCACCAAACTACCGTGTGCATCATGCCCAACGCCAAAAGAGTGCAGCGCTGCTGGCGTCTGCCTCGCACGACTTAAAAAGTCTATCTGATAGGTCGCGGCTGATGGCTCGGACTAAAGCAGAAAAGATCGCAGCGGCGAAGAAGCGTCACGGCTTTACGGCCGTGAATAAGCCGCGCCGCGGCGGCCCCAAAAAGTTCGAGGTTCTGGCCGTTGAGGGTGACACCGTCAAAAAGATCAACTTTGGCGACCCCAACATGTCGATCAAGAAAAGCCAGCCGAAGCGAAAGAGTTCGTATTGCTCTCGCTCTGCTGGTATAAAAGGCGCGAATAGTAAGTTGTCGGCTAATTACTGGTCGCGCAAAGCATGGGACTGTTAAATGGCGATTACAACATATGATGAGTTGAAGGCGTCCATCGCTGACTTTCTCAACCGCGAAGACATGACGTCCATCATCCCGACGTTTATCTCTCTGGCCGAAGCTCAGATCGCGCGCGACTTGCGCCACTGGAAGCAGGAGAAGCGCGTCACCACTTCAGTTGATGAGCGCTACGAGAACCTCCCCAACGACTGGCTCGAGGTAAAGTTTATTGCACTCTCAACCGGAGCCATGCTGCAGAGCGCATCGCCTTCGGAAATGGCAGAGCTGCGCGCTCTAGACGATGTCCCTGCGACGCCTCGATACGTGCGCATGACAGCCGACCAGATTGAGCTATACCCGACGCCAGACGCGGCGACCGAGATCTCAATGCTATACTATGCCCGCATCCCAGCGTTGAGCGATACAGACGCATCCAACTGGCTTTTGGCTGACGCCCCTGACGTCCTGCTTTACGGAGCCCTCATGCACTCCGCGCCATACCTGTCAGACGACAAGCGCACAGCAGTGTGGGGCAATCTCTACCAGAGTGGCATCGCAAAGCTAAATCTTGAGAGCGACAGGGGCCGCATTACTGGTCCGCTCAGAATGGGAGTGCCGCGCTAATGGCTACAACTACATGGACGCAGACCGCTGGCATGAGCAGCGCAGAGGAGACTGACAACCTACAGAGTTTCGCAGACCAAGCTGAAGCCTCCAAGGACGCTGCCGCTGCCTCTGCTGCTGCCGCTGCCGCATCTGAGACAGCCGCGTCCACATCCGAGACAGCCGCTGAGACCGCAGAGACAAATGCTGAGACCGCAGAGACCAACGCCGCCGCGTCAGCCGCCACAGCCACCACCAAGGCGTCCGAGGCATCCGCCAGCGCCACTGCCTCCGCTTCTTCTGAGGCCACGTCCACTACCCAAGCGGGCATATCCACAACACAAGCCACAGCCGCTGCCGCAAGCGCTGTAGCAGCCGCCGCAAGTGAGACCGCCGCCCAGACAGCACAGACTGCCGCCGAAACTGCGCAGGCCGCTGCCGAGGCTGCTAAGGACGCTATCGACGGCCTCTACCTTGGCGCGCAGGCATCTGACCCAAGCGTTGACGGCCTTGGCGCTGCCCTTACCGCTGGCGATTGGTACTACAACACGACATCCAACATTGTCCGCATTTACGACGGCTCAGTCTGGGTTGACGGATCGGTAGAAACCTCAACGCTTGCCACAGCCGCGCAGGGCGCTCTCGCTGACACTGCGGTTCAGCCAGCAGACCTTGAGACTGTAGCCACATCTGGCGCGTATGCCGACTTGATTGGTTTGCCCACACTTGGCACAGCAGCCTCCACAGCCGCTACAGACTACGCTACAGCCGCACAGGGCACTAGCGCCGACACTGCCTTCGGGTGGGGCGATCACGGCGCTGTAGGGTATCTCACAGCAGAGACAGACCCGATTTACAGCGCATCCGACGCCGCTGCGGTTACGTCCGCAAAGATCGCAAACTGGGACACCGCATATAGCTGGGGCGATCACGCTGCCGCTGGCTACACCACACCCGCCGCCGCCGAAAGCAATGCTTTGGCCCTCGCAATCGCATTAGGATAAGCACATGGCAAACACGTTTAAGAATTACACAAGCGCATCGGTCGGCACTTCGGCTGTCACGACATACACGGTCGCAGGGTCTACCACTTCGGTGATGATCGGCTGCAACTTGGCAAACACCACAACAGGGCAGATCAAGGTCGATGTGCAAGCCGCTGGAGTTTACCTTGCCAAAGACATACCGATACCCGCTGGCTCTGCTTTGTCTGTGCTGGACGGTAAGGTGATCTTGGAGGCGGCAGACACGGTGGTTGTGACATCTGACACAGCCGCATCCTGTGACGTGATCGTAAGCGTACTGGAGCAAACATAAGATGGCTGGATACATTGGTTCTAAAGCCTCTGTCACACAGGTAGATGGCTACAACACGACTGAGGCTGACGCTGAGTTCTTGAACCAGACTGAAGGCGATGCTCGTTATGTAGAGCTTGCTGGCGATACCCTAACAGGCGCACTAACAGGCACTGACTTAACTCTCTCTGGCGGTGTTTACCTTGGCGGCACTGGTAGTGCGAACAAGCTGGATGACTATGAAGAGGGGACTTGGACGCCTGTTATCACAGGTGGCGTGTCAGGAAGCAGCAGCGGTTGGTATCGAAAGGTGGGAAGCATAGTTTACATTGCAGCTAACATATACAGGCCAACAGACATTAGCTCCTCCACAGATGTTTCCATTAGCGGCCTGCCCTTTGCAGGGGATACAACAGTTGGGTTCACTCAAAACGTAGGGATTGCACTGCGATATGCCAACGTAAGCGGAAAGCAATTAGCAGGTTTTGGCATCGGTTCTGGTGCCACCAGCGGCGCAATACGGATTTTCTCAGAGGCTTCTGGGGACTATGACGGTCTGCAACACACCTCCTTTACTAGCAGCTATTCCGCCATACAGATTAACGGAACTTACATTACCAACTCATAACCCACTGCATAGCTTTGGGTCGGACAGTCCACACCATCACAGGAGATAAACGATGGCACTAACGGAAAGCACAATCGAAGACAAAATCGAGATCGTTGGCGACTTCAAGCACGTCCAAGTTCGCACAGCCCGTGTAATCTACGACGATGGCACAGAGATCAGCCGCAGCTTTTCACGCCATGTAGTAGCACCAGATGCTGACATCACAGGCGAAAGCACCGAGGTTCAAGCTATCTGCAATGCAGTCCACACTCAGGCAGTCAAAGACGCATACGCAGCACACCTCGCAGCACAACAGGAAGTATAACCAATGGCAGGTTACATAGGCACACAGCCCGTCCCACAGGCTACACAAACACGGGACACCTTCACGGCTACGGCTTCGCAGACTAGCTTTGCGACCAGTGGCTATGAGCCTAACTTCGTAGATGTTTATATGAACGGCATCAAGTTGAAAAACGGCACTGACTTCACAGCAAGCAATGGCTCTGATGTGGTGCTGACTGCGGGTGCTGCTGCGGGTGACATCCTTGAGGTTCTCGCCTTCACGACATTCGAAAGTGGTGCCAACGGTGGCGGCTACTACAAGGGTGAACGTGGTGCTGTCGGTTCTGCATCAGGTGCAGGTGACATCTTTCGCATCAACGAACAGACGTTGAACACTAATGTAACTATTGACGCAGATGAGAATGCCTCATGCGCTGGGCCTCTGACCCTCGCTGATGGTGTTACACTCACTGTGTCTGGCAACTTAACGGTGGTATAAATGGCAGGTACGCTAACAGTACAAAACTTGCAGGGGCCGTCTAGCGGGGCCAATGCTAACAAGATCATCGTTCCGAGTGGTCAGACGTTACACGCTGCGGGTCACGTTGTGCAGGTGGCTCATGGGACACAAGCGGGTAATAGTAATACTTCCACTTCAACCGCTTGGCAAGACACGGGTTTATCCGTTTCAATAACACCAACCTCTGACACGAGTAAAATTCTTGTGTTTGCAAGTACTATAGTGGGTATTAATAGTTCTCCTTCTCTTAGAGCGAGGATTGATTTGCGCTTAACTAACTCAGACGTTTCAGAAATAAGTTTTGAGAGTAGATACCAAGGTACAGATGATCAGAGTACGGGGAATCTCGCAGTAATTTCATCCCCTCACGGCTACTTTTCACCCGCCTCTACATCGGCTCAAACTTACAAAGTGCAAGCTAGGCCAGCCAATGGTAGTTCTAACGAAACCGATGAGATGTATCTGAGCTGGTATACTGGCGGCACTCAAACCATCACAGCCATGGAGATAGCCCAATGAGTACTCTCTATGTAGACAATCTTGAGCCTAACTTGGGTAGCCGTGTTATGGCGGCAGGGCATGTGGTGCAGGTGGTGCAAGGTACTACGTCCACAAGGGTTACGCAGAACACAACTAGTCATGTTGATACTGGTTTAACCGCAAGCATAACGCCTACGTCCACATCCTCTAAAATACTTGTGGTTGTTTCTCAGCATGGATTGGATAAGCGAACAGACAACTCTTATATGGAGTTACAGCTTCTTGCAAACGGTGGATTAATTTATCAGCCAAATGGACAGTTTCTGTATAACAACAGTACATCTGCTCAACACACAGGTTCGGCTGTTTTTAGTTACTTGCACAGTCCAAGTACAACAAGTGCAGTAACTTACAAGACTGTATTCCGAAGCCCCAATGCTAAAAACCAAGTATCTGTTCAGTGGTCTAATTCAGAGAGTACCATTATTCTTCAGGAGATCGCACAATGACCAGCATAATCAAAGTCGATCAAATCCAGAATGCTGCGGGTACAGCGGGCCTGACCATTGATAGTGATGGGGTGTTAAGCAGGAGTGTAATCCCAGCATGGCGGGTTGGGGTGGAGGGAGACCAAAGTATTACGACAACCTCAAGCGTAACAATCCCTTTTGACGAAACTAGTTCCTCCGAAAACTGCTTTCTATCAGGTGGTTGCACGTTGAGTGGTGGTATTATTACCGTTCCTAAAGATGGTATATACCAGATCAACGGCAACATAAGGGTTGACCAAATAGGCTCTGGCTATCTCATTTGCCAGATACGAATAAATGGGGCAACCGGCGGATCATCGGACACATATGCTATCAATGGGGACCCTCCAACGGATTACACCACTATGAACGTACACTCCATTTTTAAGCTGCAAGCTAATGATGAAGTAGAGATTAAAATAGATACCAGCTCAGACGCTAGCTACCACGTTGATGGGGGTGCTACCTTTTCTGGCGCAATGATAGGATAACAAAATGACTACAATCGCTAACGCATTAAACGAGTTGGGCGTCACAGAGTGGGTACTCCGTGGTGAGCCTACAACCGAAGCAGAGTTTGGCACTATGTTTGCCAAGGTCACTGGCGCAGACGCCAATGGCACAGCTATCGAAAGCACAAACCCAGCAGATTGGGGTACAACTTGGGCTGACGTAGTAGCCAAGCGTGACGAACTCATTGCAGCACAGCCCCTCAAGGAACTACGTGCAGAACGTGACCGCTTGATTGCAGCTACTGATTGGTGGGCCTCAAGTGACCTTACTATGACAGCAGAGCAAACAGCATACCGTCAGGCACTGCGTGACATTACCAACACCTACACATCTCTGGATGATGTTGTATGGCCGACAAAGCCGTAAGGAGAATAACCAATGAGCAAGGCACGAGACTTAGCTGACTTAGGCGCAGTAACAGATAGACTAGATACTGTCGGTGCTAGCGATGGTGCCTTGTCGAATCGTAATTTGATTATCAATGGTGCCATGCAGGTGGCGCAGCGTGGGACTGGGCCTGTAAGTGTTGCTCTCTACAACTACAACACTGCGGATCGTATGAGGTTTTCGTCGAGTTCAGGAACCTCCGGTACTTGGACGCAAGAAGTCGTGACAGATCAAGACGTAGGAGACTTTATAGGCAATGCTCTGAAGTCGTCTTGTTCTGTAGCAGGTTCGGGGGGTAACGAAGCAGGTCTAAACATACGACTTGAATTAGAGGATGTTGAAAAGTATGTGGGCAAGAAGCTAACCCTAAGCTACTACGCAAAGTCTGACGCCGCTGTAACCCTAACGCCTGTGGTGTTTGCGGACCTCGACATTACAATGGGGACGGACACGCTTACTACAAGCTATGTTAGATACACTCACACATTTACTCTCCCTTCTCTGTCTACAAAAACCTTCTTTGATCTGGTGATGCGGGTTGACGGTGAAGTCGCTACCTCCCACTATATCACAGGCGTCCAACTCGAAGTAGGCGACACCGCCACCCCCTTCGAACATAGGTCGTATGGGGACGAGGTTGCTAGGTGCCAGAGGTATTATCAAGCCTTTGGCAGAGACTTTAAGGGTAACATTGGTATATCTTGGGTTGTGGGGTCTCGTGCGGGTTCCAATCTGCTTGCCTTCGCTATCCCTCTTTCATGCCCTTTAAGAGCCTCACCTACAGTTACAGCACCCGCAGATAATAAAATAAATGTGAGAGACGGATCAGGGACGGACCTTAACGCTGACTACAGTTCCCTGTCAGGTTATTCCAACACTTCTGTCAACGTAAACATTTCGACTACCTTGGTCCCAAATAGTAATGCAGCCGCTGTACTTTACATGGACACAGGCTATGGGTTTGAATTCAATGCGGAGTTATAACTATGGATAATATGAACATTACATCTGCACAGTATGAGCCAACAGACGATTTTCACACTAGCCCAACGAGCATAAGAGCTATCGTTGATGGTGTTACGTTATCTGTCCCCCTAGACCCAGCCAATAGGCACTACGCTGAGATACTGCGGCAGGTGGAAGCTGGTACGTTGACCATACAGGATGCTGAGTAGGAGTTGCGCAAATGAACAGTATAGTTGAAATCACTGACGCACAGTACATCGTCGACGCGGATGGAAATAACGTCCAAGTCAGGGCCAAGTTTGATGGTGTGGAGGTGATCGTGCCCATGGATCGCTTTGATCGCCACTACGATGAAATCTTGGCGCAGTTAGCGGACGGGCGCTTGGCGTCTGTAGCCCCAGCCGCCTAGCAATAAGCCTTAAACTTGTGTATGATGCAGCAAGTTCCGCCTCGAAAGGGAAGCCCAAATGACACTAACCATTGAAAAACCCACCGTTGGCGGCTCTGCAGACACATGGGGAACCACCATCAACACTGCCCTTGATGACATTACGGCTGCGGTAAATACCAACATATTTCCGACAGGCGGCATCATTATGTGGTCTGGCTCCATAGCCAGCATCCCGTCTGGCTGGAACCTCTGCGACGGCACAAACAGCACGCCTGACTTGCGCAACCGCTTCGTGGTCGGCGCTGGCGACACCTACAGCCCCGACGATACAGGCGGTGAAGACAGCGTCACTCTGACAGAGTCGCAGATGCCATCTCACAGCCACTCTGGGTCAACTGGGTCAGCGGGCAGTCACAGCCACTCGGCATCGACAGGCACCGCAGGCAACCACAGACACCTTGAGTATCACTATCATTACAATGGATCGGGTGACGGGCCGGGGCCAGCCTCGGGCTGCTGTGGCGGCGCTATCGAGCACAGCAACGTCTATACTGGGTATGAGGGCGACCACAGCCACTCCGTGAGTATCTCAAGCGCTGGAAGCCACAGTCACTCTGTGACCGTAGGCGACACTGGCGGGGATGCGTCCCATGAGAACAGGCCACCATATTACGCCCTCGCATACATCATGAAGACCTGATCCGTGTCAGACTTATACGATAAGCGCATCAAGATATGCCGTGACTGCAAGCACTTCAAACCAGTATGGATGCATATGGTTGAGGTGTGCAGTGTTTGCGGCTGCGTAATGCAGGCAAAGGCGAGACTGCCATTTGCAGAGTGTCCAGAAGGGCACTGGGGAAAAGAAAAGGAGGCGTAAGCCTATGCCGTTAATCCCTCTCGACATCCCCGCAGGCTTCTACCGCAACGGCACAGACCTTGACGCCTCTGGTCGATGGCGTGACGGCTCACTTGTTCGTTGGCGTGACGGCTCTTTGCGTCCCGTAGGTGGGTGGCGTGAGCGCGTTCCCAACTTCAGCAGCGAGCCAATCCGAGGGATGCACGTCTGGGAAGCCAACAATGGCACCGCCTACCTTGCCGCTGGATCGCACAGCGAGTTGCTGGCGATGACGGGCTCCAACACTGTTCTCGACATCACGCCCTCAGACTTGGCTACGGGTCGCGCAGATGCGGAAGTTGAGACGGGCTACGGCTACGGTTTCTACGGTACTTCATTCTATGGCCAAGAGCGCCCCGACTATGGAAACTACTCCGAGGCCACAAGCTGGCACTTAGATAATTGGGGAGAGCTTTTGGTGGGTTGCCACGTCGAGGATGGCCGCCTGTTTGAGTGGCAGCTTGGCCCGAGCACAGAGGCGGCAGTGATCGCCAACGCGCCTACCGACAACCTTGGCCTGATCGTGACAGAGGAGCGCTTTATCTTTGCTTTAGGTGCAGGCGGAAACCCACGGAAAGTGCAGTGGTGCGACCGTGAGGATAACACGCTCTGGACGCCTGCCGCCACTAACGAGGCTGGCGATATTGAGTTGCAAACCTCCGGCCAAATCATGACAGCCGTGCGTACTCGCGGCCAGACACTCATCCTGACTGACGTAGATGCACATAGGGCGCAATATCAGGGACCGCCCTACGTTTATGGCTTCGAGCGGGTTGGGACGTCCGCAGGCATCATTTCTCGCATGGCTGTGGCCGACGTGGACGTTGGCGCATTCTGGATGGGGGCGCGTGGGTTTTATACGTTTAACGGCAATACGGTGGCTGAGCTTCCCTGC
>Ga0222719_10001709_pt1 | contig 20883 bp, 28 predicted proteins | sample C33_34DmetaG_FD_165039 | JGI IMG/M metagenome (GOLD analysis project Ga0222719, IMG submission 165039) | Estuarine water microbial communities from San Francisco Bay, California, United States - C33_34D | ecosystem: Environmental > Aquatic > Marine > Unclassified | place: USA: California... | reverse complement strand
ACTTTTTGAACTTGTCTCGTGTTTTAGATAAATGGATTCCATTCCCCGCGACTACGATTGGTCTTTTAGCCTCTGACCATATATTCAAGAACTCTGGTGGAAGCATTTGCATCGCTTGGACATCCACTGGTACCGAGAGCCAAACTGGACCAAGCCTACCAGTCGTTAGGTTTTCATAGCACTCTTCAAGAACTCTGTGGGTGTCTCGTGGATCTGTGAGCTCAACGGCATACTTTGTGATACCCTTGACACACTCCACAATATCACATTCCGATCCAAAATATCCCCGATCCCCACCCCCACGAAAGCGAATATTGTCGTTGCGTTGAACTTGGCCACTAATGAATAACACGGGTACACTATCTTGGTAGGCGATGAGACATGGTGTTGTCGCGTTTGTGGCACCACATCCAGAAGTCACACAACATACACTTGGATTATGTTCATACGACGACCATCCCAAGGCGGCATATCCAGCTGGTTGTTCACCGTGGGTATAGGTTACATCAAATTTCTCACCGAACGAATCATTAAAATGCATGGAAAATCCACCTGTGACGGAAAAACATTTTTTAATCCCGCGTTCTATGAGAAAGTTTGTGATATAGTCAGAGACTTTCATTATAAATTATAGGTCGTGAAACTTTAAATCATCTTACAAAGAGTCATAGAACTCCCCCTGTTTATCTTGGCGCTCCACAGTCTTGATATGAAGGAGGGACACAAGTGGTTTTGCGTCAACACGAGCAACCTTCTCACCCCCAACAAGCTTCTCGTGGAGATCACTCTCCCATTTGATGGAGCCATTATTCTTATAGTATCGCCCTTGATAATCTGGAAAGTTAATCCACCCCATTTCATTGAGGTTGAATTTATGTTGATCAAGCCACTCCGCAGTGTACCCAGGACAGATATTAATGCGTGGCACATACATGATGTCACCATCAAATGTCTTGATGTTCATAATGAGAGCTTCTTGTGGCATCTCATCGGCGTCAATAGCAAATATATAGTCACCCGAACACTTTGTCGCATGGTAGTTTCGGTGATCAGAAAACTTCCCGTCAAACTCTCTCTCATTCACAACAACTTTGTCGCCATAGGATTCCAAGACTGTGCGCACCTCGGGTGTCACTTTACCACTATCAACGAGAATATTGATTTCATCTTCAGCGTCCTTTACTTTGAGAAGAAAATTCACAAGGGACTCAATTTCACGATGTTCATTGCAGACACAAATGGCATATGAAATCTTCACCATTTTACAATTTAAAGTATTCATGCCTTTAAATACCATAATGAAATACATTTCATATTCTGTGTGGGGAGATAACAAAGTATATACGTACGGTATCATTGAAAATGTTCTAGATGCCAAAAAGTATTACGAGGGATGGATTGTGCGAGTTCATCATAACGACACGGTTCCACAAAACATTATTGATTGGCTCAAGAAGCAAGATAATGTTGAAGTCGTGCATCACCCAGGGATTGAAACTAAAGCTTCAAACACACTGTGGCGTTTTGAAGATCTCTTTATTAAAGATGCTATCACTGTGGTACGAGATGCCGATTCAAGAATCACAGAAAGAGAGCTTGTATTAGTAAATGAATGGTTACAGTCGGACAAGGATTTTCATATTGTACGAGATCACAAACATCATACATGCCCAATTATTGCGGGTGCGTTTGGTGTGAGGAACAACTGTCTTGAATATATCGGTGTCCCAACTGGTGCGAGAAATGTGAATCAACCTCCACTTCAATTCGTACCAGGTTTAGATCTCATGAACAATTTTCTACGCAATCTTCCCGAAGAAAGAGATGTGTACATCGTGGATCAAATGTTTTTGTTTGCATATGTATACCCATATATCGCAAATAAGAGTATGATACACTGTAGCCACAACGCATATGAACCATTTGCAAAGAGAATTCATCCAGTTGAGACCAGGTTTTTGATTGAAGTTGTGACCGAGTGTCCAAGAGCTGCTGAGATTATGGGAGACACGGAAACAAACTTTGAAAGAGTTGGAGCGTATTAAAAATAAAATGATAACCAAAGATAAGCATGGAGAATCACGCGGAAATTAAGGATAAGTGTGACGGTCTCGAAACTCGGTTGGACGAAATTGCTGCCGATATTCGGGATCTTCCATTTGATTATAAAATTGTGGAAACATATACCTCGATAGATGAGGAAATGTACCAGATTTATGAATGGTATGAAAATGCAAAGGAGATGATTCAACGATACATGAAGGAAAAAGAAGCCATAGAAAGAAGGCTTGGGGAACTCGACAGGGCATCAAAGTCACTTAATAATACGGTTCAAGACCTCAAATTACAAGAGTTTTCTCGTGTCCAACGCGAAGGCTTGTATTCACGATCACAGGGTAACCAGCATCTTTGAGATTTTTACAAAATGCCACATCCTCTGAACACATATCACGGAGTACCTTCCCATCTTCAGTTTCTATCTCAATGAGTGGATAACTAAAGTATGGATACTTAAGATTTTCTATGACACCCTTTCGACACGCAAAGAAACCCATACCATTATAGGCAACTTTCATATACTTTTCGGAGGTGTCCAGATCCTTCACTTTGAGGAACTCAAATGTTCCGTACTTTTTAAAATGGTCCATGTCCCATTCCTTGACGGCTGCGTAGTGTTGAAGATCCGACATTCGGTAGAGACCCGAAACAACTGGATACTTGTCTGTATCTTCAATGAGTTCTATGACTTGCTCGGGGATAAAGAAGATATCGGAGTCAATTGTGAGCCATACATCGTAGTCCACCTCCCCGTTAAATGGAACTTGTGTCGCACCACGCAGAACATCGAGACCGAGCGTCTTCATTCTTGAGAATGGTACAAAACTTGAGTACTCATTCAGCATGATGATTTTGTAGCCCTTTTGTGTGAGGGTCAGGAGTGTTTGTGACCAATTTTTAAGAAAATTACCAGAAAACTCGCGACCAGGGAGGGCTATCGCGACTGTTTTCATTTACAGGATTAGACATTTAATACTTTAAGCACTTCATTGACTGCTGGGTGTCTCACAATGTCGTCATCATCCATCTCCACGTGTTCAATATAGGTGAGATCCATGCCTTGAAGTTTGTGAATCAGGTGATTGAGACCATTCTCCTCCCCCAAGTCAGACTGTGCGAGATCGCCAGTCACAATCAATTTTGTATTGTCACCGAGGCGTGTCAAAAGCATCTTCATTTGGTTTGGTGTACTGTTTTGCATTTCATCTGCGATGATGACTGTATTGTTAAATGTGCGACCTCTCATGTACCCCAGTGGTTCAATTGTAATACATCGATCCATTTGATTGTGGGACAAGTACTTTTCAAATATATCAAACATGGGCTTCGTCCACGGTTCCATCTTTTTGTCCATGTCGCCTGGAAGATAACCCATGTCTTCATCGGCGGCAACAATTGGTCTCGTGAGAATGACACGACCCCTGAATACACTGGCAATGTGTTCCATTCCAATCTGACACGCGAGCATAGTTTTACCAGTCCCCGCTGGACCTGTACCGACGATAATTGGTTTCGGTGACCTAAGTGCCAACATGTACTTACATTGTCCAGCTGTTTTCGGAAACTCCATTGTATATTAGTTGAAGTTTTTTTCCTTAAATATTTTAAGATGCCAGTATATCATCTCATCCAAATGAAACCTACCAAAACATACTTGAGTGTTGTTGATCCCAACAAGAAGTCAAGATTTGTATGTTTTGATAAGAAGGATACAGCCGATGTATTTGTAAATTATGTCACCAACTTTCGCTCCAAGCATGGATACTGGCCAAGTCTTGATATGTCAAATCGTTTCGCAACGGTGAGAAGTAAAACTGGAATCAAAAAGAGAACTCCCGAAGAATTGAAAAAGTATTTGTCCCTTGAAACTTTTGACTATGAGAACATTGAAGAAATTGCGATGCGAACAAATGTATCTTTCATTTGCGTCACCAATTTTGCATACATACCCAACGGATCGGAACATCAAATCGTGAGTTTCTCTGGTCAGGAATGGGATGGTGAAGCAGATGAAGCTGCCTATAGAGATCTTTTGGAGTTTAACTTAAAAATAAAGTAAGCTGTACATTAAACATGTGTGGCATCGTGACCCTCTTCGGTGAGGCGCGAAAAGTACCATCACATCTCCTGACACACAGGGGTCCCGATGACTATCGTACCAAAACATTGGGCAAATGTCGCATGGACTTTTATCGCCTCGCTATCAATGACCTCACAGAGGCTGGTATGCAACCATTTGTGAGACCCAATCGTATGTTTATGTGTAATGGCGAAATCTACAATCATCGGTCTTTCCGCAGTGGCGAAGAAAAGAGTAAAAGTGACTGCGAAGTTGTCATGAATCTCATTCACACCCTTGGGATTGAGAATACTATTAAATCCATCAATGGCGACTTTGCGATGGTCTACACGGATGGTAAACGCCTTCTTGCGGCAAGAGACCCCGTTGGTGTGAGACCGATGTTCTATACTCGTTACGCCAAAGACTCCGTCGCCTTTGCGAGTGAAGCTAAGGCGCTCACCTTTTTGGAAACGCCTATTCACATTTTTCCACCTGGCCATTTTTATGATTCATATGTCGATAACTTTGTGTGCTACCACACGGGATACTGGAATGTTCATAAGTTTAGTGGGACGAAGAACCACGAAAAGATTAGACATGCCCTTGAAGAATCTGTTCACATTCGACTTGATAATACCGACCGTGAAATAGGTTTTCTCCTTTCGGGTGGTCTTGATAGTAGTCTCATCGCCGCAATTGCTGCGCGTAAATTGGGGAGAATACGAACATTCTCCATAGGTCTCGAGGGTAGTCCAGATTTGGAAGCGGCTCGCAAAGTTGCTACATATTTGGCGACCGATCACACTGAGGTAACATTCACTGTTGAAGAAGGACTTCATAATATTCGTCATGTCATTCAGTCTCTCGAATCCTATGATACCACAACCGTGAGAGCTTCTACACCCATGTGGCTTTTGTGTAAGTACATCAAAGAAAATACAGATTGTCGGTATATTTTCTCTGGTGAGGGGAGTGATGAGATCTTGGGTGGCTATCTCTACTTCCATAACGCACCAAGTGTCGATGAGTTTGCGTGTGAAAATATGAGACGTCTTCATCTCATCCACCAATTTGATGGTCTCCGCGCGGACCGTTGTGCGGGTGCACACGGACTTGACCTTATTGTTCCGTTTTTAGACAAAAATTTTATTCAATGTTGCATGGAAATGAACCAAAAATTGAAGATGACAAAACTTGAGAAAGAGGTTCTCCGAGAAGCCTTCAAGGGATATCTCCCAGATGAAGTGCTATGGCGACAAAAAGACGGGATGAGCGACGCAGTCGGAACGGGGTGGGTCGGAGCTATCAAGGAGCATGCAGAAAGAAGTATGAGTGACAAAATGTTTGAAATTACACAAGGTATGTGTAAACACAATACTCCACTCACAAAGGAGGAAGCTTATTACCGCGAACTTTTTTGGATGCACTATGGATCTCAAAACGACCACCTCATTTCGGAAATATGGCGTCCTAAATGGACAACGGTGACTGATCCAAGTGCGAGGCTACTTATAGAAAAGAATCCAGAGTAATATAAAATGGCTGACTTTGTTCAAAAATTTGACTGCAAGAGTGAGAAGCACGTAATGTGGCTCAAGGAGCTTGGCCAAGGAATGGCTAAAGTATCAACTGGTGAGAAATTTGACATTGCCAAAGTTGTCAATAATAATCCACTCCCAGGTACTCCTAAAATGAAAAATCCAATGGATATGGCAGAAATTCATTTCATGTTGGCGATGAAATACGCGACTGCGGTTTTAAACTGTGACGCGTTCGTCCCCTCTGGCAAAACTGAGGTACTCTTCGAGGGTGAAGTCTCGAGGGTCTGAGTTTTCATCCATGCGAACGAGAAGAATTGACCCACGAACTTCTTCGGTATCAAATGGGGGTGGGAGTGTGTTATTATTTGGTTGACCTCCATATTGTGGCTTCATGATGACTACATCTAGGTCAGGCCATTGTCCAATAAAAGTGGGTGATCCTGAGAGTAGCTGAAAAATTTCATTTTTGCGGGGATCAATATCCAACTCTATTTGTCTCACATCCCCAAGTTCTTCTTTTATGAGTACAGCCAAAGTCATCTTAAATTTGGATGACAAAAAAATATCAGTAGAATGTAAATGAACAACTCCCAGAAAGGAGCTTGGATTGCGGTTGTTCTCGTAATCGCCCTCGTTGTAATGTTTACGGGTAGTGAAAAGTACCGACCACGACAGTCAGACTATAGATATGGTTTTGTGGACACCAACCCAGTGCGCCGTACCAGTCAATTCTTTGACACCTGCTCCCCTGAAAATATGGCCGATTGCTCACGCAACAACCCCTACGAGGGTCTTCCACTTCCCTAAGTCAGTTAAAAACATGTAATTATTACAATTTAAGAATGGAGAACCCCACACGTCAATTTGTTCTCACTCGCCTCTCAACCCTCCTCGAGATTCCCGAAACGGATACCATATGCATCAATCTCGAGAAGAGTATTTTAAACCATGCAAGTGACAGGGCGACCGACCTTCGCGAAGAACCTGCATGGGACAACGACAAGTATACAAACATATACAAACACAAGTTTCTTCAGTTGCAGCACAATCTCAAAAACTCCCCAGTCCTAAAGGGATGGATTCTTGACAAGAAAGTCAAGTCAAAAGATGTCATTGACATGCGTCCAGAAGATCTTTGGCCCGATGGACCCTACGCGAAAAAGATAGAAGAGAAAATCCACAAAGATTTACGAAAGGCTTATCTTGCCCAGGAAATCAAAAACACCGAAGGATTTTTTACTTGTGCTCGATGCAAATCCAAGAAGACCAGTTACTATCAACTCCAGACAAGAAGTGCTGATGAACCAATGACGACATTCGTTACCTGCCACCAATGTGACCGTAACTGGAAGTGTTAATATAGTATTTAGAATCTGTCCAGTCTGTTGGCATGTCACCAACGGACAAGACGAAATTGTAGCCTAGTCTCCTTTTCATAAGAGTTTTAGTTTCTGCACTGGTAAATCCCAAATAATCGTAGACGATCCCGTGATTTGCGAGTTGTTCTTGAGTCCATCTGACTGCCATCTCAAATCCAGGTCTTGCTGTGATGATGACTATTTTGTACCCAAGGGCCTTCATTTTGTGTAGAAGTTGAATTATGGGGATGTTTGGTTCTCCGTTTATCCAAATGAGAGTGTCGTCTATGTCAAACATAGCTGCATCGTTTGGTCCCGCTGGTCCGAACATGTTAATATTATTAAAGATTTAAATACTCGTTTAAAGAGACATGTTCGTTGATGTTAAATGCGAAGATGACACAATTCAGATTGCTGAACTCATCCGAGACGAAAACACCCACGATGCTGAAGTGATATTCTTAAAGAGAATTAAGAGTAATTTGTATGACTTTGAAGATGATATCACAGTTATTCCCACAGAATCTATATGTGGTTGGTACGACGCAGAAAAATTAGAAGAAACTGGTATTTATGTAAAAGTTCCTGGTGGTTATGATCTCGTAGATGACAGTGAAGATGAAGACTATGTATGCACGGATGAAGATGAAGAGGACTCTGAAAGTGAATCCCTCGTGGACGAAGAAGACGAGGCTTAAATAATATAACCGTTTAACATGTATGGAATGCCCGGTGTGCTATACACCGAAGGCAAAATACAAACTCGTTTGTGGTCATTCCTTTTGTTATCAATGTATTACCCATTGGTACCAAGAGTGTGGTAGTCACACATGTCCGATGTGTCGCAAAGATATATCATTTGAACTTCACGGAGATACGCGAGAAGTACATGTAGAATGTGCACCTTGTGCCACTATAGATGATTATGTGAAGTTTCACAATCTACTTGAAAAGTATGCTGGTCTTGAAGTGAAGGATGTCGCGTACCTAAGAAGACAAAATTGGGTTCATTGGGTCACGGAATATAGAGCCAAGGAACAATTGTATACAAATTACATATTCCATGGACTACAAGGAACCCAAGAAGCGTGTCACAAAAAACGACAAGAAGAACCAAAAGGGGGTGTACTCGCAAAAGCATATAAGGAATAAACTAAAGATTTTAGAAAAGGCTCGCAATGAAAATATTCTTCATGTGCACACACTGCAATCAGGGAACGGGATATGCACGAGTGGCAAATAAAATAACTAATTACCTCGCAAATATTCCAGGTGTTGAAGTTGTCTATTACGCATTTCAAAACTATAAGGGACAGGAAATTAAGGATCGCTTTATTGATCCACGCATTAAGTTCTATGATGCGATTGATTTGGATCCAGTCTCCCCGAGAGGTTTTGGTGACAAAGGTATCGTTCCAGCAATCATTAAGGAAAATCCAGATGTACTCTTTCTGTATAATGATATGATGGTCACGAAGTCCCTCATGGAGTTGATTCCCAAGCAGTTTATGCCGCCCGTGAAGTATGTGTATCTCGACATTGTGTATCCATGGCAAGATCCTGGCATTTATGAACAGCTAAAGTCGTATAATTTTGATCAAATCTTTGTCTTTTTGGAGTGTTGGCGAAAACATCTCATTGATGATATTGGTTTTGATGAAAAAAGTGTTTCGGTCATGAAACATGGTATTGACTTTGAACGCTTCGTGGATGTTCCGCAGAATGAAGCTAAACAGAGACTTGGGTTTAAACCCGATGATTATCTCGTGGTCAATATGAATCGAAATTCATATCGTAAATGTTGGGGTGTAACAATTTGTGCATTCTTGGAGTTTCTTAAGAGACAGAATATGAATCCATCTATTAAACTTTTCTGTGGATGTATGCCTAAAACGGATGACGGTGTTGATATTGAAAAGGTTATTAGGATTGAGTGCGCAAAGCGGGGAATGGATACTGAAAAGGTTGTGACACAGCACATCTTCCTCAATCCTCGTCCACTTCACTTGTCCGACGCACAAGTTAATGATGTATACAATGCTGGTGATGTTGGTCTCAACACTGGACACGGCGAGGGCTTTGGACTCACAACGACCGAACATATCTATTTTGGGCGTCCTCAAATTGTATCAGGTGTTCCAGCGCTCAAGGAGATTCTCGGTGAAAATGCGCACATTGTTGAACCAAAACTGTGGATGCAAGTGTGTGAACAAGAAAAACACGGTGGAGATCTGGCAATGGTTGATTACAAAGATTTTACAGATTATCTTGAATATTGTTACACTCACCAGGAAGATCGTCCAGATGTGAGAGACAAGCTAAAGAAAGACTTCAACTGGGAAAATGTATATAAGGTTTTGGATCAATTTTTCATAAATGGCGCCTTATCAGCCTCCGAATAGTCACTACTCTCAAATGGATGTAAGTGAGTACGATGAAGATCATATATTTTCATTCATTGGTAAGACTGGTAAGCGATTCTATTGGTTGACAAGACTTCTCGGTCTCGATTACCTTTGGTATGACAAGGAGAGGAAAGTCATAGAGATTTGGGGACCTTACTATACCCACCAGAATAAACAGTCAGAACATGTTATCCGATGTGAATTGGATTTTTTCAAACCTAAGTTAGAGGAGAACCTCACCCTTTCACAAAGGGAAAATGAGCATGTACAAGAGACCGCCGCTGCGTGTTAGGGAAGAGCCGAGGCCTTCTGGTAGACCCAGACCAGGTACATTTCTTGATAGGATTGTGAATCCACCACCATCAGTACCTTATGTGCAAAAGAAATATCCTGTGTACCAGAAAGATGTGTATCTCGCATTGTTGAAACGCAATTGTAAAGAACTTGGACTTGAATATAAGGAACCCGATATTCCAGATTATGTACCTCCACAGAGATCAAAACCTCCAATTGAACCGCAACTGACATTTTCAGACAAAGTGTACATGAAAGTTCGTGTTCTTAAGAGTGGTATCATTCGCATAAAACTTGATGCATCTTTTGTGACCCTCCACGAAAAGTACTACAGTAAACAAAAACAACCACCTATGAAAAGTGCAATCCAAGCGTACAAGTCGATGGGTTTTAGTCAAGAATTTTTAGAAAAAATCAAAACAAAGTATTCAAAGTTTGCAGAACATAAAAAGAAAGTTGAAAAAATGATTGACGAAATCTTCAATAAGGAGCCAGCTAAAAAACCAAAAAAGAAAAAGGAAGAAGTTATTGAAGAAGAAGAGGAGGAAGAGGATGAGGAGGAAGATCAAGACGATGATCCTGGAGAAGATGGTGAAATGGACGTTGAAGTTGACAATGATGATGACAATGAACAACCACAAGAAGATGAGGAAGCGTACCTCTCTGATTAGGTGCGTTTTATGGGTGGTAATCTCACACCAAGGGATCTAAGAGAATGTCTCTTCTCCATTGAAAGTTCCGTCTCGGGGTCTTTTTGATATTCTAACCATATGAAAAGGTCTGGTGTCCCGTCAACTTCTGAAAGTATATTGAGGTGTCTGTGTGTTCTGTGGAAGTTGTTGAGTTTCATAAACATTGTGATCCATTGATCATCTGATGGACATACCCACTCATCCTTGTGTGTCGGGTCTTCTAAGTAGTCTATAGCCCTTTGTAAGAATGTTTCGTAATATTCATTATAATCATAGTCCCTTACTTCTATCATTGGTGGATCGACGAGTAGTTCTAACTCAACGAGTTCCACTGGAAACGCCCATTGTATCATTTCAATCGCATCTGTGCTTGACATGATGTATCGTATCATATCAGCTGTAAGAAGACCGCGCTCCCTTTTCTTTTTGTCCCTATTGTGCTTTTTATGATTTGCGTTCAGGTAATCTTCCCTCATAAGTTGGAAAGAATTTTCAATGATTATTTCTTGAAGTTCAATTGGTAACACATCCCATAATGACTGTTGACTCATATCCCTTAAAACTTATTGACATTTTATTTAAAGACATGGTGGGATTGAGTAGTATATGTTGAAGATATTTGTGGTATTTCATAAGAAGATCTTTGACGAGTGTTATGAGAATGTATCACAAGATATCCTCGATAAGTATTTTACCTTTGTCGCAGTTAATCCAGATATACCCAAAACTTATACCAAAGATAAATACAATGTTATCAATGAATGGGAACTTGAACACTATAATGCCGATTTTCAAAAGAAGGGATATAATGAAAACTCCGTCATTTATCACATAAAAGCTAATAAACTTCACGAAAATTACAAATATATTGGATTTTTTCAATATGATATGATTTTTACCGATGCTGCCGTAAATACAGTTCTAAATGAAATGAATTCAAAAGCAACATGCTTTTATTTGAGTGTTCATAATTACAAATATTGTGCATATGATACTTGCAATGAATATCACACTATGAAATATTTATCGAATAGTTATACAATGTTTTTTAACAGAGAATTTACACACTCCGAAGAAGACATTTATCCACTTTTCAATAGTTATGTCATACCAGTTGATATCTACGAGAAGTTAATGGAATGGGTTGTTACATTGTACTCCGAGATAGAACCCATGCTATATCAAAAACACTTTGGTCATATTGGTGGCATTTTTGAGAGAGTCATGGCTTTTGCAGTTGGTGAAGAAAAGCTTCATTTGACACCGATTGAAGTAAAGCATGATCACATGTACAAAAATAGCCTAAGTGAGGTGTAACTGAGTTATTTTTCATCTTAAAATGTTCATCGCAAACGTTATTGTTGGTGACCTCATCCTTGACCGCGGTTTCTTTTGGGATCTAAAAGAAGCCTCAAAATACGCACAAGAAACAGTCAGACACAAAGTGTGGGAACTCGGTAACGGGCAATTCTACTACGGAGACGTTGAAGCTCGTGTGTACGAACCAAAACACCTTGAGGCGTCCGACTACAAAGATGAACATATTCTTTCTTTCACTGGACCCATCCGAAATAGCACAAATGTCGTGTGATCAACATGTCGTCAAAATACAACTTGAAATTGTTCAAATGCTCTATATGGCCTGGCACTTTGCACAACAGGAAGACTATATTTCTGAACACGCACCATTTACAAAAGATGGAACGAGGCGGGGATACAGACCCGCGCACCCCAAGCATCCTATGACTATGTGGGTGGCGTCAAGCCTCGAAAACTATATGTACGCGTGTAAGATTGGGATTGCACTCACCTCAGAGTACACACGTAGATATGGCAAAATTCATACATGCGCAGAACATCTCACATGGCTTTTAGAGAATCACCCTTCTCACTTTGAAGAGCGTCACAGTGATACCGCATATTATTCTGCCGAAGGCATTCCCGAGTGTATGCCCGAGCAATATAGGCAGCCATCAATTGTAGAAGCATATCAACTCTATTATATGGTTGAGAAAATGTCATTCGCTCGATACAAATAAACATGTTCGGGTCTCTCTTCTGGATCACCATAGCCCAAAGATTTTAGGTACTTTGGAACTTCGTTGGTATCAAAATTGAAGATTTCAATGAGCAATGTAGGCATATACTTTTTGATTGTGTTTTCAGCACCCTTGAGGACTTCTAACTCATGCCCTTCTACATCAATTTTTATTATGGATGGTCTACCTTCGTAAATATCATCTAGTTTGTGACATTGTACCGTAGTTTTTGTAGTTTCATCAAATCCATCAGTCTTATACATGCTTGTACCACCGTAATTTCTTAATCCATTTTTTTCGACTCTGTTAGGTATGTACATATCAACTGTTTGTTCTTTATTGGATAAGGCAATCGGGGATATGTTTATTGGGTGTTTAATCTTATTATTTTCTGCGTTCAGGGTTACAATTTTATGAAAAATTGGTTCAAATGAATAGACGGGTCCATAGTCAGAAAACATAAGAGAATTATATCCAATATTTGCACCTATATCTACTATATCAGTGCCATTTTTGTAATATTTTTCAATGTCACTTCTCATCCAACCATCCCATTCATACCCATTTGAAATTGCACGACTAATATATTCATCATCAGCTATAACAAATACATTGTATCGTCCATTGTGGACGCATTTAACTGTAAGTTCAACCTGAGAAGTCATCTGAGTAAAAAGTTAATTAAAACTTTAAACTGATAATAATAAAACGATGTTTAGCATCGGTCGAAATCTTGTTGCTCCACCAGTTCAGGTTCCAAAGAAGGAGCGAACGTATCAACCGAGGACGTACAGTGAGTTTGTAAAAGGTCTCAAGAATAACGAACTTCCAGAAGTACTCATCAAACCAAATCAAAGTCTCGCAGCATTCGAGGACAGTGAGGGTAACTACGGTGACGCTCAAATTATTCAAAACCAAGATCTCTGGCAAACCATTGCCGAAAGTGACGCCAATGTTCGCATTGATATGACAGCACCAACTTCTATTTCCGATACAATTTCAGTCTTTTTCCTTTTGACTTTCATCTTTTTTGTTTTTCGATCCATGTTGGGTGGTCCAAGTGGATCAGGGCCTATGAATAATCCATTCATCAAGAATCAGGAATTTATCGCTGAAACTGAAATCAAAACCCGCTTCAGTGATGTTGAAGGCATCGATGCCGCCAAGGATGAACTCGAAGAGATTGTGGATTTTCTCAAGCAACCCGAGAGATACTTTGGAAGCGGAGCCAAAATCCCACGCGGTGCCCTCCTCACAGGTAAGCCAGGTACAGGTAAGACTCTTCTCGCTCGTGCTATTGCAGGTGAATCCAATGTTCCGTTCATCCAATGCTCAGCCGCAAACTTTGTTGAAATGTTTGTCGGTGTTGGTGCCAAAAGGGTTCGTGATCTTTTTGAAGTTGCTCGCGAAAACCAGCCATGTATCGTCTTCATTGATGAAATTGATGCTGTGGGTAAGCAACGCAGTGCGGGTGGCATGCCTTCAAATGATGAACGCGAACAAACCATTAATCAACTTCTCACTGAAATGGATGGATTTGATAATGAGACTGGTATTGTTGTCATTGCTGCCACAAACCGCATTGACATTCTTGATGACGCCCTCCTTCGTCCAGGTCGCTTCGATCGTAAGATTAGTGTGGCTTTGCCAAGTGTTCGTGGTCGCGAAAAGATCTTGGGTGTCCATGCCCGAGACAAGAAGTTGTCCGACGATGTAAAGTTGAGACAGATCGCAAAGCAAACAACGGGCTTCTCTGGCGCGGACCTGGCGAACCTTCTCAATGAATGCGCCATTCGCGCTGTTCGCGACGGCGATGGAACGATCACAAATGAAATCGTGGAGAATGTCTACCAGCGCATCGTTGTAGGTGCCAAGGGTGACACAAAGTTCTCACCACGAAAGAAGGAACTTGTGGCGTACCATGAAGCTGGACACGCCATTGTTGGGGCAATTTTGCCAGATTATGACACTGTCCGCAAGGTCTCTATTATCCCTCGTGGAGATGCTGGTGGTGTCACTTTCTTCCAGCCTTCGGAGGAAAATGCCGAATCTGCCATGTACACCAAAGAGTATCTGACTTCACAAATCATTGTGGCACTCGGTGGCAGAGCCGCGGAAGAAATAATCTATGGCAAAGATCGCATTACCACGGGTGCTTCGGGTGACTTTGCCCAAGTCTACATGATTGCTCGTGAAATGCTGACCACCTATGGTTTCAGTGCTTACAACTTTGACTACCGCCGAATGTCAGATGAAGCCTCTCGCCTCGTAGATATGGAAATTGATAAGCTCGTTGATCTATGCTACAAAGAAGCACTTGGTATTTTGGGTGCAAATAAGCGACAATTGGAATTGCTCAAGGATAAACTCCTCGAGGAGGAGATTGTTGATGGTGAATGGGTCTATGATCTCGTAAATGGATTGTGTAAGGTTGGGCGATCGGTGGAACTCGACAGTCTTGATTTTGATTAAAGATAAGGCTTGAATATTTACAAATGAAGTTTGGTAGAATTTGTGGTAGGTTTTTTCTGAAACCTCATCTCAGACAACCCGACGATGATACACCAGACTTGTGTACAATTTCTGAACTCATTGAGACTTATCCGATGTGGCGAGAATGGATTCGTCATGTACCAGAAAAGAAAGTTCAACTCTATACAATGTTTGAAACCTCTGATGTTCATCCAGATATCATTGAAGAAATGAAACTTTTTGACAAGGTCATCGTACCATTTGATTACCTCAAAGATATCCTTGTGAGACACGGGGTCAATTGTGAAGCGGCAAACTTTTACACATCACCCCTTGTTTTAGACAAGCCACCAGTTACACCAAAGAAAAGGAATCCAGAAAAGCTCATATTTCTATATGTGGGTACAAACGACGTTCGCAAAAATACCATAAATTTGGCGAATACTTTTGCGAAAGCCCTTGAAGGGACGAAGCATCTACTTGTTATGAAGACGAATAATACGAACGGTCTCATAGATTCGCCGAACATAAAATATATGACTTACAAAATTAGCTCGGAACAACTTGCGGTTCTCTACAATACATGTGACTATGTGGTCTCTTTTACGAGAGGGGAAGGTGTTGGTCTCCCAATGTTGGAAGCGCAATATTTCAATAAACCCGTGATTGCCCATGATCAAGGAGTTTTCCCGCACATCAAGGACGAGTCATGGATTACCCTCCCCTCCAAAGAAGTCCCCATTGACTACACCCATGTCCCAGAATTCCTCAAAAAAGTCTTCTATGGAACTTGGTGGGAGGTTGACTACGACAAGGCTCACGAACTCATCATGTCCCTAATTAAGTCATGAATTGTATTCTTTTGAAACCATCCCAATTTCTTAATCTTCGATGCGTTGCCGATGAGTGCATCTACTTCGCATGGACGATAGAACTTTGGAGAGACTTTGATGACCACTCGACCATCTACGAGACCAATTTCGTTTTCAGCTTCACCCTCCCATGTGATCTCCTTTCCGACCTCTTTGAAGCACATTTCAACGAATTGCCTCACAGAGTGTGTCTCGCCCGTCGCGACAACATATTCATCAGCCTCTTCTTGTTGAAGCATGAGCCACATGGCTTCAACATAGTCTTTTGCGTGCCCCCAATCCCGCGCGGCGTTGAGATTTCCCAGTTCAAGGAATTCTCGCTCACCCTTCACAATCTGTTTGACGCCATCGGTAATCTTCTTTGTCACAAAGTCTCCACCCCGTCTCGGCGATTCGTGGTTGAAGAGAATTCCAGAGCAGGCGTACATGCCATAGGATTCACGGTAATTTTTGACGAGCCAGTGAGCGGCCAATTTGGAGACGCCATAGACGGATCGTGGGTAAAAGGGTGTCTCCTCGGTTTGTGGGGTTTCCCGAACCTTACCAAACATCTCTGAAGTTGAGGCTTGGTATACACGATATTTTGATGGATCTGAACTCTGACGAACACTCTCGAGGATATTTAGAATTCCGTTTGTATTTGTTTCAAATGTGTAACTTGGACAACGGAATGATGTGTGTACATGACTTTGAGCAGCCAAGTTATAAATCTCAATCCGTTCATACTCCCCACAGTCGTGAATTATCTTATGTACGACTGGTTGATCAAGAATATCACCTTCATAGAGTTGAATCCTATTCAGAACAGATTTAAGATTACCAGATTCAATGTCATAGGTTGATCGTCGCACGAGACACTTGACATCGTATCCCTTCTCCAGTAGGAGTTCACAGAGGTAAGAGCCATCCTGGCCAGTGGCACCCGTAATTATAGCTGCTTTATGACTCATTTATATATGGGGTCTCTGTGTCTTTAACTGGATTATTTTGGGAGGTTATAGTAGATATGAGCAGCAGCACAAACCGAAAATGTGTTGATGGTTCTACAATTTATTACAACCTTGAGACTATACCAGAAAATGTTGTCACAAAGGGTCCTTTTGAAGCCGTGTTTCTTGGAAATGTTATAAGTGAAATGTCTGAAGGATGTTTGTTTGTTAAACAACAGTGTAAATCACAATACCCAGTGATTGATGCTCAAAACTGGAGAGAGTGGATTACTTCAATTGATCAGGAGAATAGAATTTCACTTGCCCACACAATTGAAAAATCTGGAATTCCAATTCTTTACAACACACCAAGATTGTGTGATCCAGGTATCAGTGTGAGTAAAAATTGGAGTCTTCGGAACTACATTGAAACCAGATTGTACATGTTTAAGTTTGTATATGATTACGGTCGTAATTTCAAACCAACTCGAAATGCTACATGCTATCCAACAAACATTTTTGATTTTAGACCATTTCAATACAAATTGGCTCTACCCGGTTCTTCCAAAGATCCTCTTTACGTAACAGAGTATATTACGGTTGATGAATTTACAAAAAAGGCGGCATTTACTCCTCACATGGCGATTAGTAAATTTCAAATTAAACCAAAGGTTTCGGGTACAGAACAAATATTTGAAGACATGGTAAAGTTTGTAATTGTTGGTGAAGAGTATGGTAAAAACAGGAAAAGTATCTCCAATCAATCATACTACCTTGGACCAGTGAAAAACAGTGGTATGAATATGTCAAATTTTATGAGAATGTTTAAGAAGTTTATACAAGAATATGACAGAGTGAAATTTGTCGGTGAGAGTGGGTTGTTGAATAATAGAACTCCTCGTCTTCAAACTATAAATCTCACGGATGATGTCATGCGTGTCATGTTTTATGATTTAATTCACGATGGTGTTATTACAAAAAGTTTTAAGTTTAGTACTTTTAAGAAGAAATTTATTGATGAATTCAACAACTTCAAGGGATTTGACCGGGGTATTGTAAGTTTCAAAGAATGGGTTGGAGCCGCAACAGCTGCAAATTCTTGGAAAGCTTATAAGACTATATTGGAACCCACTCGTGTAGTTAAGACAAAGAAAGTAAAAAGAAAAGATGGTATTCATAATGTTGAAATAAGACAATTCCCAGCTATTTTTAAAACCCTCGGAGATCTTTCACAATTTATGTATGCTTCAAGATACGGGAGTATTGTAGCCAGTGGTGATAAAATGGGTTTGGGTGCGGGTTTGTACATTAATGCTAAAAATGGGAGAACTGTCAAGTGTATGATGGAAGATGCTATCACTGGATTTATAGTTTATACGGGTATCGAAAAAATTGATTTTACTACAAAGAGTGGTTGTGGTAATCTCAGAAATACAAACGCTGGTACATGTTTCATGAAAAATGCCACAAATGTGAAACCTAAAAGTGTTGCGACACAGATTATACAGTCAATTCCACAAAATCAAAAGAGTGGTGCAAATGCGATTGTTGCTGCAAAACCCCAAGTACCTGGCGGAAAGCGTCTTATCAAGTTATGGCTCAATCAAGATATTAATAGGATTACAGCAACAAATGTACTCAACACTATAGAAAAGTTCGCCAACTTTTGGGACGACAAAGATCTTACTAAGATCAAAACCGTTCTCAATAAAATGAGAAATGGAAATGGAATTACCAATTCTAATAAGATCAGGGCTTCACAACTTATAGGAAAGCTTAACGCGGTTACACAAAATAATTCAGTTACTGGTCAAAAGCGTGGGAGAAATAACCGAGGAACCCAGACAACGGCAACACCAAGGCAAACTAACCGAGGAACCCAGACAACGGCAACACCAAGGCAAACTAACCGAGGAACCCAGACAACGGTAAAACAAACTAACCGAAGAAACCAGACAACGGCAACACCAAATCAACAAAATGGTAGAACTTCTGTCAAGAGACCCCGTACAAACATCAGAAATACAAACCAGGTGACCAGAGCTGGTACTCCTTTTGGACAACGACAACGCTTAAAAACTAACTCCTCCAATAGACCAAATGGCTCGAAGTAATCGCCACGACAATGACGACGAACCCGATTTTTTTGAAGAATACGAAGAGGCTCTCAAAGCCCGTGTGAAATCCCTCAAAAAGATTGAAGATGCTCTAGACGCAAAGGCTCTCATTGCCCTTTCCGAGAAACTTCCAAAGACCAAGTTCAAGATCTACGAAGATTTCCAAAAGAAGGCGAAAAAAATTGTGGAAGAGATGGACGAAGTCATGAGGGTCTTTGTTGCCGAGGAACTTCGAGAAGAGTACCTGGCGCCACAAGAAGATGATGAGACTGTGGTGTGTGAACACTGTGATCTGGTCAGAAGTGAGAGTGACTATGTGGAATGTGAATGTGACAAGGAGAGGATGACCCAATTCGCTGAAGAGGTTGGCGCTGCCCTAAGTAATTGTGTTTAATAACAAAATCAAACATTTCATGAACACCCTCCTTGAATCCATTCAAAATGCTTTCACAATCTCTGGTATCATCTGGTCGGTGGGCGAGATTCATTACCTCATTACCAAGGGATAAAGATAAGAGACCCTATTTAGTTAATACACAAATGGCATGTATGAACTATATAGCCTTCGATTTTGAAACCTCGGGACTACCGAGAGGAAGACGAAATACTAAAGTAACACCGGAAACTCTACCAAACTTTGACGGTTGTCGTGCGGTCAGTCTTAGTGCTGCTCGCTTTTCACAAAGGGGTCGTCTCATCAAAACTTTTGATGCAATCATTAGACCCGATGACTTCACGATCGGTGAAGACTCTACAGCAATCCATGGTATCACCCATGAGAGAGCTATGAAGGAAGGTCGACCATTTCCAGAGGTATTTAGGGATTTCATGGAGTTCATTGGACCTCGCACCAAAACACTCGTGGCCCACAATGCCCAGTTTGATGAGAGCGTCCTTCGTTCAGAAATGCTTCGTCATGGATTGGACACGAATCAAATTGAAGACCTTGTGATTCGCTGTACACTTCAACTCTACAAAGACAGATTTTTGGGAACCATCAAACTTACAAACCTATACAAGGACATCTTCGGTGAAGAGTTTGATAACGCTCACAACTCACTTGCTGACTCCATTGCGTGTGGTAAGGTCTATCCGTATCTCATTGGACAAACGGAGAGAGAACTCAAACCTCTTCCCATCAAGAAGGTCATCATTGGAGCTTCATCGGTTGCTTCGGCTATTGGTATCAATCAATACAAGAAACCCCAAGAACTTGTGGAAGAACTTTGGAAGAAGTACAGCCCCCAAACATACAAGGGGACTACGAAAGAAGATGAAGCCCTCCTTGTCCTCAATTCCCTCGAAAGTACCAAGAAGATCCTTGAACAAGCTGAGAGCTTCAAGTCTGAGACATCCACAGATGTTCAGCAAGAGACACGCAGGTTGTTCCATCAAATTGAACATTCAGGCCTCCTTCCACAACAAATGGTACAGGCAAAGGATCACATCCGTAAGACCCTCTATACCAACCATGGAACTCGCAATGAACAAAAGACTGCCAAGTTTGACAAGTTTGCCGCGAACCTTGTTGAAGACGAAACATTCTACAAATATGACATCTGTGTCATTGAGGGAACTCTCTACCAGATCGTGGGACGCCTTGACCGCATTCAGATGAATGAAGATGGAAGCAGAACCCTCGTAGAAATCAAGAATCGTGCGAATGGTCTCTTCAATAGAGTGAGAGACTACGAAGAGGTACAGTGCCAAACTTACCTTCAAATGTTGGAAGGTATTGAATATTGCCGCCTCGTTGAGACATACAATGGTGAATCCAAATCATATCTGATCCAGAAGGACTATCCCAAGTGGAAAAATGAAATCCTTCCCAAGCTTCAAAACTTTAGCGAACACTTTCACAGTCTCCTAAGTAAAGCCTAATCTTGTAAAAATTAAGTACAAAAAATGGAAAACAATGAAATCGTTCAAATCATTCGCCGAGAGACACGATTCAACAGTTTCCTAATTGTTGTTATGAATCTATTCACGATTTACAATCTCCAACAATTAAGAAATATGACACACGAAAAACTCTCTGAAACAT
>Ga0222719_10001706_pt1 | contig 20889 bp, 13 predicted proteins | sample C33_34DmetaG_FD_165039 | JGI IMG/M metagenome (GOLD analysis project Ga0222719, IMG submission 165039) | Estuarine water microbial communities from San Francisco Bay, California, United States - C33_34D | ecosystem: Environmental > Aquatic > Marine > Unclassified | place: USA: California... | reverse complement strand
TTATTTAAAACGTAGAGGGTATAGAAACTTCTCTATGAATAGACCGGATAAAGTTTATAATAAACTATCCGTAACAGAAAAAGATATTGGCGGAATACCAAACTCGTCAGAAGATATTAAACAAGCACACGCTGCTGCTATTGAGTCTTATATTGAAGATTACGTTGGGATAACTAATGATGGTTATGGCCAGATGTATTTCCAAAGAACACTGGAAGACTGGGGTAAATTTAATATAAACAATAGAACAAAGCATGATGCTTCTATTAGTTCTGGTTTAGCTATAATGGCTTGTAATAAAAATAAATACACACCAGTATATAGACAACAAAAACAAGCTGTACAGTTAGGTTTTAAAAAATATAACAACACAGGCGATATTTCAAAAATAATAAAATAGATGGTTTACACTAATGTTAATAGCTCTTTCCCAAGTCAGGTAGTACCGGACGCAGAAAAGTCAACAATGGAATATGGCTACGCTGTAGGTAGAGCTATAGAGAACGAATGGTTCAGAGGTGATCGAGGCTTAGGCGCTGGTGGTCGTTTTGGAAATAACTGGCAGTACTTTCATAATTTAAGATTATATGCAAGAGGTGAGCAGTCTGTACAAAAATACAAAGATGAATTATCTGTTAACGGTGATTTATCTTATTTAAATTTAGACTGGAAACCTGTAGCTACACTATCTAAGTTTGTTGATATTGTAGTTAACGGTATGACTGATAAAGGTTATAAAATAAAATCTTACGCTACAGATCCTTTTGCAATGAAGCAAAGAACAGATTTTATTTTTGATGCTATATCTGATATGCAAAGTAAAAATGAAATAGAGGCTTTAAATCAATTAACTGGTGAAAACTTTTTTTCAAATAAACAAATAAAAGAATTACCAGCTACAGAAGAAGAACTGGAGCTGTACATGCAGTTAAATTATAAGCAGTCTATAGAGATAGCAGAAGAAGAACTTATAGAAAATGTATTTAGTTATAATAAATACGAAGAGACTAAAAGAAGAGTAGCTCAAGATTTAACTATACTAGGTATTGGCGCTACTAAAACTGATTTTAATTTAGCAAATGGTATAACTGTTGAATACGTAGATCCAACTAATTTAGTTTATTCATATACTGAAGATCCAAACTTTGAAGATATATACTACGTTGGTGAGGTTAAATCAATGAGTTTACAAGAAGTTAAAAAGTTATTCCCTTATTTAACTGACTCTGATCTTTCAGAGATAGAAAAATACCCAGGTGATGTTAACTACACTAGAGGTTATTATGGTATAGACGACGATTATAACAATGTTCAAGTTTTATTTTTTGAATATAAGACTTACAACAATCAAGTGTTTAAAATAAAAGAAACAGATCAAGGTCTTGAAAAAGCTCTTGAAAAAGATGACTCGTTTAATCCACCTGAAGACGCTGAAAACTACAACAAAGTTCATAGAGCAATAGAAGTTTTATACAGCGGTGCTAAAATACTAGGATTTGAAAAAATGCTTAAGTGGGAGTTAGCTGAAAACATGACACGTCCTTACAGTGATCAAACTAAAGTAGAAATGAATTATAATATTTCTGCTCCTAGAATGTATAAAGGTCGTATAGAAAGTGTTGTAAGTAAGTGTATCGGATTTGCTGATATGATTCAACTCACGCATTTAAAAATACAACAAGTATTAGCTCGCATGGTACCAGATGGCGTCTTTGTAGACGTTGATGGCTTAGCAGAAGTTGATCTTGGAAACGGAACTACATACAATGCTCAAGAAGCTTTGAATATGTATTTCCAAACTGGTAGTATTGTAGGTAGAAGTTTAACTCAAGATGGTGATCCTAACAGAGGTAAAGTACCTATTCAAGAGTTGCAAACATCTTCTGGTATGGCTAAGATACAAGCACTTGTACAAACATATCAGTATTATTTACAGATGATACGTGACGTGACCGGGCTTAATGAAGCTAGAGACGGTAGTCAACCATCAAGTGATTCACTTGTAGGTTTACAAAAGTTAGCAGCTGCAGCATCTAACACAGCTACAAAACATATACTACAGTCACTTATGTACTTAACTGTTAGAAACGCAGAGAATGTTAGTCTTCGCGCTGCTGACGCTTTGAGTTTTCCTTTGCTTAAAAACGCTTTAATTAGTTCTATAAGTAAATCAAATGTTTCAACTTTAAAAGAAATTGAAGATTTAAATCTTCATGAGTTTGGTATTTTCTTAGAACTTGAGCCTGAAGAAGAAGAGAAACAAATGTTAGAGCGTAATATTCAAATAGCTTTACAAAACGGAGGTATTGATCTTGAAGATATGATAGATATTAGAGAGATATCTAATGTAAAGCTTGCTAATCAAATGCTTAAAATAAAACGCAAGAAAAAACAAGAAAGAGATCAACAGATAGCTCAAGCAAATATACAAGCGCAAGCTCAAGCAAACGCGCAATCTGCTGAGCAAGCAGCTTTAGCAGAAATGCAAAAACAACAAGCTCTTACTGAAAGCAAACTACAACTTGAGCAAGGCAAGTCTCAATTTGATATACAAAAAATGGAAATGGAAGCTCAAATTAAAAGACAATTAATGGAGCAGAAGTTTCAGTATGATATGCAGTTAGCTAAAATAGAGGCTGAAGCACAAAGAGAAAAAGAAGATAAGATAGAAGATCGTAAAGATGAGCGTGCTAGAATTATAGGTACGCAACAATCAGAAATGATTGCGCAGCGTCAAAACGATGAACTACCTAAAAACTTTGAATCAACTAATTTTGATTCATTAGGAGGATTTGGACTAGAAGAGTTTGAACCTCGTTAAAAATAAACTTTATTAATTTTTATTATATTATATTATGTCAGAAGTAGCAGCAAAACAAGAAGGAGAGTTTTCTTTAAAAGGTAAAAAGAAAACAAAACCAAAAAATCTTGGTAAAGCAAATGAAGTAACAAAAGTAGAACTACCTAAAGATATTGAAAAATCACAAGGCGAAGTAATACCAGAAGTTACTAAAATAGAAATAAAAACAGAAGACAATGCCATTCAAAAGCCAAGCGCAGATGAGGTATCTGTTCAGCCAACATCCGAAGATAGCAAAACAGTTTCTGAAGGAAACATCGAAGAAACAATTGCAGAACCTACCGGAGAAGGTGAGTCCCCTATCTCTCTTGTACAAGATGATGAGGAAGAACAAGTAAAAACAGATGATTCACCTGTAACTACAGAAGTAGAGCGAGCGGTTAAAGACCGAAGAGTTCTACCTGAAAATATTGAAAAGCTAGTTTCTTTTATGGAAGAAACAGGTGGAGGTGTTGAAGACTATGTTAGGCTCAATGCTGATTATACCAACGTTGATAGCAACACGCTTATTCGTGAGTACTATAAACAAACTAAACCACATCTTGATTCTGAAGATGTAAGTCTTTTATTAGAAGACTTTGATTACGATGAAGATATAGATGAACCAAAAGATATACGCAAAAAGAAAATTGCGTTTAAAGAGGAAGTTGCAAAAGCCAAAGACTTTTTAGAAGGTTTAAAAAGTAAATACTACGACGAGATCAAGTTGAGACCGGGCGTAACTCAAGACCAGCAAAAAGCTATGGACTTTTTCAATCGATACAATGAAGAGCAAGAGCAGGCGAAGCAAAGACATGAAAGTTTTATTAACCGTACTAGCAATTTGTTAAACGATAATTTCAAAGGTTTTGATTTTAAAGTTGGCGAAAGTAAGTTTAGATACGGTGTTAAAAACCCAAGTCAAGTAGCAGATGTACAATCAGATATTTCAAATTTCATTAAGATGTTCTTAGATGATAAAGGTGAAGTAACAGATGTACAAGGTTACCACAAAGCTTTATATGCTGCTAGAAACGCTGACACGATAGCGCAACATTTTTACGAGCAAGGCAAGGCTGATGCTGTTAAAAACGTTATGGCTAAGTCAAAAAATATTTCAACTGAACCTAGAAAAACCACTTCAGGTGATGTATTTATTGGTGGCTTAAAAGTTAAGTCAGTTAGCGGTCTTGATTCTTCAAAATTAAAAATCAAAACTAAAAAATTTAACTAATAAACATTTAAAAAATGGCTTTAGATCCACTATTCGGTTCAATTAAACCGAGTCAAAAACAACAACTATTAGAAACAAACTTCTTGTCTTTTAACGGAGGCGCAGGAGCTGGAGATTCTGATACATTTGCACAACAGTACTTACCTGAAATCTACGAACAAGAAGTAGAGCGTTTTGGAAACAGAACACTTTCTGGATTCTTACGTATGGTAGGAGCTGAAATGCCTATGACATCTGACCAAGTTATCTGGTCTGAACAAAACCGTTTGCATGTAGCATACAATGACGTATCTGTTTCAGGTGCTGTTGCAGACAATACGTTAACCTTTACAGTGGGTGGCGCTGGAGATACTTTCGTTGAGAACGTAATTTCTGCAAACCAAACTATTGTAATCTTAGACACAAGCGATCCAACGGTAGAGCTTAAAGCTTTAGTAACTGAATCAAGCCAAACTGGTGCTACTGCCACTCTTGTAGTTGCTCCTTACAGCCAAGCTGATTTAACTGGACTATCTACAACTGCTGGCGATCTTAAGATCTTTGTATACGGTTCTGAGTATGCGAAAGGTTCTTCTATTACTAACTCAACTGGAGCTACTGATACAACTGGTTACAAAAGTATCACACCTTCTTTTACTCAATATTCTAACTCACCTATTATTATTCGTAACAAATATGTTGTGAATGGTTCTGACACTGCTCAGATCGGTTGGGTAGAAGTTGCTACAGAAGATGGTACATCTGGTTACCTATGGTATTTGAAAGCTGAGTCTGAAACTCGCTTACGTTTCGAAGATTACTTAGAAATGTCTGTAGTTGAAGGCGAGCTTGCAGCTGCTGGTTCAGGTGCTGCTACTGCTGGTGTAAAAGGTACACAAGGTCTTTTTGCTGCTATCGATGATCGTGGAAACGTAAATGATGGATTTACAGCTGCTGGAGGACTTGATGCTTTTGATGCTATCCTTAAAAACTTAGACACTCAAGGTGCTATTGAAGAGAATATGCTATTCTTAAACCGTCAAACATCTTTGGATTTTGATGATATGTTAGCTGATATCTCTGCTGGTTCTAACGGTGGTACTGCTTATGGATTGTTTGAAAACTCTGAAGAAATGGCATTAAACCTAGGGTTTAGTGGATTCCGCAGAGGTTCTTACGATTTCTATAAGACTGACTGGAAATACTTAAACGACGCTTCAACACGTGGTGGTATTGATACCAACAACTCTACTATTGAAGGAGTTCTTATCCCAGCTGGTACTTCAACCGTGTATGACCAAATCCTTGGTACTAACATCCGTCGTCCATTCTTGCACGTACGTTACCGCGCATCACAAGCTGATGACCGTCGTATGAAGCAATGGTTGACTGGATCTGTTGGTGGTGCATTCACTAGCGATCTTGATGCAATGGAAGTAAACTTCCTATCTGAGAGATGTCTATGTGTGCAAGGTGCAAACAACTTTGTATTATTCAAAGCTGCATCTGCATAGTAATCAATTTGTAGTAATTACCCTCGTCAAACGGCGGGGGTAATTATTATTTTTATTAACATTTTTATTATATTATATCATGGCAGAAAAAGCTGTAGCAGAAGAAAATAATGAGGTTGCACCTCAAGTAAAGGTTAAGGCTAAACCTGTAAAACAAGAGCCAGCAAAACCTCAATGGGAAATTAAAGATAGAACCTATTTATTAAGAGGTAAAAAAACTCCGCTTACTTATACATTAAACTCCAAGCATACTAGAAAATATGCTATGCTTTGGTTTGATCCAGAAACAGGTAAGCAAGAGGAACTTAGATATGCTACGAATCAAAGCTCACCTTTAGTTAGCGAACAAAAAGGCGAGGTAACACTTGGTCATATTATTTTTAGAGAAGGCGTACTTACAGTTCCAAAAGAAAAACAGAATCTACAAAAACTATTATCCTTGTATCACCCTGGAAGAAACAGAGTGTATCAAGAATTTAATCCAGTTGAAGTAGCTAAAGATGATTTAGATATTATTGATTTGCAAATTGACGCAATGAACGCTGCTAGAGATATGGATGTAGATTTTGCTGAAGCAATTATGCGTGTAGAGGTTGGTTCTAACGTTGCTAAGATGAGTTCTAAAGAGATTAAACGAGATTTACTTATCTTTGCTAGAACAAATCCACAACTGTTCTTAGAACTAGCTAATGACGAAAACGTTCAATTACGTAACTTTGCTATTAACGCTTCTGATGTTGGTATTATTAAACTATCACCAGATCAAAGACACTTTATGTGGGGATCAAACGGGAGAAAACTTATGGAAGTTCCTTTTGATGAAAACCCATACTCGGCTTTTGCGGCTTTCTTAAAAACAGATGAAGGCGTACAAGTTTACAAATCAATAGAGAAAAAACTTCTCTAACATGTAATAATAATATAAGGCCCGTTAATTCGGGCTTTATATACTAGAATAAACAAACAATCAAACAATGGCTATAAACGTAAACCAGGTATATAAATCTGTACTTGTGGTTTTGCAACAAGAGAAAAGAGGTGTATTAACACCTACGGAATTTAACAAAATTGCAACTCAAGCACAGCAAGAAATATTTACAGAGTATTTTGATGAGCTAAATCAACTACTTAGACAACCACAAACTAGCTTGGCTTATGCTGATAGATTTGCTTTGTTAGATGAAAAAATATCTTTATTTAAAAGAAGTGATGCTGTTAACTTTACAGGTGGAACTACAGATGTAGCAGTTCCTTCAAACGTTCAAGAACTAGGCACTGTTATCTATGAAAATAGAGAAGTACAAAGAATACAAGAGTACGAAGTTTATACTACAAACCAATCTCCTCTTACAGCTCCAACGGCTTTTTACCCGGTATACACGTACGAGAATGGTGTTATAAAATTATACCCAGATGATACAGCTATTATAACAGCCAGTGGTGTTACTTTAAATTATTTAAAATATCCAGCAGATGTTAAATGGGGTTTTACTATCGATACTGAACTTGGTAATTATATATACAGCGAGCAAGCTTCTGTTGATTTTGAACTGCACCAATCTGATCAACCTTTATTGATAGACAAAATATTGGGTTATGCAGGTGTTATGACTAGAGATCAATTAGCTTTATCTTTAGGCGCACAAAAAGAACAACAAATTGATATCGACGGACAAAAATAATTTACATGGCAACAACAACTTTATCAAACGCTTTTATATCATTAAATGATATTATAAACAACTTTTTAATATCTTACACGGGTCCTGGTAAATTAATACCAGATGCGGTTAGAACAGAAGTTATATTCCACGCGCGTAGGTGCTTACAGGAATTTGCTTACGAAACTATTAAAAGTCAATTTACTGAAGGTCCTACTGCTGTTACAGCTGAGACTGCTGTTGATTTGCCAACTGATTTTGTAGCTGTTATATCAGCTGAAAATACTGGCGCTGCAGAAAATCCATTGACTGAAGTTTCTACGCCACCGCCTTCCGCTGGAGAATATTACATAGACTATGTAGCTAAAACAATTACATACGGTGATACTGGAGACGCTACGCTGAAGTATCTATCAAATGCACTTACAACGGATGAGTCAGCAGCTATACCTAAGCTAGCTGAAGAAGCTTTATACTCTTGCATGGTATATGCTATACTAGCTAATAGAGACAACAGTAGACCTGACGTGCTACAAAGATTACTTATAGAAAAAACAGATAAGTTAGAAAGAGCTAAATCAAGATTAGTATTTACAAACTTTGACTAAATAAAATAACATGGCGATTAACGTAGATAACGTATATCAAACCGTATTGCTTATATTAAACAAAGAGCAGCGCGGTTTAATGACGCCTGATGAGTTTAATAAAACAGCTACACAAGTTCAATTAGATATATTCGAACAATACTTTGATGATTTAAATCAACAATTAAGAGTACCACAAGCTGATTATGATTACACTGATAGGCAGTTAAATATAGACGATAAAATATCTATATTTAAATGTATAGGTAGTTGTAGTTATTCATCTGGTAGATTTGATCTTCCAGTTTTAGATGACATCACGGGTAAAACTATAGTATACGATGACGCTCCAGTTAATACCAACTCTGGTTTTCAATACGCTTTCTACAAAGTAGGTACGATAACTTACGATGGTGGCACTTATCCTATTGAATTAGAAAGGCTACAAAGAGATGATTTTTACGAAATACAAAAGTCTGATCTGACACTACCAACTGAAAACTTCCCTGTTTATTTATACGAGAGCAAAAAGATAAACGTGTTACCAAACACCATACAGAGCGATGTAAAAGCTTCTTTCATCAGAAAACCTAGAAATGTTAACTGGGCATTTACACCTGGAGGTTTTGGTCAATATGTTTATGATTCAACTAACTCTGTTAATTTTGAAATACAAAGTAGTGAACAAGTAAATGTTATTCTTAGAATACTTCAATACTCTGGTATTATAATTAGAGATCCACAAATAGTTCAAGCGGCTGCGTCTGAAATACAGCAAAACGAAGTAAATAAAAAAAGCTAGCATATGTCATTATTAAAAGAAAACAATAGGCAATATTACGAAGGTGCTCAAAGCTTTACAGGTGATGGTAGTAAAGTTAGTTTCACAACTACATTTAATACTGATTTAGTATTTGGAGCTGCTAGCAATACAAATGTAAATTATGGTTTAAATAATTTTAAACTATACACTAGTTCTTCGGCTGCACCAGGTAGTTGGAGTGAAGTTGTTTCTGGTTACTCAGTATCTGGAAATGTAATAACATTTGATGCCGCACCAGCAGCTGACACTTATATTGTTGTTCAGTTAAAAAAACTAGATGGCGGCAACTACGGTAGCACAGTTCAAGATAAAGCTTATGGCGACACTGTAGAGAAAAACTACGGCTCGTACTCTTATATATCTATAGATGACATTGTAAACAACTTCTTAGTAGCTTACGTTGGCGATGGTAAACTTATACCAAGCGCTAAAAGAACTGATATTGTTTTTCACGCTAAACGAGGACTTCAAGAGTTTAGCTATGATACTTTAAAAAGTATTAGATCACAGGAACTTACTGTTCCAATAAGTCTTAGCATACCACTTCCGCAAGACTATGTAAATTACACGAACATATACTGGGTTGATAAACAAGGTGTTAAGCATATAATAATGCCAGTAAACAATTTAACTGGTAGTCCTTACACTATACCTGTTCAAGATGCTAAAGGTGTTCCAACGCAAGATAATTTTAACAACGATATTCAAGGTGATTCTATTATAGAAGAAAGATGGAATACTAACGATTTAAAAAATAAAAATATAAATGTAGACGATACAGTCTTAGCATCGTTTTATTATAACTATGATTTTCCAAATCTTGGGTACGGAGAGTTATACGGCTTAGATCCTCAGTATGCTAATATAAACGGTTACTTTCAATTAAATGAAAGAGAGGGTAAGATATCTTTTTCAAATGATCTTGTGGATAAGATTGTTTTATTTGAATATATATCTGACGGTCTTGCGACTGATGATGATACAAGAGTACCTAAATTAGCTGAAGAAGCTTTGTACGCGCACATATCTCACGCTGTGTTAGCTTCTAGGATAAATCAAAATGAATACGTAATACAACGTTTAAAACGTGAACGTAGCGCGAAGCTTAGAAACGCTAAAATACGTTTATCAAACCTCAAGCTAAACGAGCTAGTGCAAGTTATGCGTGGTAAATCTAAATGGATTAAACACTAAAATTAAATGGCTGAAGTTAAAAACGCGTTCATCAAATCGAAGATGAACAAAGACTTAGACGCAAGATTAATACCTCAAGGTGAGTACCGAGATGCTGTTAATGTGCAGGTAAGTAAATCTGAAGGTGATGACGTTGGTGCGCTTGAAAATGTTCTTGGTAACTTTAGTGTATCTGAGTTTGAGCCAACTGTTTCAGATTTAACTTGTATAGGTTTTTTCGTTAATGAATTTAACTCTACAGTTTATTTATTCTTTACTGATTACACAGATGATTACAACGGTGGTGAACCTACTTACGATAAAGACGCTAACAATTTTATATATCAATATAACACGTTATCTTCTAATTCAAATAAACTAGTTGAAGGTGCTTTTTTAAACTTTTCAAAAAATAGACCTATAATAGGCGTTAATATCTTAGAAGAGTTTTTGTTTTTTACTGACAACAGAAATCAACCTAGAAAAATAAACGTAACTAGAGCACTTGACAACGACCAGTATTATCAAACAGAAGATCAAATATCTGTAGCAAAGTACAATCCTTACCAACCTATATATCTTTGGAAAACAAGCGAGCTTTTAGCAGCCGAAACAGCAGTTCCAACTGTAAACGGTGATGTTACAGATTCTTTTGTAATTGAAATTGAATCAGGGATTGCTTTTGATATAAGTGTTGGTCAAGGAGTTGTAGGTAAAGGTGGATCTGTTATAAAGCCTTATACATACGTAGAGGCTATAGATGGCACTACAATAACACTTAGTAAAGCACAGACTTTGTCTGATGGAGATTCTATAGCCTTTGTAGATTTAGAAACATCTATGTATGATGCTGCTAATAAGCTGTTGCCGGATGGTTCTGGAAATCCTTACTACAGAGAAGATGAGCAAGAAGAGTCTTTGTTTCCAGGTGATCCTAAGTTTTTAGAAGACAAGTTTGTAAGATTTTCATATAGGTTTAAGTTCGACGATGGTGAATATTCTCTACTTGCTCCTTTTACGCAACCATGCTTTATACCAAAACAAGACGGTTATTTTATAGAAGGAGACGAGCAGCAAGCGGTAGCTTCTACAATATTAAGCTTCATGGAAAATAAAGTAAGTCAAATAGATTTACAAATACCATTACCTACGGCTGGAAATTTACTTTCAAGTGAATTAAAAGTAACTGAACTAGAAATTATATATAAAGAGTCAGACGCTTTAGCTTTACAGTCTATAGATACTATACAAGTTGCTAGTATAAGCTCTTCAGCCGGAGAAAATAAAGTTTTTGAATATGTATATAATTCTACAAAACCATTTAAAACTTTACCAGCTAACGAGGTAACAAGAGTTTACGATAAAATTCCAGTAAGAGCATTTGGTCAAGAAATAATATCAAACAGAGTTGTTTATAGTAACTTTCAAGACAAGCATACGCCTCCAACTGCTTTAACATATCAAGTAGCCGCTAGTGAAAAATATGATTTTAACGCAGGTGAATCTATTTTTAGTTCTAAAACTACCGTGGAATATCCAAGCCACAGTGTAAAAGAAAATAGAAACTACCAAGTTGGTGTTGTTCTATCTGATAGATATGGTAGACAGTCAACTGTTATATTATCTAACGATGATTCAGACAAAAATAATGAGTTTGGTGCTGACACCGTGTATATTCCTTACGATGATTCTGATGTTTATAACCCTACTACTTTTCTAGGAAATTCTTTAAAAGTATTATTTAACGATTTTATAACAAGTGATAAAAATGAAAAGTTTGGAAGACCTGGTCTTTATAATGGTGATGCTACCAGTAGCGCTTACAATCCGCTTGGTTGGTATACTTATAAAATAGTAGTAAAACAAATAGAGCAAGAATACTATAATGTGTATGCTGCTGGTGCTATGAAAGGAAATCCAGTAGATCCAAATTCAGAAACTAATACATCGTTTATAACAGTCATAAATGATAATATAAATAAGATACCTAGGGACTTATCAGAAGTAGGTCCTCAAGATAAAACATTTAGAAGTAGTGTAAGACTTTTTGGTAGAGTAGTAAATACAATTAGAAGTTTTAATAATCAAGGTAATATACAATACCAGCCAGAACAAACAGGTTTGTCTTTTACAACAAATAATATAGAAGATTTATTTGATCTTTTCGATGTTGCTGCTGCAAATCAAAACCACCCTATAACCTCTCCTTCTAATATTTTTCATGCTTTTTACAAAGCTGAATCTAATCCTTTTATAGCGCAGTTTGTAACATCTCAACTTGACGCTGATAAGTTTGGTATACGAAATACAGATGTGAATAACACATACCCTAAAAACGAAAACTTAATTGTTCTTGAAACAGATCCAACTGTATCTAACATAGATATATTCTTTGAATCTAGTACCGCAGGTTTAATATCAGAATTAAACGAAGCTATTGGCGCGGACACAGGTGGTGCGTTTGCCACAGAAGATTTTCAATATACTCACGATGAATCATACGATATCGGAGACGATGTTACAGATAATTTTCAATTTAAAGATATTTTAAATGAAATAGTAGTACCTACTGCAACTCCAGTTTTATCTGTATTAGATAACACAGGCGTTGACAGGAGTAGTGATTTTTCAATATTTGTAGTAGATGCTGTTGCTGGAATATACAAAATACAAACCGCGAGTTATTTCTACTACGGTCAAAACGCTGATAATCTTGAATCGTATACTTTCACTTTTACAGTTACAGTAGGCGAAGCTATCACAAACGTAACTGAGTCCGGTGCTCTTACAAATGTACCTCCTAGCATATTAAATGATAACACTCCTGATATAAATGTAGATCAAGGAGCTACGCAAATACCACTGCCGACTACTCAAGACGGTAGTATAGATGCTGTTAATGGATCTAATGTTTTAGGAGGTAGATCAAAAGAAGATTTAACATATCAAATAAGCTCACAGACTGGTAATGGTGTTTTTGAATTACAAGGTTTGTCAGTTGTAAATACAGATTCTAACGCTATAGGTAGAGGATCTTTTACTATAAGAGTTACTGATGTTAGTAAGTTTATAGAAAAAACATTTAATGTTAACTTTGGTCAACCACCTGTTACAGCTGCATTTAATGAAGCGGCTCCTATACAAGTAGATGACGCTGACGGTTATGCTTTATTTTTTACTAATGATACAACAGGCTTAGAGTCAAATATACCATCTTATTTTGATACTGGTACTGGTAGTTGGCTTACGGGCTTTGAAGGACCTGTATCTCCAGATACTGTAGTAACAAATGATGTTTGCCCTTCTGGTTCTACAAATCTAGCTGACTTTGTAAATGTATGGCAAGAAACAGGTCTTACTCAAGGTACTTTCTTTGTATATATAAATCCACAAACTTTAGACTCTGGAGACACTTTAACAGGACCTCAACCACAAATAAATGTCAGATGGTCTGTAGAGTACAGAGCTAATAGCTCGTCTACATGGTCTTCAGCTGTTGATATTAGTGGCCAAATACCTAGTACTGATGGTACTTGGTATTATATACAAGGAAGTTCTGAAGGTTGGGAAAGTTTAAGTACAGATGCTTTTAATACTGGAACATCTATATCTGTTCCTCAAGGACCAGGTGGTGGCGCTGGTAGAGTGTTAGCTTTTGATTTAGTAGGTGAATATAGAATTATATTTGGTAATATACAAAGTACTTATATAAACCCTAACGATCAAACAGCAACAGCACCAGCGTATAACAACTCTGCTAGTTGTACTAATGCTCAAAATGGAAATATATCAGCTCAATACTGGACGCAAGATTTATATGCACCTGGTACAGATTTCGCACCTGATTTTGCAACATATGGAAGTGTTTACAGATACGAAATAAGTAGTTCAGTTAATAACGCTTGTGGAGATCCTTGGAGCGATGCTACCACTGTTTACGCAGCAGAACCTTTTGCTAGGTATGTAAAACAGTTTTATACTGATACTGATTTAACTATAAAAGCTAGTTTTACTGGAACAAGTACTAGAAGATATAGAAGAATGTACAGGGTAGATAAAGATGGAGCTGATCAAATGCCAGATAATCCTGAGTTTACAGTAGACGGAGCTTATAGAAGCACAATAAGTAGTACAGGTTTAAGATCTGGCACGGTAACACCTTGTTTATATTAAAATTATGGGAGCAGTAGTAGAAGTAAAATATTTTAACTCTTTTTTACTTAAGAAGACAATAAGAGATACTTTAGGTCCACCCCAATGGAACGGTAGCACGGGTGTTCCACCAACCGTTAACGGTGGCTTTCCTGTATTTCCTCAAGAACAAACAAATGTAGAAGCTAGTTGGCTTGTAGAAGAGTCTAGAATTAGAGGTGGTTACAATAACACAAACGTTGATTATGGTGTTAGGGCTTATCTAGTAGAAGATGAACCAAATTCTAGCATTAGATTTAATTCTCTTATATACTCTGGTATATTTAACTCTAGAACAGGTATTAACGATACAAATGTTTTTTCAGTTGCTGATGATATTACTAAGTCTGTAGACCCTGCAAATGGAAGTATACAAAAACTTTACGCTGAAGATACAAACTTAATTGTGTTTCAAGAAAATAAAGTTAGTAGAGCGCTTATAGATAAAGATGCTATATACTCAGCTGAAGGAGGAGGTAGTGTAACTTCTAGCAATTTAGTTATTGGACAGATTGTTCCTTACGCTGGTAACTTTGGTATATCTAAAGATCCAGAAAGCTTTGCTGTGTATGGTTATAGAAAATACTTTACTGATAGAAATAGAAATGCTGTAATGCGTTTATCACAAGATGGTCTTACTGAAATATCTAACTACGGTATGATAGATTATTTTAGAGATGAATTTGGTAAACTAAGTAATACAGATAAAATATACGGTGCTTTTGATATATACACAAAGCAATATATAGTTAGTATGCAAGGTGAAAATATTGAAGATACATATCAAACATTGGCATTTGACGAAACTGTAAGAGGTTGGACTAGTAGATTTACATACAAACCTGACGAAATATTTAGTGTACAAAATAAATACTACAGTACTAAAGGTAATAAGCTTTGGCAGCATAACTACATGACTGGTTTTAATAATGACAGGTCTATATTCTATGATGTATACTATGACTCTAGCGTAAAGTTTATATTCAACCCGAACGTTAGTCTTTCTAAAAACTTTAAAACAGTTAACTATGAAGGATCAACTGGTTGGGAGGTAACTGAGTTTAATGGTCAAAGAGAGTTTGATATAGTTGACACTTCTAACTACCCGAGAGAAGCTTTAAATAATTTAGACGTGTCTGTTGTTAGCTATGATGAAGGTGGTTACGAGTTAAATGGTATACAGTATTACGCTGGATTTTACAAAAAAGAAGGTAAGTATAAAGCAAACCTTGTTAATAGCAGCGGAGCTACATCTAAAGAAGTTGTGTTTGGCCCAAGCGTTTCAGGTGTAAAAGGTTACTACGCAACTGTAACTATAACAACAGATAGTAGTACACAAGTGACTGGTAATGGTGGTAAAACACGTGAGTTATTTGCTGTATCATCTGAATACGTAGAATCATCTTATTAAAATTAAATGGAATTAGAAGAAATTAACTCACAAGCTGAAAATAATCCTTTATCTAAAGAAGAATTAAAAAAACAATTTGTTGAAAAAACAAAAGAATTAAATATAAAGCATACTTTTAATTTTGACGAAGCTTATGAAATAGGTCAAGAACTAGTTAGAAGACAAACTTTTAGAAATAAAATATTTGAATTTGAAGACAAATTAAACGACTCGAGTCTTGCATTATCTCAGCAGGAACTTAAAGAAAAAAATCCAGTAAAACATAGTTTTGCTGATGGATGCTATATAAGAGAAATATTTAATCCAGCTAATGAATTATTAGTCACCAAAATACATAAAAAAGAACATCCTTTTTTTTTAATGAAAGGTAAAATGTCTATACTAACTGAAGATGGTGTTGAACATATAAAAGCACCGCACTACGGTATAACTAAGCCTGGAACTAAAAGAATTATATACACACACACTGAGTGCGTTTTTGTCACTGTACATGCTACAGACAAAACAAATATAGATGAAATAGAAAAAGAGGTTATAGCTAAAGATTTCAACGATCCAGTTATATCTTTTAAAGAATTTAAAGAAATAACAAAAAATATAAAATAATTTAAAAATAGAAATAATGTCATTTATAGCAGGAGGTATGATAATAGGTGGTTTTCTCGGGGGCGCGGGTTCGTTCTTTGGAGCTAAATCACAATCTAACGCGCAAAACAAAATAGCTGCTAGAGCTGAGAGAAGAGCAGCTGCTTTAACTAAAGAGTTAGAGGTTTTAGAGAGAAGCAGGCAAGCTGTTATAAACCCGTATGAAGATGTTGTTTCTTTAGATGACATGATTGTAGATAATACTGGTATACTTTCAAATCCTTTTGAAAACATAGGTGTTGCCACTCAAGCTGCTAAATTCCAAGCAGAAGAAGCTGATATAGCTTTAGCAAATACTTTAGATTTATTAGCCGCTACTGGCGCTAGTGCTGGTGGTGCTACTGCTCTTGCCCAAGCTGCAATTCAAAGTAAAAGAAATGTTTCTAAAAGTTTAGAGCAACAGGAAGTGCAAAATGATAGATTAGCAGCACAAGGTGAACAGTTTTTACAACAACAACAATTATCAGAAGCGCAAAGAGTACAGCAGGCTCAAATGACAGAAGCTCAACGTATACAACAAGCTGAAGTATTAGGTGAAGAGTTTGTGTATGGAGAATATGAGCGTAGAGAAACAGAGCGAATGAATAGAAAGCAGGCTCAGATAACTGGTCAACAGCAGGTTGGTATAACCGCTAGACAAGGAGCTGCTAATATAATGGCTTCAGGTGTAACAGCTGCTACCAATATGATTACTACTGGTATTACTTCAGCAGCTCAATATGGGTTTGGAAATAATACACCTGGAAATACTGGTGCTTATAATCAGTTTAACCCAGCTACTTTTGCGCCGCTACCATCTACGCCTCTGCCAAGTGTTGGATATCAAAACCCTTCTTTTAATCCTAGCACTTACTTTTAAGAGTTAAAGCAAATATAAAAAAAAATGGCATTACCAAGATTTTCAAGAAACTACACCCGGTCTGGAGCTTATGAAAACCCTGTAACACCCGTTGATACTCAATCAGGTGCTATATGGGGAAGAGCTATACAGAACATAGGTAATTCTATAGCTGGAACAATAGAGGGTGTTTCAAAAGCAGCTGCTGAAGAAGTTAGAAAAACTCAAAAGTATTTAGATGAAAACGCTAAGTTTTTAACAGAAGAGTACGGTAGTTTTTTAAAACAAGCAAAAGGATCTGGAATTAAAAATCCAAGTTATTCAAAATTAGCTTTAGATATTATACGTAAAAAAGGTGAAGCGTACACGCGTATGAAAAAAGGCGATAGGCAAGCTTCGCAAGACTTCGCGACCTACAGCGCTAAACTTCAAGAACTTATAGACATAGGTGATGCTAGAAAAAACGCTGTAATATCTTATACTGAAGACTATATTAACGGTTTTGATAAGGTTAATATGCCAGGTGGTGTATCAACTGTTGGAATAGACCCTGTTAGATCTACTAATTATCAACTTGCTATGCCTACAATAGCAGGCGCTACAAAAAACGGTAATGAAACTTGGTATCTAAATGACAATTTAGAAATAAGAACAAGGCATACTAGTGACCAAATAAGTAAAGCATTTAAAAACGGTGATATAAAAACAAGTAGTGTAGATGTTGATCCTTTAGATTTATACACTTTTGACGCTGGGGTTGTAGATGACATAAGCAAAGATATGATTACTTTTTACAACGAAGCTAACATATTAGACAAAGGAGTAATTGGAAAAGGTTATCTTAAAAATGAAATTAAAACTATACCTAGTGGTAAAGTCGAATATGATTTTCAAGAAGTAGATAGACCTCGCGTTATCGCTGCTACAAAAGGTTTCATAGATGCAAAAGCTGCATCGTACTTAGGTAGAGCGAGCGCTGCAAACAATTTATGGAATCACCAATTACAACAAGGTAGAAACATAATAGGTCCTGATGGTAAACAGTTGTACCCAGATGGTTTTAAACTTAAACTAGCTGATGGTCAAATAGGTACAGTGTTTGATACGGAAACTTCTAAAGTATTCACAGAAGCTCTATCACAATACATGTACGATATATTACCGGAAGGTAAGCAGGGTTCAGTTAGAAAAATACAAAAGCAAGAAGAAGAAGATGATCCAAGACTTACACCAGCACAGGAAGCTGCTGTAAAAAGAATTAAAGACAGAGCTAAAAACCGAGTTGATGCTGTGCAAAAAAGAACAGGTGAAGCAGTAAGATCTGTAATAGGTAATGATGGATTTACTGAAACTAAAAATGAAAAAGGAGAGGTGATTATTACCTTATACCCTGGCTCTGAAGACGAAGATGTATTTAACATGAATAGATCTAGTCAAGTTGCTAGACTTGCTAAAGTACTTGAAAAGGGTGAATATGGAGAAGACAAATCTACAGACGATGTTATATTTGAAATAGATTCTTATGTCGAAGAACTTAAATCTAAAAATAATCCATTGTTACAAAAGTAAATTATGTTAAATAAAAATTATATCTTTAACGGTGAACCAATAAGTGAGGATTTTGTTATTGAAGCTGCAGAGGTTGAAGGGCTTTCTGTTGATGAATATGTAAATCAAAAAGACGGTTTAGAAACTGTAGAAGTTACAGACGAAATACAAACACCTGTAACTGAGGGAAAGACAAGCGATGTTGCAACGGTGGATGCAGATGTAACATCGGAACCGGACACGGCATCCGAGAGTACGGTATCAGAATCGGTAGATACTTTTGGGGAATCACAAGATCCTAAACTACGTTTTATTGATTTTAAAATAAACGGAAAAGAAAGCGTATTATATGAAAGTGATTATAATGAGCTAGCGGGTCAACCTATACCTTCAACGTATGGATCTGGTTATGCTGGTAAAAATTATCCTGAAACATTTGAAGAATATGCTGAGCTTTTTAAAACACCCATACAAACAATAAATAAAGGTGTAGATTTAGAATCTGGTATAAAAATAGAACCATTAGAAGAGGTAGTTGTAACAGGCAAAGCTACACCTAAAACAAAAAAAGCTAGACAAATAGCTTCAGGAGTTTTAGAAACACAATCAAAAATTACTGTAGACGATAGTGAAGATTTAATTGTATCTGGTATTTTTCAACCAGTACAAAGTATATATAATAAATATGAGCAGTCTATAAATGAACAAGGCTTTTACGTAACAGCTATAGAAGATGTTGAACAAAGACAAAAAAGGTATGCTGAAATAGTAGAGCAATTAGAAAAAGAAAGAGACGAGGCTATAATTCAAGAAGTTGGACAAGAGTATTTTAATCTTTTTAAAAATAATGGTTTTACCTTTACAGATATAACTACTGACGACTTACATGCTAAAGATATTGAAAATCAAATAACTAAACTAAGGTCTCAATCTGCTGAAAATTATATTAGACAACAAATACAAGGTACTGACATAGATCCTAGAGCTATAGATATACAAATAGGATATGAGCAAGAAAGTTTTACTGAAGATATTTTTGGACAAACAGAAGTTCAAAACGTTATAAACGAAAACAGAAGAGTAATTCAAGAATATCAAAATGATTTAGGATATCTAGCTGCAAGAAGACCTTTAGAATATGACGTACCTGTTACTTTTAATAATAAAACTTACTTAGTTAAAACACCGCCTAATTTAGGTGAAATAGAAAATAGAGCAGTTCAAAAAACTTCTAAAGTTTTAGAACAACAGTCTCAAGATATTTTAAAAAGACAAAAAGATCAGCAAAAAAAATCTCAACCTTATTTAGATCAAATAGAAGAATATGATAGGCGTATAGATGCTATGGGTAGTCCTGAAAACATATTCACTCAAGCTAGTTTAGATTTATATAATAATCTTATTTCAAAAAGAAATAAAGTTATTACTAAATTAAACACTGTTGTGCCTGTTGAAGATCAACAAAAATTAGTTAACGATGCTAATGCGTTTAGTTCTGAGTTAAAACAACTTGAAGAAAATGCTAAAAATATTGGCAGTACGTATATTGCTGGATCTGCTCTTTCAAAAAATTATAGTTTATATGATAAACTAATGGCTACTCTTGAAAGTCAATTAGTAGCACCAACGGTTAAAATTGGTGCTGAAGTAGCTTCTGGTATTTTAGCTTTTGATCAAGAGCTAAGCAAAAACTTAAGCGAAACAAGTACAGATTATTTTCAAAGAATATCCGACTTTAGACAGACTGAATTTCCACAAGATGTTACAAAAGTAAATGGAGATTTAAACGCTGACTGGACAATGAAGCTTACAGACATGAGTATAAATAACGCTCCAACAATAGCTTCTGTACTTCTTCCGCAAGCTGGTGTTACTTTAGGCGTAGGTAGTAAGCTGTTTATGAAAGGTGCTAGTAAATTTGCTAGGCAAAAATTCATGAATCAACAACGTAAAAAAGTAGGTAAAATATCCGAAGCTTTGTTTTTTAATATGTCTGCTGGTAGTCAATTAGCTACACAGCAAATAGCAGTTAAAGACGCGCCTGAACAATTAAACAAATTAAAAGTAGCTTTAGATAATATTCAATCAAACCCTGATGATTATAGTTATTTAGATAAAAAACAAGTACTAGAACAAATAGATTATTACGAAAATGTTTTAGATACTGAAGGTTATAAAAGATATTTAAACGCAGCAGCTTATGGAATTCTTGAAGTTGGTGTTGAAAGAAATTTAGGTACATTAAGAGTGTTTAGAAATGCTAGACAAGTTTCTAACACGCTTAAAGGTAAAAAACTAACTAACTTTCAAAAGCAATATAGACAATCTTTAAATAATCTTATAAACATACCAGGTGAAGTTGGTGAAGAGTTTTTAGTAGAAGGTGGTAATAATTTATTAGACAATATATTTTTAGGTGAAAATAAAAGTGTATTTGATGGTATGA
>Ga0222719_10001702_pt1 | contig 20943 bp, 12 predicted proteins | sample C33_34DmetaG_FD_165039 | JGI IMG/M metagenome (GOLD analysis project Ga0222719, IMG submission 165039) | Estuarine water microbial communities from San Francisco Bay, California, United States - C33_34D | ecosystem: Environmental > Aquatic > Marine > Unclassified | place: USA: California... | reverse complement strand
GATACGGTGGCCCTTCAGCCATTCTTTCTGTATTCCCCTCCCATTGGCCAATCTTTTGAATATGCGTTTTCTTCCAGTACCGGTGGGCACATTGAAATTCTCCGCCCAGCTCGACGTTCAATTCTTCGGCGTACTCTTCTTGCACGTTCGTCAATAAGATCGTACTTAGTGCCTGCATACGGCTGCCACCTTGAGTTTCTTGTAGAGTTGTAACCCGTCTCCATAGCCCTTCTTCTCTGTTTTTCTGTGCTGTGACCTCTTTATTCGGACTGATAGTGTCTGAAGTGTCATGAACAGTGAGGTTATGGGCGGTAGTATTGGGAGCCCCTTCTAATAAAGGGATTCGTGAATCGCAAAGCTCAACAAAAATGGCGTCGGGATGAACACAATCCAGCAATACTTGGACGTCTCGAGAAGAATCGTTCGAAACATGCGCGGTCCCCAACAAGTAAATGTCGACATTGCCCAAGGTGAGTTTTTGGAAGGTTGCGTTCGATTTGCGTTGTAGGACGGAAGGGAATCGTGATCTCCATCCTTCAACCATTGGCTGATCCACTGCACTAACATTCTTCTCCTGGCTACTGAAAATATCAGTTGTGTTGATCACCAAGGCATTGTATGATACCGGGGGTATCCTTTCGTCGGTTTCGCTCTTCCGAAACTGCGACTCTGCCGTCCGTGTTATCATTGGAGGTGGTACACCACTGCTTCCACCTCGAAGAAACAAGACATGTCGCGATGTTTGCGATGATCCCCAAAAAATTACGCTCTTTGAAACCCGTTCTTTCCAGATGACAGAATAATCGGTCGACTGTATGACAGGTCTTGTCGCCTCAACGATAGTAGCCGATGGCAGCAAGACCAACACTGCCAACAGGACAATGATGACCCCGGCTGCTATTACGCGACGATGTAACAGGGAAAGCATTGACTTGTAAGACATTTTCCGGCGGAATGCTTCACGACGATGAACTCGTGTTGGTTGCAAGTAGATGAAGTTTCCCCTCAAGTCGACCGAAGCATCGTCATGTTTCATGTGTTGCTGATGTTGCTCTTCAGGTGATCCATCATCAATCATCCATGCTCCATTTGTTTTCTTCATTAGGTGCCGCGTTAATAGGAATGACGTATGCACACACAAAAATTACTAAATTTTTTATTTTATAGTATGAAGTGTCACTAGAACATTTAATCCCACAAAAATATCAAGTGACCGAGCCGGCATTCTGCTGGGTATGACCTTAAATATTCAGCAATAAATAAAATTCTAAATCAAGACAGTCGCGATGCAACGGAAAAAACGTTGTTTCGATTGGGGTCCCTCACAAAACGTGGCAATCACAAGTCGAAAGGAAGAAAGCAATGGAATATCTCGATCGCATGAGTCTTCATTTATTTCCAAGGCTTCCAGGGAGTGAGAATGCGTCCTTGTTCAGAGCGATGATAATCCCGAGCATGAGCAAAGTAATGAAAGGAGTTCAGGCGAGGCGACGACCTGCACGTCTGTCGAGAACGGCCTCGTCGCCGTCACGGTATCCCATCATTGCGCTCGTCATTTTTGCAATGGCTAACCGATTTGTAACGAGCCACGGGCATGACCTAGACCAAAGTAGGATTCCGGTCCGATTCGAATTGCGAGTCAATGATGTTGTTGAGCACAGGCGGAGGGACTTGGATAGCACAGCCGACGCAAGTACCGTCGTCTTGGAGAGATCCTTTCAGATTCTCGGCCCAATTCCTTCAATAGAAGTTATAAGCGAGTTTGAGATAAAGTTTCGAGACAACAAGAGAGATTCGGAGGTTGATACTTTAGTTGGTCAGGACTACGACAAGATTCTCTATTTACAGCCTGACAACGAATATTATTTAATATGGATCGACTACATGGACATCAACCAAGAGCCAAGCGACAACGAAAATGAATACACACTATCCTTGATATCAGAAGAAATGGCGCGTGAACGACTACTCTTTTACACAAGCTCGAAGGTCGTCGAGAAGGCGGGGGGACAAAAGGTTTTCACATTTTCAGTACCAAGTATGCACGACACGGATAATGAGCACTTGCCCGTCGTGTCCGATGGCGAGCACATTCACAGCCAGAAGAACAGGGACGATAGTGGCTCTAGTCGCAACGGATTTTGGGCATTCAAGTTATTTTGATTCGACAAGTGCTGTCTATGGCCGTCCGACAATTTTTCATCTCCATCTCTTTCTGCAGTGCCGCTTCGAGCAAAGCATTTCTCTCCCTCTTTCTAAAAGAACTAAGAGACATTAAGCCTACCCATTGTAAAATACATAGTCTCTGGTACCTCTAGTTTATTTCTTACTATGAAACAGAAGTACGAAAGGCCCTGGAGGAGGCCGAATTCATATTTCTGACTTACTGTGCCGGGCAGTCTTCAACAATTGAAACGTCTTTGTGATGTTTCGGAGGGTTCGGAATTACAACCGGTTCATCTTGAAGCCACTGCTTCAGCTCCAAGATAGCGCGTTCAAGTTGGGTATCCTTTCCGTCAAAGGCGGTACGGGGGTTATTATCAACAACGATGTCAGGAATAACGCCATGGTTTTCAATGCCCATTCCGTAGCCAAATTTGTCGTTGAATGTACCCATTTCAGGGGCGCTAGCAATCCCACCATCGACTAAACGGTTGTCGGAGGAGAGCCAAATGCCCCCACCCCATGTCCTTGTCCCGATCAAACGGCCCAAACCAAGTTCCGCTATGCCACGAGACACTCCCTCCCCGTCACTGCTAGTTTTCTCGTCGATCAAGACCACGATGTGTCCACGGAAAGCAAACTGTTCGTCCCAATCACTGTCACCTGTGCGAACACCAGTTCGGCCCTGCCAGAACATCCAAGCCTTTCGCTGTAAGATACTAATCACCCAAGAATCGATATTTCCTCCGCTGTTGTGGCGAACATCCAAAATTAAGGCGTCTTTGTCATAATCTGGAAAGTAGTCGCGGGCGAACTGGTCCTCATCTTCGCTGCCCATGGATTGAAGATGAACATAGCCGACAGTGAAACCAGCTTCCGATGCGAGCTCTCGAGCTTTCTGACGAGTCCTCCATTCCCATGCATTATAACGAAGGTGCGAAGCTTCTCGTGGTCCGATTGGGCTGACGACAATTGCTTCAGTAGAAGCTTCTTTTGGATCGTTCATGTCGCTTCCAGAAGCAAGACGAAGAACTTCGAGACGCACACTACGCCCAGCGGTACCTCGCAGCAAGAAGAATATATCAGGCGCAAGCATGACACTTTCACCATTAATCCCAACGATTATATCTCCAACTTGCAAGCCCTTTTGCCCCGTCACACTCAGTGTCTGTTCGCTAACAGGGCAGTACACGGCCTTGTTGTCCATGATGCTGAAGTCAGGGTCTCGCTCCGGGATTTCTGTGACTCTGTATCCATTCCATTCGGGAGCACGTTCAAGAGACACGCCGAGACTGGCAGGCTCATGCAGCTGGGTTAGCATGGATTGACCTTCAAAAGGTGAACTATACTCACCACCGTATACAAAGACATGCAAAGCACTAAGTTCAGCCGCGAGTTGAGCCAACGCGTCATCCAATTCCTCTCGTTTCCTGCACCGATGCACCAACGGTAAGTATCTTGTGTGGATAGAATCCCAGTCGAGTCCGTGCATTTCTCGATCGTAGAAATAGTCTCGTAACATACGCCAAGCGTCATTGAACAAATGGCGATACTCCAAGTTCGGCATGACTGATAATGCCATGTCATCCATTTCAACAAAAAATTCCTCTGCATCGCCCTTCATATCACTCAAAAAACTTCCGAGCGACTTGACTGTATTCTTTATCACTCTTGTCACGCCCGCTGGAGAGTAAACGACGTATATGTGCTTCCGGTCGGTACTTGTACCCCAGCTTGATACCCAGAAACCCGGGGGTTGGGGAGCCGGTATCTCCTGAATGTTATCCTCGGGAAAATCGCCAACGGAGAAGATCTTGAGTTCAATAGTGGTTTCACTATCAGAATATCCCACAGCAACAAGACTGCCGTCATCCTGAGTCTGACATACAAGATCGACGTATTTTGCTTTGGGAATATTAGTGACTCGGTACGCCCTACGGGCGAATGATAGATTGGCAGGCCCAAAGTCGATGTCCATGTCAATAGGGAAGTCGAGCGTTGTTTTTGTTTCGGACGACTGCGCATCTTGTGGCGCATCACTTAGAAGACGACTGACGAAAGCTGACTCACTCGCCCGGAGCCGTCTAGTTCGAAGGGTCTTCCGCAAAGTATCTGACAGCTGCTCTAGCTGCCGTGTCACATCATTGTCCGCCTTGTTTTCATTTGAGAGCCTCTTAACTTCGTTGGAAAAGTACAGGAGGTCCTCGGTGAAAACTTCTATGGCCCCTCCTCCTGCAAAGCGTCCAAATAGAGATACGTCGCCTTCGTGGCGTACTGGTTCCAGTGGAAGCGCGTACACCATCTTGCTCCCTCTAAAGTGTGGGGATGGCGCCCGTGTGCCCCATGGACTGGTCACGTCCGAGATAATGTCACGGTCAGTTAGGAAAAATAAAGTCGTAGACACGTCGTCTGGTTCATCGGCCCCAAACGAAGAAGCGAGTTGAGCGAAGTTTTTGCTCAGATAAAGGTCGACGGGCATCTTTCCCCAAATCGGACTGTGCGAGTTAAATCGATCCGGTGTCGCTTGAACAATTCTTCCGATTTTAATCTCGTTTGGACTGTAAGGGATGTGGTCCTCTGACGAGTCAGAGAAAAGATCACGGCCTGGGTCTCCGCAATCTACTATACTCAAAATGGAGAACTGGTTCTTTGCATAGTGCTGAACGACTAAGTATCGCCCCCCGGGGCTCCAATACAAAAGCGAGATTGAACCATCCATTGGCTGTCCGAGCTCGTTCTCTTTTGGGAGAACAGTAAAAGTAGGCGTGACATTGTCTTCCGTGTATATCGGCAATGTCATTACACAGATGCGTCCGTCTGTATCTGCCCATGCCAGTCGACGGCCACACGGACTGATTGTCATGGATTGATAAACGACGCTCCCCAAGCCACCGGCCTTAACACTGCCACCGTTTACGTGACCACCCAAAAAGGGTGCTGGTAGCTGTTCCAAGTCCCCAAAAGAAGGCGTGGCATCCGACTGGATCTCAACGAGATAGAATGCGTGCTCTCCAGTTGCACTCTTTGGATCTGTTGCTAGAAGAACAGCGTACCGGCGAGTATCCTCGTCCTCGTCCGACGGCAAGAGTGGAACATTTAAAGCGTTAAGAATTCGCATACTTCCACCCGTGAGTGAGCCGGGGGCAATGCGGTACCGACGGGGAGGAAGATTCTGTCCTGCGCCCTGGTAAGAGACGGTTCTTTCTTTCTCTGGTACTGGGAGGACCCAAGTCTGCCCGCGCAGTGTCATGAGCACATTCAAAGTCCCTTCAAAAATGGTAGAAAATACGTCGACTCCGGTTAGATGCCCGGGGACCTTCGTAGGGATCATCCTCTCCTGCATCTCGTGGAAATCACTCATCACAGCAATGTCCAGCTTTTTAGGTTTCATAGGAGAAGAGGAAGATGATAACAGTCCTTCGATTTCAGAAGACGAAAGGTGGTACAAATCAGCACCAATACGAAGAACGATATCACCATGAATTGGATCAACCGTATACTCTTGAAGAGCTTTCCCCTCGAACTGGCAGCTAACGCTTGTAAGCGCCACAAGCTCGTCCTTATCCATAGTAATTGAATCCTCGTCGCCTCCACTCGCGGAGAGTGACCGCAGTGGAATGGCCCACAAGTTCATGCTACTAGCAACCCAGTCACCAGGTTCCTTGTCTTTACTGCGACGTCTGTCGCTCAGAAACAATAGGTATTCATTATTCTTGTACATCACCACGTTGGCACTTTTACTTGTGCCCACGTGGTCCCGTGTCAAGGCCGTAGCTAAAGCGTCGCCTTCACAATACCGCCACAAGGACTCAGCCGTTCCACCCACATATCGAACAGTTTTAGATGACTGGCGAAACCTTGTAAAATACCAGCAACCCTTGTGGAATGTCGAATCCTCCGTGGCTTGCGACAAAGGGACCGGTTTCACTTGCGAAACTCGTGGAGAGGCCTCCGTTTGGTCCAAAGATAACTCCACTTCGTAGAGACGCAGATCCTCCATCCCCACAACATTGGGGTAGCTACAGACAATAAGGCTTGTGGACGCACCTGGGGTGTTCTCGTCTGTTTCCTTCCATCCCGCCACGCTCATAACACCCCAGGGAGAGTCGTTGCCATAGGTGAGGCGGGTGACTTGCCGAGTGTAGAAATTCCAGACATAGGCGTCGCGATGACCCGTGTAGGTGGCCGTGTACGCTATCCATGGACCCTGTACCGTTGGAGTCCGCACGTTTCCTGCTGTGGTGGTGATTTTCATGGCCGTGTATGCTTGCCTGTTGGCGTTGTCGCCACTGGCCAACTGTGTGTAGAAAACGTCACCTTCCGATACAAAGACCAAGCTGCCATTGTAAAGATTCGGCTGCATCAGATATGCCGCGTTATCTTTCGAAATTTGAGTCGGGTCCGATTTGGGAACCGCGGGAGGCGGGGGCAGTGCCGTGTGGTCGAACGCGTCCAAAGATGACGACGTGCCTGCCCTGGCTGGGTTGTAATGAATGGTGTGAGACGTTCTGGTGGCTGACTGTTCACACGAATCAGTTGAACCAGAAAAAGGCCGCGATCCGGTGGGAGTACTGGAGCCAGGAACGAGACTAGGCGATGGCATCGCGCCGGCTTGAGGTGCGTCTGCCTTTTCATGCTGATAGACCAACAAGAGAGCCGCTAAAATGATCGCCATCAAGAGCAAAATACCAGATGCAAAGAAGCAAAAGCAGAAACCGTTTCCACTGTCATTTTTTCGCCCTCGCAGATCATAGTAAGACGGCGATTCCGATCGATAAATTCCGTCGCCCGTTGGACGAGCTGGAGGTCGTTTGGTGCGCTGGCTGGGTCGTCCGCGTTTGCCATTCCTGGCACTATTTCCGGATCCTCCACCTCCTCCTCCACTTTTTGGACTTGTTCTAGGTGTCACAGGAGGCGTCAAGGGACGTCGTTCTTGTTCATCGATCGACCCAACGTCGAAAGCTTCTTCGTCGTCCTCATCATCTTCGTAGTCGTGACCGTTCCAACCGACAGACGGAAGGTCCTCGTAGGCGCCGTGCTGCCTCCTACCAGAAGACCCCATATGGCTGCCCATCGTAGCAATTCTGCGGCTTCCTTTTCGTTTAATCAATGATCAGAACACTGACCTAGGCAAATGCGATTTGTCTTGAGCAATAGACAAACAATGGGGATATTGTCTCGTCGCGGTTGTTGAGGGTGTTGTCCTTGGTCCTCTACTCTTATTAGCAGCAGTTTTCTGGAGCTGCACCGCGACGGAATGTACAACGGCTCAAACGACTTATCAAGATCAAACCCTTGACCCTAATGAAGAAAAGAATCAAGAATCAAGAATCCCATTTTCGACAAAGGTATTTATCGATCTTATAGGTCCATACTAATTTCGAATGACCATAGAACTACTGACTCATCGAGTGTGAATGTCGGTGAAAGCGTTCTGGGAATATGTACGTTTAGGTATTATCCGTCCCAATGGGTCAATGGTGAAGCTAGAATTCCAATGCATTAGGAAACGTTAAATGGCATTCTTAGGAAGGTGCCAAAGTCTCGAACCAAAACTAAGGATGCGAAGCGCGATACTTTTTCGCGACAAAGGCCGCAAGCCAAACAAGATAACTGCCTTTTGGTCTTTCGGAGGCTCAAGAGTCAAGATCCAGCTTTAGCATGGCCTCTTTTTCGGGAGTTCTAGGGCGCCTGATAGTCCCCGTCAGGTCCACTCAAGAGAAAGTGGAGATGGTAGAGGATTGCTCTGTCCTTGGATAGCTACGAGTAGTCGTCAAGACTTCCCCGTAGCTCTCCATCTCCAGCTCGTGCGGTATGTGCTGTTGTCGTGTCACGATGTCGTGCTAATTGAGTCCTTTCACCCTCTCCGTCGAGGATAAAGGAGCCGACAAATACATTCATTTGCTGTAGCATGCATGGTAGGGAAATGAATTCTCCAGATTTGCGTGTACTCTGCGGTATGTCGGTGTCGAGCATGAATGAGGCAATCTTGAGGAGCACGAGATCTTTCCCTATTTCGCCACATCTCCAGCTAGCTCCAAGTCAAGCTCAGATTCAACGCGGAAGAGCGATCGAAAGAAAGATCCGAAAGTGGAATATGATTCATCCTCTTTCACGGTCGCTGCCGATCCGACGCGAAACGTATGAAGAACACTTTCCCAAAATCGGCCGTTGCCCGAGAGCAACAGCGAGTCGCCCAATTGCTCTTCCGCGAAGACGGCAAAGTATCCATCCAAACCATTTCTTTCATAGTCCAATAGGATAAGATAATACTCATGTTTTTCGTCGAGCTCGAAGACTTCAGTGACCTTTGCTTCTGGCTCTTGGTAATAGTCATAGGATCGCTCTGTCAAAACAGTTGCTGTGCGAGCATCAATTAATTGCCAAGCCGTATCGCTAGGACGTTCGTCCAGTTGGATTTCAAGGCGGATTGGAACTTTCCCTGCATCTGCTACTACTAGACAGAGAAACAGAGCAAGAAACGAAAACGAGACAAGAAACATGGCTAACACAAGGGTGCTAAAATTGTTACAACTCGAAGATCGGACACGTAATATGGGAGGCACATTGGATTTTATGCTCTCATCCCAGGCTTGCTGGGATGAGAGAGCTTCGCTTCAAATTGGCTTGCTCTATTTCTCGCCACCACAATCCACGTCAGGAATCCACTACCAATGGCACTTACCCTCTAGAGTAGAGAGGTAAACCACTACGTCAGAGACATCCGTGACTCAACTTCGACACATACAGATACATTGATACTTGGCACTATCATCATAGAGTGGCGACGAAGAAGATTCGGGTTGTATATTCGATTGCAGGGTTGGGGTAGGGAAATCTGATTGCTCTCGAACGTTTCCGAGCGAGGAAGTCCCTAATGTCAAGAGCAAGAAAGAAAGAACAGTTACAACTGAGTACCAGGTCGCCCACAACTATCTGGTATCATACCATTTTGTATGGTACTACTGAGAATTGGATATTGTTGCGAAGCCTATTTAATTAGGGATCTACAGTGAAGAATTGGACTCTGGTATTTTGCTTATTGACACATGTCCAAAACCCGAACCCAGCGTCAGAGCGTGGTCCATAAGGAATGCGTCGATAACAGTTCACTGGGTACCAACCCAACCATACTCCACTTCGTTTGCATGTCTTCCTTTGTTTGTTCGGTCAGAGTAGGTAACGCCATAATACAGAGACGTTCAACCAGTTTTTTCGAAGCAAAAGCCTCAATTGCAGCTTGTCTGCAAGCGTGGCGGACCCTTTTGTCACTAGGTCCGTCAAACCGGACAAATACGTTCTAGGTACCTCTCTCCTCAGGAATCCCTTGGAGCATTCCTGTCTTTAAAAGCAGTTCAGGGAAGAATAGCTGCAGAGTGAATCAAATTGGGTCAAGACCTCGTATGTCGGACAAGGAAGATAGGAAGCGCCCACCGGGACGCCTCAAGCGTACTGAGGACGACGGTAGTGTTGAATATGATGAGAGTGGGGACCCTAGTAAGGCAGGGAACTCTCTCATGACCGACACCAATCCTCGAACCCTCGAAGACTTGAATGCCCTGGCCCAAAAGCTCAAACGAGAAGATCTGACGGACGATGAAATGCAGAGGCAGATGGGCATGATATATTCGAGGAGGAAGCGGCTTCGTCAGAAGTCTCGAGTTGAAGAACTAGAACAAACGTGCAGCCGACTCCAACAAGAGAATCAGATGCTCCGTACAGAAGCAGAAAGGCTCACTGAGGTGCTTAATTCTGTGCTGTGGAGATTAAGTCAGACTGATGGGAGACAGCCGGTTGGGTCTATTGCCGGTCTTTCCGAAGCTCGTGTTGCAGGACCCACTGCTGCTCAGCTGAACTATCAAGGTTTGGATCGGCAGGTTGCTCTCTATGTGATGGAACAGATGGGTTCATCAACGAACTTCCCGAACGCCCCGCAAGCCAGTGGTCTACTTTCTCGGACTCAAGCTTTTGGTGTGCAAGATGTGCGTCATTTGCGGCCGGAGGCCGGTTCGGCACCCGAAGCCACGCCGACCCACATCGACGCTCTACTTGCGCAGCGACTTATTCGTCAGATTTCATCCTTGAATTCGACTGGCTCTGATGCGTCGGTCTTGCTTCGGTCGATTCCACCGCAATATGCTGGAACAGTTTCACTGTCAAGTTCCGAGGGAACTCCATCTCTGGTCTCTTCATCGGCGTCAACGTCTGCGGGAACGGCGACTTCCGGGGGGTCAAGTCATCCGCTGAACGCAAACGACAGCGCCACCCAACAGCTGGTATTGGCAGCTTTGATGGGAGGGACTACGCAGAATACCGTTGCCAATGCCAACACCAGCAGATCTGCTGGTTCTTTGGATCCTCATGTGCTAGCTGCGTTGATGCGGTTGGCACAGGGTAGCGGTCGAGCTGCTCCGCCTAGATAGTCCCAGTTGATTTTTACATGTGCAATTAGTATATATCTGTCCGGACGGTAAATTGAAATCCGAAAGTATACACCATAACCGCTAGCACTCTCGCTTTTGGCCCTACCCTAACTGTTGACATTAGCTACTGTTTCTCTTTTTTTTCTCTCTCTCTCTCTCTCTCTTTCTCTCTCTCTCTCTCTCTCTCTCTACTCTACTCTCTACTAGAGCCAGAGAGAGTAGAGAAGAGAGAAAGCTCAAATAGCTCTCTGTACTAGGAAGAGAGGGGGCCATTTTGTCCGTCCGAGCAACAAGCACTTATGAATTAAAGTAAATGACGTTTGTAGCAAGGTTTTCTGAGTCGCAATAATTGAACAGAAACAATACCCAATTACATTTGTTAAATAAAAAGGTCGCTCTTTCTACTTTGATGGAAGTTTGTTTTTAAGGCTATGGTTAAAAATTGGGTCGATTTCTTGAGCTCAAAAGATATGGTTTACTTAACTTCATCCTTAGTTATCATCGGTAATGACCTTTTTGAGCCTCGAGAGAGGCAAGGCAGTGCGTTTGTTGGAAGAGCTACGTAGCCAGAACTGCTCCGATCTTATTCGTTACATTGCATTCAAGTAAGTTGTAAGCAAAGGTGCTCTCTTGATTGCATTATGAGCGTTGACAATGACAGCGGTGAGGACAAACGACCTCCGCGTGTCGAGCACATCATAACTGGCGATATCACGGAGGATACCGACGAGGCAAATGGTGCCTCAACCGTAAGACCCATCTTGAATGAACTAAGGTCTCCTCAGAGTGTTCGATCTTCCCATTTGAACTCTTTGATTGACGCCAGTCGCAAGAGTTTCGCGGGGTTACACGTGGATACAGTGGCGTTGCAACAACTTGCTGACCTCGAAGATGTTAACGAAGACGAAGAAAAGGATGAAGAGGCCGACGCTGGACTTGGAATGACCTCTGACAGCCATACCTCCCCGGGATTGTCGATGCGTGAACAACGTTCTCGTCAGTCGATGCGCAACATTCGAGATCGCTTTAGTGTTGTGACTCAAAGACCGAACGAGCGGTTCGTGGAAGTCAAAATGAAAGATTTTTCGTATTTCATTCCTGTGAAGATGGATGCTCCAACGGTGCCAACCGTCTTTAATCAGAGTGTTTGCTACGGGGCGTACGAAGTGTTTCGTCGCATCCATCGGTATCTACAGGTGAGAAAGGAAAAGGCGGGTGATCAGGGTGTCGCTGGGGCACGAAGAATGTCGTTCTGGCGTCCCACCACGGCACAAGATATTGTCCTTCCCTTCGCCAAACGAGCCATCTTGAAGGACGTTAATCTTGTGCTCAAACCCGGTAATGCGTATTTGATCTTGGGGCCACCAGGATGTGGAAAGACCAGCTTGCTTAAAGCTATTTCGGATAAGCTACCGTACAAAGCAGATAGTGCTGACGGTGCTGGTCCTGATCAGCCACACCGCGAAGGAAGGATTGAATTCAACGGAGTATCCACGCAGGTGAGTAAGAGTCTCTGTAGAAGTTTGAATGTTTTCGGGTTGAACAATGTACTCTATAGCTTTGACGTACGCACTGCATGACTTTGTGGAATACCTCGCTGACTTGTGCTAATCCCAACAAAACAGGACACCCCATTGATTGTTCCCAACCTTTGCAGTTTCGTGGGACAGCTGGACAATCACGCCCCCTACCTGACAGTTCGTGAGACATTTGAGTTTGCGTTTCAGTGCCGAACTGGGGGAAAGCACGAGAATGTGGGGTTGAAAATGGGCTCTGTTGCGGGCACTACTTCCCCCGGTGGCACTCTTGATGAGCAGCGATTCACTGAGAATCTGACTATTGAAGGCCTTGATCTGGCGGTTTGTGCGGACACTTTTGTCGGCGATACCAACGTGAGGGGTGTGAGCGGTGGACAACGGAGGCGCGTGACGGTTGGAGAGATGATGCAGGGACAGTCGCCTGTGGCTTGTGCGGACGAAATCTCTACCGGTCTCGACGCTCAGGTTACGTATGATATCATTCATTCGATTGTCGCATTTGCCAAGGCGGCTCGAACTACTCGTATTGTGAGTTTGCTTCAGCCTGGTCCGGAGACATTTTCTTTATTTGATGAAGTTATCTTGATGGCGCAAGGAATGGTTATTTTTGCTGGTCCGATCTCAGAGGTTGTCGATTACTTCGAATCTCTCGGATACAAGCAGCCGCCTACAATGGATGTTGCCGACTTCCTTCAGTCTATTCCAACTCCAGATGGAAGTCTTTATACGGATCATGAACACTACAGCACCGACGAATTCGTTGCAAGATTCCGAGAGAGTGACCAGTACGCCCGTATTATTTCTCAGCTCAATGGCGAAAGTCCTTACGATTGGACGGATAAGGCCGCCAAAACGGATGATCATAATGAGGATAAACTCCAAGACGGAAGGGGCAAGAAGTTCAACGTCCCTAAAGAGTACCAGATTCCGTACCAAAATTCTTTCCGTCGCTCCATGATGCTTAACTTGAAGCGGCACTTGACTTTGTGGAAAAGAGATTATGGTTTCATTATTGGGAAGGCGTTTGAGAACATTGGAATGGCTGTTGCTACGGGAGGTATTCTCTTCGGTCAGGCGAAACTCCCATCATACACTGATGTTCCAACTAATGAAGCGGAAGCTGAAGGTATCTTCCGTGTCGTTGATGCTGTGTATGCAGCTCTGTTCATGACTTCCCTTCACATTCTCTTGGGAACTATGACCTCTGCTCCAGACGAGATTGATGCTCGTTCAATCCACTACAAGCACTACGACGCAAAGTTCTACCAAGTCTACGCATATGTGACGGGGCGCTTGCTATCAACAATCCCGCAGAGATCTATTGAGATCTTCTCCTTCGGGATTCCTCTGTACTGGATGGTTGGACTGGACCCCAATGCTGGCTCATTCTTTATTTATCTTTTGATTTTGATCGCCTACACCACTGGCTTAAAGATGATGTTCAGTATTTTGGCCCAAGTCCTTCCCAAGAAAGCGAATGTACAAGGTGTTGGAACTTTCTTTGTACTGATCTGTACCTTGTTCGGTGGCTTTATTGTGTACCCGGGTACTGTTCCCAACTTCTACATTTGGCTCTACTGGTGCAATCCAATGACATGGGCCTTGCAAGGCCTTGCCGTCAATGAATTCTCGTCATCGAAGTATGATGTACTTGGTTTCGGCAAGGAATATTTACTGTCCGCTCGTGGGTTTCAAACTGGGCGAGAGTGGATCGGTTACTCGTTCGTGTATTTGATTCCGTACACCTTGTTGTCGACTTTTATTTTGGGCTATGTTATGCGCAAAGTCCGTATTGAGCCGGAGCGCAGTCGAATCAAGAAGAAAACTAATGTCGCAATCGGTAGTATTATTGTGAATGAAGATAGTACGAAGGGAATGAATCTGCCCTTCACCCCGGTTGACTTGACGTTCGACAAGCTCATTTACGAAGTGAAAGCTTCGACGGGTGACGAAAAGTTAAGATTGCTCAACGAAGTGAGCGGTGCATTTATGGCAGGTCGTATGTGTGCTCTTATGGGAAGTTCGGGTGCAGGTACGAAAGTTCTACTTGTTGCTTTTTTCGTCCATCTTGTTTCGCGGATTCCACTCATTATTTATTTTCTCGCTACTTCTTTCAACAAATTCTTCTTTCGTCAAATCCTCCTTCAACTTTAGGCAAGGCAAGTGTTTTTTATCATCGGTGTCTATCATATTCGTGTTCGTCTTGAATCTAACCCTGCTTCTCTTTGTTCTTGTAGACAACTCTACTCGACGTGATTGCAATGAGAAAGACCTCTGGATTTATGACCGGAGAAATCCGTCTGAATGGGTTCCTACAGGAGCGAACGTCTTTCCTCCGGTGTTCGGGATATGTCGAGCAATTTGATGTACAGCAACCTGAATTAACTATTCGCGAGACGGTCGAATTCTGCGCCCGTTTGCGTCTCGACGCAAAGGACCCTATGATTGAAAACGACGCCGGCAAAGTACGTTTTGCGGCGCAAGTGTTAGAAACTATGGAATTGACTGATATTCAAAACCTCCAGGTGGGTAGCTACGCCGAAGGAGGTCTCTCGTTCGAGCAGCGGAAACGATTGGCAATCGCTTGCGAACTCGCAGGTAGTCCCTCTGTTTTGTTCCTTGACGAACCTACTTCCGGTCTTGACAGTCGAGGAGCGATCGTAGTGATGAGGGCAATGAAGCGAATCGCTGACTCCGGTCGTACTGTGTGTGCAACTATTCACCAGCCTTCGTCCGCGGTATTCGAAATGTTCGACGATTTACTCCTTCTGAAAAAAGGTGGAAATGTTGTCTTTTTTGGGGAGCTTGGCCAAGACAGCGTTGAGCTAATCAAGTATTTTGAATCACGGGGCGCTACTCCCATCGAATACGGTGAAAACCCGGGTGCGTGGATGTTGCGTGCTTTCTCTGGGGACCATGTTGATGGCGACACAGATTGGCCGGCATTATACAAGTCATCAGAGCAGTATCAGGAGGCCATGAAGAAGATTACTGCAATCAAGGAGTCGGCTGACGAGTCGAAGAGGATACATTTTGATGGCATTTACGTGACGTCATTCAAGGAAAGATTATGGTTGATGATTGAAAGGATGTTCACGATTTATAAGCGTTCTCCAGCTTATAATCTTGCGCGCTTGATGATCGCACTTTTATACTCTTTCATCATCGGGTCCATCTTCCTGCGGGGAGGTGGAAGGAGATCAATTTGGACTGAGAATGAAATGGCAGCGGTTGTATCAACAATGTTTTTCAGTTTGATCGTTATCGGTGAGTGTCTCTAGAAGTTTCGCATCTATCTTGCAACAAAGCAACAGGTGACCTGAATTGTTCGTCTTTTTTATCCGCAGGAATCACTTCGATTAGTATGGCTGTACCTGTCACGAAGCAGATACGAGATGTGTTCTACAAGCACAGGGCATCTGGCATGTTGAAACATACAAGCTTGTCGTGGGCCCTATTTTTAAGTGAAATCCCCTACATTTGCTTTATCTCGATCATATTCGCGATAATTTACTACGCCACAGTCGGTCTCTTCTACACCGGAAAGCAGTTCGGCTTGTACTGGGTATTTTTCACCCTGAATGTCGCAATCTACTCATACTTCGGGCAAGCTTTTATTTGCCTCGTCAAGGATGTTCCAACTGCCGGTGCCCTTGTAGGTGCACTGATTGGCTACAATATCTTCTTCTCGGGGCTCGTTGTCAGGCCTCAGTACTTTACCGGTGCATTCCAACTCGGGTACTACACCGCCCCAGGTCGTTTCGCTTTGGAGGGGTTGATAATAACCCAGTTCCAAAACAACACGACGCCTGTTACTGCCTCATACCTAAGTCCGTACTATTTCAGTCTGAACTGCACAGTGGACATGACTGATCCTGCTGACTGTCAAGGCACAATCAGTGACTTCGTCGACTTCTTCTTTGGCGGTCGGTTTACCGTCGACAACTTAGGATTGGATTTGGGCTGCTTGTTTGGTTATTTGGTTCTGTCGAAGATCGTGACCGAGCTTGCCTTGTGGAAGTTCAACTATGTGAACACTTAGAATTACTAAGGTTGAGGTTATGACTTGGCCGGCTTTATGCGTATTAAAATATACGAATACATCATTTACAATTTCTCCTAAGTAGAATCTGACCGTTCGTAGCTCAGCGGCAATCCAGTCCTCCACTCGCTCACTTTTCCTCATCGAAATTTCAATTGGAGCTGCGTCTCATTGAAGCGTTTTGACCATGGGAAACACGCAGTCTAACCACCAACAACGCCGCGCTCCTTCGGAGGGAAACGGGACGAAGAGAGATGGAGGGGTTCCAGAGGTAGTTCTGATGAGAAAGGGGGCTTCCGGCGGCCTAAACGAAGTTCGACACCAGAGATACTCTGGTTCGTTTCGTCTCATTTCTCCGTCCTCTGACATTTCCAACCCATCAAACGTGTTCTTCCGCAAGCTGCAGACACCTTCATTAGAACGCCGTCGCTCGTCGAAAGTCATGGATAGGAACACAAGTGTACAGAATGCACAGCAACTTCAGCAGCGGCCTCCCCAATTCTATATTGATAATGATACGTCTCCGCCCTCCCGAAGGAATTGTCGTCGAGCTTCTGGTCGCCGCCGACGACGACGCCCCTACAGTATGAAGAATCTTCGTCGTAAAGCAAATCGGGCGAAGAAGGCTTTCGGTCAATGCTTCGGGGAACAAACCGAAAAATTGCAAGCTTGTATGTTCGAGAAGCAACAACATCAACAACTGTTGAGTCCTCTCGAACTCAACGAACAGGAAGTCTCTCGACGTCCCTTCCACAACGAAGAAAGTAGCGGGACTAAACTCAAGAGAATTTCAGAAGAATCGGCTGGTAATCCTATTCTCTCTTCCAAGCATGTCGACTACGCCCAATTCGATGTCACTCGGGCTCCGCCGATGTCTAGCATCGAATGTTCGTACTTACATTCCGCGGAAGACTTTTTCAACAACATATCGTCAAAAGACGACAGCCATTCTCCAACTCTTAACACGAGCCAGCAGCATCAAGCTCCTCAGAGTTCCAGGATCCTTGATGTCTCAATTCTTGAGGAAGAGGAGGAGGATTTCGCGCGCCAGCCAAAACATCATCAGTCTCCGGTTGCCACTCTGTTCGACAAGACCGTGTCTGGCGTACCTTCCGACCTTCCCGTACCCGCCAAAAAGGATAAAACAGTCGCTTGGTTAGATTACGTACTGGAAATTCAGAGTCAAGGTCGTCAGGCAGCCAAGCCTTGCTCCGACTCAGAGAGCAGTTCTTCCCTTCGGATCACTAAAACACAGTCGACCGATTCCAATGAGACTGGACCACTTGGCACGGTCAAAGCTTCCGCTGATCAAGCCGTAATTAACCTTCACAATAAGGACAGTGCCAGAAAGAGATCGATCGAGAGTGATGTACAACGTCAGATTGACGAGCAGTTGAAGGCGAAGAAGAGTTTGCCTGATTCCCTCAACGGCGAACGTGCACCAGACAACCGTGGTCGCAGCAGAAGTCGAAGCTTACAAAACTTAGAACATCCCAGCCAGCGACGACAAAGTGTAAGTAGAGAAAAGTCCAAGGTGGCTTACCGTGGTCGCTCGACTCAACCGCGTCCCCAAGATCCTGAAGAACGCCGTCGATCAGGAATCCGTATCGAGCGTCTGGCAAAACGTTATGAGCACGAGCTTATCAAGCTCTCCAGTGCCCCAACAAATAAGTTCCGGAGAAACTCAAGCATTCTTTATTGCTCTGATGATACGGAATCCATCGTGCAACGTAATCGACGGTTGTTTGAGACGAAGCGCTCTTCTTCAGTCCCACCAACTCCGACTCGGGATCCTTTGACGAAGGTACCAAAGCGAAACAGATCTCGTTCACAGCCCCGCACTTCGCAACCATCTCAATCGCAGGCCGATCTTCCAGTTCTATTAAAAATGGCAGGCTGGAAGAGTAAAGGTTCATTGGCTAAGACAGAAAAGCCATTAAAATCGGTCCCTAATCAGCGAGGAAACGCCGAGAATCCGGAGGGGCTTCCCATTTTGCTTCAACTTGCCGGTTGGTCTACAAAGAACGACCCCAAGACGAATCCCCTCAATGTTGGTGAACGTCGTCAGTCTGCAACCGCTCGTCTACAAGGAGCCAAAACCTCGGCAGAAGTGAAGAAAACTCGAGAGATTGTCTCCCGAAGAGCATACGCCTCTCTACCTATGACGGAACGTGAGATGGCTTCAGCCAACCAAAATGTAAGGGCTGTTGAAACTGCTCCCGGGGACCAAGAAAATGACATCCCGAGCAAAAAGACTGTTGTTCTTCAACAAGATCAACCAAAGAAGGTTGACTCAAGCAAGGAGTCGAAGGGGATTACAACTGCCTGGATGTTGCAGCAAACGTTCCAGATCAACGATGACTATGGACACAAAACAAATAAAGATGGCGATCTCGTCAAGTCAGCCTACGGAAGTATGGTTCCAAAAGGATTCTACTCCATGAGTCCCGCCATTTCCGTCGGATCTCGCACCACAGTTGCTGACAGTCCAGATTCAATCGCACTGGTATCGGAACAGGCAACCTCAAATGCGGCCTTTTTGTTCGCTGACCCCATCCACAGTGTCCATGATCATTCCGAGTCGACGCGTTCGTCTACTTACACCTTGAATACACGTGAATCAAGGCAACGTGTTCCCACACGTACAGAAGGTATCGTCATTTCGCAAAGAAGCTCCTACATCACTGAGATCAGTAGCATCGACGCTCCTCCTTCAATAGACCAGGTCTCTTCGCCAAGGCTTTCTGACGAGAGAAAAGACGTTTCTCGACTACAACTACAAGAGGGACCTTTCCGAGGCAGAAAGGTTGGAATTAATGCTCCGACAGGAACGGTTACTTTTGCTACGGAAATCGAGCACAAAATGTCGGATTTGACCGAAACGATATTATTCGCTGACAAGAGAGAGAAACGACCATCCTCTAATCTTACGGCTACATCAGAATGTCTTCAAGAAGAACAATTGGACGAAGAAATAGAGGAGCAAGCCGATCAAAGTGAGAATAATCTTGATGAAAATAGTGACGCCGCCACAACTATTGTTGCTGAGCGACAACGGTGGTCTTACCGACAAGGCAGTGACCCAAACGATAATGGCGTCACACCCTTTCGCAAAGGAGGTAGCTCGAGTCTTGTCACAAATTCACCCTTCCTCAGGTTCAAGGAGGCTAGAAATAAGTTTTCGATCAAGTTGGAAGAGAATGTAAAACCGACAGTTGTGAAGCGCCATAGTCCTGTCAAGCGTTCCTTGGGATGTGGAGCAGTTTTCTCTCGGGTGGCTCAAATGGAGTCTCACCTGGGCGGACCACAGGAAACGGTCACTCAGACTAGTAAGATTCGACGTGCAACCACTGGTCACAAGGTGTTGGCACCAAGCAGAGGTGTTTTGGTTAGCCCAATATTCAAGAAACAAGACGATATCACGTCGAGTCACGAACGTTACCATGATTCTGCCAGTGCGGAGGAAACTAGTCGGTCACCAACGCTGATTGATGGCCACGTCGTTGATTCACCGCGTGGTACAATGGAGAATCCATCTTCACTCTATCTAAGTGCCCATAACTTCGATGACAAGGTCCGTCCCCACCAAAGTCCGTCAACATCGAGTCCTGTACATGTCGAAGAATTTAGTGACAGTGATGACGATGATGCGTTTGCCGATATCCTGAACAGCAGTGATTCGGAGGACGTTGGCGAGAATGACGACGATACTCGTACAGGAGACACCGTTTCGACGGTTCGTCAAGAAGTTCGTTCTCCTTCTGTTGTTAAATATGCCAGCTACCGAAGCTCCGTTGGCAGTAGTCGCGTTTCGGTATCAAACAGCTCAACCGTGTCAAGTATTCAGCAGAACCGCCTTTCATTTGCGGACGACAGCACATGCAGATCTTCGGTAACAGATCAGTGGCCTCCCGACAAAAGAGCGGTTCTTCCTTTCCGAGAAGAGGCTCCTGTCAGACCTAACGAGCAGTCCCATCGCTTTCAGTCTGGTGGCCCTCTACTCTCACCTATGCAAGGAACGCCGATGCAGGCGAGAAAGTGGCGTGCGCTAGCTCTTGCGGCACAAGAAAACAAAAACAAACATCGCGATAACGTGAAACGAAGCAATTCATCTCGTCATCGCTCGTCGCTTTCCGAACGACATCCCAACATTCCATATTAGTCCGTCTTGTTGGAGAACTTCGGGACTTTACAAAAAATGAGTGCGCGTCTATAATCGCTGGACGCTCAAAGAAACTATTACCTCGTAGCTCAATCGGAACTGAAAAAACGTATCGTATACTATGATTATAATTACATGTCGATTCAACACACTTGTCTAGTTTTAATTATCGAGTATGAACATTCGTATTAACACAGTCTCTAACAGAGACCCCGGCAATAAAATGAATTCCATGTATGGTGGAATAAAGAATATCCACGAAAGTTACGCAGCAGGGGCTGATCGAACGCAGAGATTGTCGCTCATCAGCAAAACATTGAAGTAAAAGAGAGTGAAGTCTTCGAAACGGTCGTCTACCATGGTTCCCGAGTCAGTTAGGAGGGAGTGAAGTGTGCCAAGAGACTTCTGTACGTCGCTTTGTTCGAACAAGACGGCATGCACTTGTCCTTTGTTGTTTACCAATGCCATGAAGAGAAGAGAGAGTACGTTGGCGCGGTCATCCACGCGATTGACCTCTAGGATGCTCATTGCCATGTTATATAGTCTCTTCGCCAGGCCAAAGTTTCGCTTCTGATGTATGCTTCGTATTCCCATGGTGTGATGGGCAAGGGCAAG
>Ga0222719_10001701_pt1 | contig 20943 bp, 22 predicted proteins | sample C33_34DmetaG_FD_165039 | JGI IMG/M metagenome (GOLD analysis project Ga0222719, IMG submission 165039) | Estuarine water microbial communities from San Francisco Bay, California, United States - C33_34D | ecosystem: Environmental > Aquatic > Marine > Unclassified | place: USA: California... | reverse complement strand
AAGCTGATGCATTGCTTTCATGTATGCAACTGCTTCTTTGGCATCAGATATTTCAGGCTCGGAGACAATTTCTAAAAGGGGGGTTCCAGCTCGATTTAGATCTATCGCAGAGAAGCCATCATATTCATCATGGATTGATTTACCAGCATCTTCCTCTAAATGAGCCCTTGTGATATTGATGGTTTTAGTAGATTCCTCTAATTGAATATCAATTGATCCACCTAAAACAATTGGTAAATCCATTTGGGTTATTTGATATCCCTTTGGTAAATCAGCATAAAAGTAATTCTTTCTATCAAATAATGAGGTCTGATTAATTTGTGCATCTATAGCCATTCCAAATTTGATAGCCTTGTAAAAAGCTTCTTTATTAACAGATGGCAAAACTCCCGGAAGACCACAATCAATTAAATTTACATTTGTATTTGGGCTAGCTCCAAAAGCAGTAGACGCTCTTGAAAATAACTTTGTTTTCGTTGAAAGCTGAACGTGTGTTTCAAGCCCTATAACAGTTTCCCAGCTCATTAAAAATTCTCCAAATTGGGCTGAGCAAGATGAAAGTCTGAATTTTGTTGAAAAACATGAGCAGCATTAAGAAGTTGATCTTCCCTTAGAAAATTTCCAATCAATTGAAGTCCAACTGGCAGGGAATTAACTTGCCCATGCGGAATTGATATTGCAGGCAGACCAGCCAGATTTGATGATATTGTAAAAAGGTCTTCAAGGTATAGTTCAACAGGATTTTGTGAACCCTTGCTGCCAAACTTGAATGCAGTATTAGGTGAAGTAGGAGTCATTAAAATGTCTACCGATTTAAAGACATTATCAAAATCATTTTTAATTAATCTTCTAACTTGTTGTGCCTTTTTGTAGTAGGCATCATAATATCCAGCAGATAGCGCATAAGTCCCGATTAGTATTCTTCGCTTGACCTCATCTCCAAAACCTTCACTTCTTGATTTAATATACAAATCATTTAAATCGTCTGTATCTTCTGCTCTATAACCAATACGGACTCCATCAAATCGAGACAAGTTTGATGAGCATTCAGCTGGAGCAATAGAATAATATGTTGGAACGGATGCTGAGATATTTGGAAGTGACACTTCGATAAACTGAGCGCCGAGTTTTTCGTAAGCTCTTTTTGAGTCCTCAAAACGAGCCTGCACTTCTTTGTCTAAGTCGTCGAGATTAAATTCCTTGATAATGCCTATTTTTAAACCATCTAGAGGCTGATTAATATTTTCTGAGAAATCAGGAACAGTAGAATTTAATGATGTGGTATCTTTTGAGTCATGCCCTGACATTGCATTAAGCAATATTGCACAATCTTCAGCTGTTCTTGCTAGTGGCCCAGCTTGATCTAGGCTGGAGGCAAAAGCGATCATTCCCCACCTTGAAACCCTGCCATAAGTTGGTTTTAATCCAGTTATTCCACAATGTGCAGCAGGCTGGCGAATTGATCCACCTGTATCTGTTCCTGTAGCAGCAGGGACAATGCCAGCGGACACCGCCGCAGCAGATCCTCCAGAACTGCCTCCTGGAACATATCCTTTTTTCCATGGGTTATGCACATTGCCAAAAAAACTAGTTTCATTAGAGGATCCCATTGCAAACTCATCCATATTTGTCTTGCCAATAGTTATTGATCCAGCATCTTCAAGCTTTTTTACTGCTGTTGCTGAATATGGAGGAATAAAATTAGCGAGTATTTTTGATGAGCATGTTGTTCTTAGACCTTCTGTGCAAAATAAATCTTTTTGTGCAAGGGGGATTCCTGCAAGCATGGAATTGCTTTTATTATCTAGATCAATTGTATTTGCATTTTTTTTACCCAACTCTTCGTTCATTGTTACAAAACAATTCAGTTCTTTATATTTTTTAGCTAATTGAAAGCTTTCTTCTGTTAATTCTGAGGCAGAAATTAATTTGTCATCAAGCATAGCTCGAAGCTCAGTAATAGACTTAAATTGAACGCTCATTCAACCACTCTCGGGACAAGGAAATAATCTTCATTTGATGAAGCTGCATTTTCAAGAAATTGATTTTTTTTATTATCTGAGTTTTCAATGTCTTCATGGGTCAACGCTGTCATTTCCAGTGGGCTGTAAAGAGGCTCAATGCTGGAGGTATCAATAGTTTGCAAGCTACCAATGAGTTCGATGATTGTTTCAAGGTCTTGTTTAATTTTTTCAGATTTATTTTTATCTATTTCAAGCCTTGCTAGATAGCAAATAGTACTGACTGTTTCTTGGTCCATATGATATTATCTATTTTTGATGCGCAATATTAAACTAAAAGCATCTTAAAATGAATTTACAAGGAATATCATAGTGGATTTCAATCTATTTAAAACTGTTCGCGGCCTATTTTCTAATGATTTATCAATTGATCTAGGCACAGCAAATACATTAATTTATACAAAGGACATAGGAATAGTCCTTAACGAACCTTCTGTTGTAGCAATTCGAGAAAGCCGTGGTCAAAAAACAGTTGTTGCGGTTGGGCATGAAGCTAAAAAAATGCTTGGAAGAACACCTGGAAATATTAAAGCTATTAGACCTTTATCAGAAGGAGTAATTGCAGACTTTCAAGTAACAGAAAAGATGCTTCAGCACTTTATAGCAAAAGTACATGAGCAAAGATTTATTAAACCTAGTCCTAGGGTTCTTGTATGCGTGCCTTGTAGATCTACTCAAGTAGAAAGAAGGGCAATTAGAGAATCTGTTTTAGGCGCTGGAGCAAGAGATGTAAAATTAATAGAGGAGCCAATGGCTGCTGCTATAGGCGCTGGCCTACCCGTTGAAGAGGCTAATGGCAATATGGTTGTTGATATTGGAGGAGGAACTTCTGAAATTGCAATTCTTTCCCTTAATGGAGTCGTGTATGCAGAGTCAGTAAAAATCGGTGGAGATCTTATGGATAGCTCAATCACTTCATGGGTTAGAAGGAATTATGGTTGTGTTATTGGGGAATCTACAGCTGAAAAAATCAAATATACAATCGGCTGCGCATCCCCTGATTCCGAAGACTTGGAAATGAATGTAACCGGGCGTAATTTGGCCGAAGGAATCCCTGAAACTTTTACATTAAAAAGCTCTCAAGTATATGAGGCTATGAGAGATCCTTTATCTGGGATGGTAAGGGCTATTAGAAATGCACTTGAGCTTTCTCCACCAGAGCTTGCAGCAGATATAGCTGAAAGAGGTATTGTTTTGACAGGAGGAGGAGCATTAATGAGAGATTTAGATAAATTAATTTCTTCATCTACTGGAATCCCAGTAATTTGTGCTGAAGATCCGTTAACATGTGTAGCAAGAGGTGGTGGCAAGGCTCTTGAAATTATTGATAAGTACAATATTGATTTACTTTCAACAGAGTAATTAAATAGATATGGCGAGACCTACGCCTACATATACTCCAGTTCGAAATTACGCAATTGGCTTTTCTCTTTCTTTATTATTGCTTTTCAGTGATATTAACTATGGAACGTTTACTCCTTTGAGAGGCTTTCTTCATGCTTCCACTCTATACGCCCAAATGATCTCTAAAGGCGTATTTGAAAATATAAGCATGACGCTAACTTCTATCCAAAAAAATAAAAGTCTCATACAAGAAAACAAAGAATTGAGAGATCAAATTCTTCAAATAAGGACAAAGGATTTCATTTTTAGAAAAAACAATGAAACAAATACCCAAATTATTAATTTCCAAAATGATTTAATTAGATCGCTCAAAAACGATGATCCTTATATATACAAAATAGCTTCAATAGATTTACGAAACTATCTTTGCTGTTCAACACATAGAATCTTTTTAAAGAATACTAATGATGTTTCGTTAGACAGCAACCTTCCAGTCTTTGCAGGAGGATCATTTGTAGGCCAAACAAAAGGTACTTACCTAAATATTATAGAAGTTATCCTGTTTTCAGATACCAGTCACGTATTACCCATCAAATCGAACTTTTTTTATTGTGATGCTAGAGGTAAAGGTAAGCCAATGTTAATTTCTTGTAGGCTCAATCAAAATAATGAGGATTTTAAAAATCAGATCGGAGACATAATTTATACCTCTGGGTTGGGCGGTATTTTTTTAAAAGATATGGAAATTGGATTTATTTCATCCATCAATTCATTTTCAATCAATGAAGTTGAAGTTTTGATAACCTTAAAAGCAAATCCTCTTGAAGAAACTTTGTATGGAATTATGAGCAAAGAGGCTGATGAAATTTAGCAATCACTTAATTGTTCTTTCAACCATTATTATGGGATTTTGGATAGATGATTCCCTATATTCTATAACTGCTAAATTATTTTGGGAATTAAATTTCGGGTTCTTAATTTTTTCATATTGGGTATTTGCAATGCCAGAGAAATTACATAGCTCTGCTGCATTATTCTATGGATTGGTTGCTGATTTGTTTTTTTCAAATGTGATTGGCTTTAATATGCTTTTCTTTGTTGCAACCTCCTACATAATTCACTTATATGTTTTTCGTTTTAGAATATTTTCGTATTTTCAATTATCAGTATTCTTTTCAGGCTCCTCTACGTTCTACATAGCATGCAAGTACCTTCTGCTTTCTCCTTATAATTACTCCTATGTGATTTTATTAATTAGCTTCATATTGAATGCAGTTTTATGGGTGGGCTTATATCTATTAATGAGAGCTTTTAGAAGAACAATTTTTTCAAATTTGTAGAACATGAAAACACTCTTGAGGATTTCTTCAATTACTCTGAGCATTTCAAGCTGGGTATTTTTCTTATTTCTTATAGTCTTGGTTTTTTCTCCTGGAAGCTTAATTAAAAGCATTGATCGATATATTCTAACCACGCACTCCATAGAATTTTCCAATCTTAAAAGCTCTGGAAACATTTTAAATAGAAATTTAAAATTCATAAATCTATCTATCAAACAAAATGAGAGAGTTTTAATTCTAGCTGAAGAGCTTGAGATTGGATTTTCTTTAAAACCTCAGAGCCCTTTTAGCTTCCTAAATATCAATAGAATCCATGTAAAAGATGGTTACTTTGATCAATTCAAGATAGATCCTAAAAATTCATCTCCAAGCTCTATAGTAAATTTTAGCGATGAAATTTCATTGGCATTTAAAAATTTTAAATACACAAAAGATGAATCTATATTTGAAATTAATGGTGAGATTTTTGGAAACTTATCAAAATCAATTTCTGGCCAGCTTAGTCTCTTGCATGATAGAAAATTGAGCACAATTGCGGTAAATGGTTTTGAGGATTCTTATCGTTTTTCATTAAACCTTCATCCATATGATTGGCTTAACTTAATCCCCGCTTTAAATAACTCACCTATTCGGGATTTAATTTTCCAAGTAAATGCACTTGGAGAATTGCAGGAAAGTCATTCAAATATTAGAGGTTCTTTTGCTTCAAGCAGTCTTTCTCTTAAATCTTTATTTCTTAATCAAAATAAAGGATCTTTTCATTTTCAGTCTACAAATAATATCGGCATATTAACTTTGTCTGAATTCTTGCATCCATTCATAGATGATGAATATCCAATTCAAATTAATCTGAAGAAAGAATCTATATCAGTTCCAAGAGTCTTTCTCTCATCTGAAATTTTGAAAATAGAAGCATTAAATCTAAAAAATTTAATTGTGGAAAACCTTTTTATTTCATTTAATGCTTCTTTGCCAAAATATTCAGGTTTTATTAGAGATCTTGATCTTCATGATCTTTATTTTAAAGAAATCAACAATCTTAGCGGAGACTTTTCTGGTAATGGAAATAACATAAAGTTCATAGCCAACTCTGATTCTTCCATTCTTAAAAATTATAATCAAAACTTCATTCCAGTATCAATTGTTGGAGAGGGAAATCTCTCGGGATCAGTTTTTGATCTAAAAGCCCACATTAAAAATAAATTTGCTGGAATTGATCTTGTTTTACAGTTAAACCAAAAGTCAACTAACCCTTTTTTTATTGAGCTTAAGGGAGATGATGTTTCAAAAGACTTAATTACCTTCTCGCTTCCCAAATCTTTAAAAGGAGTGAGTTCTTACATAGATACAAACATCAAACTTGGAAACAAAAACTCAATTTATTTTAATTACTTTATACCTGGTAACGGCCTTGACACTGATTTGAAAGCAAAAATCTTAATCAATGAATCAAAGCTAGCAATTGATCAAGAGCTAAAAATAGATTTTTCTAGACCAATTATTGAAGCTGATAGTAAAAATCTATATATCTTCACACCTTCTGGAAAAATCACAAATTTTTTGCATGACGAAGCTTATGGGTTAATGAATTATAAAACTCAAACGCTACGTTTTTATTCTCATCATAATATGAAATCAATAGACCTCAAGGGTATTTTAAGTTCAGAAGTTGAAAGCTTTAACTTACCAGATATAAAAGCACTTAATAAAGGCGCAATTAAACTCAAGCCGTTCAAACTTAATAATGCTATTACTGTAAAAACGAAAAATTTTTTTATACCAGCATTTCAATCTCATAAGATTCAATTTGATGAGGCGAATATCTTTGTTGTTGACTTAGATTTAATCCATGGATCATTACCATCTATCTTTATGAAGAAGGAAATGCCAATTACTCTTTTAGGAGCAGGCTTAACAAAAAAATATAATTTAACCTTTTCTACAAATGTTAATTTAAACCTAAGTGAGTTTAATATAAATTCATCCTTTCTAAAGGTTTCTGGTAATGATCGTTTTAACATAGATTTATATATTCAAAAAGATTCTCTACCAATACTAAAGATAAATTCTGATTTACAAAATATTGAGTTAAATTCTCCCTTAGATTCTCTTTCAAAAAATAAGTTCACAAGCTTGCCCACTGAAACCTTGGTCACTAATTTTTCAAATCCATCAATAAAGGTTAGAAATCAAAAAATTGATATACATATCAGAGATCTAAGCAAATATGATGGATATATTTCAATAGGTTCAAAACTTCCGGATCAGTATAAGAGCTTTAATTATGATTCTGGATTAAATATTTATGTTAATTCTCAATTTATTGACGAGAATCTATTGATCTCTATTTTGCCCAGTGAGCAAGAAACAATGTCACCAAAATTCAATAAACTAGCCTTTGATATTAAAAATTTTAAATTTTTTAATAATAACTTTTCTAATCTTTCAGGATTACTTAATCTAAAGAGCACAGGCATAAAAGGTAATTTAATTGCAGATAAGTTGAATTTGAATCTCAGGATGGATAAGACAGGTTTTATGAGAATAGAAATAAAGGACTCAGCTATTCCTGATATAGAATTTTTTGATTCTTCAAATTCAGGCTTTGGAATACCTATAAATTCAAGACTGATTGTCAAAAACTCTTCTTTTGGCAAAGTAAAGATTAAAGAGCTTGATGTATATCTTGTAAACAATCAAAATAATTTTTCCGCTAATAATATTAAATTTAAATCTAATTTAATTTCTATTTCTCCTTCAAATGAATCTTCAAATGCATATTTTTCAGTCGATAAAGAAAAACCTTTATATAAAATTAGAGGAGATTTTTTATTCAAAGATTCAAATAAAATTCCTTATCTAAGAGATGTGATTGATTTTTCTTATTTCAATGGATCTATTAACTTACAATGGAAAGAGCTTTCCTCATTAAGTCATATAGAGGGGGAGAGTAGTTTTATTTTAAAAGATTTAGTAATCCAAGATTCAATCGCTGATTCGCTTGCATTTAATTTACTAGGTGTGCTTAATTTAAAAAATATTCTTGGTAAGCTTGCAAACTTTGATCTTTCAATTGATGAGTTTACCTCCACCCAACTCAGCAGAGTTGAAGGAGATTTATTATTTAATAAATCAAAACTTCGGCTGGTATCACCTCTATTTGTTGAAACAAATACAGCTAAAATGAGATGGGTTGGTCAGATTAATCAAAACTCTAAAAATAAATTAGATGAATTGGATCTTAATTTAGACTTGAGAATAAGGGTTGGAGAAAATCTTCCGTGGTATGCTGCAATTCTTGGAGGTCTTCCAGCTGTTGCAGGTTCAGCTGTTATAAATGAAATCTTTGAGGAAGATATAAATAATCTAACTAATTACCAATATGAAGTTTTAGGCACTATCTCAGAACCAAAATTAGAAAGAGTTAAACAAGAAATAAAGTAGCTAGGCCAAGAAAAGAGAAAAAGCCTATTACATCAGTGACAGTTGTTACTACAACACTTCCAGCAATCGCTGGGTCTTGATTAAATTTTCTTAAAATTATTGGAATAAAAATACCTGCTACAGCAGAGCATATTAAGTTAGTAACCATGGCTACACATATCAGAACTGCAATGATCAAGTCATCGAACCAGAGATAAGTTATTCCACCAACCAAAATAGATAAAACGATTCCGTTAACAATTGATACTGCTACTTCTCTTTTATAAAGCCATCTTAGGTTTGACTGGTTAATTTGTTGAAGCGTCAATCCTCGAATCATGATCGTCAGAGTTTGTGTACCAGCAACTCCACCCATGCTTGCGACAATAGGCATCAGAATAGCCAAATATACTATTTGATCGATCGTTGCTTGAAAAATACTTATGGTCGAAGATGCTATAAAAGCTGTCAAGAGATTTATTGATAGCCATAAAATTCTACTCCTTGCAGCTCTTGCTGGCGCAGCAAATGTATCCTCAGCAACTCCGGCCCTCCCGAGAAGATTTTGATCCGCATCCTCCATGATGACATCAACAACATCATCAATGGTTATTCTTCCAATCAATCTAGACTCTTTATCTACCACTGGGGCAGACACCCAATCATTTTGTTCAAATAATCTAGATACATCCTTATCATTTAAATGAGCTTCAAGTGGTTGAGTTTCTGTTTCCATTAACTCTCTAACGTTGAGACTTGGATCTGAGACAACAATTAAAGAAATTGGCAAAGAGCCTAAAAATTTATTGTCTCTTGAAACTACAAAAATTTGATCAGTGTTTTTTGGTAACTTTCGTTGCGCACGAAGATATCTCATAACAACTTCTAGATTATGCTTGGGCCTAACACTAATGATGTCAGTGTTCATAAGACCACCAGCTGAGTCTTCAGGATATTCCAGGGCTTCCTGAATTCTCTGCCGATCTCTTAGTGACATCGCAGACAAAATATTTTCTGTTTTTTGGTCTGGAAGAATTTGAAGAATATCAACAATCTCATCAAGCTCTAAGTCTCTAATTATCGTTATTAGTTCCTCTGACGAAATCTCTGAGATCAGCTCATGTTGAATTTCATCATGTAATTGGGCAATGATTTCACCCTCATCTTTCATATCAATCAGCGACCACAAAAATTTTCTTTCTTTAGGCGGAAGGGACTCTATGCTGTGAGCCACCTCGGAGGGATGCATACCAGATAAAATTCTTTTAATTTGATTAATCGAGGGCTCCACATCTTTTCCTTGAATCTTTTTGAGCAGATCCTCAGATAAGAAATGATGCGGATTGATTTCATTCATAGCCTTAATTCTAACTTACAAGATTATGAATTATCTATTTCTTGAGTTTGGTAAATTAATTTTTTTTCGGTATTTTGAGATGGTCCTTCTGGCTAAGTTAAATCCACGTTTGTTCAACAGATCTGAAATCTTTTGATCACTTAATTTTTTTCTTTCCTCTTCAATGATCTTTTGAATTTCCTCCATCAATTGCATCGGAGTAACTTTTCTAGTTTTTGATACAGAGCTAGCCAAGAGCGATTTCATAGAAACAGCACCTTTAGGTGTTTGTATATATTTCGACCTTAAAATTCTAGAGACAGTTGATGCGCTAATTCTTAATTCTCTAGCAAGGTCAATATTTGATACAGGTTTTAATTCAGCAGATTTATTTGATAAAAAGTCAGCTTGAATTTTGCAAATCAACATGCCTACATTTTGAACAGTTTCATTTCTTTTATTGATTGCTCTAATTAACCATTTTGCTTCGCCCATTTTTTCTCTTAATTCTTTGTTTGCTTTATTTTTTTTATTTTTAACCAATTGTTCTAAATCTTTATCAAGACTAATTAATGGAAAGTTTTCTTTTCTAAAACGAACATCAAGATTCTGATTATTATCTGGAATTACCTCCAAGTCTGGCTGAATAATATGTGAAGATTCAAATTCTAAACCTGGTGATAGACTACATTGTTTGATTCTTTTAAGCGTGGATGAAACAGCATCTATAGAATAATGTTTCAATAAATCAGATTCTGCATCTTCAAAAGAAGAAAATTGAGGGTTAAATAAAATTTTACTTGCGATTTCCAATTCCTCAGTGGGAATTTCTTGTTTATTCAATTGTATATATATTGTTTCTTTAAAATTTCTTGCACCAACTCCTGCAGGTTCTAGGTCATGAATTATATTGATCAAGACATTTTTAATTTCTTTTACGGAATAGGCAAATTCCATAAGCTCCCCAATCTCATCAAGGTCTATTTGAAGCAACCCATTTTCTTCAAGGGACTGGATAATCACTTGCGCAATTTTTTTTTCAGAACTGCTGAGCTTGATATCTTGCAGTTGATCTTCAAGATAATTTTGTAAAGTTAGATCACTTGATAAGTTATCCAAAAGGTCCATATCATCAAAGTTCGAGGTTTGGTCATTATCAAAATCTTTTTTAAGAAAAGGATTTTCTTCAATTTCATTATTAATTTTATTAATAATTTCTAGTCTTGAAAGTTGGAGAAGATCAATAGATTTTTTTAACTGAGGCGTTATCGATAGCTGTTGATTTTGTTTAAATTCTCTTACAAGCTTAATTGCCATTTTCAGGAAAACATTTTACCGAAATATTTTTTCTGTACATGAGCATTTTCTTTTAAGCTTTCCTCATTACCTTCAGCAATAATTTTCCCATCACTAAGAATAATTGCTTTATGGCATAAGCTTAACGTTTCTCTTACATTGTGGTCTGTAATCAAGATTGAAATTTCTTTCTTACAAATTTCTTGAAGAAGTTCTTTGATTTCCTCTACAGCAATAGGATCAATTCCAGCAAATGGCTCATCTAAAAGCATAATCTTAGGTTTACATATTAAAGTACGAGCAATTTCAACTTTTCTTCTTTGTCCACCAGATAACATTCTTCCTTTAATTTGAAGAATATTTCTTAGATCGAATTCATCAATGATTTTTTTTACTATGTTGATTGCTTGATCCTTATCTCCATTTGACAATTCAGCTATTCCCATAAGATTTTTTTCAACGCTTAGATCTGGGAATATTGATGCTTCTTGAGGTAGATAGCCTAACCCTTTATCAGATCGAACATGCATGGGATCTTTTGTTACATCTATATTATTGATAAATACTTTGCCGTGATCTGGAAAAACCAAACCAGCAGCAATATAGAAGGCTGTTGTTTTGCCTGCTCCATTTGGACCAAGCAAACCTACAATTTCATTTTCGCTAATTGAAAAACTTACATCTGAAAGAATTTTTTTAGAGCCAAGGGTTTTTTCAACATTGGCTAGGCATAGAGATTCACTATTCATTTGAGGTGATTTGATATGTGATGAGATTAGATGTAATTGAATTTCCTTGATTTATGAGTTTTGCGTTTCCAAGTAGACTCATAGACTTATTTGGATATATAACAAATATTTCTGCCTCACCATCAATGGTAGAAGATTTTATGGTTGCTGGCTTCCCAAATATTTCTAATTTTTCATCTTTGTGGCTAAGACGGGCATCAGAACCTTTTATAATATGGCTATCTATTTTGATCCTTAGGTTATTTTTGAAAGTTAATTGCCTAGTATCTTGATCGATAGTAACTTGATCTGATTGAATTGAAATATTTTGAAAGATCGTGCTTTCTTCTGAGATTACAGCAGGAAGATAAACAAACCCTAGTATCATTAGTAAAGTTTTGTGTCTTTTAAACATTTCTTTTTTTAAATGATTCCCGCTTCAAGTAGTTGATGCATGGTAATAATTCCAATGCTATCTGCTTGATTGGTTGAGGAATTAACAACTAAGCTAAAAATTTTATTTTTCTCCATAATCTCAGCAGCATCTATTGCAAGATCATTGCATTTAATGCTTTTAAAGTTTGTAGTCATTACATCTTTAATAGGTGTTTTATTTAAATCTACATCATCATTCAGACATCTTCTTAAATCACCATCTGTAAAAATTCCAACAACTTTTTTGCTATCTGAAACTAAAGTTACCCCAAGTTTTTTCTCAGTTACTTCTATCAACGCATCCTTTAAAGATACGGCTTCATTTACAATTGGTGCCTTATTATTTGTAGCTGCTAAATCCTGAACTAATGTTGTCAGCTTTTTCCCAAGCTGTCCGGCTGGATGAGATTTTGCAAAATCATCTTTACTAAAGCCTCGTGCCTCTAGCAGGGCAATTGCTAGCGCATCCCCAAATACTAATGCAATTGTAGTTGAGGAGGTTGGAGCTAAGTTTAATGGGCAGGCTTCTTCCTCGGCATTAATTACTAAATTAATTTTACCAGCTTTGGCAATAGTTGATTGATTGTTATTAGTAAGTGTAAAAATATTTGCAGTAGAACGTTTTAATGCAGGCAAAATTTCAATTATTTCTTTTGTTTCTCCTGAATTTGATAAAAGCAAAATAGCATCCTTCTTGTTGATCATTCCTAAATCACCATGAGCTGCTTCAGTTGGATGTATAAAAAATGATGAGGTACCGGTACTTGATAATGTTGCTGAAATTTTTTGAGCAATATGACCAGATTTACCAATGCCCATTAAAATTAGCTTTCCCTTTATCTGAAGTATATTTGAGCACAAGCTTTCAAAGTCATACTGAATTTGGTTTCTTAAATTCATCACTGCTTTTGACTCTATTTCTATTACGCTCAAGGCGGAATTTATAAAATTCTTATCTTTCATATTTAATTTATAGTTTCTTACTAATGTTATAATACCCCTATGAATAATACTTTGAAATCTCTAGCTTTTTTTCTTGGAATCGTATGTTTACACAGCAATCTGGTGAGTGCATCCGACCCTCATAAGTTTATCGATACTAAGGCTCAAGAGATGGTTGCTGCTATAAGAAATAATCAAGAGCTTTTTGTAAAAGATCCTGAGCTATTCAAAGATAAAATTAATATTATTTTTGAGCCTATGGTTGATTTCAGAAGGGTGGGCGCAAGCGTGATGGGTAAAAAGTACTATCTTGCATCTTCAAAGGAACAAAGACTTAAATTTATAGAATCATTTAAAACTTCATTGCTAGATACATATTCCTCGACGTTGGCTCAGTGGGGCGATCAAAAAATCATGACTATTTTTCCAGAGTTAACTGAATTTCAAAAAACTGAGGATGTGAAGCAGAATTTAATTACTTCTAGCAACACCTATCCAATAACCTATAAAGTAAGAAGAGATAAAAATGGGAATTGGCTAATCATCAATATTATTGTTAATGGAGTAAATTTAGGTCTTACTTTTAGAAATCAATTCCAAGCTCTTGCAAAAGAACACAATGAAAATATTGATGAGGTAATTAAGCATTGGACTTCCGATGCTAATATCGATTAATCTTTTGCAGATAAAAATATTATGGATGTAACTCAATTTCTTATATCAAAATTTCCTGAGGCTGAGATATCTTTTGATGGAGAAGATTGTAATTCTAGACTCTTAATAGTGAGCAATCAGTTTGAGGGTTTAAATACTCTTCAACGACATAAGCTAGTTTTAAATGCTTTGAAAGAACAGTTTCAAACAGGTGAGCTGCATGCTCTAAGTTTAATTACAAAATCTCCATCTGAAACAGCATAATTTATGGAAAAATTAAAGATTATTGGTGGTAATAAACTCTCAGGATCCATTGCTTGTTCTGGCGCAAAAAATGCTGCATTGCCAATGTTGGCAGCCACAATACTAAGTGATAAACCCATTATTTTTAAAAATTTACCTTATCTTCAAGACATCACTACTATGTTTGAAATTTTGGGCTCAATGGGTGCTGATATAACCCTAAATGAAAGTATGGATTTCATTATTTCTACCTCTAAATTGCATGACTTTGAGGCTAGATATGAGCTAGTTAAGACCATGCGTGCTTCAATTTTAGTTCTTGGGTCGCTTGTAGCTCGTCATGGTTTTGCAAGAATTGCGCTTCCTGGTGGCTGTGCGATTGGAACGAGACCAGTAGATTTTCACTTAGATGCACTGGAAAAGCTTGGGGCTAAAATTGAATTAAAAAATGGCTATATCGAAGCTTCTTCAAAAAAATTAATTGGATGCGAAATTAATTTTCCAGGAGTATCTGTAACTGGAACAGAGAATATCATGATGGCTGCAGTTCTTGCTGATGGCCAGACTATTTTAAGAAATGTTGCAAAAGAACCCGAAGTTGAGGATCTGGCAAACTTTCTTAATGCGATGGGAGCTAAGATTATTGGAGCTGGAACTGATGAAATTGTGATTGATGGTGTTGAAAGCCTTAATGGTACAGAATTTTCAATTCCCGCAGACAGGATAGAGGCTGGAACCTATTTAATTGCTGCGGCTATAACTGGTGGTGATGTAACTATCTCAAACGTTCAAGCTCCCCGAATGAATAATATTTTAGATAAATTAAAGTTAAGTGGAGCTTCAGTGATTGTAGGCGATGATACTATTCAATTGATTATGGAGCATGATTCCATTATACCAGTCGATATTTCTACAGCCCCATTTCCAGGATTTCCAACTGATATGCAGGCACAATTTACTGTTTTGAATGCATTATCAGAGGGCTCATCAGTTGTAACAGAAAATGTATTTGAAAATCGATTCATGCATGTACAAGAATTAAATAGAATGGGTTGCGATATAACAGTTAAAGGAAGTAATGCATTTATCAAGGGAGTTAGCTCGCTAAATGGGGCACCAGTCATGGCAACAGATCTTCGAGCGTCTGCAAGCTTAATTTTGGCAGGTTTGTGTGCCAAGGGTGAGACCATTGTAGACCGCATCTATCATATTGATAGGGGATACGAAAGGATTGAGGAGAAGCTATCCTATCTTGGGGCAGATATTACTAGATTGCCTAATTAGTAGCGCTTTTCTAAGAAACAACTATTATATCTAGATGCATTAATAGAAATATACTCGAATTCATAAATTATTTTTTTGAATATAGTTTTGTCCTGGAGATATCCAAATGTTTAATACAAATGATTTTATATTTACCTCTGAAACAACACCTCCGGTAACTACTGATTTAATAGGATGTGTGCAACAAGTAGACGAGCTCATTGGTATTGCAGATGCTGTCAATGTAACAGATTCACCCAACTGCACGAGTCGCTTGAATAGCTTATTAGTTGGCTCGGAGATTAAAAGAGGTGGCCTAGATGTTATCTTGCAACTCACTGGAAGAGATAGAAATCAAATTGCCTTAGAATCTGTATTGCTTGGGGCTTTATCTGTTGGTATCAATAAAGTTCTTTGTTTAAGTGGAGATCAACCTGGTGAGAATGGACCGGCAGTTGTAAATGAATTTAACGGCAACGGATTGATTGAATTGTGCAAGGTCATTTCAGGGGGCACTCTTTCCGATGGCACAGAAATTAGAAACCCATTACCTATTTATCCAGGTGCTGCGGATGATTTATATAATCAAATTTCAAAACCAGATGCTTTGGACAAATTAGTTACAAAAAAATCAAAGGGAGCAGGTTTTGTTCAGACTCAATATTGCTTTGATTATGAGGTTATTAAACAATATTCAGACAAATTAAACGAGCAAGGCTCTTTTGGTGACTGCAAGGTAATAATTGGGATGGGGCCCTTAAAATCAGCCAAGCAGGGTGACTGGATGCGTAAAAATCTGTGGGGCGTAAATATCTCTGATCAAATCCTTAAGCGCTTAGAGGATAGTTTATTACCTGTAGAAACAGGTGAAGAAATTTGCCAAGAGCTAATAGAAAAAATTATTGATCTCCCATGTATTGATGGAGTTCATCTTATGGGTCCAAGCTGCGAGAAGAGTGCAGCCAGAATAATTTCTTGTTTTAAATAGAAAAATTTGAATAAGGAGTATCTAAGATTAATATTGAGTGATGTCAAATCAATTGCAATAGTTGGAGCTAGCGCTAATCCAGAAAGAGATAGTTATAAAGTTATGAAATTTCTTCAAGATTTTGGTTATGAAATATTTCCAGTTAATCCAAATTTAGTTAATACTAAAATTTTAGGTACAGAATGCTACTCAAGTCTTATGGATATAAAACAAAAAATTGATATGGTCGATGTATTTCGATCGATAGAATATATTCCTAGCATTGCGAATGAAGCAATAAATATCAAAGCAAAAATCTTATGGACACAAGAAGGACTTTTTAATGAGGAGGCGGAATCATTGGGAGTCAATGCCGGGTTAAAAGTTGTGATGAATCAATGCCCAAAAAAAATTCTTGAAAATTAAGTCATCAGATCATGAATGAAAAGAAAAAAGATATTATACAGATTGACCAAACTCACTCAGGCATTCTGCGTTTGATTTTAGATGATCCTATAAACAAAAATGCTCTCTCAGAAAAAATGATGCGTGAACTTCAGCAACGTATTTTTGAGGCATCATCGAATGGTTCGGTAAAAGTAATTATCATTGCAGCCGTCGGTAATGTTTTTTGTTCAGGGCATAATTTAAAAGATATTACTGAAGCTAGAACCAATTCAGATGACGGGAAAAAGTATTTTTCAGATCTTTTTAATTTATGCTCATCCTTGATGCAGATGATAACCAAGTGCTCAAAACCAGTCATCGCAGAGATAAACGGCGTTGCAACTGCTGCTGGTTGCCAGTTAGTTGCTAGTTGTGACTTAGCTATAGCATCTGATCAATCAAAATTTGCTACTCCAGGAGTAAATATAGGATTATTTTGCTCAACTCCAATGGTTGCACTCTCAAGAAATGTTGGCAAAAAAGACTCAATGAAAATGCTCCTTACAGGCGATATGATTGATGCAGCCGAAGCTAAGAGAATATCCCTAATTAATGATCATGTTTCTGCTGAAAAACTAAATGAAAGCGTTCTATCTCTTGCAAAGAAAATTGCAACTAATCCCATTTCTGTTGTGAAAATTGGCAAAGAAGCTTTTTATCGGCAGCATGAAATGAGTCTATCTGCAGCATATGAATTCACTTCAGAAGTCATGACTCAGAATTCTCTAGCAGATGATGCAAAGGAGGGCATAACCTCGTTTTTAGAAAAACGAGATCCTATTTGGAAAGATGATTGATCTATTTTATGGGAATAGCTTCTGTAATAACTTTGTAATCCTTTACATTAGAGTTCTGTAATATTTGGAAGCTAATTTCATCTCCCGGAAAAGAATTTTTTAAAGCGCCAGTTAAATTCTCCCATGTTGGTGTTTGATTATTGATAGATAAGATTATTGCTCCAGGCTGTATTTTTCCGCTATTAAAAAGTGGTCCATAGTTTCTGAGTTCTAATATCTCGAGCCCATATGCAGGTTTGTTATTTAATAAGAACCTTTTTATTTTGACTCTAAAATCTCCAATCCATGACCGTTTTACTGAGCCATATTGAATAATCTCCGAGGCAACTTCAATCATTTTATTTGCTGGAAGAGCGAAGCCAATTCCAGCATAAGAGCCAGTTTGTGAAAAAATTTTTGTATTCATACCAATAAGATTGCCTTTGTGGTTGATTAAGGCTCCACCAGAATTTCCTGGATTAATTGCTGCGTCAGTCTGAATGAGCTCCAAATATGGATTTCCATAATCTCTTCCAGTAGCGCTAATAATTCCACTGGTAAAAGTTTTCCCTAAACCAAATGCATTTCCAATGGCAATTACTTGATCACCCACCTGAACTGATGAGCTGTTTGATACCTCGATAGGTTTTAAAACATCCATTGGAGTAATTTTGATCACTGCAAGATCAGATCGCTCATCAAAACCAATCAGAGATGCTGGATAAACTTGTCCATCATCTAACTCTACCTCAATAATTCTAGCGCCCTCAATTACATGAAGATTAGTAATGACATACCCATCATCAGAAATAATAATTCCAGAGCCCACAAGATCATTTAGTTGTCCTCTATCAAATGATCTAGTCTCAATATTTTTCTTTATGCTGATATTAATAACAGCTGGGGATGCTTTTGCAATTGCTCCTACATAACCGTCGCTATTCGACATATTTATATAAAGATATGTCAGAATACCTACCAAGATTAAAAAATTTATCCTTGAAAGTTTATTGTTAAAAAATCTCATATGATCATTAAATCAATAATATGAAGGATATAACAGTTGTACTTGAGAATTTATCTGCTCAGGATGTAACGCTTGATAATACTCAAACTTTATTTCTGGAGGAGTTTATTGAGCAAGACTCAATTTATAAACCTCCTACATTTTTTTCTAAAAATAATTCAATTGGAAATTTTTACTTGTGGGGTCCAGTTGGAAGAGGTAAAACAATGCTTCTCCAAAGTCTTAAAGATTCATATTTTCCTCATGCAGGTCAGTTTCATTTTATTGAATTTATGCAACTTATTCATAAAAAATTATCAGAATTTTCTGGAAACAGCGATCCATTACTAAAGGTTGTTAAGAACCTTTCGATTGATTTCAAGATTATTTTTATAGATGAGTTTCAAATTGAGGATATTGCTGATGCAATGATTATAGGCACATTGCTTGAGGCATTATCAAAAAAAGGAATCAGGTTGCTTATTTCATCTAATTCAGATCCAGACAACCTCTATAAAGACGGTCTTCAAAGAGCTAAATTTTTAAAAACTATAAATTTTATTAATGAAAATTTTTTTATACACCATCTACTGGGAAGTGAGGACTATAGACTAAAAGAGATTTCTAAGTTTGATAGTTCAGCCAAAGATGTGAATGGATTTGAGGATGTTAAGGATTTTTTACAAAGAACTTTCAATCAAGATCTTGCTGAGCAAACAGAATTCTTGGCAAACAACAGAAAATTTCGTTGTTTTGGCTGTTCTGATAAAGCACTTTGGCTTTCTTTTAAGGATTTTTTCTCATCACCATGTGCAAGCAAGGATTTTATTGAGATTGTTAAAACTTTTGAATGGGTATTCATCAGTAATTTTCATGCTTGTAATGATGATCACATTGATAAAATAAGAAGATTTATCAGTTTTATTGATATTGCTTATCAGGAAAAACAAAAACTTAAATTTTTTTATGATCCAAATTCAATGATTAATTTGTATTCTGGAGACCAGTTGCATCATTTATGGGTTAGAACTGAGAGTAGACTTCATCAAATAGCATCAACAAAATATCTTCAAAATTTAGAGAAAAAAGAAACTAAATGAATTAAAATATTGATTAAATAGCGCGTAAACATTAACATTCGCATCTAATTTTTTTCTTTAAACATAAATAGTAATGAAAACTCTTTCACTCAGAAAAGAAGACGCACAACATGATTGGTATGTTGTAGATGCTTCAGACAAAATTTTAGGGCGTTTGGCCACCAAAATAGCTGATCGTATTAGGGGCAAAGACAAAGCCACCTATACTCCTCACACTGATGGTGGAGACTACGTGGTAGTCATAAATGCAGAAAAAATTCAGGTAACTGGTAAAAAATTTGATGATAAAAAATATTACACTCACTCCCTTTACCCCGGCGGTTTGAAGACTAAAGTGTTCAAAGATATTATCGAAGACAAACCTGAATATATTATTGAAGAAGCTGTAAAAGGCATGCTGCCAAAAAATAAACTTGGAAAGCAAATGTTTAAAAAGCTCAAAGTATATAAGGGGGATAATCACCCCCACGAATCACAAGAACCTCAAATTTGGGAGCCAAAACTATGAGCGCATCTATCCATTATGCAACTGGCAGAAGAAAAACTTCATCTGCTAGAGTCTATCTCTCCAAAGGAAAAGGAAAAATACTAGTTAATAATAAAGAATTGGCTCACTATTTTGGCAGGCAAGTCGCACAAATGTTGGTAATGCAACCATTGAAATTAACCGAGCTTGATGAGCAAGTAGATATAAAAGCTATGGTTAAAGGTGGAGGAAGCTTTGGTCAAGCTGGAGCAATTAGGCATGGTATCTCAAGAGCTTTACTAGAATTCGATGAAAGTCTAAGACCACAGTTAAAATCTGCAGGGTTCTTGACAAGAGATGACAGAAAAGTAGAGAGAAAGAAACCAGGGTTAAAGAAAGCAAGAAAAAGCTCTCAATTTTCCAAGCGTTAATTTCTTATATTTAAATTTTACCGTTCATCCCAATATAGGTTTTAATGGAAGAAAAAATTACCACGCGAAGAAAAGTACTTATAGGTATGACCACAGCTGTCGGCGCTGCTGGTGCATCATTTGCAGTTGTCCCATTTGTTGCTTCCTGGAATCCAAGCGCAAAAGCCAAAGCAATTGGTGGCCCAGTAAAAGTTGATGTTTCAAAAATGCAAGTTGGGCAAAAAATTCAAGTTGCCTGGAGAAAACAACCAGTTTTTGTTATCCGACATAGTAAAGAAGCATTAGACAGCCTTTCAAAAGTTGAATCAAAATTAGATGATCCAAGTTCTCTGAAGATTGAAGAGCCCTATAGAGATGTTAATCCCACAAGATCTACCTCAAACGAATACACTGTAATTGCAGGAGTTTGTACCCATTTAGGATGCGCTCCAAAATATTATCCTGAAATGGAATCTCAACCTTGGGATGAGTCTTGGGTTGGGGGATTTTTCTGTCCTTGTCACGGATCAATGTTTGATATTGTTGGCAGAGTATTCAAAGGAGTTCCTGCTCCAACTAATTTAAAAGTCCCGCCACATTATTTTGACGGAAGTATATTAACAATAGGGGAAGAAAGAGGCACTGCATAATGACCCAAAAATCATCTGGATTTTTTAATTGGATTAACGCTCGTTTACCTATTGTAAATACATATGAACGCCATTTATCAAAACATCCTGTCCCTA
>Ga0222719_10001698_pt1 | contig 20970 bp, 29 predicted proteins | sample C33_34DmetaG_FD_165039 | JGI IMG/M metagenome (GOLD analysis project Ga0222719, IMG submission 165039) | Estuarine water microbial communities from San Francisco Bay, California, United States - C33_34D | ecosystem: Environmental > Aquatic > Marine > Unclassified | place: USA: California... | reverse complement strand
CTCCTGTCTGTGCCTACCGTCCGATAGGCGTATGGTTTGTTATGCTGCTTCGTATGTGATGGATGTTGTGGCTCCAAAAGTGGATGTGAGGCTTGCAGCAGTCAACCCAACAGTGCCAATGACTCCGTCTTGGTTATATTTGTTTAAGTTAACAGTTGTGCCGCTGTTAGTAGCGCCTACAAAATAAGTACCCGCTGCCAAACCAGTCAAACCAGTTACACTGACTACCGCAGTAAATGCTCTTGACGATACAGGGCTAAACGGTAGGCCAGCTAAAGCAATGTAATTACCAGTTGGCAGGGTCGTACTGCCATTACAGCTTATTTCTATCCAGCAAGTAACAGACTTCCCGACTTTCACATAGCGACCTAATGCTGTTAGCAGTGTAGTAGCGGAACTTCCAGAGCCAAAGAGTGTAGGAGTAAAAGTCCCCTCCTCATAGTCATCCAGCTTATTAGCCGCGCCTGTACCACCTAAGTAGACACCGCCTGATAGGTATAGGTCTTTGAAGGGTACTGATGACAGTCCTAAGTCAATAGCACTGCCTCTTCCTCCGCCAGAAGCCTCTGCTGGGAACACAGAATCAGTTGAGGCTTGGAAACGTAAAGCGGTATCGCCAGAGCCTATTTGAATGTCTCCTGCGGTTGTACCAATACTACCTACGACTGTGCCGTCTTTGTGTAGGTCAATGAGGCTGCCATCGCTAGTAAGACGGTTAACATTAATAGGTGTTCCGCCATCTCTTGTGAAATCAGCAACAGTCCCACGCAGGGCTATACCAGCGGTGCCAAACGTCGTTGTAGTTTTCCCCACCAGTAGGTTCCCACTGGAATCGATGCGCATGGTTTCATTTAAGGTTAAGTTTTGGTCTGCCCCTGTTGCTGCGGCAGTTGTGTTGAAGAACCTATGTGAACCGTCCGATGGGATAAAGAGTGAAGCTAGACCATAGCCAGCACCATAGCTTTTTAGTTGATCTGACGCATCCCAATATATATTGCTTGCGAAATAAGCCTGATTACTGTTACGAACAAGTAGCCCAGCTTGGTTTACGTTTAAAGAACCTGTAACTGTAGCGTTTGTTGTTTTAGGAACAACCCCGATTCCCACGTTCCCACTGGCATCGATGCGGAGGCGTTCTGTGTCGTTAACTTGGAAAGAGAGGGGTAGGCTTGAATTTATAAGGCCGTAGTTAGATGTAATAACACCAACATTAAGGTAATTTGCTGCATCCTCAAATTTCGTGTAAGGGTTTGAAGCGTTGTATACATTTAAAGGCGCACTTGGCGAATTCGTACCAATACCCACGTTCCCATTACTATTTATGGTCATGCGAGTTGAAGGCGAGTTACTTGCTCCTGTACCAAACTCCAATTTTGTAGCGCCGTCTATGCTTACGCCTGCTGCTTGTATATAAGCATTTACACCAGCGCCACCTGCATCTTGCGTTTCAAACTCAATTTTACCTATTACTTCATTGTCAGATAAAAAAGCGTCTGTATTTTCTAATCTTAAAACTGCTGAACCAGCACCTGCTGCCAAATGAGCTAATGTGTTAGGCGAACTCGTCCCGATTCCCACGTTGCCCGAGGCATCGATGCGCATGCGTTCGGTGGTGCCGTTTGTGCCGCCGCTAAATATCAGATTTTTACTGTTAGTAATTCTTATTTTAGCGTCTGTATCTTGCTCTACATAAAACTGTGCAACGCCAGTTTCCTTAAGAACTATTCCTGATGCGCCAGAACGTCTAATTTCAAGTGCGTTGCTACCTATGGAGCTTTCGCCGATACCAACGTTGCCATTGGCGTCTATGCGCATGCATTCTGCAAGAGATGCGTCAAACGCTGTTGAAAAAGTAAGAATGCCGTCATTTGCACTTGCACCTGCACCTGCTTTAGTACCTGTTATTCGGGCTAAACTTCCGTTGCCATTTTCAAAATCTATGTTGCCAACATTTTCACCTGCATTATAAAGTTTAAGGTATGTTGTGTCTGAGCTACTGTTAGTTGCCGCTTGTATTTCTAAAGGACTGTCGGGCGTAGTCGTCCCGATTCCAAGCGCCGATGCCGAAGAATCCCAGAACAAGCCTTGTGCAGCCGCGTCATTGTAGAAGCTGATGTCTCCTGTGGCGTGGTCTATTGCAAATCGATTTGTAGATGTTGAAGCATCATCAGGTATTGTCTTTATAAAAAAGTCACCAGCTTGATTTTGAAGCTGAGTATTTAAGTCAGTAGTGTCTGTTTCAAAAAGTCTAAGTCTTGCATTTGCTGATGAAATAGAGGCATCACCATCAACAGTAAGCCCATCCGCCGTGACGCTGCCCGTGACATCAATGCCTGAACCAAAAGTTGCGCCCGCATTAAACGTGGCCGCACCAGCCTCTGACATATCCAAAGTCAAGGCTGTAATTGTGCTACCGCCATCGTTGCCTTGAAAATCTATATCTCCGTCAAGAACTGACGATGAAATTGCAAATCCCGAGGGCGTACCGATGTCTGTAGCAAACTTTCCAAACTCAGTACCCGCTTTACTCAATCTAATTTCTGAGCCGCCCGCATCAAGGATGATGTCACCAGCAATGTCTAATGTTAGGTCGCCAGAGGCATTGGTAATGTTGTCTCCAGCACTCATCACAATGTCTGTGCCGCCAGACGTATTGCCAGCCGTTAAAACCTCAGCCAACGTATCCGTAACACCCGGATCAACCCCAGCCATTGCATCAACAACTGCGGCACCAGCGCCTGCCCCATCAAGGTAAACCACTGCCGTCTTGCCGGTCAGGATCGTGACGTTCGCGCCTGAGCCTTGAGAAATCGCAATCGATTGAGAACCAGAGGTCGCGTTCTCGATGAACATGACGCGGGAAAGGGTGTTTGGTGCAATCGTTAACGTGCGGGTCGTTGTCAAACTTACCGCTGAAGTAATCTTGTAATACATCGCTCGCGCTGGGTCTGATACCCCATCGGCAACCGTGGTCGTTGCGTCAGCATCGCTGCCAAAAGCTTGCTGAGTCGCGTAACCTAACGCCTCGCCGATTAGCTCTAAGTTAGTATTGGTGGTGTTGCCCCAAGTTCCCGATCCCTCCCCAGTCGCAAGTTCTGTCAATCTGAGAAAATTTACATAAGTTGCCATGTTCTATCCTCTTCTTCAGGCGGCATCCCGCCCTGCTTCAATTTGATCATAACCAGCGTCTTGGCTGGTATCGATTGGGCTGTAGCCCGGACTTTGAGACGTATCAATAATATTATAATCGGGGTCTTGCCCCGGTACTATCTCACCCCAGACTAGAGGCGTACCTAGCCCAATTGTAACCGATTGTCCAGTCAATGAAACTACCGAACCGGCAACTGTTGTGACATCGCCAAGTGCTGAATTGATCTGCTGGCCAGTAACGAAAACATAGTTTACCGTCTTAACCGTCAGATCCCCGACGGCAGACGTAACCTGTTGTCCTGTCGGAACGATGTTGGCCTTGCCGGAAAGAGTGACAGATCCGACAGCGGAATTGATCTGTTGACCGGTAAGCTGAACAATCGCTCCCGCTACCACAGAAATCGAACCGACGCCAGATGTGATCGACTGGCCGGTTAGTGTTACATTGGATTCCGCCCTGACCGTTGGCGATCCGACTGCAGAATTGATCTGCCTCCCCGCAGGGTAGACATTCGCTTCGGCGTCAACGGTCGGGGCACCAAGGCCTGAATTAACTTGCAGGCCGGTGAGCTGGACCACCGCCCCAGCAACAACGGTCATAGAGCCAACCGCCGAAGTAGCCTGCTGCCCCGTTACCGGAACATCAATATAAAGGGGAGTCCCCCACGCACCTAAACCCCAAGTGCCGCGACCCCAGCCTTCCTGCATATCAGCCGCCTACCAGTTGACTCTCAGCATCTCGCAAATGAGCAACCGCAGTCGTCATGATGTCGCGCACAGCGTCCGTCATGAAGTCCTGCTCAAGAGAGGCTTCGAGCTTAGTGATGGCTTGTTGAATATCTTCTAAAGCAGTCATAACTACTCCTATGTGAATGCCCATATTAAACCCTTATGCGGCGCTTGATAAGCCCTGATATTTACGGTTTAGGATACGCTTTATCTTGGCAGCGTACATATTTTGATCCCGATACAGGCTGTTAATCTGCTTGGCGATCTGATGGTTACCCAGTCCGCGAGACTGCAGCCGGTAGATCGACTTCAACACGCGCTGCTCTTCAGGGTGCTCAATAAGCCGTTTGCGAGTTTTGTTACCAATCTTCACAGGGTCGAAGGTATAACCAAACGGCGCGGACCCACCGATAGAAAATCCGCGAGAAGCCCAGTCAACCTTGCCCTCGCCGAAGCGGTCCTTGATGTTGGCGTGCTCAATCTCAGCCACAGCCGATAATACCATCAGCATGATCTTGTTGGCCATGTCTGACATATCAAACCGCGATTTAAGCCCTTTTTCACCCTCAAACTTGGGGTAAACGATGGGCATATCACCAAACTGCTCACAGAAAAACAGGGTGATATTCGTCTCCTGAAGAACCGGGATCATCGATAGTAAATCAGAAGTTGATCGAGACAGTCGATCAAGGCGGGTGCAGACAATAACGTCGGACTCATCCATCACGTCAGTCATGGCTCGGGAAGCAGGACGCTCAAGAATGTCCATCGTGCCGCTCACGCCGTCATCAATAAACCACTCATCGACCGGGCGGTTGTACTTGTTCTGAACAAACTCGCTGATCAAAGACTGCTGGGTCTCAACTGAGACGCCGGACTTGGACTGCTCCTTCGTGGATACGCGGCAATAGCCGTAAATCACATTAATTTGGGTATAAGGCCTGATCATTTGATTCCTCCCTTGTAACCATAATCGGTCATCTCTTCGTGCAGGCGCTTCCAATCAATGTCGAGGGGCTTGCGGCCAAGGGCGCGGTCAGCAAACATCACGTTGCCATCCTTAACCAGCTCAACGGCGCAGTACATCTTCGGCACACCGTCATAAACAATCTCAATCTCGTGCAGCTTACAGGTGCGGCGGACTCGGTTGTAATACACTTTCTTCTCTTGGGCGGTCATAATCTCTCCTCGTAATTGAAACTGAATTAAAGCACACCGTAAGTCGTTGTGCAATACATTATAATTTGTTGCATATAAACACGGAATAGGAGATACTCCATGAGCAAGATCATTATTGAGCTTGACAAAGAAGAAGCTGAAGTTGTTTTAGAAAACCACGGGCAGATCGTTGATCTACTCGAAAAGATTCTAGCGGAGACCAAAAGAAATGGAAAAATACTTCGAGACAATAAGCCGAACAATGTTTCACATGAAACATAAGTCTTTGAACGAAAAGAGAAAAGCCGTCAGAAAGGCACTGCAGCGTGAGCACGACGCAGGGCCAGAGGCAAAATACTTACTCAACCTATGGAGAGAACACCATGCAAGACGTTTATGAGCTAGAAGAGTACCACCACGATGGCAAGATCGGCGCTTTCATCAAAACCCGGCAGTGCGCAGAAGAACTCTTTGACGAGGTTATCGAACCACGGATCAGAAAGTTAGAAAACAACGGCGCTTACTTCCACCTATACCGCAAGTGCGGGGATCTCAGGGAGGTTATTCTCTAAAGAAAAACGTCAGAAGCACTAATCGCCGCTTCTTGCTCTCGTTCTGGCAGTTTATTAAACAACATTTCTGCAAGCTGATAAGCAGGAATGCCAAGCTTCTGAGCAATGAGCGGCAACATATTCAAACCGCGCTCGTCCATAATCGGGCCTTCCATCGCATATTCTGCAATCGGAGCAATCGTCTCGCCAATACCCTGCATGATCTCCTGACCAACCACTTGGGCCTCGGGACCAGCATCGTACAAACCACCGACATAATCGGAAACACCCTCGTTAGCATCCCGAATGCTTTGAGCAGTTGCCGGGATAGGAGACCGAGAACCTCGCAGGTACTCGCCAACTCCCGCTGCCCCGCCGAGGATTGCACCGCCAATTTCGCTCATAGCCCCTAAACCTAGTTGGCCTGCTAGGGATGCTACGCCGGGGGATTCTTTCTTGGGGGCGGCTTTTAAGGCAACGTCATCTTTTGATTTTTTCGACTTAACACCCATGCCGCCTTTCGTGCTGCCAAAAAACTCAGAGACCTCGTCAAGACCACCCGCAGCAGCCTCATCTGGCGTCAAAAGACCAGCAGAAGTTAGTGTAAAGGCCAAAGCGCCGGGGGTTAGGCCAGCAAGCGAATTAACATCAACGCCTCTTTCCTCAATCCTCCGCAAAATATTTTCCGTAATCGTCCCACCATAAGGCTTCATCTGAAGTGCGCGAATCTCTTGTGCAGTTGGGTTCGCGGGATCTTTAACCTTCTTCTGTGCGTCACCAAATCGAGCCTCGGGAAGCAGGTCAAATATCGTTACCTCGTCAGCGCCTTTGAGCGCTCCTACACCTTCTCCGGGAACCGCGTATGGGTATGACGGGTGTGTGGAGGGCGTAATATCTCGTCCGGTATAAATTCTGCCTACGTTCTGCAAGCCAGCGTCTCTGGACATTAACTGAGTCGGATCAGAAGACACTAGGCGAGCAGAGCCAATTGACAAGCCGCCTTTATTCCTAAACTCAACATCCATCATGTTCATCAGTTCTTTTCTTACAACATCTGGCGTGGATCGCCAGATCTCAACCGCTCTTGGATCGTCAACTCCGGGCCACTCTTTTATTTTTAAGCCAGCGTTCTTTCTGACACCATCTTTCAAGGTGCCTTTGGTTCTGTATTTCTTAATCGCGCTGTCTAAAGCTTTCTTGGTGGTCTTGTTCATGTTGGATGAGGCAAAGCCAAGCATTAACTCGCCAACCATGTTGGAGAAATCACCCCCAGTCGGTGCCATTCTCCAAGGAATAAACAAAGGATCTTTGCCAGACTGACCCTGAAGCTCTCTAGCCATTTCAAGGATCTTTTCACTAGGAACCTTGGCAGATGCCCAGACCTGATTGGGATTTTCAAACATAAAGTCCTGACCACCACGCATATCAACAGCGCGGTACAAGGGAACGTCATTTATGCCTATAATCATGCCGCCAGCTCTTGTACGGTCAGACATCGAGGTAACAAAGTCTTCACCCTCAAGATCAGATAGACGAAGAGGTGGTTTTATTATTTGCTGGTTTCTGGGCAAAAAATCAGCCCGGAGAGACTGCAAACCCTCTTGCTCCCGCTTACGAGGATCGAACCGGGGGTCGAATTCTAAGGTCTGTCCCAAAGAGCGGATGCCTTCGGTTGCGATATTTTTAACACCCATAGCTTGCGCCTCCTCGGGGGAAAGCATGGCTGCTGCTCCCAGTCCGGCAGCTCCCCCGCTATTAATTATATTTAATAGAGGAGACCGTCCAAAAGTTTCAACGTCGCGGTCTTGAGCGTCGATTGCTGCATCGAGACTGCTTTCGTATCTAGGCTCGACTGGAATTGCCGGGTCTCTACTGTAAGCCATAAACGAAACGTCAGGCTCTCCGGCGTTAAAGGCTCTAAAAACTGCCTTATTCCAATCCTCTGGAGCTGCCTCATCAAGCCAAGGAATCCTGCCACTTTCCCTAAACCCCATGGTGGAATAAAGATCTGGGAGAACCGTGTCGTAAGCGTCAAGCTTGACACCACCCTGCTCTACCGCATGAAGCAAAATGTTTTGAGCAACACCCTTATGAGTGCCTGATGAAAATGCAGACACCACGTCACCGCTTGACTTCAGGGCATAACCTGCCGAGCCGTCATCGGTGATAAAAAGGCGCATGTCCTTGTATTCTTTTTGGGGATACACATAAACCGAAGCGCCAAACTTATTGGCTTTCTTGGCAGAGGTTATTTGGTCCGAAAAATATTTAGCCCCATCAGCGTCAGGGGCTATTTCAATTAGGTCCGGGGCTGCACGTCCAAGTTTCTCAAGGCTTCCAGAGTAGCCTTCGGGCATGCGATACCGTGTAACGCCAGTAACTCCGGATCGGCCTGTCTTTCCGCTAAGCTTCCCGACTGGAAGCTCGTCGAAGACTGGCTCGTCGTATTGGTCTTTTTGTGTTCTAAGATTGTCATATACCCTCGCTATAGTCTCATCTACTTGCTTCTTGAATGTGCGACCAGACGCACCCGGAAGACTCCCTAATCCTCGGTCAGCATCTTGCCCTTGAATTAAAACTTCGTCAATGTTTTTTCTAACAGAGCCGACAACCCCTGCCTCTGCTTCCTCTGAAGACAGGCCAGCCGCTGCCCCCAAGCCGCCAACCGAAGCCATAATTTCGCCAGTACCCTTCTTCGCGGGATCACCGGCAGCAAATCGGCCTTTAATTTTTGCAGGATCGAATATGGCGTACTGATAATCGCCAGCACTCATGTAATCCTCTACAGCATCTTCCATGCCGGGGTATCTGCGAGGGCCGAGATCGGTTATACCGTCAAACCGGACGCCGGGTACGCCTTCCGACCTTGCCAAGCGAGCAACCTCATCCGTATTAAAACCTGCTATATCGATTTCTTTACCGTCAGGAAGATAGAGGATAGCGTCCTCCGCCGCTTCGTCCCAGTTCCCGTTAAAGTCTGCGCGAGCAAAACCAGTATCATTGATCTGCAAAGGCATAACCGCTTTGCCGTAGGTGCTGGCTTGGATAGGGTTGTCTGCTACAAAGGTTCCTGTGCCCATCCTAGAAAACATCCCAGAGTCTGGGTCAAATATATCGATTCCTTCAGCAGTATCTGTGCCGTGATAAACGCGGACAGGGAAATCTTCTGTGACACGCTCTTGCTGAGTCTTGCCAGTCGTCTTGGCTAAGCTTTCAATGATATCAAGCAGCTTTCCCATATCAGGTCTCGGTCAGTCTTTCGTAGTGGTCCCAATTCTTACGCATAATAACCAGCCAATCATCAAAAGTCATCACGCTAGTTAGGTCGTTATCTCGGGGCAGAGCAGGGTTAATCGCGTACATGGGGATGCACACGCGGGACTGCTTGTTGTTGAACTTGTAGATGAGAACCGGGATGTCATTGCCACAGGCGGCCTTGACCTGCTTCCACCACTCAGGACGCCACCACCACCCCTCCTTGTACGCTTTGCACTCAATCGCGTGGTACGGGATCTTGATGTCGGCTAGGTCGGCAGTCTGGTACTGATCGAGGTTCCGCTTGCAGGTAATGTCGAAACCATGCTCGGCGAAGAATTCGTTTAGCTTCTTGCAAGTGTCGCGTTCATACGCGGCCCCCTTGTTGCGAGAATCAACCATGGGCAATACCAGTAAAGTTTTGGCAATTCTGTTGCAAATAGGGGGGCCATGCAAGAGAATCTGAAACGGGGGGCCCCTTGACCCCACTCCTCCGGGCGACCTCTCCTCCCTTATTCGCCCACCAAGGGGCCCCCTTTTTCAATTTTTATAAAAAAATAAATTACGAATTTCTTGTTAAGAAACAATAAGTTACGAATTTTTAGGTCCAAACAAGGCATATTTTTTTGGGAGCAAATAAAATTTTTAAAAAAAAGGTACGTCTTGTGCCCATTTACGTTGAGATTTTTTTTACGATCTTATGCGGCGAACTCAGCTAAAGCTTTGCGCTATCGCTCAGCCGCGAAAAAGGGGGGTGCCACGGTCCAAATCAAGGCTGACTGAAGGTCAAAAACCCGATCCATAGGGGTCCATTGTTTTTGCTCGAACGTCGCTCAGGGGCGCTCAGGATGCGCCTCACGGCGGTCAACCAGTGAGGATCGAGGCTTTGAGCGAAGGCTTTGACGCCTCTGAGCACTGGCGTTGATCAGCGATTGGTCTGACCAAGCGCCAGTCATGACGCAAGCCTTTGATTTATAAGGGTTTTGGGGAGAATTCGGGGGAAAAATGATTTAACCCGCGAGGGCGGGCCACAGAGAAAGAGAGGCCTCTTTCTCGGTTATTCTTTTCGTTCATCAATTATGGGTGATCCATTCCTTAAATCTATAGATCATTGTCCTTCATCTCATCGCTCACGCCCAGCAGCTCGTTCAACCGTGACTTGATGTCAGCCTTCGTCATGCTGTCGAGGTTGGCATTGATATTGAGGCTTTGGCTGCGCTGTATCGTCAAGCCTGCAAGCTGGTTCAACTCCTTCACCGCGCTTACAGCAGCGTTGTACGCCCCGTTCTCAAAGCTGGTCTCTGCTATCTTCCACAGCATCGAGCCGGTCTTCTCTGGCGTGATGGCATATTTCTGTCGCAATTCCTCCTGCTCAGCTCGCACAGCTTTTACGACATTTGGATGATCTCGGCCGTTCATCAACTTGCTGGCGCTCATCGCCGGGAAGCTGAAGCCTGCCCTCCGCGCAGCCTCCGTTTGGCCACACCCGCCTTGCGAGTAGTGCCACACGAACGCCGTCTGCATCTCCGTCAGCCCGAACTCGCTGTCTGCGTCAAACTGTTTTGGCACGTCCACCAACTGCGCTCGTTCCTTCTTTGGTCTGCCTCGCTCCGCCATCTCGCCTCCATCTGATTGAATATCTCCCGCGCCCCAGCTTCCAGCTCCTGCGCGACGTTGTATGCGTCCCGTTCCGCGTTATTCAACGCCCACCATCGCCTGAAGTTCTGCTCGCGGTCCTGCTCAAAGTTCCACTCGAATTTATAGTCTACCATGTCGCCGCTCCTTCTCCTGCAGGGTGTAGGGGGTAGTGCACAGTGCTTCGCAATACCCTATATAAACACCATGTAAATACTACCAATCACCATTTACACTACTCTATATATATACTTTTCTAAAAGGGTACACTACCTCCTACTATAAGAATAACCCCTCATATCAACAACTTACATCAATACCTCTATAGTGTATAGGGTGGCATATTTTTTACTCGACTCTCACCTTGATATAAACAACCATTTACATGAACCCTCATGTAAACGTAATAGCACTTTTTTTTGGCCGCCATGCAGAGTTTTTTTTAAACCCCTCCCTCCCATTTTCCTCCCAGCACCCACCATCACCTCCCCACCTCCGACCCTGTTCACCCGTATCTTCGATCGGTTTTAAGGGGTCAGTCCCAGCCCTTCGGGGAGAATCCGAAACTGTCGGAACTGTCATCGATGGGGGTGTAGCAGAGGTCGTAGATCTTGCGGCCTGAGCTTCTTCGTGGTTCTTTGCCATGGTCTGACAGGATCCTTGCAGCGTCCTTGAAGTCTGCCATCCTCGGCGTTTTAACGCCCAAGTCCCTCAACAGTTTGGTCATCTGAACCGGCTTGGTATCGGCTGAACCAAAGTTGACGTGCTCAAGTATAAGATCCTCCACGCTGCTCTGCGTGCGGTAAAACTCGTTGCTCTCTTGCAACTGCGCTCGCTCATCTGGACTCAGGAACCAGTTCTTCTGACCGGGCCTGTACATCGTCTCCTTCACCTCCGCCCAGAGCTGCTGCATGTCTACGCCATGGTTTACATCAATACCCTTGACCGGTATCACCCAGAACCTTCGGTTGCCGCTGGTGTCCGTCAGGAACTCGCGTGCGTTGACGCTGGCATAGAACGCTGTGCGCCTCTGGTACGTCGTACTGGCCCGGTCGTAAGGCAGCCGCAGCTCGTCTGTCTTCTTGGTCACGAAGGCCTTCAGCATGTCGATGTCCGACTTCTTAAACGTGCTCTCAAGCTCACCCAGCTCAACGATCCAGTGGCTCACCGCTTGCTTGACTGAGTCCTTGTCAGCAGGGTTAAGCGTTGCACCTTCCAACAGCCAGCCCTCCTCATAGTTTGCCAGCCGCTTGAACCAGAGCGTCTTGCCCAACCCTTGAGCGCCTTGGAAGACCAGTATGCCTTCAAGCTCAACCCCCTTCGGTTCACAAGCCGCCGCCACGCAACTGATCAACCATTTCTTCATCAACATTTCTTTCAAGGCTTGGTTGGTGCTCGTGATGCTGTCCAAGAACGCCTGTAGCCTGCTCTGGCCGTCCCATGGCCTCGATTCCATCCAATCCATGACCGGGTTGTATTCAACCGCCAGCAGCTTCAAATAATCTCGCACCTTACTCTCAGGTATCTGCATCTGAATACATCGATCTTCGATCTCGATCAACGCTGACTCATCCTGCATGTCAGCAATAAAATTTGTGTCAGGCACGTCGATTTCCATACGCTTCTTGATCACGTTATAGCGCACGTCAATATCGTTGAGTATCAGCACACCCTTCACGTTGTCCTTGGTGTTGAGGTAGCGGCCTCGGTCGTTGCGGTTGAAGTCGTACTCAGCAGGCACGTTGACCGGCTTCAGCTTAGGCAGCAGCTCACCCTCAACCGCGTGGTCGTTGTAGTCGCCAATCGTCTCTGGGATGAGCACCTCGCTTTCAGCGCCCCGGCTTCGCACAGCTTGGCTCGCCTCGATGGCCTTCATCTCGCCGGTCTTGGACTCATCCTGATCAGCAATAAAGACGTGCTTCGCGTTTGGAAAATATTCGCTGATCGTCTCAGCAACCGGCTTTAGATTGCCTGCATCAAAGCAACAGATAACCGGCTGCTGGGAGTCTTGAAAATAACTTGCCGCTGTCGCATAACCCTCAGCGTAATTGATGACGGCTGCGTCCTTAAGCATGTGCTCGCCGAGCAGAAAGAAGCTGCCCTTCTTCTTGCTGCCCGTGAGGAATTTCTTCCCGCCATCGTCATCGATATACTCCAGCCCGACAATCTCAAGCTGCGCGTCCAGCAAAGGAATGATCAGCCTGCCGTCTTCATGCTGCCTGAGACCGTGGCTGAGCACCTGCTTACGCTCAAGGTATGGGTGCTTCTCGCATGGGGTTGACTTCTCCCAAATGTTCTGAGCGATCTTTGCCGCCTTCGTTTGCTTATTCGCCAGCTCGACCTTTGCCTCTTCCTGCAGACGCCTGATCTCTTCTTTCTGATCTTCGGTCATCTCGTAACGAGCGCCGTTGTTGGGTCGCCATTGGGCTGTAGGGTTGACGTGATCCAACCGGTAGTCACCGCATCTTCCGTAGGGTACTGACTGGTTTAACCATAGCTGATACCAGCCTGTTAGCTTGCGCTTGCCGTCAACTTCCATGTAAGCGCGACCGACTGAACCGTCTGATACCAGCCCTTTCTTTGGGTCTACACTCATGCCGTTACTCAGCAGGAAGGCTTCAAATTCTGATCGAGCATCAGCCGTGAACGGCATACTCTGGTTTTTGGAGGGTCGGGATACGTTTATTGCCATGGGTCTTTTTCCGCTTGCTTTTCATTAAGAGCTGTGTACCATAGTGCAAACATTTACACAACACAAGGGAAAGCAACATGGGATTGATAGCAAGTAGTAGTGGTGGTGGTGAATTCGAGGTGGTGCCAATCGGCACGCATCGAGCAATTTGTTACAAGCTGGCGGATGCTGGGACAAGGGATGAAAAGTTTAAAGATGAGGATGCTAAAAAACGGCATACGATTTTTATCTTCTTTGAATTGCCGGATCTTCGTACCTCGAAGGACCAACCGTTCAGCATCTTCAAGCAGTACACGTTGTCGTTAAACGAGAACTCTGCGCTGCACAAAGACTTGAAGTCTTGGCGTGGTAAAAGCTTCACTGAGGCAGAGCTGAAGTCCTTCGACATGGCCAACATTCTTGGCGTGAACTGCGACATTGAGGTTGAGCACACTGCCGGTGGTCGAGCCAAGATTGTTTCAATCTTTAAACCAGATGGCGGCGCAAAGAAAGTTGCGACGGTAAACGATCAGGTGATGTTTGACCTTGAAGATTACTGCAAAGAATTTTCTGGCGAGTCGTGCGACGAGAGCAAGAACGCCTGTGATATTTTTGCAGACCTGCCAGCGTTTTTGTGTGAAATGATCGAGGGATCGTTCGAGCTGGCAGCAGCTTACTCTAAAGGCCGAAAGGCTGAGGCGGGTGAGAGCAAAGGCGGTTTGGCTGCGATGTCTTCAGCAAAGAAGACGGTCACGGTCGAAGATTTTGAAGACGACGACATTCCGTTTTAATGGACGCTCGCAGAATGCTTGCCCGGCTTGAAAGGGCTTTAACCGAGCAGAAGGTGTCGGTCACTGAATTTTTGTATCAGCACAATTTAGCGCCGTCCACTTTCTATAAAATTAAAAAAACCAAAGAGTGTTCGCCCAAGCAGAACAAGCTTTACCTAAACGCTCTGCGAGAGTTTGAACCAAGCTTATCTGAAACCATCACCGTGACGGTCGAAGATCTCGTTAACTCACCGAGCCATTACAAGGTCGGTGGGGTCGAGTGCATCGACGTAATGATTCAGCTTTACGGTTTGAAGCGCGTTCAGGAATACGCTGAGATCGCAGCATTTAAGTACGCATGGCGTGAAGGGAGGAAGGGTGATTCAAAGACTGATAAAAGAAAAAAAATATGGTACACACGTTTTGCGATGGGCGACGATCCTCGGGGGTCTTCTGATGTTTAAGGAGATGAGTCTTTCACGCTTCACCGGCTGGGCCGTTGTCACCGCTTTTGCGAGTGGCATCGTGCTTGGCGTAATGATGTGGTGAGTGCGCCCGAGATATGAGCGGCAAGCTGACAGGGACGCTGAGCAGAAACTGATTAAGCTGGCGTGTAAGCGTTACAGCCTCGACGGTTTCTTCAAACTCCCTGCCAGTTACATTTTAGATTTTGCGGTTTCACGCAATGATCAAATCATTGGATTTGTCGAGGTCAAAAAAAGAACCACGGCAATGCGCCAGTACCCAACTTTTTTTGTTGCGTTGCACAAGGTCTTGCAAGCTAAGCAATATGAGCTGATCGGCTTACACTCGCGCATCATCGTCGAATGGTCAGACCGAATTGGTTCTGTGCGTTTAGACAAACCGTTTGAGCTAAGGTTCGGCGGTAGGTCTGATCGGAACGACTCTGCTGACCAAGAACCGATGGCGCATTTCTCGATTGATTTATTCGATATTCTGGAGGAGAAAAAATGACAGATTTTAAACCGGGGATCTATGAGGATCTCGATTACCCAGCCTATGCGGCAATTACGGTTGACGGCCAGAGAGCGTGGCGGTCGCATGACCTCACCTCTCTGATCAAGTGCCCGTACACTTGGAAGAATGCCAAGCCGTTTAACGAATCACCGGCCTTGCTCGAGGGTAGGGTTCAGCACACGGTTTTTTTGGAGCATCACAAATTCCATGATGAGTTTGCGATTGATCCCGGCTTCGACAAGCGCACTAAAGCAGGCAAAGAAGGATACGAGGATTGGACCTCTGGGCTGAACGGACGCACACCTTGCAAGCAAGACCTCTATGATATCTGCATGGAGCGGCGTGAAGTCTTAGCGGACTTCATACCGAAACCAGAGCACAAGGTTGAGCTGACTTTGGTTTTTGAATTTTGCGGACAGCCCTGCAAAGGTAAGCTCGATTGGTACACAGGGACCGACATCTGGGATTTGAAAACCTGCCGCGATGCCTCACCGCGTGGATTTAAAAACGCCGTGAACTCGTTCAGGTATTACCAGCAGGCAGCGTTTTATCTCGCCGCTGCGGAGTACCTTGACATTCCATGCGACAAGTTTTATTTCTTGGCGCAAGAGAAGGCGCACCCTTACCCGTTTGGCGTTTACACGTTGACCGAAGAGGCTGTGCAGTATGGTCATGCAAAGAACCAGCAAGCGCTTGAGATTGGCTTGAGGTGTGAGCGAACCAACGACTACCGACCTTTTGATAACGGCTTGATCACGGAGTTTAATCTTAGTGATCTCTGGTAAGGATTTGGAACGGGAGCAGAAGTGGGCGGACGATAAAAAGTATTACGCCGCCCGGTCTGCTTGGAAGCGCAGGCACCAGTTGGTCGAGGGCAAAGGCTACACTTGGGGCCAGTGGTTCCAGCGAATGTTTGGTGAGAAGCTGACTGCCTATGCTGCTCGAAAAGCCAAAGAAAAATCAGAGGCTCTTTAGCTCCTCGCTGGCCAGCTTCCCGGTTTCCCGATTGAATTTCATCGCAAGATAGTCATGGATTCTGCTCAGCTCGTAAGCTCGCAAATCTTCGTCCGTCTCATCAACGATGCGGTCGAGCATCTTCAGAACTCGCAAGGTGGGGATGTTTGATTGTCTTTCCATGTCGTAATCCTAAGTCAAATTGCAGGCAAAAAAAAGCGGCCTAAGCCGCTTCCTGTTCTGCGATCAATTTCAAGCACCGCTTGCAATTGATGGTGTAAACTGACGCGCCCTCAACCTCGTAACCATCTTGGTAACTCGGAACATCGGGACCGCAAAGCAAAACCTCACTCCCGTCATCTCTCTGCTCCCAACCATGAACCTTTGACTCTGCGCCAAGTCGATCTTGATACTCACCCACCCATTTTCTCCAAACTACTGCTTCCATTTTCTCTCTCCTTCTTAACAAGCTAAACAAATTGCGCCGGGGTGTTCCCACTCCCAATAACAGCCATTTTTTTCGACGGCCTCAATCAACGCAGGATGTATTCCGCCGGTTTCTTGAAAATAGTCATAGTAGTCGATAACAATCGGCCCGCCTCGTTCGTCAGAAATTAAGAACCGCCCGTCCTCAGCTTCAAACCACTCGACAGGAACTTCGACAAACTTGTACTCGCCATCGATTTTTTTGTAATCCTCAAACCGTAACTTCTTGACTGCGTTTATTGCTGCTTTGATACCCATGTCTCTCTCCTTAATTAATTTTTTAACCTCAACCTCAAGACCAATAGTACACCCTTCCGTGTCGATGTACAACAGTTTGCAACAATTAAATTGCTTGCATTATCAATAAATTTGTGCGCAAAAAAAAGCGGCCTAAACCGCTTCTTTTTTTAACCTTTCAAACTTTTCAATGATCTGTCGGGCTTGCCCGTTTGACAACCGCCGTCCTGTTTCGGTGTGCTTCAAAACTTTGGCGGGGGCAAAAGTTTGGCCCATCGGTGATTGCTTCCAACGTGCGGGTCGGAAGTTTGTAAGTGGTCCGATTGGCGCACCACATGCTTCTGCTCTTTCTAAAAGTTTCTTGCTCATTACTTTCTCCTCCCGGCGGCTTACGCCGCCTCCTCGATTGAATTGATTACCTCTTCATCCCAGTAATCGACAGCATAGTAGATTGTGCCGTTGATGTTGGTAGGGTGATCGTCAACAGAAACCACGCCCTTTTTAACCAATGACGCTAAAGCACCCCTTAAAGCCCTTGGGCTATCTTTGACTAAATCATGACTGGTGAAACACTCGGTCTCCGTCAAAATATCTTTAATCGTGAGCAGAATGTGCTTTTCTAATGTAGTGAATTGTTCCATGTGTATCTCCTTGCTGTTTTGGGTTTCGGCCTTATGGCCTCATCAGTACCAGTGTCGAACTGGCAGACCCTTGGGCGGCTTACGCCGCCTCCTTGAGTGCTGCTGCTTTTTTCTCTGCCCATTCTTCTTCGCTGAAGAAGTCGCAAGGCCATTCAGTGTTTTCAACTACGATGATTGTGAAGTAGCCGTTATCCACAACCTTGGCAATGCCTTTTTTCTGAAGGCTGGAAACTACGCCGCGCAAAACGCTAGTAGTCAGACCAGTCTCATCAGCTAACTGATCGAAACCGCACTGGTCAAGCAAACAAATATCGTAAAGCGCGTTGATCACTGTAGATTCTAAGTTTGTCATTTTGTTCTCCTTAATTAATTTTTTAACTTCAACCTCAAGACAAAGAATATCAGTTACCGTGTCGTTGTACAACAGTTTGCAACAATTAAATTGCTTGCATTAACAATAAATTTGTGTGCAAAAAAAAGCGGCCTAAGCCGCTCTTTCAACTTTCTCGGCGTTTCAGTTCCATGAAACAGTAATTGATTTCGTCCTGATATTGTCCTGACTTGATGTTGTCAGGCATTGCCTGAATCGCAGCTCGGCAATCATCGATGACGTACCGAAGCGATTCAATGGACCGGGTTTTGCACAGCTTTATGTAATCACTGTGCCAGTTGCCGTTAGAGCTGATCATCACGCCACCTCCTCATCTTCTGCGTAATGCGCCACTGCCTTCGAGGGGCGCTTGTAAAATCCAAACTTCGGATCATCCTTGCTTGGCTCAAGCGTTGCGATAAACTCAACAACATCGCCCTTGCTGACGCGACTAATTGAGCTGGGGACTGTGCCGAACACTTTAAATCCAGAGTCGTCCTTTACCAGCATTTTGTGAACAAGCGTGTTGTAAGCATATCCATCGACGGTCTTGGTCATCAAGACCTTGCCTTTGACTGCGACTCGACCAGTCGGAACGGGTGCTGCGATCTCGGCTTCTGCCGCCCACTTAGCCTCTAACTCGGCCTTTCGTGCATCACGCTCGGCGTTACGCTTTGCCGCCACTGCGGCTCGCTTCGCTTCTAAAGCCTCGCGCTTCTCAGCAGCCTTGGCTCGCGCCTTGGCTCGCGCCTCGGGGGAAGTGCTGTAAACAGCCACGCCACTTCCTTGGCACTTGAAACAAACACCGTTCTGATAGTAAGCAAAATACGAAATGTAACCTTTGCCTGTTGAACACTTCGGGCAATCTTCAATATATTTAGCCATCTTCTCTCTCCTTAATTAATTTTTTAACCTCAACCTCAAGACCAAGATTACACTCTTCCGTGTCGTTGTACAACACTTTGCAACAATTAATTTAGGTACGTCTTGCGCCCAAATTCTTGAGGATAATGCTGGTAACCGTCCGATCGGTTATGCCTGCATAGACCCCAATCCGCCGGGCTGACCAGCCTCTGCCATGCCGGTCTATGACGTTTTCTTCAAGCTCAGCTCTCGTATTAAACCGACCAGTGGTTAACGGCCTGCCCCTCTTTACAGGCTTGGTGAATGGCGCGTGAATCATGACTGCTCCCTAGTTTGAACTCGAATTGACTGCTCGTAATCGACATACGGCTCACCTGAATTGACACTAATTATTGGCGCAGACACTTTGTACTCGACAACGTGAGAGTTTGGATTTTCTCGGGACAAGCATTCAAAGCCAAACGCGCCGTCTCGATCTCTTCCGGTTCCAACCGAAAAGCCGTCAACAGAAACTGCCCAACCAATGTCTTTAAAAATTTTTTTCATGACCGATCCCCACTCCATGCTTGTAAAATTTTTGCAAGCTCTGCTCGAAAGCTTGGCATTACCTGACGGATAATTTCATGGTGCCTGTAACTCTCGCCGTGTAAATCAAGACCTTCGGCCAACCACTTTTTGTGGATCTTTCGACGCTCAGCTTGAGACGCTTCTCGCAGATAATGCTTGACGCCGTGGCCCCAGAAAAAAGCAACGCCCATATAATTTGGCGTGCCAACAAAAGTTTTATCAAGCTCCTTCAGCGCACAAAAAGCATCAAATGTGACTACGTTCAAATCGATCTTGTAAGTTGAATCTCTCATGGTTTCTCCCGGCGGCTTACGCCGCCTCCTCTTTTGATTGTGATTGTGGTTGCAAGTCCTCGATGAACCTGACTGCTTTCTCGGCTGCTGCTGCTGCCTTGAAGATTGCCTTGGGATCATCCTTCAGAACCTTCAACCAGTTGTTGAGATACTTCGCGTGGTCTTCTCGTGGGCTTGGTGAGATGTCGAGCAGAGCGCATTGAAACGCTGATGCCAGCTCAGCAACCAGCTCTTCCATCGCGTAACCTTCAGAGCCGAAACCGTTCTTCATGCTCAACCGGTCGAGGCGTGACTTGTTGCCGGTCCAGTGAGCAAGCTCATGAAGCAGAGTGCTGTAGTAGCACTCAGTTGAAGTTGACGTTGGCGTTGCGGTGAATACTTCGCGCATTGGGATTTGAATGTAGTCAGCAGCCGGACTGTAGAAAGCGCGAGCTGAGTGATCGGTTCTGACGATAGCGCCGGTAGCTGCAACCCAAGCATCAGCCGCTTCAACAATTTCAGTCTCATCTTTCTTGAGGCCTTTCTTGCTGATCTTGTCGGCGAACTCACCGTCCACTTGGTTGGCAGAGAAAACCGAAAAGGTCTTGAGCATGGGGATCATCTTCTTGTCTCCAGTAGCCTTGTCCTTGATCTCGATCTTTTTGAACAGAACGATTGAGGTGCCCTTCTCGCCCTTGCGAACCTGACAGCCTTTGCCCTGCCACTGCTTGTAGGTGGCCCAGTAGCTGCCGGTGAAGCCAAGGATCAGAACATTGATGCCTTGGTAGCGGTGACCGCTAACCGCGTTGCGCGGTAAACCGAAGCCGTCTCCGGTCATTGGGTTGAGCCAGTTGCTGCCAGCGGTTTCCATCTGAGCGATGATCTTGGCGGTGATTTCTGCGTGTGCTTTCATGGTTACTTCCTCTCTTCGTTTTTGATGAGGAAATTTTACTCTCATTCCGTGTCGATGTGCAACACTTTGCACACACTTATTTGCAATTAATTTCAGGCAAAAAAATGGGGCCTTGCAGCCCCTCGATGTCAGCTATACTTAACCCTATTGTGGCCGGGCTTTAACACACTGGAAAGTTCAGGCCGATTCTTTTGCTACTCCACAACCTCCTCGTAAAGATGAATCGCTCGGTTGCGGTCGTACAACCAAAATACTAAAAGGTAACGATCACCACTTTCGACCGGCAAACCTCGATGCAAGTTTGTGAAGCCGGGAAAGATTAATGCGTGACCAGAGGGCAGCGGCTTCAATACACCGTGGTTGTGAAACTCAGTGCCGCCGCCTTTGTAGTCGCCAGTGTTCAGCGGTATCACCACGCTAACGTCAGCGCTTTCATCATGGTGCCAAGCGCCTTGTTTTTTATCTTGCAGGTTGTAGTTTGCAATCTGCACGCTGGCGATCTCGTTCACTTCTCTTTGGTATAGCGAGAAGATGATTGGCGCTAAAACATTCTGAACGACATGCCACATATTTCTGTAAAGCTCTGGGACGTGTTCCTTCAAAACGATCTCGGGAATCTGCCTCAATTCATCCTCATCGGCGTTTGGTTCAAAACCAATGACCCGCCGCATGTTGTCGATCTCCTCGCAAAGCATCTTGCAATATTGTCTGCGAAATATCGGCACCCGATAAATCTCTGGCCAGATCTTTTTGGTTAATTTTTGAATCG
>Ga0222719_10001697_pt1 | contig 20980 bp, 29 predicted proteins | sample C33_34DmetaG_FD_165039 | JGI IMG/M metagenome (GOLD analysis project Ga0222719, IMG submission 165039) | Estuarine water microbial communities from San Francisco Bay, California, United States - C33_34D | ecosystem: Environmental > Aquatic > Marine > Unclassified | place: USA: California... | reverse complement strand
TTTAGGCTCGATACATCTAGGGAGCCCATCAACTGTAGTGGTTCCGCTATACAGCAGTCTGACTTACACACCCCTATCTCTGGAGACGCACAGCTTTCGCCGTAATTCTGACTTCCAGAAAATTCTTTTGTGAAGGGGCAGGGTAGGAAAACGAAACAAAAAACCCCTGCCCCCTCAACTTACTTTTGCGCCCAAGCCGGAACAACTCCAGCCGTTGCTGTTACAGCAGGGGCTTGCGCGTTCATGGCGGCTTGACCCTGTGGCGGCATAGAGTCGATTAGACCCTGATTAACCACTGGAGCTGCCCCTCCGGCAGATGCAACGTAATCACTATTGTCTGGAGTAAGAACAACAGTCATTTTGTTTTTTGCGTCATAGCCATTCTGCGCTGGCTCTACGCCTACCAAGAAAGAAAACTCTTGGCCTTGCAGAGCCTGGATGCCAGCAATGTTACGCTTTTGCTGGGCTTCTGGAGACATGTCAGCGCCCTTTAAGTTATAGATGCTATCAATCATGCGCCGAAGCGTTTCAAGACCGATATTACGCGCTACAGGAACGCCGTTTCCATCTAACTTATCGCCATGCACAAATAGGTTGTGCCATACGCGCCGCTTGTCAAACTGACCACCAATGATGGTGAATTCCATTGGGCAGTACACTGCGCTAGAGGACATGGACTTCTTAAACAGGAAACCTTGCCCGAACTCAGCCATCTCCGCGTCACCGCCTAACAGATTAATAATCGCACGAACAGGGGTCTTATCAGGAATAAGCTCTAAAGGCTTCTGTTCGCTACCAGTTTGGATTTCATTTAAATTAAGCATTTTGTGTGTTCTCCATTTCACTAGGATTTACAAAGTCCATTGGACGTTCATTCTGTGGCGTACCGCCACTCATCTTTTCCAGAAGCTTGCCAAGATGCGGCTCTTCTAGTGTATCTAGTCTGCCTGACCTGTCCTTGGCAGGGTATCCCCACTGGTTCAGTGTCTGGCAAACAAATGCGCGGTAAGGGTTTCCATTATCGTCTTGCATGATAGCCATCGTGATAACTTCATCCACAATGCCGGGCAATTCACGGCTGGTCTTTGAGCCTTCAAGCTGAAGCTCATAAGTCTCGCGTCCATAGTCATCAACCCTCTGGTCGAGAATGCCAACAAAGATAACATTCTTGTCTCTGATGTGCTGAAGGTGCGAAAGCCACCCCATCATTTCTCTACCTTGCATACCATAGGCTGCACGAGTGTCCAGCTTTCCAGTACGGTCTGACTTGCACTCTGGCTGGTTCTGGCAATGTGTAAAGCACAGACGCCCAGCAACGGTGATAGAGTCAACAAAGATAGTGTCATACTTTGACAAAATCTCTGCTGGATTTCCGTATGTCTGGCACACATAATCATAATGTGCCTGACTGTATGTTGCGTCCTCACCTAATGATGGGTTCGGACCACCCAAGAATACCGCGAAGTCACGGCACTCTGTCCATGTCCGCGGACGGATAACATCAATTGAAACACCTTCAATAGCCGCATCCCCCGCTTCTAAGTCCATGAACAATGTCTTGGATGTATCTAGGGTACGAGCAAGAGAAGTCTTGCCCACCCCTGACTGACCACAAACCACAAGCTTATGGCCTTTCTTTTCAGCTAAACGCTGTTCTGCTGAGATAATGTTAAGCATCATCTTCTCCCTCGACATCAATGCTTGTTCCCTGCAAATGCACAGTCCGCGCATCACTAAGCCGCGCCTGAATTTCAGGCGGAGCATTATTATACTTAGCTTCTGGGATTGAGTATTTGACAGAGACGTAGTGACGAGCGGTATCTTCATCCATACCATTTAAGATATTTAGAAGCTTGCCCTCATCCCACTCTACGCGCTTTCTAAGACTAACCTTCAGCTTGTGACCAGCATCTTCAAGGGTCACGCTGCCAAAGTCTTTGCCATTCTGGCGCAAGGTATCTTGCGCTCTGCCTAGATAACGGTTCTCAAGCTCATTCTTGATAACCTTTACTTTTTCTTGTGCTTCCACAATCTGCTGGTCCAGCTCTTTCTTGAGCATGGCTAATTCAGCTAGAGATGCGGAGGACACAGACGATAGGTCTGAATTGGTCATTACGACCTCCTTTCTCAACTTTTAAAGACGGAGCTGTTAAATCCGCGATAAAACCAAGGTAGTAATACTTGTTTCACATTACAAGTATTTTTTTTTAATTTTTTTTATTTTTTTTTGAAATCTTTATTTCTATGCCGTTTACAGCCTTCATAAGCTTATATTTTAAGCGGAATACATCTGTCTCTACACCCTTGGCATCTTCGACAACAAATTCATCCTCGCCGTCTTTGTTCGGCTTATAATATGTATAGTCCGCGACATACGCGCAAATCTTCTCGCCATTAATGACAATGTTAAAGCGCACCTGTCTGTCCAGGCTATGTATCTCTTCATTCTCTTGCATCTTCCAGAGCTGCCCGTAACGCTCGGCCTCCCACTTGCTATCAAACTTCATGCCCATGAACTCTGTTTTCTTGGCGCCGAATTTGTTGCGTTTCCCATAAAAACCTTTATTATATGGCATTATATGTTCCTTTTTGTTGGAGGGTCTTGTGGCATCAGGCAACCATAAATCAGTCGGAATTGACTTAAAAACTTATAACAAGCTGAGAAAGCTTTGTGAAGATGAGCACCGCAATGTGCGTCAGCAGATTGGGATGCTGGTTTCAGAAGCATATAAAGAAAAGTATGGCGACCAGTATGGTTCATTGGGGATTGGCTCAGTTGGACAAAAAAATACGGTCTAGGCATTTTTGCCATGACCGTTCTTCTAGCTGGTCTTTGTTAAACTTTGCTGGGGCGAATCTCCGCGTCACTTGCCCGGCAACACAATCTATATGAGCGAATATAACGCGCTCTGGCTCTACCGCGACAAATGCGATTACATCGCACTGCTCTCTCGTTAAGGGCTTTTTCTTGCCGCTATAACAGGTATTATATTGATACCCATTGCGAACCCTGTCCGACCCTTTTGATTTAAGGATGCTGGATTTGACCTGTATTTTTATGAGCTGATTATTGTAATGGGCAACGATATCTATCGTGTCCAAGTTAACCAACTCACACGCTATTCCCATCTTCATTAGGCGCACCATACATATATGTTCGCCTAACTTTCCGGCCTCGAAAGCATTTAACATCTTCCCCCCATTGGAAGTGTGAAATTTATTTCTTGACAATATACTTAAAGTATGGCCTAAATGGTACTATAGTGCAACTTTTTGGGGAGACATCCCATGATACAGGAAGGTGACGGAAGAATGGCGCGGCTGTTGGAATACGGCATGTGTCCAAAGTGTGAAACTGAAATGCGATTTAAGTCGGACGGGTTTGAAGAAGATTCTATGGTTTGCCCTGTATGCAAACTAGAGATGCTAACTCCAAGACATAATGAGCTGGAAATCGTTGTAGAACTGGAGGCATAAATGTTCACAGCAATTGTTGTTGTGTGCGCCGTGCTAGGGCAGGGCCATGATGGTCATTGCTTTGAACTAACGGACAATTGGGGCCCATACGAAAATGTTGGGACTTGCATGAGGCGCACAGAAGAAATGAAAGCAGAAGCTGTGGTTATCTTTAAGGACCACAAGTTTCCGTATGAGCCAGTTGCCTGGCGTTGTGATTACTTAGGCGGGGATGCTGCCTGACAGGTTTCGCCTTGGCAGCAATCGTCAATAATACAATCACAATTTACGCACTGTGTATGACCATGCACATACACTGTCTTTAAAGGCTCACTGCAACGCGGGCAACGGCGGCAGTGTTTCTTTACTGGCATGGATTGTGTTATTGGTTCAATTTTCTGTATCATCTGCTAACGCTCTCATTCTTGCTACTAAGCGCCGTGCGCGGTTTGGAACTTGAGTGTACCATCTGGAATCTACCATCTCATCCGCTGCGGAATCCCATGACCTTGCGTCTACAGCGGCTTTCATGCCCTTGAACTTTGACAGGCGCGGGTATCCCAAATTGAACATCATGTTCGCAATGATAAGCTGGCACTCTTCTGGTAGGTCGTTCCAGTCTGGATATAGTCGGTGACAATCATCTAGTGTAATAGCGATATCAAGCTTGAACACACTATCCACGCGCTCTTGCTCTATCACTGTGCCCACGGGCATACCATATTCTTTGTCATCTTTACGGATTAAGTGACCAATTCCGAAAGTCGGCAAATTTAGGTGGTCTAAATAAATCTCATACTTGCAGCCCTCGTCAGAAGCAAGCTCCTGACGTAGCTGGTCAATCGTTGCTGATTTCATTTTATATCAACCCTGCTGTAGCCCCGCGTATGCCAAGAGTTTGTGCCACTCCTGGATTTTGCGCGGCTTGTTGACGTAGTGAAGAAGTTTGCGCTGGTGCTGCTGGAACTGCTGCCGCCTGACCTAAACCCGTAAAATTGTTCGGGTTTGGAATCTGCTGCTGCAACTGTTGAATCTGTTGCCCCAGGCCGGATGAATCTATTGCTGACATAATCTGGCTTTCTACTTCGCGCCCACCTTCTTGAGCTTCCTGTGCGAATGTCTGGCCTATGAGTCTGCCAAGTATTTTTGCTTTTTCTTCTTTTGTTGCGCCTTTTGCCATAGCATCATAGTCTTTAACTATCTGCTTATAGTAAGGTCCTGAAGTTAAAAATCTGGATATTAAACCATATTTTAAAAGTTTGCCAAGGTTTTGAATCGGACTCGCAGCAATGTTTGCCGCAACCAAGTCACCGCCTGCGGCGGTGCGTGAATTAAAGTCAAGTATTCTGGCAAACCTAGCCATATCCTTGCCTGTCTCTTCGCCAAATATAGCTGAGAGTTTACCGCCCTCATCTGCATCTAGCAAGCGTTTAGCAAAGGCGCCAAGAGCTTTACCGTCTGTTGTTAAGGTATCGCCAAAGTCAGCGATAAGGCGCTCCATATAGTTACCGCGTATTTTTTGCAAAGCGGCTTCGTCACCCTCAAATGCGTTGAAAATCTTCTTAATGTCTGTAGCCGTGGTGCTCCTGTTAGAAATGAGCTCGGCAGCTTCAATAGGATTAATGTCGCCAGTTTGCAATTTACCAAGAACGGTGCTTCTTTGTTCATCCCGCGCAGCTCTTTGAAGCCCAACAAGCGCCTGAAGCTTGTCAACCAATGGTGCTTCATCACCAACTTGGTCAATGATTGCCTTCACATCGGCTTGCTTCATGTTGTTCATGCCAATTTTTTCCATTTGATTGGCAAGAGCTTTTACCTTTGCGGCGTCTGCGCCAAACAAAACATCAGCTGTTTTACCCAAATCTTTTACTGCTTTTGCAAATGCGGCTGGCTTAAATCTAGTTGGGTCAAGGTTGTTTAAAGCGCTTAGTCCTGACGTAGATAAATTGTCATTTAGCCACTGCCCAGCCAAATTTCTTCTAAATTCTTCTCTGCTTAACTTTGCTCCTCCTTTGCTTTTGATTCCTTTTTCCGCGGCAAACTCAATTGCATTCAAAGCTCTTGTCAAAACCAAAGGCTTGTCATTGCGGATGATTTTGTCCATTGCAACGTCAGCTACACCAATAGGCTCTTTCCCCCCTGCCTTGGCGGCTATGTTTTTTATAATCCCGGCGCTTTCTATATCTTCAAATATTTTAGCGCCCTGATTATACATCTTTCTAGCTGGCTCAAGCGCTTCAGATGCCCGTAACAAAACACTACGCTCCAAGCCCTCTGGAACCTGTAAAGTGTCAAGCGTGGCTTTAATGTTGTTTGTTGATAGCTTTGCATCAACCTTACGCATTAGGTCATTAATATGACCGCGCTGAGTTTTGTTTGTGAATGGAACTTTTGATAATAAGTCGTTTAGTGTCTTTCTAACATTGTATAGCTCTGTGAAAGATACATTGCCTTGCTTGCCAAGAGCGTTAACAGCTTTGATTGCGCTATCAAGCTCTTTTAAAGTTCCTCCAGCCAATCCTGTTTTTTCTAGCTCTTTTATGTCCTTTACCGCGCCTCTAAGGTTTTTTATGTTAAAGAGTTTTTCTCCACCAGCGGCAGATTCTAAAGCATCGTCAATCGGCTTAAACGCTGCCTTAACCTCTGCATCGAAAGCATTTCTTGCGCCAATCAGGACATCAAATACGTCCTCATTTAGCTCCATATTCTTTTCGGCTGCTGCGCCCAAGTCATCACCAAGCCCGCGTAAAGTAGTCAATATTGCTTTCTGAGCTTCTAATTGTGATTCCAAAGCCTCTTGCGCCTTCGCACCTGTTCTTCCCATCAGAAGCGAGCCAACTTCCTCATCGCTGGCCTTCTCAAACTTAGCGCGGTATGCAGCAAGCTTAGACTGCATTACTTCATTGTTTGCCTTCAGGCGCGGGGATGTGCCAAATATTTTTTCCACGATGCCCTGCTGACGAGCTATAACGGAAGGAGCGCGGATTGCACTCAAGGTTGGCAGAATACCTTCTTCAATAGACTCTGCTGCCACCTTTAGCTCATCGTCTGTCAATCCTTTACCAGCCCGCACTGAACTGCCAACGCCTCTTGCGGCTAAACCAAATGCACCAAGAGTAGCATCTGTTAAAAAGCCGATAGCAAACTCTGTTTTTAGGTCATCGGCAACTTGTTCGGCTGTTTGGTCTTGAACGCCATACAAAGCTTCAATTGCTTCTTCAACACCCTGTCCAGCGGCAGAACCAGCACCAGCACCAATCGCGCCACCAACCAATGTGCCAAATCCTGGCGCAACTGCCGTGCCAAGAGCCGCGCCCTTTATGGCACCAGTGATACCACCAACGACTTCTGGCGCAACACCAGCCATGTCAGCAAAGTCATAGCGGCTAAACCCAGATTCATCAATTAAAGTTGGCCTGTCTAGCTTAACGCCAATCTTTTCCCCGCCAGATGGTGTTAATGCCAAGCGCCCGCGAGAGTCGCGGGTGTAGTCTGTTTCTGTCATGCCATAGAGAACGCGCAACTGCTTTTCTGCATCGCCGGGGGTTTCGGCAGCAGACAGTTTTGCGCGAAGAGCGGCGTCTTTAATCCCGGAGGTAGTGTCGAACAATTGTTCGTCTTTTGTTGGCGCTGGCACAGAAGCCGACTCTCTGGACTCTTTACCTACTTTAGATGCGGCTCTTGAGCGCTCTCTAATCAAATCGTTTATTTTGATTTGCTCTTGAACGGTAGGTTTGTCGCCAGCAATGCGAACATTAAATGTTTCATTCGGCAAGTTGACTTTCAAAACGCCCATTTTATTACCTTACATCGTAAGTTGTGATTCCGTCATCGCCAACGGTTGTTGTTATTTGCAAGGCGCCTACGGATGTCTTAAATACGTCCTGAAGCTTTTCTTGAGCCGCTATGTACTCATCTTCACTTATATAGTTTCTTCTGTCACCAAGCTCGGCAAGAACACTTTCTATCTGCCTCTTCGGCGTCATAAAGAATTCTCTTAACTCATCAAGCCTTGCTTTGTTGTCATTTATATTTCCAAAAGCATTTAATTCGCCGACAAGCTGATTCAATCTCTGGAAGTCACCTTCAGAAATACCGTTTCCTGTTTCTTGGCTAAGAAATCTCTTGTATTGAGCAAGAATGGCATCCTGGATAGCTCGTGCAGATGACTCCGCGCTGATTCCTTTTATTGTAACATTCTTGCCTGTTTTGAAATCTTTGTATGTTACATCTTGGAACAAATCTTCAGCTCCAAACCCTAAGTTTGCAATCAAACTTTTTCCTCTGTCCAGAAGAATTCTTGTTGTTGCTCCTTCATCAGAATTTTGAATGTCTGTGAAAAGTTGTTCTAAGTTATCAATTTCTGCAAGCGCTTGCATTGTGTTACCATACGCAATACCAAACTTCTCTGCTGTGCCATCACCGTCATAGAAAACATCAGTTTTCATGGTTGGGCTATATCCTTTTCTAACCTTCAGCATGTTCATACCGACAACTGGAGCTTCGTTCCAAGGATTAGTTATTTTTCCAGCTTCTTTGTCTGCCTCATTTTGAGCTTTTATAGCCTCTGCTCTAAGTTCAGCATTTTTAAGAATTCGGTCATTTTGCCACTCAGCCTCTTTTAGTAAGCGCTCGTTACGGAAGTCAAGTTGCTTCATCTGGAAATCTGCCAACCGCTCTTTAGCTGCCGCAGCAGCGGCAATTCTTTGAGCTTCGTCTTTGCTGACTTCGCCAAGCGCGTACTTACCAGCAGCAATTCTTTCTGCTCTTGCGCGGTCTTTTGCCTTCTCAAAAGCTGGCATAGCTTTCTCGCCAGCCGCGCCAACTGCGCTTAACATTTCTCCGACATTAACCCCTTTGCCAGCCTTGTTTTGCATAAGAGCCAAACCAAAAGCCATCAGAGCATGAGACTTGTCTGCTTTCCCATCAATGCTTACGCCAGTAGCTTCAGCAAATTCCTTCATATAATCTTCTTTTGTCTTTGCAGAGGTGTCGGCGCCAGAAGCTTCAGCGACATCTTTCATCGCATCTTCAACGTATTTAGTATAAGGGTCGCTTATATCAACACCAGTATCACCCGGCGCACCATCAGGACCCATAGCCCCTAGCTCGCCTTCCTGAGTGGTTGTTTTTTTGGTAGTGGTAGTGGTAGTGGTTGTGCTGCCATCCCCACCAGCATCAGCCCCTGCCTGCTCGCCGCCCCCGGCCTTCTCTGCTGCCCCCATAATTGCCTGCACCTCTTCGGACAATTCAGGCAAAAATTCTCCAGACCCACGGCTTCCAGTAGGAACGCCAGAAAGCTCTTCCATTTCTTCACGCTCGGCCTGAGTTTGCTTCGGAATACGCTTTTCAGCCAATGCCGCGGACAATTGGCTCAACTCATCATCAAGAGCCAATCCTGGCGGCAATGTGGAATCCACAGTGTCACGAGGAATTTGCGCTCTAGTAAATTGACCTATTTCGTCTGATATTTCTTTTTGCTTTCTGTCAGTAGGAAGCATTGCATATTCACCAATGCCTCTTCCCAATGTGTCGTACATTCCTCCTACGTTATAAGCAGCTTGCAAAGGCGCTCTAACAAGAGCGTCCCCTGCGGCGTAACCAGTGCCAGCGATTTGCCTAAGAACTTGATTTGCGCCAGAGCCAAGCTTTGTTTCTGGTTCAAAATACTGTTCTGGAATAGGGCCAAAGATATCCTGTGTGTAAGGCAACTGAGAAGATTGCTCCAGGAACATCTTTCTGGCGGTTTCGCCAGCTATACGCCCGCCAGAAGGATATCCAGCTTTTGTACGCGCTTCGCCTCCAAGCCCACGGGTCATGTCCATGTTAAACCCACGGCCTTCAAGACCTTCAATAATCTCTTTAAGCGAAGCCATTTACCGCTCCTTATGCAGATGTCATGCCAGCGCCCTGAAGCGCGGTATATGCCCCAACACCCTGTAGGAATGGATTGGCATTCGGGGTTGTTGCGCTCTTGAATGTGCTAGATAGGCTGCCGGATGGTGTGCCTTTTAACAGAGAGCTTCCAAGCTCTAGCCGTGTAAATGGCTCCATAACGCCTTGCATGAGGTTTTGTCTTTGTGCGTCTAACTGTGCTTGGTCCTGTGCTTGTCCAACGCGGCCTAGCTGAGAAAGCATACCAATGTCAGCGCGGCCTAGCTCTGATTGCAGGCGACCAACATCAGCAATACCAGACGCTGCTTGACCTAACCCGCCGAACAATTGTGCGGCTTTTTGAGAAGCATCAACGGCTTTGCCAAATCCAGAAGAAAGGAATTCGCCAATCTTGCCCAGCCTGCGGCCTTCTTGTTCCGCGGCTTGAATACCTTGTCTTGCCCCGCCAAAAGCACCAGAAGCTACAGCCTGCCCTGCAAGCTGGTTCTGACCAATGGCTGCCTGACGATTAATCTCGTCAATCACTTGGCTCTGATAAGGGTCCATGAACTGTTGAATGCTCTGAGACGGGTCTAACATCCCCAATCCCTGTGCAATGCCAGATGTAGCTAACTGCCCTGCTGTCTGCACATAAGGCTGGAACATCCCAAACTGCTGCTGCGCTTGTTGCGCTGCTTGCTGCTGCATGGGGTCAAGGCCAGCTACCTGATATTGAGGCAGATTAAGAGGGCTATCTAAAAGTCCGGGAGTGGTTTGCCCCCCAGAAGAGTCAAATTCGCCAAACGCGCTTTGCAGTACGCGCTTTTCAAGGCCTTCTAGGTAAGGCGCTAGTCTTTGTACCTGTTCTACGGTTTGGGTAGCCATTATGCCATCCTCTCGAAATTATCCATCATACCATACATCTTACCGATACCTTTACGCAAGTCACCGCCCCCTGCGCCTTTTACCGCGTCACGGGTCATTACGAACTCACCAGCCATCAGCATAGCAGGCACATCGTCTTTCTTGCCTGAACCCTCTGAAGGGTCAATACCGCCATTACGGCGAGGGAAGTAGGTGTCTCCACCATCATTCATGTATCTAATCCCGCCAATCTGACCACCCGGACCACCAGCGCCAAATGGGCGCAATTCATAAGAACCTTTAGCCGGGCCTTCATCTTCGTCCCCACCAGCCAGCAATTGCGCCAGAATACCAGCCGCAACACCTTCGCCAACCTTTGTGTTCATAAGCTTGAACAGCAAGTTTCCTTCATCTTCTCCGGCAAAGCCTAGAGACTTTAGCAAATTGCCAGACATTGTGCCTTCGCCTGTTGCAAGCGGTGCAGTACCCTTGCCTGCACCAAACCCTGCTCCACCAGTCTGCTGTGGTGTTGTAGAGCTTGCAGCTCCAGTACGCAAATACTGACCGCTTCCTTGAGAACCAGCCGGAAGGTACTGTTGCTGGCCATCGGCCTGACCGCCAGCTTGCCCGCCTAGAAAACTCATTCCGCCACCCATAGCAGCAGATAAAAGAGCGTCTTTAGGCTTGTTTCCAAGAAGCATACTTCCAACCCCAGAAACCAAAGCTTGTTGGAGCGCGGGGTTAGTTACGCCCGGCAGCAAAGTTGCCCCAATACCGGGGGCAAATGCGCTAAGAGCGGCGGGTGCGGCTACCTTAATTAAATCTTTTAAATTCATTACGAAATACTCACTGTAACGCTACCTAATGAGGATGCAGCAGAAAACCCGTCAACCGCTGCCAAATCTATTAGAGAAATCTTAACATTATTCTCGTGTCTATACAATGCTCCAGCCTCCAAACCGCTGTCGGAGGCAGGCAAATCAGTAAAAGTAACCTTAGTGGCTCTTTCTTCCCCAGGATTGCGCTCCTGAGTAATAAATACTTCAAGCGCCCTTATAAGACCCGCCAGATAGTCCTGAGAATACTCTTCCGGGGCTTCTGGCAGTCTTGGTGGCGGATTTTCCACAGAGGCCATTAACGCCTCCCATCAGGCCGTAAATCAACCCTTGGAACGCCAAGCTTCCAAGCTGTGCCCGCGCCAGATGATTCAACCTTGAGAGCAAACGAGCGACCACGCAAGCGCAAGTCAACTTCATTTGTCCACTGCTCTACTGGGGTAGTGGAGCTTCTTACAACGCTACCTGTGCCTGTCTGACTATAATTGGCACCAGGATATGTTCGGGTTTCTAGCGTAAAATCAACTGTGGGCGTAGAGTTTGTAGAGCCAACAAAATTTAAATCAGGAATTAGCCTGCGAGTTAACAAGAACTGGTCGCCATCACCAATGTCCATTTGGCTGCTTTCTATATATGCAGTCATGGCGCTGCCATCATCATCGTAACCTACCTCGTGATTGTAAAGGTAGTTGTCACCATTAGAGTCCTCGCCAGCCGCAATAGGATATTGATTTGTCCCGCGACCAATCCACGCGGTACGACCTAAAGCACCATAGTACCACGCTTTTTCTAGGTAGTTATAGACAACATATCTGTCATTTTCACCAGTGCCGCTGGCAGATGGATAGAACCACCAAATCTCACCAAATTCAGCGTTAACACCAGCCGTAATCTTGTCTCTTTGTTCAAAGTTTAAATCTAAGAAAACTTTGTCTTTTACTGTGCAAGGTATCTGCTGTGTTTTACCAGCGTAAATATAGAAGTTATCAAAACCCATCCATGCAACAAAATCTTCTGTAGCTGCCACCGCGCCCCTAGAAATGATTGAAATGTTGGCAGATAGCTGCTGCATACCAAAAATAAATGGCGCACCAATAAACTGCATAGAATGAAGAGAGCGGTCAGTCCAAATCAATATCTCTCTTTTTGTTTCGATTGCCCGAACAAATGTACTGCCTGAACCAATACGCAAATCACCAGCAGTGTTGTCTGACCGCGCTTCCCAATCTGTAAAAGACTCCTGGTCAGAAAAGCGAACCAAAAGGTCATCTTGAACGGTAGAGCCTTGAGGGTTACAGCCGAAGGCAAGAACATGTCTGTCTCTGTCAGAAACCAGTATTTGCTTTGCCACTGTGGGTGTGTTGTTAGCACCTGAAATAGTGCTTATTTCAACCGCTCTTGAGCTCAAGCCATCTGATTTGTCCCAATAATAAATACCGCCGTCACGAATATTTAGAAGTAAATCTTCACCAAAATTGTCGTGAGTCCATATTCTTAGCTCTGACTGTGGAGTGGCGACACTAGCCGCCGCATCACCCCATCCAGTGAAATCATCATCAGGGTCAGTATTGCCAACAGCAAGTAATACAGCATCACCGCTAGTGTGAGACGCCGCAGTTGTGCCGTTTGTACCGCGTGTGCATCCCGTTAAATCATTTGAAGATACACCAGAGTAGGTAATAAGCTCGTTATCTATAAGAACAGTGCCTGATGTCGGGAAACTTGAAGCATCAAGCAATGTGATAGTAGTATCGCTATTGCTTATATTTCCGTTTAGCTGATTTGCCAAAGCGCTAGTTGTTGTACCGCCAAAAAGACCAGCGCCATAACCAGTACCGCCAACACCTACATTAAGGCCTGTGTTTACTTGATATGCGCCTACAGTGTTTGACCCGCCATCGCCAGTATCTGAGGAGTTGGCAACAAACGGAGAAACATCAATAGTATAAGTGTTGGAATCTGTGATTGATAAGATTTGAAACTCATTATCAAGCACAGCCCCACCTATATTGCCGCCTAATGATGCTGCACCAGAAAAAGTGACCCAATCCCCAAGAACCGCGCCATTTGCATTGTCTGTAACAGTTACGATAGAAGAGCCGTCAGTAGCGGAAAAAGTAACATCACCCGCGGACGATGTTCGTCTGATAGGAGTTATATCGTTGTAACCGCCACCTTCTTCAATATAGTATTTAAGATGTGTGCCAACGCCAAGGTATTGAGAACCGTCTAAGGTGCTCCAGCTATGAAGCGCCCGCGCTGTGCCTAGGTAAGTGGAAGAAGAATACTTTTCCCAACCACCAATTTTTTCTGGAAAACCTAAGTAGAAACGAACCTTATCGCAATCAAACCAGCCGCCCTCATTAGCATAAGACGTTACTTCTCTGTTTATACCCGGTTTAAACTGAAGTTTTGTAAGCGGCATAACATATCCTCAACCTCTAATATTTAAGAACTTGGATTGTCAGCTTTGATTTGCGCTACATGTGCTTGCCATGCTTCCAGGCCATTTTCTGTGATATATTCTATTTGACTGCTAACAGCGCCGTAAGCCTCAATGCGAGCGTCTAGCCAAGCTGGGTTTGGCTCCGGCTCTTCTTCAGCAATTTTTTTAGCAGTTCTTGTAGCGCCAGCAGATAAGAAAGATGGAGTTCCATTTCCTGAATTCAAATGCGGGGGTATGGAATCGTAAACGAAATCATCAAGCTCTTGCTCTGTCATGTCAGACCGAAGTTCCAGAAACGTATAAGTTCCGTCACTAAACTCAATCTTTGCAACATCGTTTTCAATAGCAACTACAGTATATTCCATTTTACCATTTCCCCATTGGGCATTTAGCCGATTGTATTTTTGCTTTTAAAGGCATTATGCACATACATTTCTTGCATTGCTTAATAGAAGCTCTAAACCATTCGCAAGATTTGCATATACTATATCTATCTTCAGGCGTCATACTGTATTGCCTTGAACCGTACCATTGTTAGTAAAAGTGCAATTTGCAGAACCGTTTAGATAATTTCCAGCAGAACCACCAGCAGAACCATTACTGACATTCCCGTTAGTTCCTGTTGAGCCTGAAGCCCCAAAGCCGCCACCATCACCGCCTGTCCCAGCGTTAGTACCGCCAGCGGCGCCAGTTCCAGAAGATTGATTATAGCCAGCACCTACACCGCCAGCGCCACCATAGGTGTTAGTTGTGCTGGACGTCCTACAATTGTCGGCGCATCGCACATAGCCGTCATCTATTTGTCCGCTGCCATAACAAGCGCCTTTACCAGCTCGGGAACAACTCAAATTTCTTCTTGTTTGACTATTACTGCCCGCAACATAAACCCCAGCACCAAGATTGCCAGAAGTTGATGTATAAGACCCATTGCCACCAGTGCCGCCACCGCCACCACCAGCGCGAACAGTGCCATTGTTGATGAACGTGCAAGTAACATCAGCCTCAAAGGCATCGCCGCCAACCGCGCCAGCAGCACCTCCGGCGCCAGACAAAGTGCCGTTATTAGTAATCGTAATTGTGCCAGAACCTCCAGCATCAATTTGCAATGCTTCTTCAGAAACGCTAGTGGCGCCAAGCTCAACACCGCTATCAATTACAATGTTCTTTGGGTAGTCTACAGAATAATCCGCACCAAAAACAGCAGACGCATCTTGGTCTGTTGCTGTTGCGGAATATGTTTTTGTAAAAGACTTGGCGGAGCTATAAAAGTCTGCCATGTCTATGGCTCCAGCAGTCGGAACGGAAGCTGCGTCATTTGTCGCTGTGTTATCAACAGCAAGCTTTCTAATATTAGAGCCGCCTCTGTATAAGTCGCCAAAAGATATAGCGGCAATACCGCCGACAAATTCGGTTCTTAAATCACCAAGAGAAACTGCTCCTGTAGCAGTAATAGTCATAATTCACTCCTTATGGGGTGCCGTATGCTGTAATATTATCCGCAGACACAATCGCGCCGGAAGATGCAACCTTCATAACAGTTGTGCCGTTATATTTAAACAACAGGTCATTGTCGCCGCTGTCATACTCAACTGCCCACTTGGATGTGTCACCATTCGCGCCAGCGAACAAAATAGCGTTATTATTAGTATCTAAATTACCGCCTAACTGAGGAGTGGTGTCTCCAACCAAGTCGGCTGGTAATTGACGAACTTGTGCGCCTGAACCAGCACCATCAGCATAAATCCAAGCAGATGCCCCAGCAGAAACAGAGACATCCCCGCCCGTGCCTTGAGTAAATGTAGCTGTTTGGCTAGTTGTATTATTTACCAAATACACTTTTGCTGCATCATTCGGCGCAATTGTGATTGTGTTTGTTCCAGAAGGAGTGCCGCCAAGTAGCAAAACCTTATACATACCATCGGACAAAGTGCCGTCTGTGGTTGTTATAGTATGCGTTGTTCCAGAAAGAGTAATCGCGCCAACACCGTTGATAGCTCGGTCAATAATATCAAAGTTTGTGTTGGTAGTCGCGCCCCAAGTGCCCGACTGCTCACCAGTTCCCGGCTTTTCTATGCCAGTATTTGAAGTATAGGTACTTGCCATTATGCAGCTTCCTCAGTCCATGTTGCGTTTTGGGACGGGACAATTCGACCCCACAAAATTACAGTTGATATATTACCTGACGCCGCTACTCCCGTCAATGACAGCAAGGAATCACCAGTTACTGTCTCTTGTCCAACAGTAGAGGTTACAGAAAATCCAGTCGCTGGGAATGTATAGCTAATGAAAGTGGTTTCATCGCCAAGAGAGGCTGTCATTCCAGGGACGTCAGTTACAGGCGCCCCAGTGTCAGTTTCAATGCTCTCATCACCAACAACAGTTGAGCCAGATACACCTGTAAGCGTAAAGTTGCATGTCCCTACAACAGATTCATCACCAAGGCCAATGGCGCCGACCATGCCATCTTCGCCAACAATCGCTCCCGCGCCAACTAGCACGGACTCAAGTAGTGTGTTGGCCTCTGCCCCGGTTGGAGAAACTCCAGCCGAAGCACTTATTGACACACTGCCAACAGCGCCAGATGCAGAGGCTAGAGTTACAGGAAGAAGCTGACCGACATCGGCAAATACACCGCCGCCATAAACAAACTCGCCCCAGCCATTTGAGCCCCAACCAGTAAGGCTTTGGACTTCACCCTCAACGCCAGTAACGTCAACATTAGCTGGTATGCTAATACTGACGCTACCAAGGTGAACTTGATTGTAAAAACTACCCGGTTGCGTGTTCGCACTTTGAAAGCCTGAAGCTGTCCCAAGGGATAAAGTGCCGGAGACACCAGTTAGCGTTAGGTCAAGGTCTTGAAACCCGCCCCAGAAACCAGAACTCCACGCACCATCACTCCAGCCGCTATTAGCCATAACAGCTACCTTTAGGCGATACGAATAATCGCGCTAGATGCGTTTGCAGTAGGGAACTGAATTGTAAACGAACCAGATGTTGATGCTTTATCGCTACCAAAGTCTAAAGCAGCAACCGCAGCGTTTGTTGCGCTTGAATTATAAATCAAGGCGCCGCGAGCTGTAATTGTCGCAGTTGAAAAGGTTAAGTCAGCAAAATCTGTGAACGCGGTTGTGCCTGAAGAGGTAGGGGTGACGTTTGTTAATGTACCACCGCCAGTAGCATAAGAACCGCTTGACGCAACTTCACCAGTTGTAGTGAAGGCAGTTGTCGATGCACCCAATGTGGCTGTAGTGCTGGATTTGCCGCCAGAGCCAATTGCGTACAAAGCAAGCTTGAAGGTGTTGCCAGTTGAGTTTGTAAAATCATGCGTACCTGTCAGAAGCTGAGTCTTAAACGAGGTGCACATTGCCTGAGTAATAGCCATTTATATTCTCCTAACAAGGTCAGCCATTTCATTTTGTCCGGCTTTCGCCATCTTCCTAGCGATTGTAGCACGTTCTTCGCGTCTTGCCAATTCTATGTAGTGCAGGACAACACTTCTGATATTTTCTTTAAAAGCATTTGCTTGCTCTTTTATTGCTGGCGGCGCTGTATCTGACACCCGCAATATTTTATCCATAGCCAACTCAGCTATTTGTTCATTGTTAAGACCGCCCTCATCTGAGGTCATAACATTAACAGTAGCAACTTGTATCCCTGACTCTACACTAACCATTATCTTCCTCCTTTTTGTATGAAACACCCTCTATATCATGCCTGCCAATTAAAACAGGCTCTCTTCCATCAAGGGGCTCTGGCGCAGATAACCCGTTCTCTTCCTCAATATCAGATATTTTTGACCTTTTAGCTATAACAAGCTGACCGTCAACAACCCTTTGAACAAGTGGGTCATCTAGTCGGTGGTACCCATATATTTTCTCATCTTCAGGGACATCTGTATCTAAAAGGCCAGACCGCGGAGCGACCTGTATGCCTATGCCTCTAGCTAAAGCCATAGCGCACCAGAATTCTACACAAGAACGTCCAGCTTCTGCAAAATGTAGGTTTTGCTTGTAGCTAAAATCCACGCCATACATGTGTATTTTAGCCACCTGATGAGCAACAGCAAATGCTACCGCGTAAGCTACCGTATTATTAAAATAACTAAAACTGGTGGCGGTTATAACTTCCTCAAGAGGATATTCAACAATTTCTGGAACGCGCTCATCCAAAACACAGGAGTATATTGGGCCTTTTTCTTTCGTCTCAAGCAAGAACTCTTTTGCAATTCCTGTTTGCGTACCCGCCTTCACATCATCCAAAAATCTGGAAGCTGGGTCCATCATAAATGTACGGTCAACATGAAATATGCCGCCAATACAGTTTATACCCCATATCTCATCAAAGTGTTGAGAATTCATCCGCGCAAGAACAAAGTCGGCAAAACTGCCGCCAAGCGCAACTATGGCAATTGTTTTGCCCTTCAATCCTTCATCTAACATAAACCCTCCTTATGTTTGTTTTATTCTAACAAGCCCCTGTCTGTAAGCATCATTATTTTCACGCCCTTCACCATAATTCTTCAATCTTGAAATAGACTCAGCAAAACGCGCTTCATACGCCTGCATCATGTCAGCTTCGCCCTTCATAAAGGTATACGCCTCCACCAAACACCCGTACAAAAGACAGTCAGGAGCATTGTCACCAAGCCAAGACGTTCCCGCGCTTCCAGTTATGGACGCCGGGCGATAATAATAATGTAACTCAACAGCATAGCTATCATCTGGAGTAGGTGCTATCAAGAAGTTTTCTACATCAAATTGAGCATAATATTTCGGTAAACCAGTTGCGCTGCTATCTGGGGCGTATTCTTGCAAAAAGTTCACATCCTTTTGAAGCAAAAAGTCCTGGTCGCCGTTGCTTTTTGTGTATGAGAGCGAAAAAGAAGAAAGAAAGTCAGAAGGACAAGAAAGAAATTTATTGCCAACAGTCATATTCGCGGCGGCATTTTTTCTAAATAAGTCAAGGTCAACAAGCTTGAGAATGCGCTCTTCTGTATTGCGAATAATGTTGTCTAAATTATTCACAAAAGTTGTTTCGCTGTTTTCAGTGTAATCCTGAATAGCTTGCTTTAATGTCGTTAATGTATAACTCATACTACCACCGTAACTGTACCAATCGAGCCTGTCAGCTCAAATGTATCAAGCTCCTTACCAATTATTCCATTACCAACATTTGTATATACAATAAACGCTCTATCGTCATTGCCATTTGCAGCCGGGTCTGGGCGCGGGTCACGCAAAGCTTCCGCGTCAGTTGGATGCCTGTTCGGCTCTAACTGAGGGTGCTTTGGCTCCCATTCATCCTTGCCAACAAGAAAACCTGTCCACTCTTTCCGCATATCCTTTAAACGATAACGAAATCCAGAGCGGTCAGATATCCCATAAGCGTATTTACCAGCCGCGTACTTAGGCATTATGACACCCTATAGAAACTTAAGCTAGGCGCGACATTAAATGAAGCCCTGTCCCTATCTTCTGTTAACGCTCTATCCAGCTCTTCTTCATATACAGCTTTCAGCATTTGAATGCGGTCTGGAGCTCTCTTAATAGAGAGATAGTAAGCAAGACCAGCAGCCAAGCATGGATAGAATCGGAAAGGAACATCAATTGTGTTTGTAAATGTGTCCGCGTCATCAATACGGGTCAAAGCATCATAATAAATAACATCTGTGCTATTATTTGGTGCAGGCCATATCTTTGCTACAGGAGTTATCTGTCTGTCTATGAAAAACTGAGTAGGACGCGCCTGTGTGCTTTTGTCAGGAATGTTCAGATATTCATCACGGCTGATTTTATCCATGCTGATGTCTGTGCCGTCTCTGCGTATAACCGCGGAAAGTACATCAATAACATCGCTGCCAAGCGTATAATTGTTCGTGCCTTGCGTCATGGTTAAGGTGCGCTGCACAATCGTCCATTGGTTCAAGCCTCTGTTCGCCCATTCTGCAAACATGAGGTTCATTGAACGCTTTGCGGTTTTCAGGTCATAACCAGTCTTAACCTCTAAACCACAGCGCTCAAAAGCTTCTTCAATGTAATCAGATACATCTAATTCAAAATCTGTTGAGCCTGAGACTGCCATTTACTTCTTCTTTCTCTTCAAAGACTTTACACGGCGCGGCTTGCCTGCTGGCTGACCCAAACGCTTCTTCTGTGCTATCCTACTACGTTTTTCCGCCGCAGTCATCTCTTTGGAGGTTTTTGGGGTTTTAGAAGATACCCTCTTGCTGGGGCGACAATATGGAGTACCCCGTTTTTCTCCTTTGCCACGCCCACATGCTTTCCCCGTGCGGACATCCTTCCACTCTTCTTTGAACCATCGTTTGAGATTAGCACCAGCTTTTGATTTTCTAACCGCCATATCCGTCCCATTAATACATTTTGGTTGGCTTGTCTTTCATTACGCAACCACCGCCACGCATTTTCTTTGCTTTAGATTTGTTCCCCCAATTGGACGCACCAACTTTGCGACACTTGGCAATCGCACCAGATGCGTATGCAGAAGGAAATACGCGGTAACGCGCCTTAACTTTTTTATAGCAGGCGTCTTTCTTTGAGCCGCCTTTTGACACTTGCTGAGACATTTGCGCTCTCCCCATCGCCATTATCGCGTTACCCACAAAACAATCATGCCACCACAAATGGCGAACAATTGTGCAAATACAACCATTAAAATCATCCACAAGCGCTGACTTTGTTGGGTCAGGTCATCTTGCATGTGTTTCAAATGATTGTTCTCAATCGTATCAAGACGATTAAATATAACCTTAATGTCACCTTCCATTGATGATATAAACTTCCACTGTCTGTCCTCTGTAGATAAATCAACCATTAGCATTTCCACCTTTTACGCGCTTGTCTCAAGCGGCTGTTAGGGTTTTTTGCTGCCTTCGGAAACTTCTTCATTTGACCCGCGCTACGAGCGCAGAATGATTTACGGCGTTTTGCCGCAGCAGAACCTTTCTTAACCTTGCCTGTTACGGCTGTTTTCAACTTGGACCCAGGATTTGCCTTACGATAAGCGGCAACACCCTTCTTTGTCATGCCCGCGCCTGATTTTGTCTTGCGATAGTTGCCGCCCTTACCAGTGGTTTTGCGAATAGGGTTATCTTTTTTACGCGCCATTTAGCCAATCCTCATTCTTCACTAAAGTCATGTCAAATGCAGCAGTAATCCGCGCATTATTTGAACGGACTGTTGCTCTCACATCTATGTCTGATTTTTCGGGTATGGGCATAGGGTTGAAGAAAGGATAGTAATACTGGCTTGTGACCTCGAAACTATGACCTATTCTAAAAGCTGTTTGACCGCCATAACGCACATACATATTGCCTGTAGCATCGGCACCATCTTGAACAGTCATTGTTACTTGATGCATGAACCCTGTATAACCAGAAGGAACCGTATACACCGCCATAAGGGTCTGACCCTTGCCAGCAGTTATCCTCGCCACTATTGTTGTACTTACTTTTATATCTATGTTGCCAACATTTGTAGCAGAG
>Ga0222719_10001695_pt1 | contig 20989 bp, 22 predicted proteins | sample C33_34DmetaG_FD_165039 | JGI IMG/M metagenome (GOLD analysis project Ga0222719, IMG submission 165039) | Estuarine water microbial communities from San Francisco Bay, California, United States - C33_34D | ecosystem: Environmental > Aquatic > Marine > Unclassified | place: USA: California... | reverse complement strand
AGGACTTGAGGACTAAGCCCTCAAAATCTATCAGTCTTTTTCTAATAAGTTCTCTATCGAAATGTTTATCTTCTTGATGCATATATAGGTACATTATTTATCCTTTTTATTACTAGACCCAAAGTAAAAAGATATAACTGCTGTAGCTATACCTGTTAATGATCCAATGATCAGCATGACTATATCGTCAGAGCTGTCATCAATTGGAAAGGCAGTAATAAAAAAGATGTAACTCATAAACCCCATCATTGAAAGCAAGCCTAAAACTTTAGGAGTCCAGTCATTACTAAATTTGCTTCTAGCATCTTGGATGTCTTGAGTCTCAAGAGCAAAAACATCTATATCCATTTGTTTCATTTGGATTTCAAAGTTTTGTTCTGCTTCTTTAAGTCTGAGTAATTGTTCTGGTGTTGCATCAGCTATTGCTTGCTCTATTGATCTAGGCTCTGGCTTGCAACCTAGTGCATCAGCCACCATGTTCACAGCCATGCCAGCAACAGGTGAACCCATGCCAGCAGCAATCGTTGGCACTAAGCCACCTATAAGGCTTTTAATTTTGTTAAATTTCATTGTGTAAATAGGCTTCTTAGAACTAAGGTCAACAAACTAGCACCTATGGTTGTTAGACCACCAATCATCCACCACATCATTCTGGTGATAGATGTTTCTAGTTTATCTAGTTGTTTGAAATTGGTACGCCAACGCTCACTGCACTCAGTTTCATGTCGCAAAAGCTCATGATGTACAGATGAAACTGTTGGCTTAGGGTTAGGCATTAGTTTTTAAATTTTTTGATATCTTCTTTGTGTAACCACAAAAGAAAACCAATAATAATTGTGTTAAAGATAGGTAATAATTCCATTATTCAGATTCCTCTGTTTGTTCAGCTTCTGGTGTTTCCACCTCTAAGCTACGTTTAAAGTCTTGAACCAAGTAATTTTTAAAACGATTAAGTTTTAAATGTTCTCTTTCCAATCTTTGTAATTGTGGAACGATCTCATTTAGCTCAACTGCAATTGGCAATTGTTCATCATTTAGATCAGATGCCCTGTAAGGCACATCATCAAATGTAAGGATGATTGGTTCTTCGTTACTCATTTCTTTTTTCTCTTCAGTCATAGTGTGCTCCCTATAAAAGTTTATTTGTTAAATTATAAATTAATTTTCAACCAAATCCCATGTTTGTGTTTCTTCATTCCAATTATACATATTACCATCATCAGGATATGCAACTGGGCTTTCCCACAAGCAAGTATCTTCATTTAATATCCAAGATGGGTATGGTTTTGGCGGAATAAAAGCATCCCTAGTTGAATCATAAGAAAACCCTATGCCTGCATAATTTTTTCTTAAAGGTGTTCCACCCAATTTGTGTTCTCCGCCATAAGTGTTATATGAAGTTTGAATCCATGTGCCTGCTGAATCATCAACAAAGGTATCAAAGAATTCAGCTTCTGCAACAATTACTCTTTCTACTATTCCGTTATTTACTTTTGCATAATGTGCCATTTTTACTTACCTATGAATATGGATATCTAATAATTACTATGCCTGAGCCACCAGCACCGCCACCATGAATAGTGCCCCCTGCTCCACCACCGCCACCGCCGCCAGTATTGACTGTGCCATTAACAGCATTATCTGTTCCCACAGAAGCACCAGCACCACCACCGCCTGCACCACCTGCTGATTGTGAACTTGCATGACCGCCTGCACCACCGCCACCTGCATATGTAACAGACGAGCCTGAATAACTACTAGCTGTTCCAGCACCACCAGTTCCACCAACTTGGTTACTAGGGCTATTACCACCAACAGCACCAGCACCACCGCCACCGCCACCAGCCGAGTTAGCACCACCACCTCGCCCAGTTCCACCAGCATTTCCTTGTCCTGATACACCAGCTCCGCCTGCATTAGCAGGGGGATTACTGTCTTGACCGCCACCGCCACCGCCTGAGCCACCACTAGCACCACTAGTAGCTGAATCTCTATCTCCACCACCACCACCGCCAATTGATGTAATGTTTGAAAATATAGAATTTGAACCAGCATTTCCCCTTGAAGATGTTGTAACTCTAGCACCACCAGCACCCACAGTTATACTGTATGCTTGTGCGGAAACACTAAAGGATGTTCCAGTTCTAAATCCACCAGCTCCACCGCCACCAGCAGTTCCACCACCACCAGCACCACCACCTGCTATAACTAAATAATCAACTGTTCCAGTTTTATTAGGTGTAAATGTTCCTGATGTTGTAAAGGTGTGAATATTATATCCACCTACATTTGTAATAGTACCGCCTGTTGCAATAAATGGAGTAACATCAGTTGTGCCTGTACCTAAATTTTTCCAAATATTAAAATTAGTAGAAGAACTTGTACATACATAGGCTTCACCACTTGTAGAGTTAATCCATAAAGTGCCAACACCACTTGCAGGGTTTGTGTCAGTTGCTGGATCAGAACTTGAAACAATAGCATCGCTTAGATCATTAAGACTTAAATCTGCTATAAGCTCACTTGGTACTTTTGTATTTGCCATCTTATATCTCTGAGTTGTCTAAGTGTTCTTGATAAGCTGCTTTTAATTCATCGGTCCAGATCGCATTGCAGATTGCTTGTACTTCTGCTGATTCACCGCTTATATCGTCTAAGCAATTTACAACGTGTCTGTGATAAGACCTGCTAAGTTCTACGCCATCTTCTTTAATGACTGTAGCAGTTCTTACCTGTACATCTTTGTAGTCTCCTACAATTTCTATTTTATCTTCTAATATTTCTTTTGTTATCATTTTTTCTCCTGTCCGTACCTAGAATCCACTAGGCATATGTTTGATATGTAATATTAATATAAAGCTCTATAGCAGCATTTGCACCAAAAGGGACATGACTGCCTGTACTATTTAATTTAAATAAGTTAATTGCAGTTGTTGATGAGTAGTTTAGATAATTTACAGCTGACTGACTATTAGTTTGAAAACTGGCAATAACTCCTGTGACACTATAAATTCTAGCAGCAAAAGGTAAGGACATAAAAGGTCTCGTATTATTTATTGAGCTACCTGAATTAAAAATTGCAGAACCTGAAATTGTAACTTGTCTACCTATTTTTACATAAGATAATCCAGTATTTGTATTGTCAGCATTGTAGTAACTAGATGGATTACCAGCAATAGAACTCCAAGTCGGAGTATAAGTACCTTCTTCATAATCGTCAAGATGATTTGCTGAACCTGTACCACCTAGATAAGCACCGCCTGAAAGGTAGAGGTCTTTGAAAGGTGCAGCCGACCTGCCTAAATTAATGGCATTGGCTCTTTGCGAGTTAGTTGACGCATTATAAGGTACAATTGTTTCATCAGTCGAGTCGAAATATAATGCTATATCTCCTGTACCAATATATAACTGACCATAACCCGTACCAATAGTTCCAACTACTGTGCCGTCTTTTGCTAGCGATAAAATGTCACCATCTGAAGATAGTCTATTTAATAGTAAGGGGTTAGCACCTGACCTAGTCATGTAGTTGTTACCACCAACTCCTAGTTGAGAACCTGCTGCTGCAAAGTTTGAAGAAGTAGTAGAAACCAACAAGTTTCCAGAAGTATCAATCCTCATGCGTTCTGCATCAGAAGTTGTAAATACAACTGGTGTAGCTGATATGCTTCCGAAAAAAACCTCGTCTGCAAGTGAGCCACCCACAGAAGCATTAGCATATCCAAGATGACCTACGAGAATATCTGAATAACTCCTTAAATGTAATCCGCTATAACCTGCTGCATTAGTATTTTTAAGTTCAAGTACAGGAGAGCTTGAATCGTTTTTATGAACTTCCAATGCTACAGTAGGACTAGTCGAACCAATTCCAACATTTTCTGAACTGTCAATGGTGATTGCGGTAGCGTCTGCACTTGATACTATTCCAGCTACACCACCATCAGCAAAAGATAAAGTACCAGCACCATCGGTTGTTAAGACCTGTCCGTTTGTGCCATCAGATACATCAAGCTGAGTAATCCCAACAGTATTTGCTGCTGGCTCATTAATAGTGGTCTGAGTAAACATAATAACTTCAATCTCAACACCATTAGCAGGGGCTGCATCAAAAGTTAAAGTTGTGCCAGAAACTGAGTAAGTTGATTTGTTTTGGTAAACACCATCTAAGTGTACCTGAGTATTATTTTCTGACTGAGGTGCAACTGATAATGTAAAGTCTGTGTCTGATGCATTACCTGTAAATGAATTAAGTATGACGTTGCTGCCACTGATAGATGCTTTAACATGATGTACAACAATGTTTCTGCCATTAGCAGGAGCTGTATCAAAAGTTATGGTAGTTCCTGAAGCAACAAAATCAGCTTTGTTTTGGTAAACACCTTCTATAAAAGCTAATAAATTATCTTCATCAGAAACGCTTGAACTTAATGTAAATGCAGTGGTAGAGCCATCGCCTGTAAAGTTGTTGGTCTCCATCGCTGAAGCACCACCACCTGAACCTGCAATAGCACCCCAAGCACCATCAGCATAACCTTCAAACTGAGCATCTTCAGAATTATATCTAAACATACCATTTGCAGGTGTAGCATCTCTTTGTGCTGTAGTACCACTTGGAACTTTAATTGAACCTGTGCCACTTAAAGTCATGTTGGCAAATGTTGGAGAATCAGAAGTTGCTACAGCTTGTCCTATAGATACCTGACCACCACTTACAGTAACGCCAGTACCAGCAGTTATTAATGCTTGTACTTCTGCATCAGTTCTTTCTGTGAAAGAGAATACACCAGTTCCAGAATCATAAGCTAAATCGCCTGATACGCTAACAGCAGCTCTTGCTCTAGCATCTGTGTAATAAAGATTAGTTCCTTCTGATAAATCGCTGGTAGATTTAGAGCTTAAGTCTAAATTAGCTCCAGTTTGTAAATTAACCCTAGCATCTGCTCTGGCATCAGTGTAATAAAGATTAGTGCCCTCAGAAAGATCGCTGGTTGATTTACCAGAGAAGTCTGAATCAAATCTTGCACTTGTGTAATATAAATTGGTTGAGCCTTCTGAAATATCATCACTATCTAATACTACAGCTCCAGTGAATGTATTAACACTAGTTACTGGTGCTGCTGCTGCTGTGAAGCTAATAACACCTGTTGAGCTGTTATAGCTTATATCACCAGAAGCAGAAATAGAGCTTCTTGCTCTAGCTGTTGTGAAATATTCGTTAGTGCCTTCTGCAAGGTCTGATGTTGATTTAGAGCTTAAATCTAAATTTGCACCAGTTTGTAAATTAACTCTGGCATCAGCTCTAGCATCTGTGTAATAAAGATTAGAGCCTTCAGTTAAGTCTCCAGTATCTTTAGTTGCTAATCTAGTATCAAACGCTGAGTTTGCTCTAGCATCTGTGTAATAGAGGTTTGAGCCTTCAGTTAAGTCTGATGTTGAATGATTGCTTATATCTGAAACTTGACCAGTAACATTACCAGTGATATTTCCTTCAATGTTAGCAACCAAAGTTCCAAGAGAATTAAGCGTGATATTTCCTGTAGCAGTACCATCTGCTGTAGTAAGACCTAATGTAAATTTGTCTGCTGACTCATCCCACATAAAGATGCCATTATCTTGATCACCTCTATTAATCAACATACCAGAATCATTGACTGGGCTGCCTGTTAATCCTGCATTAAGCTGGAACAGGTTATCTTCTATGTCTAAGTTTGTTGTATCTAATGATGTTAGTGTGCCATTAACAGTTAAATTTCCTGCAACTGTTAAGCTATCTGCTATTTGCACATCATCTGGCAAAGTTAAAGTTACATCAGCAGATTCACTGCCTGAGCCTGTAACTGTAATCTTGTTAGCAGTTCCTGTAATTGTTTGAATGTAATTGCCTGTAGTATCTGTGCCTAAAGCAACGCTGTTTGCATCTACGCTTGCAGCTTGAATATTAAGGGCATCAACAAATGATTTAGTAACTCTAGTATCAATAGCAGAGTTAGCCCTTGCATCTGTGTAATATAAATTAGTACCTTCTGTTAAGTCAGAGGTTGTTTTGTTAGAAAAAGCAGTATCAAATCTTGCTTGAGTATAGTAAAGATTAGTGCCTTCTGTTAAATCGTCTGTATCTTTGGTTGCAAGCCTTGTATCAAATCTTGCATCTGTATAGTAAAGGTTAACTCCTTCTGTTAAATCGCCAGTATCTTTTGTTGCAAGTCTTGTATCAAAATCAGAATTAGCCCTAGATGATGTGTAATAAAGATTGACTGATCCTTCGCTTACATCATCAGTATCTTTTGTAGCTAATCTAGTATCAAATGCAGAATTAGCTCTTGCATCTGTGTAATAAAGATTAACGCCCTCAGCCAAATCACCTGTATCTTTTATTGCAAGCCTAGTATCAAAATCAGAATTAACCCTTGCAGTTGTGTAGTAAAGGTTTGAGCCTTCTGCCAAATCACCAGTGTCTTTGGTAGCCAATCTAGTATCAAACATAGATTCGCCCCTAGCTGTAGTCCAATAGAGATTAGTATTCTCTGGAACAATAGAAGTATCTAATGTTGATGTTGATGCTTGATTAGAAGCATTACCTATAAATATGTTGCCATTATTTAAGTTTGGAACATCATTGCTTCTACCAGCACCACCTACTTTAATTGAACCAGCAGCAGCATGACTTCTTATAACTTTACCTATGTTTTGTATTTGACTTGATTCGCCTGTTGGTTTTGTTGTTGTATAAGCACCTGCTGTTGTTGAAGCATATAAAATTTGTCCTTCTGATACACCTGAGGTATCTAATCCATCTAACGTACCAAATGTTGCAACTTGTAATCCTGCATTATTATTAGCATCTGTTACAGCTAAACCAAATACAGGCATTTTAGAAACATCATCAGCTTTAGCTTTAGATACCACTGGAACATCACCTGAAACACCTGAAACATAAACCAAATCACCTTTTGTTAATGCTTCACCAGCTTTTGCACTGAATCTAACAGCACCATCAATATCACCAATAAACTCATCAGTCGCTGTAACAGTGTTAAATGTAACATTGCTAGTTATAGCAACAGCCTGACCAATAGCAACCACTGGTGTAGAGCTTTCGCCTGTGCCACCTGTAATAGTTACGCCTGTGCCACCAGATATGCTTTCTACATAATCACCAGTGGTATCAGTTCCAAGAGTAATAGAATTAATTTGAACAACTGTATCTATGTCAACATTAGCACTACCATCAAAAGATACTGAACCAACAACATCTCCTGATAGAGATATGGTTCTTGCTGTTTCTAATATGGTGGCTGTATCAGCATTACCTGTTAGGTCTCCAGTAACATTACCTGTAACATTGCCAGTTACATTACCTGTTACATCACCTGTTAAATTGCCTGTAAATACATTGGATGAGCTAATGCTTACGCCAAATGTGATCCAATCTGTGTCAGCAGCATTTCTGATTTTTAAAACACTGTTTGCTGTATCTACCCATAATTGATGGGCAAAGGTAGTTGAAGGCTCGGTAGCCCCTGAGTTTACTGTAGCTATAGCTGCTAGAGCATTGTTTAAATCAGCTCTGAAGTCAGCTCCGCTAGCATTTTCTAAGTAGTAATCGTGCTGTGCCATTAATTTACCTCTGTCCTATTGTATATTTAATCTGGTTGAGTTGGAAACACTACATCATCAAAATTTGTAGTTGATTGATGAGATGATGGTAAGTCTCTTAGCTCCTGTCTATATGTTGCCCATTCTGCTTTTTTTGTATCTGACAAAGGACTGTCGTTGACTTGAGTCCAATCAGATTCAGTTAATAAAGCATCTCTTTTTAATCTTAGTATTTCTAATATGTTGTCTGTTCTTGCAACTGCTTCGCCATCAACAACAATATGTTCGTTTGCTTGATAATTTCCTTCAATAATTCCTTGACCTTCTTGCAAGCCAACTTCATTTATTGCTGCAACAGTTGTTGTTGAATATTCTATTTCACCAGTTGCTAAATCATAAACAGTAAAAGTATTCATTATCGTGTGTTATCCATCATTACGTTTAAAGATAATTGTGTATGGTTGTAACTACCTGAGAAATAAACTCTCCAGTAAACAGTTGATTGTGATGTGCTTAAAGTTGTTATTTGACCTGTGTAAACATAGGTATAACCCCTATAAGTTCCAGCACTCCAAGAGATATTGGTATTACCATTAGCATTAACCCATGTAGAATTGTCTAAAGAATATTGCACCCTGCCACCACTTACATCACCAAGAACGCCTGAGAATATTGCTACATAACCTGCATTATTTCTTACATCAGTAATAGTTACTGGTATAAATGCAGCATTGCTTCCTGTGTAAGTTCCAGTTCTTTGTACATAAGCCTGACCATCTCTACCTAAATCAAATTTTGTTCCTGCTGGCAAATGACTAATAATTTTTGAGCTAGTATTTGCAAATTGCTTAACATTTAAAGTATCAACATCAATCCTGCTTCCTTCCAAGTTAGTGATTCTTGCATTATCAATAAATACTTGACCACCACTAACAATAAAAGGAGATACACTTGATCCTGCATCATTATCAATCTTAAATGTATCAGCCAAGAAAGCAACAATACTTGTTGCACCTGTTCCAGAAGATGCATTGCTACCAAGAACCATCTGAGCTACTTTGCCATTAGCATTAAGCTTTAATACATAACCAGCAGAAGCATTGCCATCTAATGTTGATATGGCTGTAGCATTAGTTGTGATAGAAGATGTGTTGCCACCCACTGTAGAAGTTAGTGATGTTATATCAGCAGCTAAAGCACTATCTGCATTTGCTCTGGTTGTTTGTTCTGTGCTTATTGCTGATGTGTTGCTATTAACTGTGGAAGTTAAGCTTGAAATAGCACTTGCATTAGCTGAGGTATCAGTTGTTAAAGTAACAATATCTCCCTGAGCTGTAGCAATGTTAGAACTATTTGTAGAAACAGTTGAGCTTAGTGAGTTATACAAAGTAACCAAAGAAGAATCTCTGGCTTTTACCCAACCATTGTTAGATGCATTTCTTACATAAATCTGATTGTTGTCATCGGTATCTGCCCATAAATCTTGAGCTTGCAATGCATTGCCATCATCCCTTGTTGATGGTGCTGATGTTGATTTTATTAATTGTGTTGAACCAGCTCCACCTGCATCAATAGCAGCAACTAAATCTGCTGCTGCTTTAGATAAAGTAATAGCATCATCTTTAACATCAGCAGTATCTACAGGTGCTGTGGCAACACTAAAAGTTAATGTGGCTGGCGATGATTCAACTCCAAGAGTGTTGATTGAACTAACGCTGGCAACATAATTTGAACCCACTGGAATAAAACCAAGATCACAAAATTCAGTATCAACAATTTTATTTGTAAGCTCATTGCTTGAGCTATCTACTACATTAATTCTATATTCATGGTCTGGAAAGTCTGTGGGCTCATCCCAAGAAAGAAAAGGTCTATTTGTGGAGCTAGAATCAGTATCAGTAAAAGATAAGCCTGTGGGTGCTTTTACAGCAAAAGCTGAAGGTAGATTAGATAGTTCTTCTACTGGTTCTTGTGGTGGAACTTCCCATGTATAAACATCAAAGTATTCTATTAGACTAACTGCAACCAAACCATTTGACTGAAGCTCTAAGGCTTCCACCCTGCATATCTTTCCATTAAAACCTAATCCTGCATAAGTAAGATCAACAATGTCTCCCACGTTGAGCTTATACATCTCAGGAGTACCTAAGAACTGCATTGTGGTCTGATTCCTGCTTCTGGTTAAAATAGCCTTTGCCATGTTATAGGCAATGTAAGGATCAGAGACATAAGGAAACTCTGCCTTAACTTCTAAGACTTCACCACCATCGTCAGATGTATAATCAGGGGTTGCATCATGTAAAACTGTGGCTGTGTCTAGCTCATATTTTTTGTTAGCGTTGAAGAATTCAACAATAACTTTGTTTGCCTTCTTGTCTTTATTTCCATAATCAACTGATATGCCAGAATCAGAAATAATATGATCATCAGTAATACTAAAGGTAGATGAGCCTGTATCTTCAATGGATAGTTCATACTTGCCATCTATATAAAGAAAGATACCTCGCATATTAGCAAGCAACTCTTTAGCATTATCCATAACATTCTTATTAGCATCTAAGTAACCATTACAATGAAATCTTTTAACCTTTAGTAAAGATGTTCCATTTTCAGAAGAGTAATTAGAACCAAGAATATTATTAAAATACACAGAATATGCTTCGTTTTCATCGTAAAACTGTGTTCTTTGTATATCTTTTATCTCAGCACTATCTAAAACAAGATTGCCAGAGCCATCTTCTAAATCTATTAGTTCGCCAACCTTGTTTTGCCACCAAACAGTATTTGCACCAGTTCCAGTTATATCAATATAGTCATTGCCAGAAGTGCCACCCCATGTAACATTTTGTGCTGTGCCATTAAAGTAAGGCTGATCAACCAAAGTATCACAAACATTAGCAGCAGAGCTAAAAGTAGACATATTAATTTGAGACTCTGTTAAACCTTTTCCATACTCATCATTAGTTATAAAATCAAGAAAGCATAAGGCTGGGTTGTCTGAGTGCTCATAGGTAGATATAGTTCCAAATGTTTGATTTGTATCTCTAGGATCAAAAACTTTTTTTCCTCTAACTTGCACTGTTAGCTGGGGAACTCCTTTCCACATTCCTTCTTTGTCATAACCATAGTGAGCAGCTATGTAGCAAATTCCATCCAGTCTATGTGATGAAGTCCAATTAGGCATAGATGCAACAAGCATGGGGTCTGCTGTTTGTGATGCAGCCCCATGATGTAAATTCATAACATATCTATATTTAGCAGTAGGATCAGTTCCAAAAGTACCACCAGCAAGATTTAAGCTATTTGTTCCATTTTGTGAAACTGTATTTAATGATCCTGAGCCTGAAGATATTTTGTCTGAACCAATGTAACCACCATCTCTAAATCTTGCAGAATCAGTTAATGGGTTACCATCTAGCTCAATTGTTCTGCCTAGAATTTCATCACACTCACCAACTGACAAAGCGTATACCACATACATATCCCTAGAATCGTTTTCATTTACATCCATGTAAATAATTTGTGCTCCAACCCTTCTTGTTCCATAGATAACTGGTATCTTTCCACCCATAGAAGTTTTGTTAGCAAGTATGTCTTGACCCTTATTAAGCATATTTCTTGCTTGAAGAAATCCCTTAACTCCAACTGCAAGTGTAACTGCTGTTAAAACATAGTTAATTTTTTGTAATGTATCGGCAGCAGCCCATGCTTCACCAATCGTTGTAAAAAATTTTCCAACTGCTGTCCAGAAACCCATTACATTCCCCACCTAACATCTTCTTTGACTTGACCAGCAAATTCCATACCTCTATCGCCAGAGCTGAATGATTGCTGGGATTCGTCAGAATAATGCCTGCCTTTGGTTAAATTCCAATTTGCCCAATGACTTGCAACAGTCATGCTTAAAATTGAATTTTCTAAAGATTCATTTATAGAAACATTTCTTATTTGACCTGTAAAAAAATTTATTGCACCGACAATGGTTTCATCTGAATTAAAATAAGCCAAATAAACATCAACTATTTTATCTGTAAACTCACCATCTTGAACTAATGACCTAACTTGGTCTGTAATATTAGAAAATCCTAAGTTAATTTCATTAACTTGCAATTGACCTGTTTCAGTTGTTGAATCAACTGTAAGAAAAGAACCACCAGCTTCATAAGAGTTAGAATCATAAGTTACATTTGTATACCAATCAGTTAATCTAATAACTGTGGATAAATTAAGTTCAACCAGAAAAGCTGTCTTAGTGGCTGTGGATGATACTTGTGTTTGTAAAGCAGCAGATAGACTTCTAGGCATTAGGTAATAACCTCTCTAACGTCAAATGAAATGCTGTAAAAACCACTAGCATCTGTTGAATACATGATCTCATTGTTTTCAAGATATACAGTAAAGCTAGGTTTGTTTACAGTAACAGCTTCATTATCTGCAAGAGATGCTACTAAATTTGGAGATATGGTTACTGTTGCTGCTCCACCTGATGCATCGGCATCTTCAGATACCATGTACACCTTAGAATGATTGGCAAACTTAATATAATCTCCAGCCTTTAATGCTCCTGTGGTTTGTGAAAAACCATCCATTGCTATTGTGTTATCGCCAGAGGTATGAGCTCCATTAACAACTATATCTGTTTCTAATTTGCTTGCACCTAAATTGTCTAATGGTGCTTGAATAGTAAAGTCCTCAAAAGAACCTTTTTGCTTTTGTAAAAATGCAAATATTTCCTGTGCTTTTTCTTGTTGTAAAGGTGGCATCCCTACTGTAAAAGAAAAATATTGTGAGCCTATTTGTCTTACTTGTTTTTTACCAGATAAAGTCTGATTCAAAAGCGTTGGTCTGTTATCTTTAAAATTTAAAGCCCTAAAGTTAGGGTCTGTTGGAAATTGACCAGACATTTACACAACCCCCATCTTACCTTGATTATTCATGGCATTGTTTATGATTGATGTTATCAATCCTTTTCTTGATGCTAATAACTGATCAAAGCCAGCAGCATCAACTGTTGATATATTAAAGTTGACTGTGGGTGCTGCACCCATTGATTGACCTTTAGTATGATCTATAACTGTTTCATTGGGATGTACCATAGCCATAAATCCACCCTTGCCATCTAGTCCACCTGCTCTAACGCCATTACCAGTGTAGCCACCACCATTAAAATCAAAAAGAGTATCTCCATCTGTTAGCCTGTTATATTCAGCAGTATCTATTCCTGTGGTGATCGCACCTTTTATCATTCCCACTAATTTTTGCACCAGAAATACTTGTATTAATTCATTTAAAACAGCTCTAGCTACTGATGTTGCTAAATCTTTAAAGTCTAAAAATTGTTGACTTGTTACATCAAAGAATTTGGTAAATGCAGTTGTTAATTGACCATCAATAGTATCTGCAAAATTTTTAACTACTTTTATATTTTCAGTAACTGCTTTTTTTGTAACATCTAATTGAGTGGCATTAAAGGCACTTTCAACAATGCCTGTTAATTTTTTTTGTTCTTTTATTAGTGCAATCTCTTCTTCTAGTGCAGCTTTTCTAAATTTTTGTTTATATATATCAACTTCGCCAAAAACGCCTTCTGTTATTTCAAATTGACCAGCATTTTCTGAAGCTTCTTTTAATAAGTTGTTTACCCTTTCAAGCTCTCCCTCTAATTCTCCAAGAGTTTTTTTTCTTTCTACTATATTTAATAAATCTAAAAATTCCAAAACTGTTGTTGAAACAGATACAAATGCTTTTTGTAATGGTAATAATGTTGCTCTTTTCAGCTCATTCATAGCATCATTAAATATTTCAGCCTGCCTAATTGAATCTTCTGGAATAACGCCAGTAGCAGAAGCAGCTAAATCTTCCATAGCAACAGAGCCATCTTTTATAAGATTAGCCATTGTTATACCAACCTTCGCACCAAAAACTTGAGCTAATAATGCATTTCTTTTAAATGGTTCTTCAATAGATTCAAGTCTTACAAAAAATTCTTTAAAAAGCTCTTCTGATTTTTTTGTTTCACCACCAGATTTGGTGATTGAAATACCCATTTCCTCAAAGGCTCGTTTAGCCAAACCAATACCCATTGTGGCTTCACCAACACCTTTTGAGAAAAATCTAAGAGCCTTGTTGAATTGTTCTGTTTCTATTCCTGACTGTTGAGCAGCAAATTGATATTGTTGTAAGAATTCTGTGCTTACACCAATAGAATCAGCAGTTTTTCCAATGCTGTCAGCAAGAGCTAAAGTTTCATTGGCAAAATTAATTATCTCTCTAACAGCAAAAGCACCAGCAAAAGCACCAGCCAGCTTTTTCATAGCTGATTGGGTTGAGTTGATATTTTTATTTACAGAATTAAAGCCTTTTTTAGTATCGTCTTTAGCTGAAACTCTTAATTTATAATCAGTTGCCATTTTTTATTTGCCTATTCTTTTCCTCTAAATATGCTATCCATCCTGTAAACTCGGATAAGGTCATTTTCTCTTCTAAATCTTGCAAGGTACAACCCAGCATTTCAGCAAGATAGTATCTAGCAAATAAGTCCTTATCCTCTGCTACTTTTTTGCTTGTTGCTCTACGCTTGGGCTAGACATTATTTCAGTTGCAACCCTTGCCAGAACATCTTTATCCACGCTATTCATTAAAGCGTGCTTGTCTGATAGATCAAAAACTTTTTCACCATCAGAATCTAAGGCTTTATATATTACGCAATAAGCCATTAACGCCACATCATCATCTTTTGCAAATTTTTGCAATTTAGACATTTCTGCTAATGTTAATGGCTTTGCATATACTTTCAGAACCTTCTCTCCATCACTCCACTCAGGTATTTCTATTTCTTTGATCTCTAAAGAATCAAAGTGAGCTTTAGCCTTATCTATTACGCTCATGGTTATACAGTGCTTTCTGTTAGAGCACCATTGCCTTGAACTGAAATACTAGCTTCAACCAATCCATCAAATGAACCAGTTCTTGAAACACCAGTTACAATAGCTGAACCAGAGTAATAAGTATCGCCAGCAGTATCGCCTTCAGGATAAACATTTAAAGTTACTTCTGATCCAATGCTTAAAGCACCTTGACCTGATGTATCAGTTTCATCCCAAAAAACATCCAAACTTCCTGAGAAGCTTGTTAATGATGGTTTGTAACTGCGAGCAGATGCTCCCATCGAAGTATCTTCTAAAGTATCAGCAGATTCTTCGATTGAGTAAGACCTTATTTCAGCTACAGCATTTGAGCCAACCTTTACAGTTCCCTCACTTCCTTTATGTGTTGCCATTTTCTACCTCGTCTTTCGACTTTTCTTTAGAAGAAGATTTAGGTTTATCTTCCGATGGGGCTGCTTCTTCTTTCCAACCCTTATTCAATAATGACTCAACCTTAGAAGGGTGAGCATCTATAGAAACTTTTCCGTCTGGACTAATCATTTTCATAATTATCTCCTTTAAACTGCTACGTCAGGAGCATTTTCCTTGACATAATAGTTAGTTAAAAATGTAAGTGAGACATAGCCCAATGGCTTTTCTCCCTCAGCGTTAAACTCTATCTCTGTGGATTCTAAATAAGTATCTTTAGCTAATCCATCAAGAGTTCTGTCAGCAGCTATTGCTGCTTCAACCTCTTTGCTTATTGTATCAATAGTATCGTCAAAGTTGCTAGTAGCTTTTGCATAACCTTCCACAACTACTGACAATTCTCTGCTCATAAGTCTTTGTGTTCCTATAACAATAGGCTCAGATGTTTCTGATTTTGTGTAAATGATTAATGCTGGCAAAGAAGCATTTTCTAATGGATAAACTCTGGATTCAAAAACATTAGAACCAGTAGTTGTTAATCCTGTTAGAGTTGTGCCAAATTTTTCTCTGATTTGTTGTCTAATATGATTTGCCATTATATTTCCTCAAGCATCAAAGCAGAGAAACCAGTTCTATCTGCTTGTATATTCACAACTGTATAATTTTGAGCTGCTTTTAATGTATTGCCATCAACATCTTTAATGGCTGCAACAGCTAGTGTATTTCCAAAAGATATATTTGGAACATCTATTGTTCTGCAATAAGCTATCGGCTTTAGTGCTTCCACGCCTATACCTTCTTCTTGTTCAACATATTCATTATTAAGAATTATTTTTATTGTTAGGTCAGTACCATTGTTTGTATAAACAGCAGATACACCATGACCATAGTCTATATCTAAATATGCAATCATATCTTCTTCTGTTTCCATGCGATATTGAGACATTATTCTTCCTCTAATACCACTGATACTAAACCTGTGTTATCAGGCTCGACTTTTCTAACAGTAAAGGCAGTTTCAGGTTTTAAAACACTGCCACGATTGGTTGTAATTGCATTAACAATTAACCTATCTTCTTGCGATATATAAGGAGCATCTGTTGCTTTGATAATTGCTCTAGGTTGATAACCAGCAACAGGAACTGTGCCACCTTCTATGTTGAAATATTCTTGATCTATGATGATGTTGATATTGGTTGTATTTCCAGAATCAATATCGAACCAAGTGTCAATGAGACCAACTCTTTGATCCCATAATGATTGTTGCACCTCGAAGAATGTAGCAGTAACTCCATGACCTGTGTTGATGTCTACATAGGAGTTAAAATCTGCTGCACTCTCGATGGGCATGATTTATTTTTTAGCTCTTTTCTTTGGAGCTTTAACCTCTGATGTTTCTAAACCAACGCTTCTATCAGCTTGTTTAGCTTTTGGTTTTTCAACATGAATTTCTGCCTTGCCATAGCCACATAATGAATGACCTGTTTGTTGATCTAGTTCTACTATATCTCCAGCATGAACCTTTGATCCATTGGCAACTGTGTCTTGTAAAATTTTATATTTTTTCATAATTAAGGTGGTGGGGTTGCCCCCACCATTCCATTTAAGCATCAGCTAATTAGTCAGATGACTTACAGAAACTAACAGCATGACGAACTTGGCAGTCAATTGACTGAAGAGCTATCACACGTACACTTCCTGATTTAGACAGAGAATAAGGATCAACTGAAATATCCAGCCCACCATAGAATCCGATCAATAAGTCAGCAAAGTTTCCAAAGTAGAAATCACCTGAAGTTACTTGATTACTTCTAACAACATTGTAGCCATTCATTCTTCCATCAGGCTCAACAACGAACATACCAGAACCTGTGTCCTTGCTAGTTGTTTTCAATGTTCCATAGTCTGCTGGCTTACAAATGTAAGACAATGAACCAGACAATGCATTATCAGCAGCAACAGCACTTTCCATAGCTACAATCTCAGCAAAAGTTGGATTTGCAGCAACAAATGTTGTTGTATTGATACCAGAAGTATTAGCAATACCAGTTGGTTGACCACTTGTACCTGAACCAGCTAAAGCACCTAAATCAATTGCCAAAGCAATAGATTGTGTAAGGTCATCTCTGATTAAATTTTCAACATCTAATGAAGATTGTTGAAGCATTAATCTTGAAGCATCAGTGTGAGCACCGATAACTTTAGGAGACATGGTTACTGATCCTGAGGTGAATTCAGACTCAGCAGAGTCTCCACCTTCAGTAGCAATCCAGCCAGCAGAAGCAGCAGCAGTTTTCTTAGGAATAACTACGTTACCCTGCAATCCTCTTAGCATTGTCGCACCAGCTTGCATTACAGAAGATGAGTTTCTTAGAACGTCTATGAAATCTCCGCCTTTGTAATCTTCAGCGATAAGAGTAGAGTCATCACTTGTGTTCAGGTCTCTAGTCCAGTTACGAAGAACGTCAGCAGGAAGCATAATTCCTTGTGCTACTTTGCCATGTTCTCTAGCAGCTTGCTCTGAACATTCGAATTCGAATTCAGCAGCTCGCTGTGCATTTCTGTCAGAAGGATTAGCAAGAGCGTTGATAGCTTTTACTAAACTAAATCTTCTAACTTCTTTTGGTGTCATTCCGATTTCTGAAGGAGTTTCAAGTGGAGTGTTATTAGAAATGTTTTCCAATAATATTCCTCTGAACTCTTCAACAGATTTGCCGTCTTGAATAGCCTTGTCAGCTAGGTCTCTTCTATTGTGCTTTACACCAAGATCAATCATCTCTTTTGATTCTCTTCTGAGTTCAGCTTTTGCTTCGTCAGCACTTTGAGCTCTAACTTCATCAAGGTTAATCTCATTTTTAACTTCTTCAGTCATTTTAATTACCTCTATTTGAGTTTTAGTTTGTTTATTTTTAGAACGCCCAACGCCTACAAGTCTGGATTGATCAGCAGGAACGCTAACAGAAGAAACTTCCATTGGAGTCCAATTTGCTTTGTAATAATCCTCGCCATCACGTTGTATACGCTCCAGTTTATCTATTCTGTAGCCTACAGAGATATTCATGCGAATACCATCTTTGACATCTTCAAACACTTCACGAGCTAAAGCAGATTTACCAAATCTAACTACTGCAATTGTCCTTTTTGCAGTCTCATCCAGTTTGAATTCTTCAATTACACCTATTTGCTTGGTCATATCATGATCAAGGAGCAGTGGTGCTCGCCCAGACGAAATAAACTCCATGTTTATATCACCTTCAGAATGTCCTAGCACTTCCATGCCAAAACTTCTTTCAACAGGTTCTTCAGAAGAAACGCCAACTCTGACTCTACGATTTTCTTCATCAATATGAGAAGCTCTGGAAAGATCAACAGTCCTATATTTCATAGGCATATGTAATACTTTTCTTTCTTCCTCATCTTGATCCATCATAGAAACTTCCTCAGCCATTTCTACTTCTTCACCTTCTTCTACATCCTCATGTTTCTCAAACTCAACGATAACAGAGTTATCAGTTTCAGAAACGCTGAGGATATGTCTATCTTCTTTTTGCATAGTTTTCTCCTCAGTATTTTCTACTGGATGTATTTCTGATTCATTTGAATCAAAAACTGTTTGTCTTTCATCATCTTTTTTCATTTGTTCCACCAATCTTTTTGACCAGCTATAGCCTGCATCACCACCCCAAAGAGCCCATGCAATTCTTCCATTAGAAGGATAACCTTCTTCGCCAGCACTGAATCCTTCAGCTTGTTTATCAACCTCATGTCTAGAGAAGAAGCTGTACATTCTTTTAATAGTTTCATCTGATAAATTTTCACCAGCCACTATTTGTCTTGCTCTTACAGCACCAACCCTAGTTCCACCTCTGCCAAATTCTTCACGCCAGTCTAAGCCTTTTTGAGCTTCTGACTTCATGCCTGCATTTGGTCTAGCCATCTTCTTCTTCGCCACCTTGTATCTTAGCTTCCACTGGTAACTTCTGACCAAATGGCTGATAAGCTAATTCAATATCATATTGTTTCGCTAACTCAATTTCTTTTTGATGTTGCTCAAACAATTCTTCAGTATCTCTGCCATAAGATGCAGAAATGTCTGAATATGTAAGTGTTCCATTTTGTAAACCAATAACATTAGCTTGCATTTCTTTTAATGGATCAATCCATGCGAATGATCTTGGAATGTAATTTACTGATCTAGCAAATTTATCAAACTTGCCCATTGGTAAATTAATATAACCTGTAGAAATAGCCATTTCTAACCATGATTGGAATACTGGGTTTACAAAATGCTCAATTACAAATTGCTGATATATCTGATACATACTTCTATCTTCTAAAGCACCTTGTCTGATAGAAGAATAATTTACAGATGTTAAATCGTTAGATAGTGAGTGATAAGAAATGTTTAATCCTGATGCAATGCTTCTTAATACGCTTGTTGTAAAAGACTCAAAAGCAGATGTTGGATGATTAGGGTCAAAAGCCTTAAAGTCCATACCTGCTGGAAGCTGCTCAAAGACTCCTGCTTGAGCGTTCATTGTTGGATTGAATGTATCTTCATATTCACCATCACCAACATAGCCATCACCATCTGGTGAAGTGAAGAAGCCCATTTTACTAGCTCCGACTCGTGCTGCCACAATTTCTGCCTCAAGATATCCGTTAAGCATTTTGACATTAGCCATAGCGGTTGCAATTAAAGAAACACCTCTGGTTTGTTCTGCCCTTTGTGGCATATAAGCATGAATGATCTCATCAGCAGGAACTCTAATATGTTGGTTTTGGCTTAAATAATTTCTATTGTATGGATGATCTTTGTACAGGTGAAAAGCTACTGGCTTATCATATTGATCTACTTCAACACCCATTTTAACTTTGTTGCCAGTTTGTTTGTAAACATCATTTTTGTTTTCGTCTAAATGATCTGATTCTAAAAACTGTAGTTGAAAGCCAAAAGGAGAATTTGGGTTTTTTATTTTTCTAACTAAAACCTCACCATCTCTTGCCAATGATTCTATGAATATTTTTTGACAATCTAAGAATGACAATCTGCCATTGGTTGTACAATTGCCAAGCTGAGACCATTCCTTCCAAGCTCTTTCAATGAGCAGGTTAGCTCCAATGTCTAAAGAACCATCATCGTTCCTAGCTTTGGAGCTAACTCTTATGCCATGCTTGCCGATAACATTAGATACCATTAGATTGAGGTATCTAGCAATGTAGCTATCGTTTCTAGCTAACTCTCTTGCCCTATCTCTTAGGATTCGTATGTTATCTTTTATTTCAGCATCGGCACTTGTAGATGTGGTTACAAAATCTGCAAACAATCTTCCAGTGTTAGCCCCAGTATAACTTCTTCTATAAGCCTTTCGTTTTTTCTGTTTTGGTGTATCACCACCAATGATTCTGTTATACCAAGCCATTATACTATGTCGCTCTTAGGTGTAGTGCCAGTAGTACGACCAAAATTAACTTTGATCGTATTTCCTGATCCTCTTTTATTTTTAATTCTTAATTGTTTAACTTCTTTAAGATATTCAGCTTTGTATCTATCTCTAAAAGTTAATAACTCATCTATTGAAAGTCTTGATAAAGACCTTCCAGCAATAGACATAGAACTCTGATCCATTGTGGCTCTATTTTCTATGACTGCTTCAATCGCATCTAAAACAATCTTTGCATGACTTCTAACTGAAGCAGAAGTTGTTGCATAGTTATCCTGTATCTCAACAAAACCTTCTTCTAATTTAACTCTTGCAGAATCAGATGATCTGGTTATGTATGAAACCCAGTTATAGTTTCCTTTTGTGTAAGAAGCTGTGCTTGATTCTTCGATAATGTAGTTATCATCAGATTCAGTTGCAGTTAAAGTAAAGTTTGCAACTGTAGCACCATCAACTAAATTGAATTCATAAGATAAAGAGTAGTCAGCAACAGGATAATCCTGTGATAAATCCTCTCTTTTCCAAGCCCAAAAATCTCCTAGTTGTAACTCAACTGGAACTTGGTTTGGATAATTTGTTGAATCAAAAGCGTTGCTCAAGCAAAAACCTCATAAATGTTTTAGATATATCTACATCTAACACTATGGTGCATTG
>Ga0222719_10001694_pt1 | contig 21007 bp, 18 predicted proteins | sample C33_34DmetaG_FD_165039 | JGI IMG/M metagenome (GOLD analysis project Ga0222719, IMG submission 165039) | Estuarine water microbial communities from San Francisco Bay, California, United States - C33_34D | ecosystem: Environmental > Aquatic > Marine > Unclassified | place: USA: California... | reverse complement strand
CCCAATCTCTTGGTATCGTGAGTCGGCACAAACCGCACAGGTTTCGCCTGAGTTGCAAGGCTCGGTTGAAGCCGATGTATGCATTGTCGGAGCGGGCGTAACCGGACTTTCAGCCGCAATAGAGCTACGGCGACTTGGACTATCCGTAGTCGTTCTCGAAGCCAAAACCATAGGTTTCGGTGCGTCGGGTCGAAACGGTGGCCAAGTCGCTATCGGTCAACGCCGTAGCCAAAAAAGTCTCGAGGACTGGTTCGGTTTAGCCAAAGCTCAGGAGCTCTGGAAGGTGGGCCTGGACTCAGTTAACCTAGTTGAAAGGCTCATATCCCAGTTCCAAATAGAGTGTGAGCTCAAACGTGGAAGCCTGTTTTTAGCCGCGTCACCTCGACTTAGTGATGAGCTAAAAGCCGAGGTCGAGCACCTCCAAAAATATTATCACCACGACTCCCTTAGCTATCTTAGCCCCCGTGAAGTCAGTATCGAGACCTCAGCCCTTGGCGTAGCTGATGGCATAAAGGACTCTCGAGCGCTTCACCTTCATCCATTAAAGTATGTCCAGGGTCTGGCAGCGGCGGCACGAAGCTTGGGCGCAGTAATTTACGAAAGCACGCCCCTGCAAAGGATCAATAAAATTGCGAGCCGGGTTAGCCTAGATACCCCCAACGGAAATGTGAGCGCTTATAAACTCATAGTTGCCTGCAACGCCTACCTAGACAAACTCTATCCGAAGATTAGCTCGTCGATTATGCCAATCAACAATTTCATGATCGCAACCGAACCGCTCGATCAGGATACCGCACGATCCATCACACGCTCTGATTTAGCACTATCCGACTCCCAGTTCGTCGTGAACTACTGGAAACTTTCGGCGGATAACCGGCTGTTATTCGGTGGGGGTGAGACCTACCGAGAGCAGTTCCCTCAGGACATTGAGGCGCTCGTCAGACCCTACTTGCTGCAGCGCTATCCTCATTTAGCAGGCGCAAAAATTACCCACGCGTGGGGCGGGCGTTTGGCTATCACACGTAACCGGCTTCCACACGTGGGATACTTAAACGATCAAATCTATTTTGCACACGGCTTTTCGGGACACGGCCTTTCAATGGGCACATATTCAGGCTGCGCCATCGCTAGAGCGATCGGTGGCGATAGTGAAATGCTCAAGCCTCTAATGGAGCTCAACACCAAGGATTTCCCTGGTGGCAGAGCCTTACGCTGGCCCATGATGGCGGCAGGCATGCTATATTATTCCTTGCGGGATAAATTGACGCCGAAAGTGAGATCTCTGGTATGAATATGAAACCACATGCTCTAATTGCCGCAATCGGCCTGATGCTGGGATCGCTGTTAGGATGTGCTGGGCACCCCGCTCACACAGCGAACATGGAGCCTGCTGATTTGGCGAGCGTATCGAACAAAATGCTCTGCGATGCCGCCTTCGCGCAAGACGGATATCAGCCCACACCCGCCATTGAGATGGAAGTAGCGAGACGTGGGTTAAATTGTAAGAACTTCAGCTTTACCGTGCGGCGATAGCTGGGGCGAAATACACCTCGGCTGGCGCAACTAGTTTAAATGCGCCCTCAGAAAAACAGGAATTGTTCAACCCTGACGTGCTACATGCTTATTTAGAAACGTTAAGATGCGTTCAAATAATTCCTCTCGATTACCTTCATCGTAGAACCCGTGACCTTCACCCTTTTTGGAGAGCCATTCGTACGGGTAGCTAATGTCGTCTAGCGCATCACGCAGTGCTTCTGCGTGTGCAAATGCTGCCCTTGGGTCGTCTTCGCCATGAACGATAAACACCGGCGTTTTTAGTTTATCTAAATTTTGGAGCGGCGATTGTGCAGCTCTCTCCTCAGGTGTCTCCGGCAGTGTTTTATCGAGGTAGGATTCGCCCCAACGCATCGTCTCTATGTCCCCTGTCGAGTACAGCATGTCTAGGTCATAAACACCGACATAACCGATAGCAGCCTTAAACAAATCCGGCTCTATCAACGGAGCCTGCAGGGCAGAATATCCCCCAAAACTAGCTCCGAAGATGCCAACCCGATTAGGGTCGGCTAGCCCCTCAGCAATAGCCCATCGCGTCGCGTCAATAATGTCATACTGTATTTTCCTACCCCATTCGCCATACCCAGCCTCCATGAAATCGGTACCGTACCCAGTGGATCCTCTAAAATTGACCTGCAATACGGCATACCCGTGCGCTGCTAGAAACTGAATAGTCGGGTCATATGCCCAGTAATCTCGAGCATGCGGACCACCATGCGGCATCACGATTAGGGGATGCCGCTTCTCGTTACCACCTGGCAGCGTAATGTAGCCGTGCAATGTCAAGCCGTCTCGGGACTTAATGGTAAAGGCTTCGGTAGGGGACAGAATATCGTCATCAATGTGGGAAAACGCGTCGAACAGAAACTCTACTGCCCCCTTTTTTTTATCAAACAAATAATACTCGGGTGTTTTGGTAGGTGACGAAACCATAAAAACGGCTCGGCGGTTATCCTCTGATATCGAGGTCACCGTCACGTTTGAGTTAGGAAAGCTGGCCAAAAGTGCACGAACTTTTTTACTCAGTTCGTGCTCGTCGTTAAGAGAGGTAAATTCAGAATAGTTTCGGTCGTATGACACTCCAAAAACATTTTGATCTGGATCGACGGCAACGCCGCTTATATCGACATCGCCCGCATAAAAAACGCGCTCATATTTTCGTGTCTTCAGGTCGTATCGGTACAATCCTGTGACCGTTTTGTCGCCCTCGGTTGAACCCAAAATATAAACGCTCTCGTTATCCTCCGTGAACGCGACCGGTAAGGCGCCATTATCAAAGGGAGATTGAAATTCTCGCCATTCCAGCTCTCCCTTCACCTTTAATGAGATGATCTGGTCAGCGTCGTCATCCGCACCGACCGCGAATCGCGGCTCATGGTCGCGATCTAAAAAGAAGCTGGCTCCTCTGAGGTTAGATCGCACGATCCTTCTTGTAGTACCGCTGTATATATTGACCTTTGCGACCTCGGTCAGCTTGTCCATACCCGCGCGGCCCCATGGATTCACTTGAACCAGGATGTTCTTGTCATCAATTGCACCGAGCATCACCCCAGAAGCATATCGAGGTTCTTCTGCCTGGTAACCAAAGATGTTCTTACCGCGTTTGCCATCCATATTAATAGCAAACAACTCGCCGGTCGGAACCGGCACATACGCCGATCCGATTCGACGCGCGATCGAAATTATCAAGCGCTCATTGTTAGCCCATTGAATATTGCCGGGCACCCGCTCGCGCGTAAACTCGATTAACGAAATAGGTTTCTTCGTATCGACTTCAAGTACAGCAACAGATGGGGTGGAATCGGCGTCGACATAAAGAGCCAGGTGCTTTCCGTCAGGCGATAATCGAGCCATACCATAGCTTGGATGCTTCGCGAAGGCAGCGGCCAACTCAGCCATCGCGGCAACGCTCGCAAAGCAGCACATAAGCGAAACAAACAAAACAATGCGCCTCGGCGCTCGACACAAGCTATTATTCATCTGGAGACTCCTATTAACCAATTAAGCGGTCCTCAAAAGCATAAATCTACTGAGAAGCCACAGGTATTCAACCCTTTGTTGCGCGCACTTATAACGACTTTGACGATTTATTTGAAAAAAGTCGCAAATTTACGGAACTTTTTCACAATACTGAAATTTTTTTCTGAGCGGGGCTTTTCTTTTTGTTCTGAAGAGTAAAGAATCAAGAGTCCTGAAGGCTACCCAGCTTTCAGATTTAACTAAACAAAGATGAGCATCGTGCTACAGAGCGATAAATCATTTGAAGGAGACACACATGTCAAAACCGATGGGGCTTAAAACTGCTCTTCGATTTGCACTGGGGATCACCACAGGAGCTATGCTCTTGTCCGGTGGATATACCTATGCGCAAGAAGAGGAAGAAGAAGCAAAAGAAGTTGAAGAGGTGCTGGTTACTGGTTCACGTATCAAGCGCTCGAACCTAGACAGCGTTAAACCTCTTGAAATTATTGACGCGACCACGATTGCCAAAACGGGTCTAAACAACATTGGTGACGTTCTCCAGAACATCACGTCATCCGATGGCACCGGCATCCGCCCAGTGTCTACCTCAACTAACGGTGGAGATGGCTCGAACGAGATCTCACTGCGTAATTTAGGCGCGGGTCGGACGCTGGTGCTACTCGACGGCCGCCGCTGGGTAACAAACGCGAATGGCGTAGTGGATATGAACACCGTTCCACAAGCGATCATCGAGCGCGTTGAAATTCTGAAAGATGGCGCATCATCCATCTACGGCTCTGACGCCATCGCAGGTGTAATTAACTTCATCACGAAAAAAGACTTCGAAGGCTTTGACCTTCGCATGATGACCGGCGAATACGACGCTGGCGACGGCGCACAAGACACGCTCAGCATGACTTGGGGCACAAGCTCAGATCGCGGTAATACCGTTCTTAATCTGAGCTACGCATCGCAAGGTGAAATTCTTGCCGGTGACCGTAAGCGCTCTAGCGTGCCCTATTGGGGCTGTAAAAACTTCCCGGGTTCTGGCGTCTCTGCAAACAGTTTCATATGCGGGTCCTCATATCCTGAATACGGACGCTACTTCGACGTAAACCGCACGCTAACTCCGGGTAAAGCTGGAACAGATCCAGCAGACTTCGAAGCATGGAGCGATGCAGCTCGCTACAACTATGCGCCGATCAACTATCTACAGTTACCACTAGATAGAACCTCAGCATATGCACGTTCGACCTTCGATTTCACCGATCGTTTAACAGGGCATGTGCAAGCAACTTACTCAAAGCGTAAGTCTGTGCAGCAGATCGCTGAAGTGCCGCTGACTATCGGTGTCTCAGGCCCTCAATGGGATATCACTACATCTGCCGATAACGTGTTTAACCCCTTCGGCCAAGACTTAAGCCGCGTTGGTCTGCGCTCAGTATTCGCGGGCCCTCGAACTTATGATTACGACTACGATATCCTAGGCATTAGAACCGGGCTGGAAGGCTCTTTTGACATAGGCAATAACGAGTACAACTGGGCCGTTGGTTATCAATACAACGATGCGCAGTACGATTCACAAATCTTCAACTTCATTAACCTGTTTAATCTTGCGAATGGCTTGGGCCCATCGTTCCGCAACGCAGCGGGAGATCTACAATGCGGCACTCCGGATGCACCGATCGCGGGCTGTGTACCATTCAACATCTTTGGTGGGCCAGACCTCGGCTTAAGCAATGGCGTCATCACCCAAGCGCAGTATGACGCTATGGCTAACTACGTAAGCTACGACGGTGTTCAAAACCAAGGCTTCGAGAGCCACGACTACTGGGCTGAAGTTTCGGGTCCGCTATTCTCCATGCCCGCGGGTGATGTGTACTTCGCGGCCGGTATCGAGAAGCGCAGCAGCGAGTACTACGACACGCCTGATGCTCTGATCTCAAGCGGCGGCTCATCCTCGAACTTCCGTGAGCCAACCAAAGGTGAGACTTCGGTTACTGAGATGTTCGTCGAGATCAACATGCCGCTTCTCGCAGACGCTCCATTTGCGAAGGAGTTGGAGTTGACGGTATCGGGTCGTAAATCAGACTATGAAGCGTCTGGTCTCGTGGGCGGAATTCTTACTTCTAACGATCCCGGTAGCCCGTCTACCTATGAGATCGGTCTGAAGTGGCGTCCATTCGACGATCTGTTGGTTCGTGCAACGATGGGCGAGACTTTCAGAGCACCGTCAGTAGGGGATCTGTACAGCGGTGGTGGTGAGAGCTTCCCATCAGTTCAAGATCCTTGTAACCAGAACAACTTTGGTTTGCAAACCTCAACCGTTCAAGCGCGTTGTATGGCTGACGGCGTCCCAATGGGCGGTGCTGATCAGCCAACAACTCAGCTTCGTTCGCTCGTTGGTGGTTCACCAACCTTGCTGCCAGAAGAAGGCGAGAACTACACCATCGGCTTGGTTTATACCCCGAGCTATCTGGAAGGATTCAGCCTAGCACTGGACTTCTGGTCGATCGAATTGACCGACGTCATCGTAACACTGGGTGCTTCGACAGTACTTAACCGCTGCTACCTAGATGGTGCATCGCAAGATACCGCCTTCTGTGATTTGATCACCCGTAAAGGCGACGGTTCAGTTGAAACAGTTCGTACCACAAGTACGAACGCGGCTGTGAACACGGTCGAAGGTGTAGACCTTGGCGCCATCTACAACATGGACACCGACGGTCTGGGTAACTTCCGCTTCAGCTTTGATGCGACTTACTACACCAAAGACGAATACGCACAGTCTGCAACCAGCACGCCTTCAGAGTCATTCGGTTGGTATGATGGTGCTGCGGATTTCCGCTGGAGAGCCAATGCAACCGTTGACTGGATGTACGATGCGTGGAGTGTAACTTGGAACATGCGCTTCTTGGATGACATGAAAGACGACTGCTGGATTGCTGTTTTCTACATCGCAGATGCACCTTGCTCTAACCCAAACCAGCCTAATAACTTCGGTTATGACGGTGTAGAAGAGATGGAGCAAACCACGTACCACGATGTTCAGGTCAGCTACGAAATCAACGAAAACATGAATGTCTTCGTTGGTGGACGTAACATCTTTGGTACTGAGCCTCCCAAAACATTCGATTCGTTCTCACACGGCTTCGACATGGCTTGGGATATGCCAGAAGGTGGCTATTTCTACGGTGGCTTTAACTACCGCATGTAATATCCGCTTCATTAAATCCAAAAGGGGCCCTTGGGCCCCTTTTTTTATGCGCTCTATTCCGTCACACTTTGAGGAAAATGTAACCACGCGAAAGGGGTTAGCCATGAAAACCAAAGCCGCCGTAGCCTTCAAAGCCGGAGCCCCGCTTGAAATTTGTGATGTCGACCTAGACGGCCCCAAAGCGGGCGAAGTCTTAGTTGAAATCAAAGCCACTGGCGTGTGCCACACGGATGCCTTTACCTTATCGGGCGATGACCCTGAAGGCGCCTTCCCCGCGATTTTAGGGCACGAGGGTGCGGGCATTGTCGTTGAAGTGGGCGCAGGGGTCAGCTCGCTTAAGCCCGGTGATCACGTTATCCCCCTTTACACACCGGAATGCCGCGAGTGCGACTTTTGTCTGCATCCTAAAACAAACCTGTGTCAGGCCATACGTACCACTCAGGGCCAAGGGGTCATGCCCGACGGATCCAGCCGATTCAGCTTGGACGGCAAACCCATTCTGCACTACATGGGCTGTTCAACCTTTTCCAATTACACGGTCTTGCCTGAGATCGCGCTCGCCAAAGTTCGCGAAGACGCGCCCTTCGATAAAATCTGTTATATCGGCTGTGGCGTGACCACCGGTATCGGGGCCGTTGCCTTCACAATGAAAGTCGAACCGGGCTCCACGGTCGCGGTATTTGGCTTGGGCGGTATTGGTCTGAATGTCATTCAAGGCGCCAAGATGGTCGGCGCGACTCGAATCATTGGGGTAGACCTAAACCCCGATCGCGAAGCTTTAGGCCGCCACTTTGGCATGACGGATTTTGTTAATCCCGCCGACTGCGAAAACTTAGTCGATCACATCGTGCAAATGACGGGCGGCGGCGTTGACTTCAGCTTTGAATGTATCGGTAACGTTAAAGTGATGCGCGATGCCCTAGAGTGCTGCCACAAAGGGTGGGGGCAGAGCTGTATCATCGGTGTCGCTGGAGCCGGGCAAGAAATCTCGACCCGGCCCTTTCAATTGGTTACCGGGCGTTCGTGGCGCGGAACAGCGTTTGGCGGTGCGCGGGGCCGCACCGACGTGCCGAAGATCGTAGACTGGTATATGGAAGGCAAAATCAATATCGACGACCTAATTACCCACACTATGCCGCTCTCTGAAATCAACACGGCATTTGATTTGATGCACGAAGGTAAAAGCATTCGCTCGGTGGTGCTCTATGATTAATATTCTGTCCAGAACGCGAGTTTTTGGTGGTGAGCACATTCGATTTACACACGAATCGGATGCCACACAGTGCACCATGACGGCGGCGATTTACCTTCCCCCCGCGGCAGCAGAGGGCGATGTACCTCTGCTCTTCTGGCTATCCGGTTTGACCTGCACCGATGAGAACTTTATGACGAAAGCGGGAGCGCTGCGCATGGCGGCAAAGCTCGGCCTCGCGATTGTCGCACCCGATACATCACCGCGCGGCGAGGGTGTGCCTGATGATCCCGAGGGCGCCTACGATTTTGGGCTGGGCGCTGGGTTTTACGTGAATGCAACGCAAGAACCCTGGGCTGAGCATTACCAAATGTACGACTATATCGTGTCAGAGCTGCCCGACTTACTGGACGAGCATTTCCCCGTAGATACTGACAACATGTCGATATCCGGCCACTCGATGGGTGGCCACGGAGCGCTCACCATCGCACTCAAAAACCCCAATCGCTACCAATCGGTATCGGCCTTTGCACCCATTTGCGCGCCCATGGATTGCCCTTGGGGCGAAAAGGCGCTCTCACAGTATTTGGGTGATGACGAAGAAGAATGGGAGAAGTACGACACCTGTGCTCTAATTGAAGCAGGGGCACCCGAACTGCCGATGCTCATCGATCAAGGAAGCGCGGATGCCTTCCTTGAAGAGCAGCTCTTGCTCGACGACCTAGAAGAGGTCTGCGCCGATACAGGTTTTCATGCAATGATTCGCCGCCACCAAGGCTACGATCACTCGTACTTTTTTATCAGCACCTTTATCGAAGATCACCTGCGCTTTCATGCAGAGCATCTAAATCACGAGCCTAATTAGATATCGGGCGCGTTCGAGTAAAAATGCCACGCCAATAGCGCCACCGCGCTTCGATACGGGCGCCAAACCTCGCCTGCCTGCTCCAGTTCGGCTTCGCTCAGGCGCTCACTCGAGCCCAACATCCGGCTCACACCCACGCGCACAGCCAAGTCGCCAGTTGGCCAGACATCGGGTCTTTGAAGATTGAACAATAAGTACATATGCGCTGACCATCGGCCAAATCCGGGCAGAGCGGTTAGGCAATCAACCACCTGATCGTCAGACATCGCGTCAAAATCATCAAAGGGTAACCCACCTGTTAAAACAGCTTCAGTCAGGGCCCGAAGATAGCGGATTTTTGGCCCAGAGAGCCCAACCGCTCGAAGCGCTTCGTCCTCTAGCTTCGGAATTTTGGCGTATTGCGCCTCACCCAAGAGGTCCGCGAGCCTCTGGTTAATAGCGGCTGCCGCCTTAGTACTAAGCTGTTGCCCCACAATGATACGCGCCAGCGACATTGAATCACGCGAACCCGTGCGCTCAGGCGGGTAACCCACCTGTTTCAGGGCTGAGTCAATTACCGCAGAATCGCGCGCCAGCTGATCGAGCGCGGCTTGTACATCTTCAAATTTTAAGGACATTGACCACCCGTGATGTGTTCTGCTTATTTTTGATTAAATCAGTTTGAAGCATAGCGATCACGATCGATTTATACTGAGCTTAAAACCAAGAAGAGTCTGCCTATGTTTTATACCTACTACAATGCCCCTTTCGGCATATTACGCTTGGCGAGCAACGGTAAGGCACTAACAGAGCTTAGATTCCCCAATGCATTTACGGTTGGCGCAACGCCCGAGCACTGGGTTACTTCGGATTCCCCATTTTCAGAAGCGATTTCGCAGCTAGACGATTACTTCAAGGGCAAACGCCCAGCGTTCAATTTACCGCTTGACCCCTCTGGCACACCGTTCCAAAAAGACGTACTGGAAGCATTACAAACAGTCCCTTACGGTGAAACCCGCTCTTACGCCGATATCGCTCGCGATATTGGGCGCCCCAAGGCGGTGCGGGCGGTGGGCGCGGCCAACGGGCGCAACCCCATTGCGATTATTATCCCCTGCCATCGTGTTATTGGAAAAAGCGGCTCTCTCACCGGGTTCGGTGGCGGTGTTGCGTTAAAACAGTGGCTACTGGATCTTGAGGCCGAGTATCATTTCGAGCCATAACCCGAGTTGCATTGAACGTGTCACCGTTTGATCAGCACGCTCGTAGTGCAGAACCTGTTCAAGTCCTGTTCATGATGCATTGGGTTTTTAATAGTCACCGGCTTTGACCTCACGACCAGCACAGAAGAAGGTTTTGTAACCAGTACATCAAAGGCCTGCGCGCTTTTGTCGCACGAAGAGGCAGTCGCTAAGCTCTAGAATACGCACTTTGTATTTATCGGAGCCAAAACGTGCGTAAACAGCTTATTTCTCTGGCCGTATTCACGGCGATCAACACAGCTAACGCCAATGAAGCTAAAGAAGAGGTTATCGTAACGGCGCCCGCCATGAAGGCGCCACTGCAGTTAGAGATCGATGCCAAAGCACCGCAACAGCCATTACCAGCAAACGATGGCGCCGCCTTCCTGAAAACCGTCGCCGGTTTTAACCTGATCCGAAAAGGGGGCACCAGTGGTGACCCCGTGCTGCGCGGGCAAGTGGCATCGCGTTTAAACGTAGTGCTCGATGGCATGTCTTTCGATGGCGGCTGCGGCAGCCGAATGGATCCACCCACCGCCTATGTATTCCCCGAATCCTACGATTCCGTCACCGTCATTAAAGGTCCTCAAACGGTCGCCCATGGCGCTGGGCACTCCGCTGGTGTGGTGCTTTTTGAAAATGAATCCAAGCGAAACAACGGCTTCAGTGGCACGACCAGCTTGATGACCGGCTCTTGGGGCCGCACCGATGCACTGGCTGACCTCAGAGCCGCAAATGCAAGAGGCTTCATTGAGGCAACTTTGAGCCACGCTGAAGCCGATGATTACAAAGATGGAACGGGCGTCAAAGTACACAGTGCTTATGAACGCCAAAGCGGCGCATTCACATTGGGATACACGCCCACCCCGCTAACTGAACTCTCATTAGACTACACAATCAGCGAAGCTCAAGCAGCGTATGCCGACCGAGGCATGGACGGCGCCGTTTTTGATCGCGAGAGCTTCGGTGTTACCGCTAGGCATAAAATGATTTCCGAGCGTCTTCAGAACGCCGAGTTTCGCGTTTATCACACCTACATTGATCATGTGATGGACAATTACAGCTTGCGCGATAAGCCGCCCATGATGATGTTCATGAGCAGCAACCCGGACCGAACCACCGATGGCGCAAAATTTTCGATCGATTTCGCGCTTGCAGAGCATCAGACTGTAACCACGGGTTTTACCTGGCAACAAGACGAACACACCAACCGAAGCGGTATGGGCCCCACCGAAGCCGCAGCCGATGCCTTTGCAAGCAAACCGCGATTAGTCGACCTCAAGACGGAGATCTTCGGGATATTTGGCGAGCTAGAACATCAATTCGACGAAGGAACCCGATGGATTTCAGGTCTTAGAGTAGACGACTGGGAAGCACAGCGTCTTGACCTAGCCAACACCGTGAACGCGAGTGAGGCACTTACAGCCGCCTTCACACGCTTTGAACACGACTTACAAGGCGGTTCCGTAACCACCTACTTTGGGCTTGGCTACACGCAGCGCCCACTCGACTACTGGGAGGCCATCAGCTCCGCCGCGCTTGACCTAGAAACCCAGCTCAAACCAGAAACCACGCAGCAGCTGGATATGGGCTTCGTCTGGCAACAAGATCGCTGGTCGGGCTCTGTTTCAGGCTTCTTCGGCAAAGTGGACGACTATATCCTTGTCTATTCGGGGATGATGCCAAGCCCTCGCCTCGAAAGTTGCACTACACGGATGATGTCGACCGTTTGCAGCGGTAACATCGATGTCACCCGTTATGGGCTTGAAGCCGACTTCCAAGGCCAGCTCTCTGAGAACTGGTCGCTAAAAGGCAACATCGCGTGGGTTCGAGGCAGCAACGATACGCACAAGACCGCGCTGGCTCAAACGCCGCCGCTCGACGCCACACTGAATCTGGAATACCACCAGAGCAATTGGAGCGCAGGCCTTGTAACGCGCTACATTGCAAAGCAAGATCGTATCGATGTGCGCTACGGCACAATCGTAGGTCAAGACATCAGCACCACGGGCGATGCCTTCGTCGTTTCTTTTAATGCGGCAACCGCGCTGACACCCACTTTACAGTTGGCGGCGGGTCTGGATAACGCACTCGATGAAGACTATGCCGAGCACCTATCACGCGCGGGTGCGACTGTCATTGGCTACCCCGCCATTGACAAGGTCAGCGAGCCTGGCCGAACATGGTGGGCGAAGCTCAGCTACTCATTTTAATAGGGCCATCTCATGTCACAAGATAACACTGCTCAGAGAGCCTACTGGAACGACAAGGCGGGCCCGAGCTGGGTTGCGGCACAAGAACGACTTGACGCCATGCTCACGCCTTTATCGGAGCAAGCACTGGCTAAAGCGGCCGTGAAGCTAGGTGAGCGAGCGCTGGATATTGGCTGCGGGTGCGGCGCTACGACCATCGCATTGGCAGAAGCGGGAGCGATTGCCCTTGGCGTTGATCTGTCTGAGCCCATGCTTAATCACGCAAGGGAACGAGCAAAACACCTAAGTAACATCGAATTCTTAGTCGAAGATGCAGTGGTTTACCAGGCGAGTGAGCCCTTTGATCTCTTATTTTCACGATTTGGCGTGATGTTTTTCGCAGACCCCATCGAAGCATTCATGAACCTACGCAAACAACTGAATGCTCATGGCCGCTTAGCATTCATCTGCTGGCAGGCGCCCCAGCATAATCCGTGGATGGCCATTCCGGGCAAGGCGGTTGCCGAATTTTTGCCGCCCATGGATCCACCCCCACAGCCCACGGATCCTGGTCCCTTCGCCTTTGCCGACCCCGATTATCTTGAGTCCATATTGGCACAGGCGGGCTTTAAGCAGATTGAGCTCGAATCTATCGAAGCCGGTATGTATCTGGGCAGCTCATTGGATGAGGTCATGGAATACCAGAAGTTCGTAGGCCCAGTCGCGCGGGTTGTTAGCGAGCTTGAGGGCGAGATTCAAGAACAGGCGATCGCCGCGGCCAGAGCAGCATTCGCGGAGCACCTAACCGACAGCGGTATCACCTTGCCTGGGCGCGTGTGGCTGGTGAGTGCGAACGCTTAAAACGCTGAGTTCAGCGCCCACGAGCTTCTAACCGGGCTGCAAACTCGGACATAACAATCATATACAGTTCATCGCCCAAATAGCGCGTTTCGACGCCGTGATCGATACTGGGATTGTCGTTCACCTCGATCACATAAACCGACTCACCACGCTGCTTGATATCCACACCATACAACCCATTGCCCACCACAGCGCAGGCTTTTACGGCAGCCGAGAGCACCTTAGAAGGCACCTCGAATGTCGGCATGGCATCAAATCCGCCCGATTTTGAACGAGCGGCACCGTGGTTATATATCTGCCAGTGATTGCGGGCCATGTGGTAACGGCAGGCGTAAATCGGCTTGCCGTTCAAAACCCCTATCCGCCAATCGAATTCCGTAAAACAGAACTCCTGAATCAAGAGCAAAGCGGTGTTTTGCAGAAGCTCATTTACACGGTTACGCAATTGATCGCGCGTCTCCACTTTGTATACACCGAGCGAAAAAGACGATTCGGGCAGCTTGATGACCATGGGGTAACCAAACTGCTGCTCAAGCAGGTCAAACTGCTCCTCAGTCGATTGAGAGAGCACGCGTGTCTTTAATGAAGGCACGTGGCTATAGGCAAAGGCGTCATGCAAGAACACCTTATTACAGCAACGCAATATCGACTTAGGGTCATCAATCACAACCAGACCTTCGCGCTCTGCCGCGCTCGCCATACGGTAGCTCGGATGGTCAATTGCGGTCGTTTCACGAATAAACAATGCATCAAACTGCGTTACACGCGATGCGTCCTGATGCGTTATGAGCTCGGTATTGATACCCAATTTGCTAGCCGCACGACCGAAGCGTTTGATGGCTTCTTTATCGCTGGGCGGGAGTGGCTCGTTAGGGTCCACCAGTATGGCTAAATCCCAACGGTAACGTTTAGCGGCTGTGGGTTTGCGCCAGCTCTCACTTACATAACGACGCAGGGCCTCCTCGAAGAATTCGCGCTCCGCCTCGGGCACATCGGCCATACTCATGCGGCTCACCCGAACACGAAAGATAGGGTCGCCCTGAACTCGAACGCTCAGAAGTGGCGCCGGGAACCGCTCGAATAAATGTCGAGCCAACTTAGCCCATTGCGCTTCCAGTGTTCGCCCACAGTACACCGCAAACTCGAGGTCTTCTCCGTACACTGCGGCGCTTGGCACTACATTCGCTGGCAAATCGACCCAGAGATCCGCATCCTGGCTTGATTGACGTAATTCGTTAATCGTCTGCACGGAAGGCAATACCTTGTGCTGACGCGCCTCCGCTAACAAAGAACAATAGTAACCTCGCGACAAATAGTGTTCTGTGTCGCAAAGGTTGAGTACGCGCCGCTTTGATTCGCCCAATTTTGGGTAATCATTAAGGTAGGTTTCAAAGCTAATAAATTCGGCCGCATCCGACTGTAAAACCACGGCGGGAGTGTCGACAATAACAAGGGTTTTGAGCACCGTTTCTATATCCGTAACGAGCCAGAAGGAGCACTTGCATTGATGTCAGATTTGCACAATGAACAAGGGGGCCCGGTGCGCGGAATTTACACCCAAGCGGTTTAATTACAAGCGTTTTTTTTAGGATGAGCACCACTAGTGAAAAAATACCCAATTTACGAGTCTGCCTATTTTGACTTGCAACAAGGTCAGGCAAGATTGCCTGAGACAGCGGACGCGAGCGCGCTTATAATTTCGCGCGATAATGAGGGAATAGTATGATTCACATATGGGTTGCTAACGCAGCCGTGGTGGCCTTAGCGGTTGCGATTCACTACGAGTTCTTGTATCAACTTACGCGCTATTTACCCCGATTAAACATCAAGCATCGCTTCCGCATCGTCGTGGGCGTATTCGTCTCTCTTTTTGCCCACGCGCTGCAAATCTGGATTTTTGCACTGGCCTATTACGCCATGCATCACCGCGAGGACTGGGGGACGCTGGCCGGCAACTTCAGCGGTAGCTTAACCGATGCAGCCTACTTTTCATTTACCACGTATACTACGCTGGGCTATGGCGACATTGAGCCATCAGGGCACCTGCGGTTTCTGGCAGGAATCGAATCGCTTACAGGCCTGGTACTCATAACCTGGACCGCCTCGTTTTTATACTTAGAAATGCGTAAGGACTGGTCCTTGCGTGATGACGATGAGTAATCTACATGGATTTAAAAGTATTCACGACCATTTTCGCGACCGTATTCATCGCTGAGCTGGGTGACAAAACGCAACTCGCCACCATGCTTTTTGCGGCAGACAAAGATACCTCCAAATGGATGGTATTCGGTGCCGCAGCCGCGGCGTTGGTCGTTTCCGCCGCACTGGGCGTGCTGGTCGGTAGCGCAATAAGCCAGTTCATTAACGAAAAAGTGTTAAACCAAATCGCCGGTTTTGGCTTTATCGCCATTGGTGCATGGACCCTATACAACGCATGAGCGACTCAACCATCAGCCTCCGGGCAGCACGACCGGCCGACGTACCACGCATACTCGAACTGATAAAAGCACTCGCACTTTACGAAAAAGAGCCTGACGCAGTGGTAGCGACGGAAACCGACATCCAGCGCGCGCTTTTCAGCGAAAACGCCAAAGCCTTGGCGATTCTCTGTGACCTCGACGACACCAACGTCGGCTTCGCACTCTATTTTTACAACTTCAGCACCTGGCGGGGCAAACACGGTATCTTCTTGGAAGATCTGTTCGTAGAACCCGAGTACCGAGGGAGAGGTGCGGGGCTCGCGATGCTGAAAGCACTCGCACAAAAGGCGGTACAAGAAGGATGCGAACGCTTCGAATGGAACGTTCTTGATTGGAATACCCCTTCAATCAACTTCTATGAAAGCGTCGGAGCCGTGCCCATGAGCGAGTGGATCGGCTACCGCTTGAGTGGTGATGCTCTCGCGAACTTCGCGTCAAGCTAGAATAAAACGCGCTCAAATGTGCAGGAGTTGCGTTAGGTTGTAGCGAGGCTCCGCCCAAACTTGGTTATACTGCGGCAATGAATTTGAGTGATCCCGAACAAAAGAACCGGCTCTTCTGGGTACTCCAAGCCGCCGGCTGGTCTGGCTGGGCCTTATCTTTTTATTTGGGCGCATCGGTTTGGGGCGATCCACCCAGTAACTACGAATTCTATGTCCCCATCATCGCCCTGATAGGCATGATAATCACACTGGCGTTACGTTGGTTCTATGCTCAGACGTGGGAGATGCGGTTCATTGCGCGCCTCATCCCTTTCCTGCTCGGCTCTTATTTCGCCGGCGTTGTCTGGATGATCCTGCGATCGATCGTCTTTTTCACGCTATTTCCTGAGCAAAAAGCCGCTTTTGGCATCGAATCAAGCGCCGAATTCTACACTTATTTAGAGGGCGCGATATCGGCAGCTTGGGTGATGTTCGGATGGAGCGCACTCTACTTCGGCATCAAATACTATATCTTGCTGCAAGACGCGAAAGAACGCGCACTTAAGGCCGCCTCGATCGCCAATGAGGCGCAGCTTAAAATGCTGCGCTATCAATTGAACCCCCATTTTTTGTTCAACACACTAAACGCCATATCGACACTGGTGCTGGACAAAGACACGACATTGGCGTCGGATATGATCAACAAACTGTCGCGCTTCCTGAGGCACTCTCTTGAAAGCGACCCTATGCTTCAGGTGACCGTCGAAGACGAGGTAGCCGCACTCAAACTATATTTAGATATTGAACAAGTGCGCTTTGGGTCCCGACTGGAGGTATTGTTCTCTATCGACCCAGCGGTAAAAAAAGCGCTCGTGCCGTCGCTGATTCTGCAGCCCTTGGTTGAAAACGCCATCAAATATGGAATCAGTCAGGCTGTGAGTGGCGGCTCCATTGGAATTAGTGCGCATAAAGATAATAGCCAACTTCAGCTGATCATCTCTGACAATGGCCCAGGGATCGACATGAATCAAGGCACTAAGCCCAAAGGCAGCGGTGTGGGTCTTGAAAATTGCCGGGAACGACTGCGTGCGCTGTATGGCAATAAGTCGGCCATTATGCTGACCAAAACCCTGCCGCACGGCCTGACCGTGACTATTAATTTGCCCTTTTCCGAGGAGGCAACCGCATGAGTATTCGCGCCATCTTAGTAGACGATGAAGAACTAGCACGACGCGGGCTTAGGCGGCGACTCGAATCCATCGAGGCGATTGAGTTGGTGGGCGAGGCCGCAAACGGCTTTGAAGCAATCGAGCTGGTACACGAACTTGAGCCTGATCTGCTATTTCTAGATATTCAGATGCCGGGCATGAGCGGCTTTGACGTCATAAAAAATCTGCAAAGCGACCATCTCCCTCTCGTTATCTTTACCACGGCGTATGACCAGTACGCAGTCGATGCCTTCAAAGTACACGCCATCGATTACTTACTGAAGCCGATCGAGGAAGACCGCCTGAAAGACGCCGTGGAACAAGCGGTAGAGCGTTTAGCGCTGAACCAGAACAATCCGAAACAAGCCTTTATCGACCTAATGGTCTCAGCCAAAGCGACAGCAGAACCCGCGGAACCGGATGCAAATGAAAAGCCAGAGCCGCCCGCATGGCCGGAGAAACTGGCGATTAAAGACGGTAGCGATATCACCCTAATTCGAGTTGTCGACATAGAGTGGATCGATGCCGCGGGTGACTACATGTGCGTACACGCCAAGGGCGAGACCCATATCATGCGAATCACCATGCGGCAGCTTAACGACCGTTTGAATCCAGACCAGTTCCTGCGTATCCACCGCTCGACTATCGTGAACTCCCAGCTTATAGCGGGTGCGCAAGCCTTGACGAACGGTGAATACTCTCTAAGCTTGAGTAACGGTACCAAGCTCAAGGTGAGCCGGAGTTACCGTGACACCATCAAGCAATTTTTGTCTTCGCATTAGGAACTAGTCATGCAGTTTTTACACACCATGATCCGAGCAAAAGACTTGGACGCAACACTCACCTTCTTTTGCACGCACTTAGGTCTCGTTGAGGTCAATCGCTACGACAGCGAGAAAGGCCGTTTTACCTTGGTGTTTTTAGCTGCGCCCGCGGATGTCGAATCAGCCAAGGAGCGCAAGGCCCCGCTGGTTGAAATTACCTACAACTGGGATACCGAAGACTACACGGGTGGGCGCAACTTTGGGCACCTAGCTTATCGCGTTGATAATATCTATGAAGTGTGTGAGCGCTTACAGGCGGCGGGGATAACCATTAATCGGCCACCGCGTGACGGTCACATGGCGTTTGTGCGATCGCCCGACGGCATTTCGATCGAATTACTGCAGGCCGGCGAGAATCTGCCGCCGCATGAACCTTGGCTGTCAATGCCCAACACCGGCGAGTGGTAGCCCTAGTCGGCAGTCGGAGTAAAAAGCGGTCAGCGATTATGAACAAGTCCGACTAATACCCGCAATCTGAGACCCGGACCGCCTCAAAAACTCGAGCATCCAGCCCACGATCTTCAAACCATCATGGCCCCTCGCAAGGGAAGCGAGGGCCGGGCCCATAGCGGATTCGTCTATACGGTCATGCCGATGAATCATGAGTGCACGCGAATAGTCTTCAACGAACTCGGGATGCCCCTGAAACGTTAAAATATGTTCAGGTTTGTATAAGACCGCGTTGGGGCAGAATTCGCTACCGGCGATCACCTGCAGCTCACTTGCCACACTCTGGACTTGATCTTGGTGACTCACCAACACCTGAAAGGAGTCCTGCTTCGAAGTCACCCAATCCGGCTTTGCACGCCAGCCGTGCTCGTGCACACCCACGCCCCAACCCTTTTCCGATTTTGATACCTCACCGCCCAAAGCATGGGCCACGAGCTGATGACCAAAGCAAATTCCCAGTAGCGGAATGTGAGCTTGATCTAATGCCCGCACGTAATCAATCAAGGGGGGCAACCACGCATGATCCTCATATACGCCCGCTTTTGAGCCGGTAATCAAATAGGCTCCGTGCCGATCTAACTGTTCCGGGTACTCGCCCTGCTGGACGTCGTATACATCGAATACGAGGTCGGGGTTGACCGCCAAAAATACGCGCTGAAACATGTCGGGGTATTCGCCAAACTCCGCAACCCACTGCGGGTGCACGGAATCCGTTTTGAGTATGGCGATCGATTTCATCTTGGCTCCCGAGCAATTAACAAACAACGGCGGGAGTTCGGATTACCGCCAATGGTTCGCATGATACACCAAGATTTCGTTGCGAGAAGATTATGACCTACACACCCTACTAGAAGGATGGTTTAAGCCCTCGCGTGCAACTCAATCGAGTAGTTGCGGCGACCCCTGCCCCATGTAAAGCGCCAAATTGCGATGGAAATTAGTGACTTTGCGCTCTTGATGCGGATTCGGTAAGGTCTGCTCGAAGCCTCTGGATTTCATGCCTTTTTGTACGGCCTCCATATTCGAAAAATCCTGGGCCAACACTAAGCCCCAACCTTCGGGCGTTGGGTCTGCGTAAATCCACTCCGTTGCAGGCTCCTCGCCCTCTGGAAATCGCTCAATCGCATAGGACTCAAAAATACATTTATTCGGATCGTCGCCATACGGTCGTGTGCGGTAGCAAAGAGCAAAGGTAATACCGTGCAATATCGTCATATTAGGAAAAACGCTCCAAGCCAAACCGGCTTCACCCATCTGCTTGGGCGTAATCTCGGGCCAGTCAACACCTCGAGCGGCATCGTCTTCTTTGGCACGTTTCATCCAATGCGCAATCACATCGGTGGGCTCTGTACCTTCAGGCAACTCATCCACCAAGCGCTTAGCCGCATTGACGAGCGTCATAGTGGTACTGGCATTGTTGACGGTTTCGTAAATTTCTTTCTGCAGTTCGTAGGTCGATGCGCGCGCGTCACCCCCCTTACCCGCGCGGGTAATGGAACTGCTTTGCTCCATCTTCATAGATTTATCACGCTCATCGAAGCCGCTCACGCCGTGAGCACCGTAGGCTTCACTGTAAGCGTAGTACTGCCCCCATTTGAGAAGTTGAGAGTGGGTCCCAGTGACATGATAGGGTTCCATGAACGCTTCAATAGCGGTCTTCCAATTGCAGTCGAATACAACCCATTGACGCCACTTGTACCGCATACGCTCGAGCTGGAAGGGATTGAGACGCCTAGCCGCCTCACCAAGAAAGTCCGCGAGCGGATCACACTCCGGATCCATGTTGACGAATAGCCACCCACCCCATGTATCCACCGTAACGGGGCGCAAGGAGGTACATTGCTTATCCAACCCGCCTTTCCAATCTTGTTTATCCAGAATAAAGGTGTTTTCACCATCGGTGTTGTAAGCCCAACCATGAAAACCACAGACGAACTTCTGTGCATTTCCGCTTGCCCCCATCTGACCTTTGGGGGCGTCTACAAGACGACGACCGCGATGCACACAGACGTTGTGGTAGGCTTTAATTTGATCGGCTGCGGTCCTAACAATTAGGATAGAGTCGTCGCAAATATCGTAGGTAAGGTAATCTCCCACATTTGGAATTTCTTCAACGCGCCCCGCGTGCTGCCAGACCTTTGGCCATAGCTTATCTTTTTCCGCCTTCGCGTAGTCAGGGCAAATGAAAGCGTCTACCGGATACCCAACCGCCTTGTCCAAATCTTGAATAGGGATGACATTTACGCGCTGATCCATGAAAACTCTCCTTTGATAACGTGCTGTCTATTCGACTCTGATACCCGCTAGTTCACCGGCTTCACGCCATTCGTTCCACATCGCTTGGAAGTGATCCCAACCCGGGCCCCAAGAGCGGAACAAAGCCCACTTTGTGTCTTCTTCACCCTCATTATTGAAGTAGCTGGGCGGGCACAGACTCTGAAACTCCGAGACATCAATCAACCCACTTTCAAACTCATCAATGTAGGCCTGCTGAGCCTCTACCGTTGGCTCTGCTACCGTAGCGCCGCGCTTAAGGACTTCGCTGATAATATAGGCGGCG
>Ga0222719_10001691_pt1 | contig 21020 bp, 15 predicted proteins | sample C33_34DmetaG_FD_165039 | JGI IMG/M metagenome (GOLD analysis project Ga0222719, IMG submission 165039) | Estuarine water microbial communities from San Francisco Bay, California, United States - C33_34D | ecosystem: Environmental > Aquatic > Marine > Unclassified | place: USA: California... | reverse complement strand
AGAGCCACCGCAAGCTTTCCAACCAGTGGCTTATGCTTGGCACCAATGACGATAGTGGCTTTGGCCTTGTTGGAAGCTCTGGAAATGTCATCAAATTCTATAAGAACTACGAGAACAACAGCTATGGTGCCGTCTGTAACAAGAAGCACTGTCAAGGTGACCTTTCCGCTGTGGCTGCTGGATACAGCTGTGGTACCCAGAAGCGCTCCTGCATTGACATTGTGATGAGTGAATATCCAGATCTTTATGTTATGTGCCCCTTGTCTGGATTCCGCATGTCTTTTAACCTCATGACCTGCAAATGTGCCGCTGGTGGCCTCTGCAGTATCGACCTTGACCATTCTGCTGGTGACTATCACTATTACTTCGATTATACTGACAGCTGTTCGGGAACCGAGGATCGTTCCTTGTTTTGGGCTACTCTCAAGTGTGATCCATTCCCTTAATCAATCGAGTTGACGATTTGGAAGGTCACTGTGTGGAAAAATATGGAGGACTGTAGTTGAATAGAATGACAAGGACGAAAGCATAGCAAGCGACGACACCTGGATACAATGAGTGTAATTGTTTGACGTGATAAAGTAAAGAGTATGTACTCTAATAAATTGAGTCGTCAAAGGATATGTCTCTGGTGGTCTTTGACAGATCCACTATCTAATTTCAGTTCTCTAGTTTGTTTCGTTTACCCCGGAGAGTTGTGATGGTGTTCTCGAGATTCGTAACCTACCCTTACTCATGGGCCCGGTCCCTCCCCAGACAGGAACTCTTATCCATGTGGCCTCTCTGTTGCAAGTTTATTTCAACGAGGTAAAAGTTATACACAAGCGATCGAATTTCGAGTAGCTGTCAAGAAAGGTCGGCAGTAGGGAAAATCGACTACTAGAGTTACGAAGAAACGAGAGTGCCTCAAGAACACCACGACGAAACCGACGCAAGCTTTGGCAGACTTATGGGCCGCATTGAAATCCAAGCTAAACAGTTTCTTTATTTGAGGTTGGGATTCGGCGGACTTGACACCTAGCTAGTAAAGAGTGGGGCGGATGTAAAATAAAGAGGCGTGAGGTTTCTCTTCATCAAGCACAAAAACGCAATGTCGACATTCACGAAAAGGACTGGCTCCTTTTGGCTCGAGACAAGCATGCAGAGACCATCCTGATACTAATGTCGAAATTCGTTTCGCAAAAGGGCCGATTTGTGCACCAGGGACATGGACTATCAATGCAGCCTCTCGGCCGACGCCCTCTGGCTGGGATGCTGGCCTGCGTAGTTTGAAACCGTAGTCGACGCGTTCGTTCGTACCAATGCGATTTCGTTTGTATCTACAAAGAGACGTGAAAAAGCCGAAAAGCGACAGATGAGATAAGCAAAGACGACCATCTTGTCGACTATGATCATGATTTGTAATCACCCTGTCAATCATTCTCAAACGAACCAACACAACCGCCATTCAAGGCCTTTGTAAATGAATACGTAGACCATCTAGAAACGGCGGTGTATGCTGAGTATGGCGAGAACACCTAATTTGGGGGGATACGTTCATCTGGCATGCCTGTACTTCCCAAAAGCTTGATTGCGAAGACCGCAACCATAACGCAGGATCACATTGTGCGATTGCGCTATTTATCTCTGAGATACATATCAAAGGATTTCTTTGACACATACATGCGCGAAAGGTGTAGTCAACGAAAAGGGCCTTCACGTTACGATCTGTGCTTACTCGGTTGATGCGATATTGGCCACTGATATGATTTAGGAACCAAGAGTAGCTGCGACACGAAACAGAAAGAAAACATGAGATCGCATGAGTAAGAATTTTTGCGTCGACTGACGTCGCGAATGACGGACACACTATGAAATGGTGACATTCACAGTCCCTTTGAGGGAGAACATCATCGTCCCTCGGCGTCCAAGGATCGCTATCGCATGAAGTTAGAAAGAGATTCGACAAGCATTGACTAGCTTGTTCCCTAGGGAAGATACGACATGCTGCAAGTTTGGGTACCTGTTGGCCAGCTGGATGTGTCAATTAGGTTAGGTTTCTTGCGATCTGATACTCTCTTAACTCACACTATACGCTGAGCTGCGTCGGAATCTCTTCGTACCCATGTCGACGACGCCGTTCAATACAGTAAAGAACCAACGACAAGACGACGACGACGACAGCAACTGTAGCAGTGGTGACTTAATGCATTCTGACGATATGGCCCCGAACCCCGAATGAGTGCCACTGTATCCTTGGAGGCCTATTCCATGACAATGTCGATAAATCGGCGATGTTTCCGTGGACACTAGTTTCGATGGTATCAAGGGAACGATATGATCGATACTCTCTTGCTTTCCTTACCACGGAAGTTAAAGAGCGTTGTCGAGCTCACAATCGCGTGAAGCATGTATGTTATGCCCATACTCTATTTATCGCTGTGATGTCATAGCGACTAATTTTCAGTAAATGGTAAAAGATTGATCGTACAATAATAACCACTGATATCGTTTAGGGTAGGGTACTTGAGAGACGCACCTTTGGCCAACAGCATACCGCGACGGCAAAGACTCACTTCGCATGCAACCTTGGTATGGTAGAACGAACACTACTAGAGAGTAGCTAGATCCATTACAAGACACTCGTGACGACACGAATGCTCTGCTCCTGCTTTCTCTTGTTGCTGGTTCTTGTTGCAAACCGAGCCAGTTGTTTCCGGCCTGCTAGCATCAATCACTACCAAAGTCGTAGCTCATCTCCGTCGATTGTTTACGACGAAACTCCGAGGAAACCCTCACGACGACGCATTCGTGTCAAAATGGCGTCATCTGAAAAGGACGCCACGTCTCCTTTGCAACGGTTGTCCGACATGGGACTGTCATTACCACCCGCTCCCAAACCGGCCGCCAATTACATTCCTTGTCAAAAAGTGGGCGATGTATTGTACTTATCGGGACATTTGCCACTACAAAGTGATGGGACACTCTTTACGGGCTGCATGGGAGACGTGTCGACTTTCGATAAAGACCTACTAGATGCAATTACGACAGACAAGGATGATCTAGCATTGACGTATGGACAAAAAGCTGCTCGGCAAGTGGGTTTGAATTTGTTGGCCAGTATCCAACAAGCCGTTGGGGATTTGGACCAGGTTGAAAAGGTTATCAAACTCTTTGGCGTAGTCCAATCGACCAATGACTTCCACCAACAACATTTAGTCTTGAATGGGTGTTCCGACTTGTTGGTCCAAGTGTTTGGACCCGACATTGGATTGCATGCACGATCAGCGATTGGTACCAATGCCTTGCCACTCAATATTGTTGTGGAAATAGAAGCCATTGTCAAAGTCAAAGACGTGTAATTTCAATTAGCCGACTCGTTGCGATAAGAGGGAAAGGTTACGTAGCCAAGTTTGTTTCTATCCCTTGATATTATTTCTACTCTTTAGTTTCTTGGAGATTGATTTCTTTGCCCATGGTATCCATGTATTGGATCATTCGTTTTACTTCCTTTTTGGCATCGGCAAAGTAGGTTTCTGGTTTGGTCTTGGCGGCCGAGTATTCGACAAAGTTTGCCGAATAGGCCAATCCATCGGCATTCCGTAAGGCGGAATCAAAGTCATTCATATTTTCGGTGTACTCTACAATATCCGATGCTTCGTCTTGCAGTTCTTTCATAACTTTGGTGATCCCGTACATGGGATTGCTCCAACCTACGGTTCCCAAATACCGACGAATGTTATCACCACCACCATTGGCCACAACGTCATCATAATGTTGCAACAAGAACTGTAGGGATTCTTTGGCCTTTTGAAAGCGCACTTTGGATTCGTCAATACCCAGAGCTTGTCCGGCCACAAAGACCTTGTCCTTGGCAGGTGTCGCCACTACGACGGCATTGGAGGGCTGTGGCAATAATCCCATACAACCAGTCACTACCAGACACGAAGTATGAAATAATCGTCGACGTTGCTTATCGTTTGTCGGCAAGGACGGTGTCTGGTCTGAGTCAATTGTTGGCTCGATGGACGAGAGCAAGAACGACGACGAACAATGCCGCATCAAGGGAGTCGGAAAGGCGTCGCCCATCCGACTCATCGACAGGATTGATCCAAGAATCACCAAGAAGGCTTGGTATGTACATGAAAATAAGAACCGCATGATGGGATGCAAGGTGATTGCTCTCTGTCTTGTTGGTTTTGTCCCAGCACTCCACCAACAACAGATTCGTGAGAATGTCGTCGTTGTGGTCTGTCTGTCGTTCAAAAATCGCAATTGAAACACAGTGAACAGGGTTCAGGTTATAGTCCGTATCTTTGACGCCTCTTCGCATGCGACCATGACGAGAAGTAAAAGGAGCAAGTCGATGACAGATCCCAGCAAAGAGGGAGGACTAACGACAGCGCTTGTGGGAATGCACAGGAAGAGAGGCGATCCGAGACTCTATTAAGACGGAGTCGAGGCGAGCAATTCAATTCAATTCGCAACGGACGATTCGAACTCTGTCACTTCCCAAAAACTCTTTTTCGTTTCCACACGACTTTTGTCTCTTGTCGACAATTCGCAAAAATGACCAAGCAAATCCAACTCTTTCTAGTTCCACAACCAGGCGCCAATCCAGAATTTCTAGCCACCTTGGCACCTACCAACGATGCTTCGGATGCCATACTGGAACTGTGGAATGACCCGTCCCTACCGACAAAGGTAATTCTGGAAGGGTATACGCGAGATGGTTGGGCGTGGAAGCCAAACTCGCTGGCATTGACATCCGTTCGGGTCCAATCCACCGATCAACGGGGTCATAAATTAGATGGCTTTGTCAAGTACTTGGCGGATCGTCAAAAGTCGGCATACGGACGATTCGCCATTCCCTCCAGCAATCATCGGACCGGGATTTGTATTGTTTCCTATATTCAAAAGAAAGAATCCAATCGCATGGATTGTCGGATTAGTTTGGATCTAACCCAGATACCCAATTGTACATTATCTGTCTTGGTCAAAAAGAATACAACCAAACCACAATCCTCAACCAACACTGCAGTTACCAAACCGCCTGTGGCTGTTAACAGTCGCCCACGCAAGGCGGGAGGTCTCTTGGGAAAATTGGTAGGTGCGCAACAACGAACCAATCAACACGTTCAAGTGGCGATTCAAAAACCCGTTACCAGTGGAGGAAGAACTAGTGCCTCCACCAACAATAATGATACCAGTACCGCCAATATTCCCACGTTACGGACATCGCAACAAGTACTCAGCGAGTTTCGAAATGAAATGGAACAGAAAATGTTAAATTTTGACATTAGTCCCGAGGAAACAATGACACTCTCGGTTACGTTGGCAGAACATACGACGGGTTTGTCCATTGAAGACAAGGCCAAAGTTACCATGGAAATTTTAAAATATATGGTATATGAGGCAGCCGAAGAAGTTAATGACGAATGGATTGCCTACAAGGAACCGTCCGAATTCATGGACGAGGCCACCTTTACCATTTACAAAGAAGGTGCAGCGCCACCCGAAGTTTTGGAAGAAATTAACAAGGGGGAATTGCCGGAGGAGATGCGAGCCGAGCAACGGGCCATTGCCACGGAACGACAACGACAGGTCCAACAGGCAGAAAGTCGCAATCAAAGACAAGTCATGCAACAAGCGCACAATGAATATGACGATGATATGGAAGTCCTCAATCAAAACAAACGTGATCGGCGAACTATTGAAGATTATCAACGAGAAAAGAATAAACGAAGTAAAAGCTAGTAAGATGAGGGCCATTCTATCTATCTTTATTACCGGTGAGATGATGGTCTTTTGCAATGCTAGGATAACCTTAGTTTTAAATACAACATATTTGTATGTGCAGCAATGAAAGTACAACAGCCCATATCGATCCATCATGATTATGGGGCATCTGGTAAACTCTGGACCGCCTTGTGTATTAGTTCGGAACGTGATTGCGCAATTCCAGCCATGTTTTCGGCCACAACGACCACAGCCGACCGTGGCAATCGACTTAGCAAATCTTTGGCCACCGACTCATTCATGGGGTACGTTTTGACGTCTTTCAATATTTGTTCCACTCCAGCATCGCCGATTAGTGCGTACAGATAGGCCGCCAGAGGTGATTGCTTGATATCGAACTTGGTGTCGCTTTTGCGACCTTCCGCAAGAAGACGGTACACATCATCGTCGCATCCGTTCAAATCTTGGTTATCAAACCGAGGGAGGGTGTCTTCAAGTCGTCGTGAGATTCTATTCCGTGACGGTAGATCCCCCATGAACAGACTAATGGGTGCATCTCCGCCCGTCAATTCGGCAAAGGCCGCCAACACGGATATGCTTAACAGCTTCGCGCCCACATACTTTTTCCCGACTTCGATGTTCCTTACGGCTGCCGTCATGCGGCGTTCGTATTCTTCATCCGACGGTACGCCTTGAAATTGTTGAAAGACGACAGGAGCCTTTACAAAGGAAAAGAAGCCGTACATCTTAAAGACGGCAAACTGAAATTCTGCCACCGTATACAGGTATTGGTGTCGCAAGGAGGCATTCGTTTCGGGCAGCAAATTCCATGTATTGTCCAAAAACCATCCTTGATCGGCTTGTCCAAAGTTTGCAACGTCTTCGTTGGTAACCAATACAGCGCTTTGAACGGCTTTTACCATTTGCTCTTCTGTCATTTGTAAATCGCATTTCTCGTTGGCCGTCTTCAGGTGAGCATACAGTCGATCCATGGGAGTACCCGTCTCTTTGGTTTTGGGTCGGAAGGGAATCGTAGCTTCGATGCAGCAGGCAATACAGGCCAAGAGTGGTTTGGGCAACAAAGGAGCCAACTCGCGCACGGCAATAACAGCCGAGAGGAACTCGTTCACTCCCATCATGGGCGTGTAGGCAGTTCCCTCCTTGAAATCGAAAATATATGCCACCATGGTGAGCAGTGGTTCCGAAAATCCTTCTCGTAAATAACAACCATCTGTTTCTGTCCGAATACCGTCCCCCAATATTTCGGCTTGTCGTTTGGATAATCCTCCATCAACATGATAATAGACACAATCATGAAATAGAGCCGCCAGTATTTCAATAGGATCCTTTAAATCTTGAGAGATATCAAAGACATGTTGGACGGAATGATAATTGCGGGCACTAATCGACATGCTTTCGTGGATAAGAATCGCCATACTTTCCATCTTTTGCAAGACTTCCTCTGACTCCGTGTCGACTCCCAGCTGACTCAAACATTGGTCCATATTGACAATGAGCCGTGCCATGTAGGTTTGTTTGCGCGGTGCCGTGGCCGCAAGGAGACGTTCTTGATCAAAGGCCGGTGGCAATGGGGGGTGGACAAAGGGAGTATTGCTTGACCCACCTGTACTATCTTGTATAGAAGAAGACATGGTGCTATGTGGAGGTGCCATGGAAGACGAAAACTTGAGCTTGTTGTAAGGATGGACTGTGTGATTTGTGGCCAAAGGCGATACTTGTGCACTTGCTTTTTCAAAAAGCTGTGAAACGAAACACGGGGTCCGATTTCGTCACTGGTTTGTTGTTTGCTTCTGTCTGCCAAATGTCGACGATCCGAACGATATGTCTTTGCTTTGGCCACCGGTTTGCTGACAAACGTAGCGTTTCTGTGTGTTTGTTTATTCGCGTCTTGGAATCAAACTGTGAAAACTATGATATCAGAGTAGTATTGGATTCCGCCAGGCGAGTCCGAGACGAATTCGGTTTGTTTATCACTACGAATCGTTTGACTCAACGACTGCGTTTCTGCCTTTGTCAAACGATTTTCGTTCTTGATGCTGGTTGCGGTTGATTTTTTGTATGGCAGTTTTGGCAACCTTCTTTCTCGTCCGTTGATGAGGAGGTATAGTATCAAACTTGTTAGCACCGCAAACAGAGGGTTCCGTTTTGTAAAACAAGCAGTACAGGGAATAACCAGTTTGCAATGCCAAGGTTGATTACTCTCTACTACTAGCTAGCTCGGGTCGTAGAGTAGGACTTGCCACTTTCCCCACCACAAGAAACGAACGACAAGGAGTCTCTTTCGTCGTGTCCCCGCCATGGGCAAGCAACAGGCACGAGCTTCCTTCGATGACCGGTTCAAAACTGCATAGCCTTAAATATTTACAATGCTTATTGTACCCAGTACCATACCATACCAACGAGTACCATATTTCTTTTCTCCTATTAAATGCAATTGTGACATCGAATTATGTCAAAAACGGTTATATTAGAGATAAGGTTTTCGTCCCGAACATGGTTCAATCACGGAGCGAGTAACTACGACTCACACACAGCTTCACCATTTCGTTCTTGGCCATGAAGACTTACTTGATTACTTCCATAGAGTCTCGTATACTCCGATGATTTCGTTTTGACCTGGTATTGCCAACGTACCATAAAACAAAAGTCATCTCCCTTTGTTTGCCTACCTTGCTGTCCCATCCCATTTCATCCCATCCTCCCATTTCTTCGTATCCCATCATCAATCATGCCTTCCTTTCTCGTCGTCACGTGTCTCTTTCTTCTGCTATCCTATGTCACTACTTCCATAAAAAAACTTGTCGATCGGCGACGACAACGTCAAGTGATTGGATGCTGTTACGACCGAAAAGGTCGTTTGGTATGGATATGCCGCAACCAGCAAATCGAAACCAAGTGTTGTGGTCGTCCACCAACGTCACGCACGATTACGAGGCCCGGAATCGGACGATCTTCCAGCAGCCCTAGCTTGAATCCCCAAAAGTCTCAATGAACAGTCATTCATCATCATGGCCGCGAATACGGAATCGTCGGTCCTGGATAAGTACTACGACATGAGTGGCCACAGGAGGACTGGGCAAGTTCTTTGGGGCCCGCCTTTTTTCTTTACATTTGTATATAATCATCATTGAAAACAGTAGACAGTACATTTTTTTTATGTTTTATGAAACGTCATGTGTAGCCGATGACTCACGTTATGAAACCATACGGAATGCGAACATTTGAGGATGGTGCCACAATTTTGTAGCCACTGCCAAAAACAAAACAAACCTCCCGTATATGTTGGCCAATATTTATATGATAGAGTGGCAATTTATTCGTAGCCGTAGTCAACAGAACCATCCCCTTGACTGTAGCTTCCACTTTGATAGCTACCTTCTTGACGGCTGTCGTAGCTCCCTTCTTCGTTACTGTAGTACGATCCTTCGCCTTCACCGCTGTAGTACGATCCTTCTTGACTACCGCCTTCGTTGCTGTAGTACGATCCTTCTTGACTACCGCCTTCGTTGCTGTAGTACGATCCTTCTTGGCTACCGCCTTCGTTGCTGTAGTACGATCCCTCTTGGCTAAATGCTTGGCTGCCGGTGAAACTACCCTCCTGACTTGGATAGCTTCCGCCGCCGTCGCTCCGAGAATAGCTCCCACTGCCCGAGAAGCTGCCATCTTCATTGCTGAAATGGGATCCCTCTTGCGCAAAACTTCCATCCGGGTCGCTGCCCTGACTGTCGCTATAGCTGCCGCTATAGCTACCCTCCGGATCTTGGCTGAACGAGCCATCGTCACTCCGGCTGTACGAATCACTATAGCTCTGAGAATAGCTGCCGCTGTCACTGCCACTAAAACTCGCGGCATTATCGGGCGCTCCAGAGTCACCGTAGCCATAGTCTTCGTCGTACCCGTATTGGTTGTCTTCGCCGTATCCGTACTGGTCAGCATCTTCCTCGACGGCGTCCCCGTAGAAGTCGTTTGGATCTTCTTCTTCCTCGTCATCAAAGAGACCATCGTTGTCAGCTTGATCGTCGAATCCATCTTCAACAGTGGCACCAAGAGTCATCGCGAGAGCAACTGCTGCCGAGGCATCAGTACCTCCGGCTGCGAGCGAAGGATTGTCACGTTCCGGAAGAGCCTTGCTCTTGTGGATGGCCTTCCGGGCTCGTTGAGAGGTACTTCGTTTCTGCATTGTCTCGAGAGTATTGATAAGTTCGGGCTCGCGACCACTAAACTGGTTAAGCATAGCGTCCACATTATCGATTTCTTCTGGGCAAACTTTTCGCACAAGACTTTCAACCTGCCCTTTGTACTTCTTGCGCCGCTTTAATTCTGCCGAAGAATAATTCCCCTCATCCTGACTTTCTCCTTTTCCAGCGGCACTGAGAGCCTTAGCATCCGTGGCATCGTCATCTGAAGAAGACTGTGACTCCGATCCATCTGAAGGACTTCCTTCACTTTCCTCGAGAGATGGTTGACTGGGTTGCGAGCCGTCGTCGTCGTGGAACCCGCTTGAATCAAGTTTTGAAGTGGCTGCCATGACGCCATCCCAGTTTCCTTGCTCTACCAATGCATCTAAATTGCGGACGTTCTCAGGCATGTCTTTAGATTTGGGAGAGCGAGTAAAGCGATTGTCCTCACGTTCACGAGAGAAGTAAGAGTCTTCGTCCGAAGCCGAATCTCCACTTCCGTAGCTATTGTTTTCGTCTCGTGGCCGTACTTCGGAACCATCGTCGGACTCACCGTAGGCACCATCTACATTGGCACCCCATTCACTTCCCCAATCGCCTGTCTTGGCAGATTCTGCGGTTTGATCTCCAATTGCTTCTGCCCCAAAGGTATCGTCGAAAGCGATATTACTCTGTGCCACATGCATCCCAGCCGTTGGATCATCAAATGTATAGTCGGCCAAGTCATTAGCTGGATTGTCCTCGTACTCATCTGCAGCCTCCACATCACCGAGTCCAATATCCGTTTCTGCTGTAGCTGACTTCTTGTTCTTTCCACCGACGCCAACAAGTCCTCCTACCGCTCCGACTGCACCGAGACCAGCACCAACGGCACCACCTACAGCATCAAAGGCGTTGAACACGGAGCTACGCATTCCTGTCTTCTTGCCTCCACCACGGTCGCTAAAGTCGCTATCAGAATCGTGCCCGTCCAAATAAGTAGCTTGCTGGTCAGGATCAAAGTTCTCATCGTCGTAATCGTCGGCATCAAAACCGAGGACGCTACTTCCAGGTCGCGGTTTCGGCTTCTCTTTCTCCACTTCCGGAGCCGGACCAGGGACCCATTTCGGGATTTTCTTTCTAGGCACACCGCACCAGATAAGTCCATCGGCGATTGTATAGCCTTTTCTGTGAAGAAAGTAACCTCCACCCACCAAAAAGATGATGACGACTATGACACCAACGGCTGCGCCGGCTGGGTTTGAGCCCCCACCACCTTGGGCCGCGGGGGGTCTTGTGGGCGCATTCGTAGCTGTTGGATCGATTGGCGGGGGTTGAGTCTGTGAAACCGCTCGTTGAACTTGAATCGGGATGTTCGGGTCCGACTCGAGAATGTATGGCATCAAGTTCGTTGCGATGTCATTTTGAGTCTTTGCGGTGAGGCTGCTCACAAGGGCGGCAACCGAGCTTGGATTACCCGTGGTAGTTAGAATAGAGAACTTTCCGTAGACAGTCTGGCAGTTTCCTGAAATTCCGGTGGGGCAATCTGTATCAAGTATTGTGTAAGTCGTTATGGACTCTTGATCAAGTTGCACCATGGTCTGGAGCTCCCGTTCCATTCCTTCAAACAAGTCACGGTGTTTTCTCATAGCACTGGCCAAGAACGAGTTGAAGGTGTCGATGACGTATTCCTTGTAACCGTCCCGAATCGAATCGAAGTACAGGTTTCCAGACCCAGAAGAAATAGCTCGTGCGTTGAGACCCACCATCGTATTCGAAATGAGGTACGCGTTGAAGATCTCCGATGTTATTGTCTCGGGAGGCCCCGTTGGGGCTTGAGTAGGCTGGAGAGAGCCGCCATTTAGTGCACCGAAAATATATTCTGATGTTTGATTACAAAATCTGATCAAACTAGCTCTTTGCTCAGGTGTTGGTGTTTGTACTGGTTTTGACCCAGCGACGTTTATGATCCCACCAGTCGCAAGTAAATTGAAATTGTCTTGCAGTATCTGTGGAATCTGGCTGAATGTTAAACCCAACCACTGACGATTCTCAGCAAAGTTCAGGAAGCGAACATACTCTTCCTCGTCTAACCGGTCATCTCTCGAAGTGTCAGAGAGAGCCAAATAGCGAGTACAGGTGCTGTATGGTATGTAGTCTGGGCCTATGTTCTCTGTAGGAGCCATTGTCGGAGGCGCAGTTGTTGGAGCTGGAGTCGATATGCCACCTCCAATATACGTTCGGATTGCAGCTTCGGTTGCATCACAAACCTTTTTCATACTGTCATTTTGAGCCTGTGTGGGGTTTGCCGTTGGATGTGAGCCAGCCACTGGAATTCCATTGGTACCATCCCCAACAGGTACACTCTGCGCGTCAAAGTTCGCCCGTAGGACAATGGGTAAATCGGAGAAGGAACTACCCAAAAAGTCATTATTTGTCAATCTGTTCATGAAACGCACATACTCATCTTGATTCAGGTAGAGATCCCTCGAAAGGTCACTGAACGCCATGGATATTTTACAGCTCGCAAAGGTGAACAGCGGTTCACTATTTCCACCTGGGGTTGCGGTAGGCTGCTGAGTTGGATTGGTTGCCTGCTGTTCTGATGCTTGGATCGCTATTGCCGCATGGTCACAAAACTGCGTCAAAAAGGCAATCTGTGTCGCTGATACAGTATCTCTTTGACCAGGTTTGCTGCCCGCGACGCTAACAGAGGTCCCACCATTGCTAAAGTCTTCAAACACCGCCTGCAATGAGGGATGTAGAGTCCCAAAGGACTGGATACGAACACTTGAGCCACTGAGATTGTTGAGAAAGCGGCTATATTCAAGCTCCCTTTCCAGCAAATCGTCTCGTGAGTTATCCCCCAAGATGAAGCCCCGAAAGCAGATGTTCTCGGGTATGTTTATATTGAGCGATGTCTTAAGTCCTGTGTAGATATCGTTACAAAATTGCGTCAACTGTGTCCGTCCATTGAAGGACACAGCGTCAATCGGCACCCCTGATAGACCCCCTCGAGTAACCAGTCGATTGGAAAAGGCCCCGGACAAGTCTGCTGGGTATGCAAAGTATTCAACAGACACAGCATTGTTTGTTAATTGTCGTATCGATTGGACAAACTCCGATTGTGTTAGCAGCGTATTATCTCCATCTGGACCCCGTTGTCCCGAGAGAGCGTCAAAGCACGAATCCATGGGTGCAGCATCTGCCAGCAGTAGACGAGAAGACGGCGAAAGGAGCAAGAAACTGCTGATCGCGACAAGCATCACCGTCGTCGTATACTTGTAAGGCCGACGGTGGCCTTGGGTCCTCACTCTCTGCTCCGTCGCCATGGTCGAATCTTCAAAAGGCCGTTTTCTCCGTCTCCGTCGTTTCGATAATAAGAGAGGTGCGTCTCCTACCAGAGGTGCTGCAAAGCACTCTGCTTGGACGTGGTCGTTGTGCATTCTATGTGGGTTTCTTGTCACTGATTCAGATGCAATTGATCCGCCCCGTTTTATTCACTCGAACGGAGCGATAGTATAATGTGGCCTCGAGCTGACGGAATGAACTTCAATCTTGTGTAACTTGATCTCGAGAGCAGTCGTAGAACGGCATCACACAAGAGACAGCTGGGACCAATAGGCACTTCGTGTTGTTGTTGATACTCGTCCACAGTCAGAAGAATCTCGAATGCAAGATTGCTCACTCCATCGTACCGTTACTGGCAGAGGTCGCCGAACGTGAAAAAATGTAAATTGTGTCCATTTATGACAGAAATATTTAACAAAATCTACCAAGGGCAATAGTATTGTTTCGAATTGAATGAGGGGCAATCTTCTGGGTCGACAAATTTAGCCCAATAAGTTTGTATAGTGCGAAAGTCGAAATTTTTGCAAACCCACATTCCTTTAGAATTCTATATTCCATTGGATCGACATGCTACAGTCAGCTCAAGAGGAATCCTGGCTGATTGCCGATTGGTCATTCCACTCACAGCAGTCACAAAGGCGGCACTCTCGATTCTTTTTTTAGATGCACCCCCCGAAGTGTTAATCGTGTCACATTTGCTGAATCCAAAACTGATAGGGTTCGGAGTACGATTATCGTTTTTCGGACGTACGCACGACAGACGGAAATATTGACGACGACAGGGATAGTGGATATCACGGAAAAAGGCGATGCCGAAAAATAGCAGTAACATAGTTATACATAGTTATACATTCTTTTTGATTTTGAATCTTTGTTCCAAGGCATGTTAGAAGTATGGAAGGGTATCGCCTCACTCGAAGCTTGCAAGTTATATGTTTAGATGCCCATCTATCTTCCTACTCCCTCTCCCGCTCTGGTAGTAGAGAGTAGATTAGAGTAGAGAGAGAGAGTTCGAGAGAGAGAGAGAGAGAGCTCTACTAGCTGAAGTAGAGGGTGTAATAGGTCGAATTCTCAAACGATGCCGCAGCACTATCCTTCCAATTGATTAAGACGATATACCTCTTGGCTACCTTGAGATTAAGATTTCGGAGCAACCAATGGTTGCGTGATCTCGTGGGCGGCTCTCGTACGGCGCTTCGTAAGGCGGTAACTTTTGTATTTTTGACAAAGTCGATATAGGAAGTTGATCACCTGTTGAACTGGAAATGAACCTATTCCGAAGGCAAGTGAAACACCCCAATATTTCCAGCTTAATCCACCAACGGATACCGCAAAAGCATAAGACCCAAATTGTACAATAAGAACCTGAAGAACCGATGTCGTCAACAAAATACCGTAAAAGAGTGGGTTGTCCAGGATTCCTTTGAAAACATTTGCTGCAGAACACGGTGAGGACGAATATGACGCAATTAGTTTGAATTCAGGATGGCACGTAAAAGAAGATATCGAAAACTTACTCTCGCCTTTCAACTTCCTACAGTTTATCTCGTTGAAAAGTTGCATCCAGACGAAGGAATTAAAAATGAGAGTGTAGTGCTCGGAGTTTTCGTCGATGGTGTGACCAGCCGGAAATCCGAAGATGCTTGGACCAGCAAAAAGCAGAGTCATGACCACGATGATTTGATATATAGCCTGTCCGAGCATATTCGCATACATGTGCTTTGTGATCATACTGTCTGTTCGGTTCACAGGCGGCTTCTGGAGTAGTTCGGGGACAGGAGGCTCTGACGCGAGAGCGAGACTTGCTAGCGAGTCCATCAAAAGATTGACCCAGAGTAGCTGGATGGCCGCCAATGGACTTAGTTGGTACGCAAACGCCCCGACTAGTGCCGTGGTGACGGCACTTATATTAACGGTCAGCTGAAACTGAAGAAACTTTTGGATGGAAGCATACACATTCCGACCCCACTTAGCTGCCGTGACGATCGAGGCAAAGTTGTCATCAAGCAGTATGATATCAGCGGCATCCTTGGCAATCTGTGTTCCTGTGACTCCCATGGCGAACCCAACATCAGCTCTTTTCAATGCCGGAGCATCGTTTGTTCCATCTCCTGTCATGGCAACTACTTGTCTGTCAGGAAAGATCTTGATGCCATCACTCTCCAGAATTTTTTTGCAAAATTCTTTGTCGGCGAAAAGGTTCGACTGGTTAAGACCATGAGCAAGAGTCAGTTTGTCGTCCGGTGAACTCCTAGCAAGCACCCGCAAGCGGGGCCATATCTTGTCGAAGGCAACCTGGTCGAATTCTTTGTTTCCCTCTTCGTCTACGCGATAAACTTTGTCGCGAAAAGCTTTGCCTTCCATTAGAACATTCTTTCTGAGATTAGTGGCAACTCTCTCATCCTTGGCGTCAACAAAGTGGAAATCTCTGAGAATACCAGCTTGATACGCAATGCTAACGGCGGTGTTGGGACTGTCACCTGTTACAAGCCGAACGTCTATACCAGCCTGGTAGCACTTTTCGATCGCTCCAGGTACCTCAGCTCGTAGTGGATCCTCGATACCAAGCAGTGCGATAAAGGTCAGCTCAGTTTCTGCCAAGTATGCTGCTGTGCCGTCGGCGTTCTTGATCTCTTCGCTCAACATATCCAAGCCAAAGTCACTAGATACGTCGCGATAAGCCATGGCAATACAACGCATTCCACGCCCAGCATATGAAAGCGATGTCTTGAGGAGTTCCTCTTGATCTTCTGTAGACATTCTCTCGGGGGAACCGTCCGCTCCAAGGATTTTTATGCATCTCGCAAGCACAACCTCGGCTGCTCCCTTGCAGTAAATTCGAAATCCTCCTTCTTCTAATGGAATGGCCCAACTCATCATCTTCCGAGCAGAAGAAAATCCAAACTGCCTGCCTTCGGCCAGATATTCTCCTAAATGCCCTTGGTCGGACCGTCCCTTTGTTCTGTTTCGGATGCTCTGGTAATTAGCGCCTAGATCATGTGTCAGATGCAACAAGGCTACTTCCGTGGGATTTCCCTGGGCTCCTTCAATCTCGTTTCCTTCTTTCGTATAGTACAAAACGGACTCATTCATAGTATTGATTGCAATGCTTTTGCAAACAATATCTACGATAGTTTCGCAAGCTCCTCCTTCGTGATGCAGGACGTACGATCCTAAGCTCATCGATGGATCTGCTACGACGTAGTTTTTCTTGCCAACGTGAATGGCTCGTACTGTCATCTTGTTGGCAGTCAATGTACCTAAGTTTTTGAATGAAATGGATTAGGAGGTTTCCCAAATAAGACGGTACAACAGTTTGTTGTGTGGGTTTCGGTGTCGTCAGTTTGGACTTACCTGTCTTATCTGTGCAGATGGTAGTCGCGCATCCCATAGTCTCACAAGCGTCTAGATGTTTGACAAGATTCTGATCGCGCATCATCTTGCTCGAGCTAAAAGCCAGAGCCAATGTTACGGCCAAAGGCAATCCTTCGGGAACGGCAACAGCCAAAACAGTGATAGCAGTGATTAAATACTGTACAATTTCTCGAGGATCATCCTTGTGAATACCCAACCCGATAATCAGGCTTCCAATAAAAGCTATCGATGCGGCGGCAGTGCCAGCGAGTCCGATGCGCTTTGCAATTAAATCGAGCTTGACGAAGAGCGGTGAATTCTCTTCTTCTCCATCCAGCTCACCACCATCATGGTCTTCAGACTCGTAGACTCTCGCTCTAATCTTCCCAGCCACAGAATTGATACCCACGGCAATAACCACCATTTTTCCGCTTCCTTGGACAGCATTTGTCCCGCTCAAAATCACGTCACCTGGTTTTTTCGAAATGGCTTTAGATTCGCCCGTCAAGGTACTTTCGTCCATTTTTAGATCACTCGCCGGGCCCAATAAAATGCAGTCGGCAGGTATGGTCGCCAAGTTGTGACTGTTCACACTGAGAATGTCCCCGACAACAATGTCGTCGTCTGTTACGGCCACTTGCATGCCCTCCCGGATGACGGCTTTAGTATTGGTCTCCTGCAGGGACTTGGTCAACCGAATAAAGGCAAACTGTTTGGCATAATCGATAGATGCCGTTACCAAGACGACAATACCGACGCTGCACAAAATCGCTGCTCCTTCAATCCAACAAGTCGTACAAGTCTCACCATGCTCAAGCGTAGTGGTTTCTACCACAATCGAAATAATACCCAACACAATCAACATGATGAGGACAAAATCCTGTACGGCGTCCCAACACAACTTGCAAAAGCTTTCCAACTTCTTGTCGGCAATCGCGTTGGTGCCAAAGAATTCACGACGATGGTCGATTTCCCGTGGATCGATTCCTGATTCGGGGGATGATCGTAACAAAATCGTTGTTAGAACATTAGCTGCCATGTCGGCGTTCTTGTCGGCTTCTTGTACCTCTTGATGACGTAAGACGCCACTAACAATTTGTTCATGATGATCATCAACTAGTTGTTCTTCGTGTTCGGTCTTGCGCATTCGCTGAACCAACTTGAGAACACCATTTTCCAATCTACGTACGGATGCTTCCATTCCGTTGGCGTCGTCTCCTCCTTGTTCAAGATCCATGGATTGTTTTTCGGGATGTTCCTCGGCATCGTCAGGTTGTTTATGTGGCTGCGTCTGCTGGATAAAGTGTTTGCGAATTCCCGCTTCCAACACGTCTGCCAAAGCTTGTCGCGTTCTTTCTTGACTCAGTACGGACAATTGTTGTGCCGATATGGGATAGTCCGATGTGTAATCGCCCAGATGTCTTTCCACTGAGAATCCGACGGATTCTTCCACCTCGGCAGTCAAGCCGCCAAACCGACTGCCGTAACCATGTATGGAATCGTAGGAATGTCCATGAGAAATCGTACCCCCACGTGTCAAACCAAGATTCTTCTTGGTGTTGTCGGCATCGTCGGAAGTTCCATCGTGAGATGACGATTGAGGAGACGACACACCCGACGATACCGAGGTGGAGGATGTCGCATCAGCTAAAGTTGCGTGGGGGTTGCCAGAAATTGGTGGTTCCTCAAACGATCCCGTTCCCAGCACTGTCGACGTGGTCGCAGGATGAGTCTCGTCTGGGCTAGTAGACGCCTCGTTGTCTGCAGATACGTCTCTAGTCATGATAAAGTTGGATCTTGATCAAATCACTGCGAGTTTTTTTGTTTTCGAATGGGAAAGTAGTAGAGAGTCAAGACGAAGACAAAGGACCGAATATGCGTGTTGAGTATTCAGTCTTGGTCGCGTAAAGATGCGACTCTAGAGCAAAGACTTCGTACTCGAGTTGTGTTTGGTCTTGGCGAAAACAGCAGAACAAGTGATTCTCGTTTCTCGGTTGCTTGCATCGAGAATCGAGAAATGGGCGAGGTCGAAAGGAGACTTCGCCGTTGGGGATTGGAGGATCTCGATGGCGGAGTCTTGGTAGTCGTAGGCTGCTACAAAAGCGGGAGTGACAGTATGAGTATGGATAGGCGTCTGTGCTGCCGAAGCAAGGTTTCTGTAACAGCACAAAAACCTAAACATGCACAAAGTGACCGGCAGCGTTTGTACTGTGGCATATGCAGCGCCACAAATGCACCGCCCTCTCTTGTTGGCAACACCAACCCGATCAAACCACCAACAGTGTTCTGATCATAGGTTCTCTAGAGATTGAGTATCTTCACGACAGTGGAGAATAGTAACCCGCGAAAGAACTTGTCATCTCGGTGTAAAATCGAGACCGTGAAAAGAAAGCGACGTCGAGTTCAGTAGAATCTTTCTCGTCGACGACGGAACGAATCTTTTGCAATCGAAAGCACGATCTTAACCGCTAGCGTCTCCCTGGTCTTATTTAGTCATAGAAGGATGGCGTCCTCTCCGATCGAAACGACTGAGCAATCTGTTCAAGCTGTGGTAGAATCAGTCTTGGAAGAGTACGGTCAGCAGGCCTCTGATAGTCAAGCAGTGAGCGGAGGCGACGGTACTATTGATCACGTCGATGGTCAAGCCGATCCCTCTTGGACGGAAAAGATCCTTACCAGCGTTTCTCCGTCTCGAGAAGCGTCGACCAAAAAGGCGCGGAAACGAATGGCTGCCAAGACGGCGATCAAACACCAAGCGAGTAAGGATTCGTCGCCCCCAGCCAAAAAGGCTCGCAAGGTCATTTCCAAGAAAATGGCGCCCACGTCGCAGAAGCAATCTTCGGGAAAGCAAGTTGCTGCCAAGACGACTGTCGCTAGCAAACCAAAGACACCGAAAAAGTCATCCAAACCTTCCGAGCCTAAAGCAAAGAAAACAAAATCGCCATCGAAATCATCGGACAAGCCTCGGGCGGAACGTGCAGCAAATCCTGCCGTCTGGGAAGGCGCCCCCGATGAAGACGTTGAAGGCGGTTGGCCTGAAGGTTGGATTAAACGAAAATTCAAACGAATCGGGGGGAAAAGTGCTGGTACGTTGGATCGATATTGGTACAGTCCTGGAATGAACTTCAAGTTACGATCGATGACCGAGGTCAAAAAATTCCTGGCTGCCCTGCGAGCCAACAACGGTGACGAAGCAATGGCCTGGAAAGTCTTGAAAAATAAAACATGAGTAACCTATTATTGGTGCAAATAATCATCGTGTAAAACATGGCATATTGGAAGAGTTGGATTGAGACGATGACTTTCTCGTCCTCTCAATTAGTGTCCTTAATTGAAAGATTCCATCCTCCCCGTACCATAGTTCAACTCGTGGCCTACTTTGAAACTAGCTAGGAATGTCGTTTCGCTTGAATTAAGCTTTATGATCAGTCTTATGATCGTTTAAGATATATACAGCCAGCAAAAAGATCTTATCAACAACTCTTTTTATCTCTGGCTCTCTATATAAATGACGACAAACACACAAACTAAGGGATCAATGAGCAATGCATCTAAGCCTCGACGTCCTCATTTCCCTCATCACTGGATTCTTTCTCCTTGATCAATTCATCAGTCTCGTCGTCGTCCTCTTCTTCGTCTTCGTCGTCGACGGGAAGTCCGGTGTGCTCGATCAAAGCACCAACCTTGCTCTTGAGGTAGTCCATGTCATCCGGAAGATCACGTTGGACAATGCGGCGACGCTCACGAGCGGCGAAGCAATCGGCGCACTTTTGCCGTCCACCCTTAAAGTGGCACCAGTATCCGAGCCAGATGCAGAAGAGACCAATAATAATGGTCAAAAATGAACCAAGGACGGTAAGACCAATCTTCTTCTGCTCGAACATGAGAGAAAGTCCCAAGAAGATCAAAGGAATAAGGAAGAACATGACAGCGATGTAAATAAAGGGGAAACCACGCCACAAACGGGTACCGCGTCCCAGCTGACGCGCCGCGAAAATGGGAATGCGACGCATAAATGGTACAGGGTAGAAAATGATGATACCCGAAATGTTGAAGAACAAGTGTGCCAATGCGACCTGGAGTGAGGCATTTCCGGAGGTAACCATGGAAGCCATGATACCAGTAAGAGTGGTACCGATGTTGGCTCCGAGAGTCAAGGGGTACATTTGCTCCAAGCGAAGCACTCCAAGACCAACCAAAGGAGTAAGTGTTGAGGTGGTGATGGAAGACGACTGGACGACAATGGTGATACCGGCACCAATGATCATGGCAACGTATCCGTTCATGTCGGTGGCTTTGTAGACGATACGGGTGGACATTCCCAAAAGCATCTTCTGCAAGACAGAGACAAGACCGAAGAGGCAGAAAAAGATAATGCTGTAGTTAAATAGGAGGGAGAATAAATTGTGTTAGAGGGGA
>Ga0222719_10001690_pt1 | contig 21033 bp, 36 predicted proteins | sample C33_34DmetaG_FD_165039 | JGI IMG/M metagenome (GOLD analysis project Ga0222719, IMG submission 165039) | Estuarine water microbial communities from San Francisco Bay, California, United States - C33_34D | ecosystem: Environmental > Aquatic > Marine > Unclassified | place: USA: California... | reverse complement strand
TTGTGTCTGCTGACGTGGAGGCAGTCCCTGGTGCAGCTGTGTTACTACCAGGAGAACCTGCTACTCCTGTAGGCGCTTGCCCAGCGGTTGTAGCAAAGTCTGCTTGGTTCGCATTGTCTGCTTTACCTGTCACATCTCCAACAAGATGAGAGTGTGTGACAGATCCATCTGCTCTTGTAAAATGTAGCTGAGGTGCAGTTACAGTATCACCTGCATTAATCGAATGACCGGTGTACATGTTATAGTTGTACATGATAACATTCTCACCTCCAACAGTACCTGTATCACCAAACACGGATAGACTCTTGGCTGCCATGTTTAGGTTAGGTGTGGTTGTAATGATCTCTGTCTCAGCTGTTGTACAAACACACCCACTGGCATTCAATTCAACATTACCTTGTACAGCTGTATTGTAAGTACCCTTGATATTGTATGACGTGTTACCTAGGTATGTGTAGGTTACAGTCTGTGCAACAGTCTCAGTTTTATGACCAGACGTCTTCATACTATAGTTACCAAATACTGTATTCTTTGATGAACCACCAATATCTTCTTTCTTATCACCCTTAGCATTGACATTAAAGTCCATGCAGTTGATGTTAAGATCACCAGTAACATCTAATGTCAGGTTACCTTTGTAAACGAGCTTGGCATCACCTTCGACAATAACAGTATTGTCACCACCACACACTTCTACTTTGTTACCTAGTGCGCTAACAACAATAGTGCCATCTGGACGCATCTCTACACCAGAACCACTATTGTGCTTTATTAGAATACGTTCTCCACCAGGAGTATCATTAAACTCGAGCACATGACCAGAAACTGTCTCTCTGACATCATTAAGAGGATATTGATTACCAAGCGCAGCTGTTGCAGAAGCTGGTACGCCCGAAGCCGCACCACCAAACGCTAGCTTATGCATCTTGCTTGTGCGCGCTCCAATGTTAACAGGAGAAGAGTACTGATACTCAAATCTAGGATGCTCTCCTGTGGGATCCCCAAATGCAGTTGAGTTTACTCCATCGGTAAGAACGCGTCCCTTACCGAGAGTATTTTCTCTCTCTTTTAAATCGTCATTAAATGTTGTCATGCTCTTGCTGTTCCTGGTGTGGCTAACGCCAATTGTTTAGGTGACAAAGGAGGGCTCTGTCCATCTGTGATAACATTGGACTTACCATACTTGGCTCTTGCAAATTCTTGAACATCAAAGCCAGGATCGACTTTCCCTTTATTATCTGTATCGACGTGACCAAACACCTGACCGCCTGGCCACTCATCATAAAAAGCTCCTAAGAACATCTCAAACGATTTCATCTGAGCCGGAGTAATAGAGTCTGCACTAATAAACTTGTTTGGATTCTTTGTACCTGATGGACAATTGTATCCAGCTGCAAATGCAATTCCTATAGAATACTTATTGTGACCATTTGCACCAGCATGGGCACCTGTTTTGTTGATTGGTCGACCTCTTTGAATTCTGCCATCACGTCTAATAATGTAGTGATATCCAATCCCGCTCCACCCTCTCTGTTTATGCCACTCGTGAACATCTTCCGCACCAATATCTTGGTTGTTATATGTTCCTGTCCAATGTGTCACTACTTCTGTAATTAATCTTGTTGCTGAAGCAAATTCTGCAGCAAGTTCTTCGCGCGAGGATACAAAACTAAATTGAGAATTGTTTGTAGTCGGTGTTGTGCTAGACTGGACCGATCTTGTTGTGATAGGAGTTCCAGTGGTAGGCGTCTCTGCTCCCTTCCAACTGTTTTCATTTGATCCAATATCATAACACGGTATCGATTTAGAACCTATATCAGCTGAAACTGACCTTGTGATTGCCTTAGACGGATTCAACGATAATGGAGTTAGCGTTGAATTTACGGTTTGTGGATCTAGATTTGTTACTGTAGAAACCTTTGTTGTCAACCCCCCATAATCCTCATCAGAAATAAATCTATACACTTCATTTAGTGATAGCTGACTTGATATTTGTGGATTGTTAAAATCAATTAAGTTATTGATTACTCTTGCAAGCGACTGATCTATTGTAATAGTTAGATCGCCAAAAAGATCACCAACAATTGTTCGAACCACATTTTCAAAGTTATTTGCTGTCTCTTGCAATACATTAGCAAGTTGAGAAGATACTGCAATCCCTTCATTTTTTGTTTGCTCTAAACTGCTGATTGCATCTAACGCGTCTGGTGTCGATATATCTTGTAATGCTGCTTGTATTTCATCTGCCGACTTACCTGTCACTTCGCCTAGTGCCGTGGCAACTGCAAGGGGTGATCCAGCTGATATAATTTTCTTTAATGAACCGTTTGTGATTGTCGTAGAAGTATTTGATGAACCAATGATTGCATTCAAATCATCTTGGTATTCTGATGGATCGCCGACCAATTCAGCTGAAAGACCAGGGACATCATTTGTAATTTCACATATGCTATCTGTGGCATCAACAGGGTCGCCGAAAGCGTCATACGAAACATCTTTTGTTTGTGTTAAAGACTTGACCCCGCCCTTTGTCTGACCAGCTCTTTCAAATATAGATTGTTGGCGCGCAGCTACCGCTGCTACTGTAGCTTTCGTCTTTGCATCTAATTCACTTGATGCCGTGGTACGGAATAATTTTTGTACTTCCTGATTAACTGTGTCTAATGTTAGTGCCATAGCTACGCTCTGTTGTACGCTTCATGCACATCTTTTGCCACACTGATTCGTTTGGCTAAATCTGTAGAAGGTTTCCGAAGATAATAGTTTAAAAATATTTCTGTTGCTTTTGACAGATTGTTCGTCGTTGAGAATTTAGTGAACTGGTATAACCTCGCTTGCGCTTCCATAAAATCATACGCCAGATATTGAAGCTGCGTTTCCAAAATACGAGAGTCTAATCCGCGTTGATTGGCAAAATCAAGATATGTATCTCTGTTGATCCCAGTCCATTTGGCAATCCCAATATATTGTTCGGCTTGCGCACCGCCTGCTAGTGTGGGATCTAACTTAGATGTTACTAATAAGTTTCCTACAATTGCAGCAGCTTGTATTGGAGACAAGCGAGCAGTTAACAAAAAGTTAAACGCCTTCTCAGTATTGTTTGCACCAACAGCACCAGCAGTTGAAACAAACTGTCCTTGAGCGCTTTGAGCTCCTTCGTTAGTATTTTGATTGCGAGGAGCGTTCAAAGTGGGGGCCGTACTTGATGATCCGAATCTAGAACCAATACCTAATTGGCCTGGAGCTGGTTCTGCAAACCTTGGCACAGATCCAATAATAATTGGCATCTGTGATTGAGTGCCATCCAAGAAATATCCCATCACCATAGCACCTGGCTTTAACTTACTCGATCTACCAAGACCGGATACTCCATCTTCTGTCGTTGGTATGATAGGGATCGCCCAAGGCAAAGACTCCTCTGGCACAAGCGTGAGGTCTTCACTGTGCACACCAAAGATACGAACGCGTAGTCTACCTGACTGAAGCGGGTCGTTGTTATTCACTACAACACCTACCCACCATCGCCAGTTGTCCCCATAGTACTCAGATTGAATAGCACGAGGTTTAAAATTATCCATTTGCATACCCCGCTATCTTAACTGCATCAGCTTCATCGCCTACCAACTTAGTGACGGTAGCATTAACAGAATGCTTCATCTCTGCAAACGTGTGACGGATAGCCATAATAATATAGTTGCCAGATCTCTTTGGATCTATTGTATCATTAATCTCATTATTCAATATATTGATCCGCATCATAGTTCCAACAGTACCAGTTGCAGACAACAAAAAGGGAAGACCAGCAACATCAATGTCCATCATGTTTTTCAACAACGCATTGCGTAACCCCTTATTGTTTATTTTGGTTGATAGGTCGTCTAAACTTTTATCCATGTGATATGTTCCAATGTCATCACTAAACAGGCCTGTTGCAACCAAATGATAAAATTCTTTTGCTGGATATGTTCCAATCGGTTTATCGTTTATCACATCGTCAGTGTTGAACACAATGTTGTTAGGTAACAGCTTTTCTATACTGTATTTACGAGCTTGATCAGAATTGAACTTTTGACGGAAAATATCTAAAACATTCCAGTTTGCTGTCACAGCACCATTCATTATAGCGCTCAGCGTGTTATCGTTGTTCTGATTATTAATTCCATTAATTGCATATATATTTTCTCTACCAGGTATCTCTTTATTTGTACTACCTTGTGAAAATACAAAAGGTTCAGAGTTCCACGGACCAAGTCTAAGAATATTTGCAAGATTGTTTACGACTACAGATTGAGATTTCAATGACCCATATGTAAAGTATGGATGACCTTGTTCTGTTGTTGCTCTATCTCTAATCCACTCTACTGCTTGCAGTGGAGTGATGTATGGTGTGATTACTCTTATAGCTTGTTGTATTGGTTCTTCTTGTAGTTGAGATCTATCGAGTCTATAACCTGATTTCATCCCAGAAAGAATATTATCGATAATGTCAAGTGGCTTACCAGTAAACGCTTGGGATATTTTTGTTATGTGACTGATAAATGCTGTCTCTTCAATCATTTGAATAGCATACACTGTAGTATAGTCATTCGTTTTTTCTGATCTGATGATGCTAGTGAGAACAAACGTCTTTGATTGTGTCAACGCAGTAGTATTTCCATCACTTATAGTTACTGTGAATCTTTCAGTGCCTGTAAACCCCATCTGACCAATAAAGTTTTGTGTATCAGTGATGAGTATTGTACCAGTGAGGTATGGCTTTTCTATGTTCTCAAAGATTGTTAACTCACTGAGAGCACCCCGAACATCAATGACCGTACCAGCTGCAGACAAGATCTCAGCTTGGTCAAATTTATACTCTTGTGGTCTTGCTGTTGCCATTATACTTTTAGGAATCGCTTAAACTGACTCAACACCTGATTTATAGAATCAGGTTTAATGACACGTATTTGTTTCAATTCGTCATTGCGTGCTTCTGCTCGATTGTAATATGTAATGGGTGTCAGTCCGCTAATATTCCGTTGCAACGGATCGACGTCAAAATAAATACCGTTAGCATCCTCATAGTGATGGACGGAGTTGTATTGAGCGACCGCACTTACTAGCTGTATACTTGGTAGTTCGGGAGTATCAACATTCGTCAACGTTACAAATTCAGTTGCGTCAAAATTTCTATTCGTCAGAAATTGATAAAAGAAGTCTACGTAAAGAGGTACTGTAAATGACTCTGCATCTACATTTAAGTACAGTTTGTTTCCTTGTAAATTGAATCGTTCAATATAATTTACTTTAGGTGTGAGAACATCTACAGTGGGGTCCTCTGTATAAACAGCGACAGCAGAATTGACACTGTATCCTGTACCCCATGCCGGCATGTCTGTCAAATCGAGATAATAAAATCCTGTCTCCGCTTCCTGCTGGAGTTCAAACGATGGGTAGTCGCTAAGATCGCTTGTTCGGCGAATTTCATACCCGACAGTATTAACAACGAGCTGACCGAGCTCTAAATTAACCTCAACAATTGTCCCTGTTGTACCTGATCTGTTTCCTTCAATAGTACTACCTGGAACAAATGATGAATTAGAAATATTCGCTTTTGTAGTAATTGTCCAATGAGGATAATTCTGTTTTATTACTTCATCAAGTGTTTGTGTTTTTAGAGGCCACCCTCCCACTTTTAACTTTTCATTCATTAGAAAGAACGTCCAGTGGTATGTGGAATCCCCATACAATTTGTACGACAATGTATCAGGTCTCTCGCCATCTAATATTGTATACGTCTCATATATTGACGCATCATCTTTTATTTGATCGATAAGATCCAAGTACGTAGTTAGGTTTTGGAATATTACTGGAGGTTCATTATCTCCAAACTTATAATACGCTAGGGGAAAATCTGCAAAGTAACTCATTTATGCAATATCCTTTTTACCAAATGGAATCGTTTCCATAAACGATAATGATAGGTCTACGGACGTCCAATCACCACCTTGATAAAATGACATTCCTTGTGTGTTATACGACGCTGTGACGTCTCTCAGATAAGCTGGCAAAATCTTAGCTTCAGGAATGAGCTGACCGTCATACAAGATCTTAATATCAATTGGATTGGGAAACTTATATCCAACAGAGAACCCTTCAACATTAATATTTTCAGGATACAACTCTGTACGGAACCATTTAATAATTTCCTTGATCTGTTCTGACTCTTTGGGAGATTCAGGAGTCAATCTGAATTGAAAAGTAAATTCCCTTAACGGAACAGACCTGAACAACGCTCGTGTGTTGGGATTGGGCGTCACTCTAAGAGCCGATCTGACAGCGCCCTGTACCTCATCGCCAAAAAATCTTGATGCACGTAAAGCAGCTACAGAACCACCTCCACCACCAATAAACGTATCTATGAATGCACTAGCATCAGCCTTTATAGCACTGAAAGCTCCTGATAACGCTCCGCCGCCAGATTGCATACCTCTTTCGATAGCACCACCTGTTAATCCCAAATCGGCATTATCATAAACGACGCCGTCTCGCACCTGGATTGCTTGAGGCATATACAACGTAACAAAGTCGCGACTGTTCCCTTGTTGTATTGTACGCTTTCTTGTTTGAGATCCTTCCGTACCACCTTTAAATTGACTAACGTCCTGAGCGCTTGGTCTTGCATCGCCTACAGCATTCTCTACAGCTTGTTCAGCTGCGGCTCGAGCTTGCTGCAAACCTTGAGTGACTGCCGACGCGTCGATCGGGGGTACTTCAATTGCTCTAAAGACAATTTGTCCTTTGTATTGATCTTGACGAGCAAGTGGAAACTGATATGCGGCCATGATTGTCCTAATAAATAATCGAACTTAACTCAATTATTTATATGGGATCTCAATGGCTTACTCTGGCAAGTTTAGTCCTAAGAATGTAAACAAGTATGCAGGCGACTACACAAACATCATCTTTCGATCGATGTGGGAGAGGCATGCGTTCAAATGGTGCGATGAGAACCCTCAAGTAGTGAAGTGGTCAAGTGAAGAAATCGTTGTTCCGTACTACTGGGAAATAGATAAACGATACCACAGATACTTCGTTGATCTCAAAATTACTTTTTCCAATGGCAAGACAATACTTGTAGAGATAAAACCTGAAAAAGAAACACAGGTACCGAAGAAGCCAGATCGTTCTAAACGATACATCAGTGAAGCAATGACGTATGTTAAGAATCAAAACAAATGGAAAGCAGCAACAGAGTATGCTAAAGATCGAGGATGGGAGTTTCAGGTATGGACAGAGGAAACGTTAAAGAAATATGGTATAATGACAAAGGATCTTCCTAAGACTCTCAAACCAATAAAGAAGTTGAAGCCACTGAGAGTTAGAAAAACAGTATAAATATTAGTATGAGTAAAATTTTTCAGAAACTAGAACAGGAAGCTTTCCGTGCAGGAATCAACCCACGGACGGAAGAATCACGTAAGTGGTTTATGGAAAAGGCTAGCGATCTAGGAAAAATTAACAGAAGAAGACTAATGAACGAGGCACCTCTTATTCGTCGGAATAGAGAAAAGGTCGGTGCTATGATGATGTTCTTCTATGATCCTAAACTAAAGGATCAATTACCATATTATGATAGATTTCCTCTTGTGATTGTTGTTGGTCCTGCTGAAGGTGGATTTTATGGATTGAATCTCCATTACATCCCTCCTGTGTATAGAGCAAAGCTGCTTGATCAGCTAATGGACTTTACAAACAATACAAGGTATGACGAAACAACGAGATTTAAATTGAAGTACGATTTGTTGAATCGTGTTGCAGGTATGAGATGGTTTAAGCCCTGCTTCAAACATTACCTCGATGCCCACGTTGCAAGTCAGTTTGCTTTTGTTCCTGCTCCAGAATGGGAGATAGCAACTTTCCTTCCTACTGCTATGTGGAAGAAGGCAAAGGGAGAGCGTATTTACAAAGACTCGAGGAGACTAGCATATGGCCGCTAGTATAGAAGATTTTAAAGGTGTTGTAGCTGCCAAAGGTGGAATGGCTAGGACCAATCTATTCTTAGTTACATTGCCTTCATTGCCTGGTGCGACAAGCAGGGAACTAAACATCTTATGTAAAGACCTCCAGCTGCCTGGACGCCAGATTATGACACAAGAACGTCAGATTGGAATGAAGACGATCAAGATGCCATATGGTTTTGCTGTTGATGACATATCAATGACATTCCATGTGTTGAACGATTGGGGTGTTAAGACATATTTTGAAACGTGGCAAGCCCTTGCTGTTAATCCTTTGACATATGAAGTAAACTACAAGAGTGTTTATGCCAAAGATGTTAAGATTGCAGCATTAAAGAAAAACATTGGTCTACCAATCTACAATCAACCTCTACCTTTACCAAAAATACCATCCGAGCTTCAGAATAGATTACCAAAGGTTGGTCCAATTGATCTTGCACAGGGTGAAATTGACATAGACTTCTTTACACCTGAAAAGAAGTTGTATGAAGTTACATTGAAGAATGCATTCTGTACTACTCTGAATGCTATTCAAATGAACAATGATACAGGCGGTATCGTAGAAGTCAACGTTCAATTGTCCTACGATGATTGGACAGCAGAGAACTATGGTGTAACGTCTTCTTTGAGCGATACATTGCTTACAACTGTTATTGGAGGGGTTACTTCCAGAATATTTTAATGGAGTGAATTAAATTATGGCATTACCTAGACTGAATACTGAACCGAAATTTAGAATCAATATACCATCAACGGGCAAGCAGAGTCGGTTCCGACCTTTCCTAGTCAAAGAGGAAAAGGTACTGATGTTAGCAATGGAATCAAAAGATGAACGTCTGATGTTAGACGCTGTAGCTGATACAATCGTTGCTTGCATTGAGGATGATATCGATAAAAGTAAGTTAACAACATTTGATATTGAATATTTGTTTACAAAGATTCGAGCGAAGTCGGTAGGAGAGATTACTCGAGTTAATATCAAATGTCAGAATTGTGAGCATGATAACGAAGTTGGTATCAATATCGATGAAGTGAAAATGACTGTCAAGCAAAACGAGTCGATGATTAAACTCGATGATGGTATCACACTGGAAATGAAATGGCCAACACTAGAAGATGTTATCAATGCTCCAACGGAGATGGATATTAAGAGTATCTTTACAATGTTGCGGATTGCAATGATGGCGATCCACACGAATGATGAACGGATTGACTTATCAGAATACAGTGATAAAGAAGTAGAAGATTTTATTGAGTCGATGAATACAGAACAGTTCAATAAGATCAAAGAATACATGGAAGCAATTCCTACACTAAAACACAAGGTTGAGTTTGATTGTGTAAGTTGTCAGACTCATAATGAATTGACACTGGAGGGCATGCAGAGTTTTTTCTAGTGTGTCTATCTCATGATAGCTTGTTGAATCACTACTCTACAAAGTTTCAGCTGATGCAACACCATAAATATAGTTTGACTGAGATAGACGATATGATACCCTGGGAGAAAGAAGTTTATCTTAACATGCTTATCGAGCATCTAAAAGAAGAAGAAGAACGTATAAAAGCAGAGAAGCAAAAGTATGGCTAGTGTAACACTCAATGACGTTGTTGATCAATTAAAGACTAACAACAAAATGGTCGAAAAGACCAACTCTCATCTTGAGACTTTTATCAAGAGTATCGATCGTTCGCGTTTAGATCAACTCGAAGCAATGAGAGAGTCAAGGAGAGGTGGTGATACACCTACAGCTGCTGGTGGTACCACTTCCCAACAAGGTGGTAGTAACATAGCTATGCTGATGGCTGGTATTGCAGCTGCAGTAGCAGGTTTCTTTTCAGGCATCATGGACTCTGTAAAGGCATTATTTAGCCTAACGAGATTAGATAAAGCATTTGCTGGTATCAAAGGATTGTTTACCAGTACAGGTGCAATAGGAAAACTGTTTACTGATTTCAAAGCCAGATGGTTGATGTACGTCGATGATGCGATGAGAGGGATTGGTAAACTATTTCAACCCATCACAGATGTATTCAAACCGAATGGCGCTGTCGGTAAGTTGTTTTTAAATGTCCGACTTCGCTGGGCAATGTTTGCTGATGATGCTCTTCGTGTTGTCGACAATGGTATCAAACCAATAACAAATATATTTTCAGCTGAAGGTAAGATTGCTCAGCTGTTTAAAGCAATTGCTAGACCATTCATGTTCCCGTTCGAAGGGTTCATTGATAATGTAGCAAAGCCATTCAGGTCATTATTCACTGTCGGTGAAGGAGCAATTAGTAAAATCTTCACCTCAGTTGCTAGGCCATTCCAGGTAGTTGGTACATTCATGGCTGACCTAATTAAACCTTTCACTACTGCATTTAATGCTGTCAAGGGCTCGTTTGCAATCTTTAGTGAGGGTGGTGCACTAATGAAGATCCTTGGTGGTCTAGGACAAACGCTTGGTAGATTGTTCTTTCCTCTTACGTTAATCATGACAGCATATGATACGGTCAAAGGAGCAATCACAGGTTTTGAGGAAGATGGTTTCCTTGGTGGAATTCAAGGAGCGATTACTGGATTGTTGAATTCAATTGTTGGTATCCCACTCGATCTATTGAAGAGCGCTGTATCTTGGATCATCGGCAAGATGGGATTCAGTAATGCTGAACGGATGCTCGATAGCTTTAGCTTCGAAGATATAATTACCAAAGCAATAGGTGGCGTGTTCAATTTATTTAAGAGTGTTGTCAATGGACTGCTAGAGGCAATTGCAACAGCTGTATCTGCTCTACCACTTGTCCCTGATTCAGTTGGTAATTCAATCCGTAGCCTGAAGTTTGATATGAGGCAGGAGACTGCTGCTGAAGCAAGTTCGCCTTATCAGATAGAGCCGAAAAGCGGATCAAATAATGTCGACCGACCACCGGCCGTCTCATCTTCTTCTGGTGTTTCTGATGGTGTTGGTCCTGTGTTGTCAACACAACCTCGTGTCCAAAATGGGATTGGTCCTGTTTCTTCAAGTACCAGACCTGTAACAGGTATGCAGAATGGTATTGGATCTGTACTAACAGAGCAGAGAAGAAGAACGGAGGCAGCTGCCGCTAGACAAGCTCCTCCGACTGTTATAAGCACAGGTGGTAATACTACCAGCAATGTAAGTCAGAATACTACCAATATGATAAGTGGCGGTATGCCCGCCACCCGTGATAGAAACGACTCTTATCAGCAGTATTAATCGTCCGCTGCTAGCTTAGCAAAGTACGACAACGTATCATCGTCATCAACACTCTCAGCTGTCGCTGGAGTCGACTTCGGAGCTGGTGCAGGTGCAACCTCATCCAAAGCAACTTCTTGCTTAGCAGTCCGCGGAGCAGACTCACCCAACACAGCTGCAAGACGAGCCTTTAGCTCATCATACGACTTGTAGTTCTTAGGATCGGTCCACTCTGACAAGTCATGTTGTTTGTTATACAACTCTTCCAACTTGGCTTCATCATCGCTAATCGCTGACACTGACTTGAACTCAGACTTGTCGTAGTTACGATACCCTTCGACGTTACGAATCTTCAGAACGAAGTCAGCACCTTCCCACATGCTAAATGGGCTCATGGGTTTCTCATCAGGAAACTGAGGCTGCATTACATCCATGATCTTGTCAAAGATTTTCTTACCGAAGCGGAACAACTTAACCTGACCTTCATTCTCAGGATTCGAAGGATCAGAGACAATCAGCACGTTCGCTACATAACGTAGGTTACGCTTACGCTCACGAACAATAGCCTTGTTCGATTCAATCCCAGAGTTCCATAGAAGCGCGTTTGCCTCGCCAACAGGATCTGGTTGGCCAATCGAGCTTAACGATTTCTCAATGTACCATTGACCAGTCGGGCCTTTGAACCCATGATCCCAATAACGGACCCATGGGGTAGCAGCATCAGCATCACCAGGAAGGAAACGCAACACAGCATAACCATTACCTGCCTTGTCAACAGTAGGTTGCCAGAATCGTTCATCCTTACCGGGGTTTTGTTTATTAGTAGCGCCGCTACCATTTGCTGCTTCGACCAGCTTAGAAATGTCGGTCGACTTACGTTTTAGATTTGCAAAAGACATATATTTCTCCGTATGTTTAATGTATGTTTAATGTATATTATAGCTGCTACTCAATCGAGTGGCAACTCGTTTTGTCGAGGAAGGAAGTTTAGCTTTCGCGCCTCCGCCTCGATCTTGTCCTTGATGATAGGTGAAATAAATTTCTTTACTTCCTCTAACTCAAGGTTGTGCTGTTCGCACAATTCTATAACAGCATCCATATAGGATGATTTATTTATACGAACGCTGTCTTCAACTAGTTGTGTAAATTTCTGTTTATTTAAGAATTCAGTTTCTTGTTTCTCTGTCACGTGCATCCATTTCTTTAGTCCATACTAGACCAAGGTCATCATAAAATGTTCCAACATTCCGCTTGACGTTTCCATCTTTATCATATGCCTTTGCTAGACATCTGCGGACCATAATACTCTCTCGCTTCTCACCATAGCGGAAGTCGAACCAGTCACCATACCTCAAGTATGCTTCCATGTTCGATATATAGGTTTCCACATCCAAGTAAGCTGAACGCTCTTTCGCGTCACTACTCTTATCCCAACCCTTCATCATCTCCAACTCTTGCTTGCAGCTCCGTATCCATTGACGGACATTAGCAACACTAAGAGGAGCATCATCAGGTAGGTTAGCAATATGTTCTGGATATGAACTTGATGTAGGACCTTTCGCCTCTCGTGCCTTCTTCAGACGTTCAGCTGCAGCCGCCTTCTGCTCAGCAGACATTGGCTTACGTGGCTTACGAGTCTTCCTTTTGAGGTCATCCTGCAATCCCATAGCAGCAGCCATCGCCTCAATTTTCTGACGGCGGGTGTTGGCTGCTTTCTGTGATGGGGTTAACTTCATGAGCGAGAGCGGCGGGCCCGCGACACGCGCTTCGGTTCAGGAGGGAAAGGAATCAGGTTAATCGAACCATCTTCCATCTCCTCTGCTTTGACAAATCCTTCTTGGATTAGAAAGTCAATAGTAGATTCCATAGTATCTTGTTTATTGCCTTCACCTTTCCACTTACCGAGAAGGTAACCACAACCGAGGAATATACCTCCAAACAATACTGTGAATGTTAAGGGGTCTAGTTCAAACGACATACGTACTCCTAAAAACAATATAATGTTATTTAGGGTAGAAATTTAGTCACGTTCTCAACCCGAAATGATCTCCACTCTTGCAGCTGAGTATCAAACGCTCTGATAACAGAGTCGTTATATTCTTTACCAACCTTTGGACGCTTGTCTTCAGGAATCATGCTTTCACATAACGTAGCAGACATAAAACGCTCTTCACCATTGACCTTGGTAAAGTAAACACTGACCCATTGCTTGCGCAGGATCTCAATCATTTCATCACGAGTCATCTTAACCATTTCTTAGTTTCTCCGCATCGTTGAATAGTCAGCAGGGGCATCGCCAGCACCAACGGCAACAAGATTAGACTTGTGCATGGTAGCAATCCCAACGATATAATCACCTGAGTATTGTTTACGTTCTGGTTTAGAGCAGACGGCCGCATTAGGAGTACTCCTGCTAGGATGTTGTGGTACATCTCTTATATATGGTCCAGGAGTAGACTTCAGTACCTCGTACTTCCACTTATCAGCTTTCTTGGGTTTAATATCAGCCCCTATAGAACGGAGCCACTCATTGTACTCACGCTCGCGTTGCTGCCAGCCAGGTTTCTTCTTTGCCTTGATCTTCATGAGAATACTTTCAACAAATAACCATGCAATGCTTTGAACAACACTGCGTCATCATACATAAGCATTATAACGAATACTAGACCAAGAATCAACCTCATACGCCTAGTCCCATACCAGCAAGGATAAAGTCCTGCGCTTTCTTCAGAGCAGCCTGCTTCGATGTCGCTACACGGATACCTGAGATGATCTCGTCCTTCCGCTTCTGCTTGCCGCCACCATTCTGTACAAAGTCCTCACAAATAATCTTGAACTGGCCAAGATCAATACTCGATTCGTACATTGCATACAAACGCTTCAGCGCATCCTCACCGAGAGTATCATTCTGTAAACGAGCCTTGCTCGAGCTTTGTGTCTTCAGTACAGCCATGTTACGCTCCGTAATAAGGACTAGAAAGGTCCGATTGATCTTCAGACTGAGCTATCTCGTCATAGATTTCCTCGACGAGGTTCAATGCAAAGTCCCGATCAACATCAAAGTCGATTGCAATGATTCTTGCGATCTCTTGATCTTCCATACCATCAGCAAGCATCTCGCTGACACACAAATGAATTTCACCCATCCTAGACATCTGCACTCTCCAATAACATCTTGTTAAAGTTATTATCCTTCTCAAGGATCAAACGGTCAACATTAAGGTCAAGTATCTTCTGCTCGATCTTAAGGTTCGTCTCATCATCAAAGCAGCCCTGCTGCTCATGGAGATTAACTAGTTCCATGTAGATAGCATCTAACTGCTCTTGTCGTGATAGTCTCTTCTTAGCCATGATTACAACCTTCCAGTACCAAATTTCGTCCAACGCTCAGCATCCTGCTCACGCTCCTCTCGGCAGTAAATGCCTAACAGGTGCTCAAGACTTTCAGCCTTGGCGGTGTCAAACGTAGCCAGCGCTTCCGCCAGGGTGTTCATTTCGGTCTTCGACAACCGCATAATCTCACTCGCAAGGTTTTTCATTATTTACTTCCATTTCCAACGATAAATCGTCTTATCAAGAACCTTCACTTCCGTAGCCGTATGGCCCTCGCATGAGGCCTTGGTCTCAGCAAAGATCTTTGCCGTGCTATAATCAGGGGCAAATGCCTCAATCTTATACCACTTATCATCTTCAAACCTCACTGCGAGTTTGTACCACATTATGCATTCTCCTTTGCATTGGCCATCTCAAACAAAATGAATTTTGCAACGTTCATCTGCTTACGAACAGCGTCGGCATTCGCATCGCTCATAGCAATCAGCTCCTGACAATCAGACAGAATGCTAGCAACAACCATCTCAAGGCCAGAAAATTCAGCAGTGGTTGATTTCATGTACTGCTCACGGATATCTTGCTCTGACATACCGTAGGCTTTGGTTTCGAATTCTGTCATGATAAACTCCTGTTTGCGTTTGTGTTGAATTAATTATCTTCGGGATTCGGGTTCACGTCAACAGAATAACCTGACTTTTTGGTCTGGTTATTCCGTGCTACTTACACTGGCAGAGCACGCAGCGCGTTGTAGTAGTACGTAGTAGCCCCTGCCCGGGTCATTGGTAGTTCGATCGAGAGTTTGGTAATCAACTCGTCTTTTGGCACTGTCGCGTAAAAAGTCTCCACTATCACGTTTGCACGCTGCTGCTTCGTGGGGGCTTTTGAGCTACGTTTCACTACTGCCCGGGGAGTTTTCGCCCGGGGAGTCTTCGCTGCGACTTTTTTCGCAGGGGCGGTGCGAGTCTTCGTTTTCTCGTCCCACTCAGCGTCCTCAGGAAAACCTGGGTACTTTGAGTCCAAAGGACGTGCAACATCCATCAGCCACAGGTTGTAGTGCTTCAACTTGCGGCTGAGATAATCGTTGTATTCGCGTGTGAATTCCATTTCAGACTCCTGTTTGCGTTAGCGTTAGAGTCTATTATCGCGGGATGTCGACATCACGTCAACAAGTACCCTACAAAAATGTATGGGTATTATTCCCGCCCGGGGAATCCTGCCCGGGGGTATATCCATGCATCCGGATATTTACTTATTGTTGAATTCGGATAAATCTAAGGATAATTGATTTTCATCTACAAAATAATCCATGTTAGATGAATCAGATAAATCAACGGAAATTGTTTGATCTAAATCTTCATATGAAATTCCATTAAATGGTATTCCACCTCCAAGATCTAAATTAATATTATTATAATTGTTTTCTGTATTTTCTTCCCAATTATTAATAAACATTACTTTTTGATCTTGTGACCAATTAATTAAATAATCATTTTCTTTATCAAATAATTCTAATACATTATCTAATTTCATTTCCTCAACACGAACAATTTCTTCACCATTATGATTCTGAGAGAATTCTTTTAATCTGCCTTCATCAATATAATGTTGTAATTCATTTCCTTCAATTGCATTTGTAGGAACGACATACGTATGGGTAAACATACTATTTGTTCGAATTACATAAAAAGATTTATTACTCATACTCAATTACCTCTTCCCACGTTGAATCACCTAATAAACGAACTGTCATCTTATGTTTGATGTAGTCAGGCCAAGCATTATTCCATTTGGGGTCATTCAAAGATAGAATGTATTCTTCTTTGAATTCATCATAATACACAAAATAGATTTTACCATGTACTGGTTTGAAAGAGAACATGCATTTGTGCATCACTTCGGATACCGCCATCCGATTCATCAACGAGTCCGCTTGTTTCTTCAGAACAGCGACCTGCTCCATGATTCTGTCGTATTGCTCCTTTGCATGGAGCTTACCAGCATTATGGATTACATCTTTCTCGTGCTTAACATCAATAGGTGCAAAAGCGGGTGCACCTACTTCCATTGGATATGCAAGAGCATATCTCTTATCTGCATCTTCTTTACTTACATCCATATCAAATGTTATAACTCGTATGATAAATGATGTATTTCATTACTCGAGCATCGCCACCAGGTAACGCCCATACTTCTAGAGGTGTACTACCACCAAACTGAATATTTGGACTGTTCCACCATTGTTTCACGAAGCTGTCAGATCCTAACATTGACTTCAGCCATTTATTGGCTTCAGCCATCGAAGCAGGGATGTCATAAGAGCTAGCCATGGTCTATCCTATAAATAAAGTTGTTACCAATATCTATAATTATAATTCAAGGGAGATAATATGGCAACACAAAAGAAACAAGTAACGATTGATGAAGATGCTGTAGCTGGCATGGATGCTAATGGTGATGGTCACATCTCCAAAGAAGAATACGAAATGGAGCTTGAGTTTAGACGCAAGGCTCTAGAAGACAAAGACGCTCAAAGAGATGCCATTCGCAAAATGGCTTGGTTCTCGTTGTTCGGTCTTCTACTATACCCAATCGGTATTTTCTTCACATCAGCATTTGGCCTAGACAAAGCTGCAACTCTGATTGCTGACATTGCTCCAACATACTTTGCATCTATTGCAGTGTTGGTATCAGCATTCTTTGGTGCTGACGCTATTGCTAATAAGGGTGCTAAGAAGTAGTGTCATCAAATGTGCTTGTGTCCCACTTGACACAACGCACTTCTTTCATCATGATAGGAGGGCCAGGAGGTTTCATTAGATCTTGAATCCTCGGGTCCTTCGCTAATTGAAATAGATCACTCATACATTCGTCTTCTGTACGAAAGAACTCCATTGCATTGATCCGAGTTTCACACATCTCGGCCTGTCCTGCTGTATTGATAGCGCAGAACAGTACTAGTGCTGTAAACATAGTTTACCCCTTATAGATTTTTTGTAGATAAGTCTCAAACTCCTCTACCTTTTCGAGGCGGTTAGGCCACAGGATATAATCCTTTTCAGGATTCTTCTTCAGGTTATTCAGGAGTGGGGTAACAGCGTTGTATAAATTGTCAAGGCGCTCTTGGAGCGTCTGGGCTGTAGTCGACTCAGTATTAACTTGCTGTTGGGCTTTCTGTACAGCCTCCAGCTCGTCCTCGTTGACAGCAGTAAAACCAAAATCGAATATATCAGCCATTGCCTTGTCCTAAAAACTATTATTTATAGGGTGAACCTTTTTACCACATGTTCAGGTGACGGGGTGAAGCCGACCAGTGCAAGTTTATAGTCGTTCCGGGACTGCCCAGAGTGGCACCATCCATTCAATTATTACGAGGGAATGGAACCTCGATGTGGTGCCCTTGGAGGGACTCGAACCCCCACGCTCTCGCACTAGAACCTAAATCTAGCGTGTCTACCAATTTCACCACAAGGGCATGTTGGTGCCGGTTGTCGGATTCGAACTGACCACCTACGCATTACAAGTGCGTTGCTCTACCAAATGAGCTAAACCGGCTATTGTGCTGCCAATACTATTTTACAAATATGTTCTAATCTTTCAATGTGTTCAAAAGCACGCCACGGTGTTTCATCAATAGCAACGACTCCATGACCCTTGATCCCAATAATATCGTATTGTACATTACCTTGATCGTCTAAGGCAAGGTTTTTATGACATTGGTCTCCAAGTTCTTGACTGATCGGAGCAACATCAGGAACAGTTGGTCCAACTTTTGTATATCTTCCCAGTTCAGGGAAATGTTCTACCAGAGTATGTAGGTCTATCTTTTTGTGCATCGCTGCGATGCAATACGTTGGATGTAGGTGGACAACGACTCGTGTTTCTGTCTGAGCTGGGAGAGTTTTTTGTATACCAAAGTGCAGAGGGAGTTCTCCACTTGGTCTGAGACCATCACTAAGGTCGGTATACGATAGCTCTCTCGTTGTTTTCTTTCCATCTTGTTCCTCTACAATCATCTTCTTCCACATTGCAGGCTGTAGATCAGGCTTACGAATTGCAGAAGGTGTGATCCAAAAATGGTCGCGATCATGCCAACGGACAGAGATGTTACCATCCCGCGCCGTTATCCAATTGCGCTTGTAAGCCTCGCGCATGAGGTCTGAACAAGTCTCTAACATTATACAGCGAAACTACTTCCACAACCACACGTCTGTCTAGCGTTTGGATTGTCAATTACAAAACTACTGCCCATTAGCTCTTTTTTCCATTGTATAGTTGCACCCTCAAGGTATTGCATAGACATCGCGTCTACAATCAGTCCTTCTATTTCCCAATCATCTTCATTCATAATCTCATCAAAAGTAAAACCGTAATTAAATCCAGAACAGCCGCCGCCCTGAATAAACAGTCTAACTTTTAGATCAGGATTACCTTCCTCTGCTAGAAGGTCTTTAATCTTCTCACTCGCATCCGCAGTTAGTGTCAACATTTTTACCTCTATAGTCAGCTACCGCTGCTTTGATTGCATCTTCTGCAAGTATTGAACAGTGTATTTTAACAGGGGGAAGGGCGAGTTCCATAGCAATCTCGCTATTTTTAATTTCTTCCGCCTGTTCGAGGGATCGTCCTTTAACCCATTCAGTAACAAGCGAACTTGATGCAATCGCACTTCCACACCCGTAGGTTTTGAATTTAGCATCGGTGATGATTCCCTCCTCAACTTGGATTTGAAGTTTCATCACATCACCACAGGCAGGAGCTCCTACCATACCAGTACCAACGTCATTACGAGACGGATCAAGTTTACCCACATTGCGTGGGTTCTCATAATGATCTAATACTTTTTCTGAATATGCCATATGATTAGAATTGATGTGCCTCTGTTGAGGCTTTGTTAGCTACCGTGCTGGTAGCACCAACAGCTTCACTAATAATATCAAAATAATCTACACCAACTTCTCGTTGATGCTTCACCGTGGTAAAGCCACGTTCTTGTGCTGCAAACTCCTCTTGCTGCATATCACTGTATGCTGCCATGCCTTCTTTAGCATATGCTTCGGCAAGATTAAATGTTGCCAGGTTAGCCAGGTGAAATCCAGCTAGTGTAATAAACTGGAACTTGAATCCCATCTTACCAAGCTCAGCCTGGAACTCTGCACATTGTTCTCTTGTTAGGTGCTTACGCCAATTAAAACTAGGGCTGCAATTATAAGCAAGCCACTGATCAGGATACTGTGCATGTATCGCGTCGGCAAATTGACGAGCCACCTCCAAGTCAGGTGTGCTAGTTTCAAACCATAAGAGATCAGCGTAAGGGGCATAAGCAAGACCTCGAGCAATACAAGCGTCAAGACCGTTTTTGAATTTGTAAAAACCTTCCTCAGTACGTTCATTGATAATGAAGTCCTTGTCTAGTGGGTCGTGATCAGAGGTGATAAGCGTAGCTGCTTCGGCATCTGTACGAGCCATAATAACAGTACCTACACCAGCAACGTCTGCTGCCAACCGAGCTGCGTTCAGAGTCCGAATCATCTGACTAGTCGGCACCAACACCTTGCCACCCAAGTGACCACATTTCTTTTCACTTGCGAGTTGATCCTCGAAGTGAACTCCAGCCGCGCCAGCCTCAATCATATGATACATCAACTCATAGGCGTTGAGAGCGCCGCCAAATCCTGCCTCTGCGTCTGCAACGATCGGAAGGTAGTAGTAGGTGTTCAATTTACCTTCTGCCCATTCAATCTGATCGGCGCGCCGTAGAGCGTTGTTGATGCCTTTCACTACTTTAGGTACAGAGTCAACTGGATACAGACTCTGATCTGGGTAAGTAGTGTTCGCAGTATTGTTTGCTGCAGCAACCTGCCATCCCGAAAGGTAGATTGCCTTCAGACCGGCCTTAGCATGTTGTACAGCCTGTTGTCCATTATATGCGCCAAGCGTATTGATGTATGGCTCTTTTGCTAATAGCTCTCTTAAACGCTGTGCGCCGAGCTTAGCAATAGTATGTTCTATTTGAACAGAGCCTCTTAGCTTATTTACGTGTTCTGGTGTGTAGTTTCTTTTTTTCATTCTATCAACTTATCTTGGAAGTCTCTTTTTTCCTGGTATGTTCTTTCCTTAAACAATCTTCGAGGGTTTGAACATACCGGGCATCCTGGATTGCCGCAATCCATAGCGTGGTGTTTAACATATCTGTGTGCCTCATCGATTTGATACCCATGAGACTTTGCAATAGCCTTTTGCTTGTCAATGTGAACGTCATCTTGCCACCTACGCTTTGAATGGTTGAACTTAGTTGTTTCATCAGACATAACATACACCTCCATTAAGTGAGAGTACTGTCATCCGTGTATAATATATTTAGTATATAACCCTGACAGTTAGGAATAGTGCGTAAACTATTTTGTCAACGGACTCTCACTTAATGGTCGGAGATGAGAGATTCGAACTCCCGACCCACTGGTCCCAAACCAGTTGCGCTACCAGACTGCGCTAATCTCCGA
>Ga0222719_10001688_pt1 | contig 21039 bp, 18 predicted proteins | sample C33_34DmetaG_FD_165039 | JGI IMG/M metagenome (GOLD analysis project Ga0222719, IMG submission 165039) | Estuarine water microbial communities from San Francisco Bay, California, United States - C33_34D | ecosystem: Environmental > Aquatic > Marine > Unclassified | place: USA: California... | reverse complement strand
TTTACGATTGGGAAGCTGGTTACCAGTGGGGTAGAACACAGATCATTTCTGACGCTCCAGATGTAATTGGCGCAAGATATGCTGCAGCTTTAGATGTAGGGATCAATCCTGACACTGGCGAAATCGACTGTAAGATGAACTACGATCCCAACTACAATCCATGGGATTCAGAGTACTTCTATGGTGGTGGATCATATGGATCAGTTGGTAACCCTATGAATGAAACTCCTCTAGTAGGAAATCCAGGGGAATGTGTACCATTAAATATTCTTGGTAGAGGCACTGTAAGTGCAGCTGCAAGGGATTATATTGGTTCAAACAGAAGAAACATCACAGAGATACAGCAAGAACTTACATTCTTCAATATCACAGGTGACCTTTACGAATTACCAAATGGTGCTTCAATCGGTTTTGCTGCTGGTTACGAAGGCAGAGTTGAGAGTGCTGACTACATAGCAGGAACAATGCAAGAACTAGGTTTAGGCTTCAGTGCTGCAAGGAAAACTGTTGGTGGTACATACGAAATCGATGCTCTTTACTATGAGGTTAAAGTTCCTCTAGTAACAAGAAATATGAATATCCCATTTGTGGAAGGTTTGACACTTGACTTCTCAGGAAGATCAATTGAAAACACACTTGCTGGTGATTATGATGTTGAAGCATTATCCCTAGCATGGGCTGTAACTAACGATATTACATTTAGGTACTCAGATCAGACAGCTATTAAAGCTCCTGATATTGGTGATTTATTTGGTCCACAAGTTACAACCTATCAGTTTGCTTCAGACCCCTGTGACTATAGATTCATTGGTGATGGTAGAGATCCAGACCAGAGAGCTGCTAACTGTGCAGCAGAAGGCTTACCTCTAAACTTTGTTGATCCATCTACTGGTGAAGGAGTATTTAGAAGTAGAATTGTAACTGAAACAGCAACAGGTGTTAGTGGTGGTAACCCTAACCTCTTTAACGAAAGTGCTGTTACAGAATCAATGGGTGTAATCTACAGACCTGCATGGTTCAGTGACGTAGTATTCGGTAATCTAGATTTTGCTGTTGACTACATCAAGATTGATCTTACTGATTACATTACTTCATTCTCAGTGACACAGATCATGTCATCATGTTATGACTATGCTCAACCAAATCCATTCTGTGATAGATTCCAGAGGGATGCTGATGGTGAGGTTGTGTACTTTGAACAAGGTCTTGTTAACGCTGGTCTTAGAAACTTCGCAACTTATGTCTGGAAATCAAACTGGGCTTTTGATGTATCAGAAGCAGTTTCATTCATTACAAGAGATAACGTAAGTACAGATTTAGGTTCAATGGCTATTAGATGGAGAGCATTTAACGAAGAGTACGATGCTTCAGCTTCATCTGGTGACCCAGCAGACCTAGCAAGTGCAACAGGCGAGTTTGGTAATGACGAATGGTTCTATGATACAACCTTTGAATATGTATACAGAAATTGGTACGCATGGTTATCAGCTAACAGCAGATCTGGTGGTAAGATAGATATCTTCGAAACCAGAGCTGATGCTTACCTTGATTACAATGAAAATCCAATGACTGAATTCAAAGGTTACACAACTTTTGATGGCGGCCTAGGTTACAGAGTGGATGAAAACCTAACTCTAAGACTAGTCGCTGGTAACTTAATGGATTACGACGGTTCTGAAGAGGACGTGTTTGATAGAGAGCTTAACTGGGTATCACCAGGTAGAACTCTAACAGCAGTAGTTCAATTAAGATTCTAATTTAGTCTCTAAATTATAAGGGGAGGGCAACCTCCCCTTTTTTTTATCAAAAAATACTGTATACTTATACAGTATGTCAGAATTAAAAGAATATTTTCTAAACACCAATATTGATAAAGCCCATATCAAAAAAGTGGCATTTCAGTATTTCAATAACGATTACGATTGTGCGAGAAATTTCCTAGTTAAGCTCCAAGAGCAGAATGATCATATAAATGATCAAAAATCTCTTTTCTAATTTCATTCATTCATCTAATATTAATGAAGGAGTCGCACGTTCTATTTTCATCAGAGTGATACAACGTGATAGATAAATACTCTGCATAAGGAGGTGATCCAAATTAGTATTAACAATAACTTAGGATTCATAGGAGGTAGCTACTGACAATAGCTTAATCCAATCCGACTATAAGGTTTACTTATGGAATAGCCCCTTATAAACTAAGGGGCTTTTTTTTACATGAACACAAGAGATTTTATTGTTTTATTGCTGGTATCCGTTCTTTGGGGAGGGTCGTTTTTATTTGTTCGCTTATTAGTTTTAGATGGACTTGAACCTCTGCAAATTGTATCTATACGTATGCAGCTCGCGGCAATATTTATACTGCCTTTTTTTCTCAATAAGCTAAAAAAATACTCATTTCATGATCATGGGTTTTCATTTGTCTTAATAGGTATATTGAATACAGCACTGCCATTTACTTTATTTTCCTATGCATCCTTAAAACTTGGTGCTGGATCTTTATCTATACTGCAGGCAACTGTCCCTATATTAACAGCTTTACTCCTGTTTTCACTGTATAGGAATGAATTCTCGATGAAAAAACTTGCTGGTGTCCTGCTTGGTTTTGCTGGACTTTTCGTATTGGTTGGGCCATCTAGTAGCTTAGATACATTCTCGGGTATTCTTTGTGTAGTGGCATCTATGTCATATGCAGTTGCCGGTATTTATTTAGCTAAAACTCCTGAAAAATTAAGCAATTCGTTTATAGGCATGGGTTCAATTATAGTTGGTGCCATAATAATGCTGCCATTTTTGCTTAATTACACTTCATCTTTCAACACAATTTCTTCAACGTCCTGGTTGTATTTAGCATTATTAGGGATAATAAATACCTCTTTGGCTTACGTGATATTTATCAAATTAATAAAACGCATTGGTCCAATTAATGCTTCATACGTGACGTACTTTGTGCCACTATCTAGCATTTCACTGGGCATCATTTTTCTTGATGAAGTAATCACTACAACCCTTGGAATAGGCGCTTTGATGATACTCTCCGGTGTTTTTCTGTCAAATAAACAAGAAAATTAGCAAAATTTCATTCTTTTTATTGTTCGATACAGTTTTTTGTGACAATATTGAAATATTAACGCTATTTTTATTGCATTATATGTAGTAGTTATAGTCAAAACAGGAGGAATGTCGATGTCTTTTAAAGAGACGTTTAGATACGTTTTACTACTTACTTTACTATCCTCAGCAGCATTTGCCCAAGAAAGTGCTGAAGAAGAGGAAAACTCATTAGCTGAAGACGCTGAAGAAGTTGTTGTTACTGGATCAAGAATCAAAAGATCCAACTTTGAAACTAACGCGCCCGTTACAGTTATTACTTCAGAAGAAATTGAAAATAGAGGTTATACCAAGGCCGCTGAAGCTCTTTTTGCCTTACCTTTTGTAGGCATTGGCGCAAGTAACTTTGGTGATAGTGCTTATGATGGTTCTGAAGATATTGGACAGAATATTGGTGATAGCTTTGGTTTGGGTGCACAGAGAACACTTACACTTGTTAATGGTAAGAGATTTGTTGCTGGAAACTCTGCTATTGGTGGACTAGGTGGTGCTGTTGATACTAACAACATACCTAATGCCCTAATAGAAAGAGTGGAAGTTAAATCTGTTGGTGGTGCGGCAGTATATGGTGCCGACGCTGTTGCTGGTGTTATTAACTTTATTCTTAAAGAAGACTATGAAGGCTTCGAGTTTTCATATGACTACAATTCCTTGCTAGCAGAATTTGAAGGTGCTGAAGAAGCATTTAGATCATTAATGGGTTTTAACTCTGCAGATGGCAAAGGAAACTTTGTTCTTTCATTGGAAATGACCAAAACACCAAGAATTGATGAAACAATGTTGCCATACAGACAAAATTACTTGTATAGAACAACATTAGTTGGTGCTGCTTATCCAGGTCAAAGTGGATTCTATCCAAACTATACTCTTTATGGTTTAAGCAAATATGGTTTTGCTAGCTGTGGAGCAGTGGTCTTATATAATAATGGTGCTGGACTATGTGATGATGGTTATGCATATCAGTTTGATAACAATGGTAACTTAGCTGTTGGTGTTCCAGGAGAAAAAACTGGTAATGCTGTTTGGTCAGTCGGCGGAGATGGTCTTTACCTTGACCAATATGGTTCATTTTCTAACGCTTACGATAGATACAATGCATCAGTTTTCTATACCTACAATATTTCAGACGATGTGAAATTTAAAACAGAAGTTTATTCTTCACAGTTTAAAACTTTCCCAACAGTAACACAGCCACAGTATCAATCAGGATTATTCGGTGGTACAGCTCAACCTCCAAAGCTGCCATTAGACTATCCTTATTTTTCTGATCAGGCACGTGAATTACTATCAACTTTAACAGTAGACGGTGAGCCAATTGATGGCGTATATGTCCAGTGGGCTCCGCTTAGCTGGGTTCCAAGACCTGTTAATGATAGTGCTACAACAAGTTTTAATTTCTCTCTTGAGGGCTTAGTTAGCTTTGCTAACAGAGATTTTGATTGGATAGCAGGCTACTCATTCGGCAAAAGTAGTGTATTGGCTACAGAGACCGATTATATAGATCCTAGATTCTTTGCCGCTATTGATGTTGGTGTTAACCCAGCAACAGGTGAAATTGACTGTAAATTTAACTACGTAGATAACTACGTAAATAGCTTATTTGTCACTCCTGTTTATGGTAATGCGTCACAAGATGGTGCCTTAGTATTGGGTAGTCCTGGAGATTGTGTGCCAGTTCAACCCTTTGGTTACTACACACCATCACAAGCACAACTTGATTACGTAACTGCTAATATTTTCTCCAATAATGAAATTAGCCAGATTGTCAGATTTGCTAACGTCCAAGGCACTTTATTTGATTTACCAGCAGGTGAAGTAAAAGGTCTAGTAGGTTTTGAAGGTAGGAAAGAATCTGTTGACTACAAAGTTGATGGTGGTTCCAAAGCTGCAATTTATAGAGCAGGCTATTCTGCAGATGTCAGTGGTGCATTCTCAACATCAGACGTATTCTACGAGCTTTATGTTCCTGTTTTAGGCAATGGTTTTGGTGAGCTATCACTTGGTGGATTTAGCATACTTAAAGGTGTTGATCTTGAGTACTCTTACAGAGAGTTAGACAACAGCTTAGCGGGTGTTGATGAAGCAGATAACCTTGGTTTAAACCTAAGAATCAATGACGATCTAAGGTTTAGGGTCAATTCACAAAATGCTGTTAGAGCTCCATCTATGGGTGAGCTTTTCCAACCAGTTGTTGGAACAAGTAGTTTTGTGAGTGATCCATGTGACCAGAGTTTTATTGATTCAGGTCCTAACCCTTCGGTTAGACGTGCAAACTGTTTAGCAGATGCCCAAGGTTTTGGTGTTGATATTACAAATTTTGAATCTTTTGCCAAGAATGCTTCAGTGCAAGGTTTAAGTGGTGGTAATATCAATCTTAAGAATGAAACAGCTGAGGCTCAAGGGTATGGAATAATCTTCCAGCCTAGCTGGGTTCCTGGCGAACTATCTTTGGCTGTAGATAAAATCATCATCGATATTTCTGATGCGATTACATCTTATACACCAACACAGATCATGAATGCTTGTTACGATTCTGAAAGTTTCCCTAACAATCCATTCTGTGGTCAGTTCTTCAGAGGAGCTGATTTCCAACTTCTTAGAGGAGCAGGTGAAACTGCATATGTAGCTGGTCAGGTAAACGCTGCTATATTTGAATATGAAGCAACTATTTCAGAACTTAACTATGCAAACTCAGTTGGTGATTTCGCTAATCTTGCATTTGGTTGGTTAGGAGCTGATTTTGCTGATAATTACGGATACTTTAATTTTAATGTTAAGCACATTTATAACGAAAAGGATTTGTTCTCAGCAACAGGTACAGATATCAACGACAATACCGGTGAATTTGGTACCAATGCTAGAAATCAGTTTTACACACAGTTACAACACTTTTATGGTTCTTTTGTTTCCTATGTTGATGTCTTCTACTACGGTGAAGGTAAATTCGACAACGATTGGGATTACAGTGCGCAACCAGATAAGTATGTTAATACTATAGATGGTTCATATCTGCCTAACAATATTGAAGGCTGGTATATGGTCAATGCTGGTGTCAATTTTGATGCTTCTGATCTAGGTTTAGAAGGATTAATTCTAAGATTAAGAGTTAACAACCTGCTAGACTGGGAAGCAACATCAGTGTGGCATAGAAACCAACTTAGAGATGGTGGAACTGGTGCTAACTATGGTAGTGCTAGTGGTGAAGGAGGGGTGATTGCTAGAAGATTATCCTTCGGTTTCAACTACAAGTTCTAGTATTAACTAGTTAAAGGTGAGAACATGTTTACCCTTTGAAAGTTAATATTCTTAAACCTTTAAAAATAGGGCCCTGAAAAGGGCCCTTTTCTTTTGGCGCGCCCGGGAAGACTCGAACTCCCGACCCTCTGGTTCGAAGCCAGATACTCTATCCAACTGAGCTACAGGCGCTAATATCCAGATGCTTGTCCATCTTTTCTGCTTTCAGATGCACCAAAGTATACGCCATCTTTACGCATAATTGCTTGGTATCCACCAAAGCTGCCTCTATCGTCTTTAAGTTTATGACCCATCTTAAGCAATTGATCTCTTGTTGATTGAGAAAAGCCATTTTCAAGGCTTATATAGCCACCATCAAGCATGATCTCTCCAGTAGGTTGAGATGAACCAGCATGCCTTATTCGTGGTGCATCACCAGCTTCTTGTAAGTTCATGCCAAAATCAATGAGATTAATAACTATTTGAGCATGACCTTGTGGCTGCATCGCTCCCCCCATTAACCCAAAAGATATAAATGGCTCATCGTTTTTGGTGATAAAGGCTGGAATAATAGTATGAAAAGGCCTCTTACCGCCAGCAAGTGAATTTTTATGTTCTGGATCAAGACTAAACATTTCACCGCGATCTTGTAACATGAAGCCAGTACCTTTTGGCACCATGCCTGAGCCCATTCCTCTGTAGTTGCTTTGAATTAAAGAAACCATATTGCCATCTTTATCTGCAACAGTTAGATAGATGGTATCGCCGTTTTCAAGTCCTGCATTATAACTGTCCTTAGCTTGCTTTGGATCAATGAGTTTTAGACGCTCTTGTGCGTATGGTTTGGAGATTAATGTTGAGGTTGGAATGTCTGCAAAATTTGGATCTGCATAATAGTAAGCTCTGTCTTCAAATGCTAATTTTTTTGCTTCTGTAAAAAGATGCACATATTCTGCTGAATCAAGTTCCATTGATGGAATATCATAGTTTTCTAGAATATTTAAAATTTGAAGTGCTGCGATCCCTTGACCGTTTGGTGGCAATTCCCAGACATCATAACCTCGATAATTTGTCGATACAGGTTCAATCCATTCAGGAATAAAATTTGCTAGATCCTCAACCGATAATAAACCGCCTTGTTCTTGAATAAAGGCTGCCATATTTTCTGCAATATCGCCCTCATAAAAGGCCTTTCCGTAAGTATTGGCAATCTGTTTGTAGGTATTGGCCAATGCAGGGTTTTTGAAGACTTCACCTTTTTTTGGTGTAGCTCCATTTTTCATCCAAACATCAGCAAAGTTTGGGTAGTCCTTAAATCTCTTGCTTGACCCATCAAGGTAATAAGCAATTAATTCAGTGACAGGAAAGCCATTCTCAGCATAGTTTATAGCACTGGAAAATAAGCTCTTAAAACTTTTGCTGCCGAATTTTTTATGCAATGCTGTCCATCCAGCCACTGCTCCAGGAACTGTTACAGGCAAAGGCCCATATGCAGGAATCTTTTCTAACCCTTGATCTTTTACAACATCTATAGTCATCGCTTGAGGAGAGGGGCCCGATGAATTAAGGCCATACAACTGTTGTGTTTCTGCATCCCAAACAATTGCGAATAAATCACCACCAATACCGCAACCTGTAGGTTCAACTAACCCTAAAACTGCATTGGCTGCAATGGCAGCATCTATGGCATTGCCACCTTGTTGCAAGATATCAATTGCAGCTTGTGTTGCTAATGGATGGCTTGTTGCTGCCATGCCATTTTCTGCAATAACTTCTGATCTGCTGGCAAACGGTAAACCAGTTATTCTGTCGTAACCACTTAACATGTTTAAAAATAATAAGATTAAATAAATTGTATTTCTCATAGGGCTATATTAATAGCTTATGCTAAGGATTTAAAAGTTATCCCAATCTTATTTTGTTAAATAAGATAAAAGAAGCCAGACTAAAACTGATAATATTGGAAAAAATTAATGGCTTGGAGCCTAATAGCAAGCCATAAATTAACCACAATAAAATTCCCAAGGTTGTAGTTACAAACATTGCCAGTGAAATATCCAAATGATTTTAATGGGTTTGCTGGACTATCAACTCACTGGCTTGGATTGACTGGAGAAAATAAAGATTACGATCAAGCATGGTCTATGATTGAATTATATTTATCTCAAAACATTACTAGTCTAGCCAATAAGAAAGTCTACCTTGATAGAGGTACAGAGACATTAGATAAGCACTATGAGCTGTACCAAAAGCAGGTCGATCAACTGATAAGCGATTATGGTGAAGCGAACTATAAATCTTTAACTTTTGAAGGCCACAAACATGAAGAATCGTCATGGGCTAGCAGATTAAGTATTCCATAAAGTTTTTAATTGATTCTTAAACTCTTGGTGCGCCTGGGAAGATTCGAACTCCCGACCTCTTGGTCCGTAGCCAAGCGCTCTATCCAGCTGAGCTACAAGCGCACACTTAGATTATAATTACAAAATATAAAATCTCTAGAAATGAAAGTAATTATTGGTGGAGCAGGCATTACAGGATTAGCTGTCGGCGCCTATTTAGAAAAAAAGACAATTGATTACAAAATTTTTGAACGATCAGATAGCAGCAGCAACTCCACAACAGCTATTCAATTAGCTTCTAATTGTCATTTTGTTTTACAGGAACTTAATCTTCTAGATGATATAAAAAATCTATCTATACAGCGATCAGCGCTAAATGTTTATTCGGAGGATAGATACTTAACAAAAATCTCAGTCACTAATTCTTCTAATGAAGGCACCTTATTTATTCGACGAAAAGACCTGCTTTCAACTATTGCTTCTTTGATACCAAGGGACAAAGTATATTATTCGAGCAAAATAGAAAATATTTCTTCAAACCAGCAAAATGTTGATATTGTAATTAACAATAAACAAGTGACATCAGATCTATTTGTAGGTTCTCTTGGACAACAATCTTTAGCAGCATCCAATTTAACGAAAACCAACACCATCGCGTGTTGGGGTATATCGAATATTAGCGAAGGCATTTTTCAAGAATTTAATAATTTTTTGTTTAGTGGCCTACATTTGGTTACATATCCTCTTACTAATGATCAAACAGCATTCACCTTGGTATTAGATTGTACCAAGCATCAAGTCCCAATAAATGATATATCCTCAGAGGTACTCAATCTGATTACCAAAAATAAATTCAGCAGTCTCTTTGATAGTTCTGGTCCATCAATAACAAAACATATCTACACATCCAAAGAAAATACCTGGGGCTCGAAGAGAATTATTAATATTGGGGATGCTGCTCATACCTTAACCCCTCATTTAGCTCAGGGGGCTGCACAAGGCCTTATAGACGCTGCTTTTTTAAACTTAAACATTAATAATGAAAACATTCACGATTGTTTTTATAAAAGAAATCAATTGCTCAACAAATTAAGGTCAGAAGCCAATGCGAATCAATTTAGATATCAGCTAGGCCAACCATTCAAGCTATTGAGAAATCTTTATTTAAAACTACATAATCCTAACTACAGTTGGTTATTCGATAGTAAATATGAACTTAAGCATTAATCTGAATAAAATTGCACTGCTTAGAAATGCAAGGGGTGAAGACAGTCCTTCATTGCAATATTTTGCTAATCAAGCATTAAAGCATGACATAGCTGGTGTAACTTTGCACCCACGACCAGATCTAAGACACATCAAGCCTGATGATGTTTATTTACTAAAAAAAATTGTTGAGGACGAAGGAAAATTATTGAATATTGAAGGCAACCCTCTTGAAGCTAGAAGAGATAACTTTCCGGGATATTGTGAAATAATTGAAGAGGCAAAGCCATATCAAGCAACATTAGTACCAGATGATTCTAGTCAAATTACCTCAGATCATGGCTGGCAGAGTTCACAAAAAGATGTGTTAACCAGTTGTGCAGCAAGAATTAAACCAAATGTTGCTGTGCTAAGTATATTTGTTGATTCCGACACTGAAAATTTAGCAGAGCTGATATCATCAGATATTAATGCCATTGAAATATTTACTGGCCCTTATGCTAAAGCTTTTGCAACAGGTAAGCAGAATCTAATTGATGATGAACTCAGAAGAATAGAGAAAATTTCACTGCAGGCTAAAGACCTTGGTTTACAGGTCAATGCTGGCCATGATTTAGACCTTAATAATCTTAAACCATTGGTTAAATTAAACTTAATCGATGAAGTTTCGATTGGTCATGCCATAATAAGTGATTCATTAATAAACGGATTTAACACAACAATAAATAACTATCTGGAGATCATAAATGGATAAAGTTACAGCCGATATAAAAGAACAAATTGATTCAAATAAGGTTTTGGTTTTTATGAAAGGTTCACCTTACCAACCTCAGTGTGGTTTTTCTGCCAAGGTTGCACAGATACTCTTTTCTTATGACGTTGAATTTAGTTATATCGATGTTTTGGAATTTCCAGAAGTAAGACAAACCTTGCCGTCCATTTCAAATTGGCCAACTTTCCCACAGCTTTTTGTAGATGGGGAATTAATTGGTGGTTGCGATATTGTGACAGAGCTTCATGAATCCGAAGAGCTCAAAGATATATTAAGCTGATTTAATTTGGCTTTGTAAGAAGTTTTCTTTGCCAACTTTATCAATAAGAGCCAGTTGGGTTTCAAGATGATCAACGTGTTCTTCTTCACTTTCTAGAATCTTTTGCAACAGGTCTCTTGAAACAAAATCTTTAACGCTCTCGCAATGTTTGATCGCTTCCTTGAGGTCAGGAATAGCTTCGTGCTCAAGTTTTAAGTCATTGGATAATACCTCAACAGGTTCTTCAGCAATGTATAAAACTCCAAGATCTTGTAAGTTGGGCAAGCCCTCTAAAAATAAAATTCTTTGAATCAATTTATCGGCATGTTGCATCTCATCCATCGATTCTGAATATTCATACTCAGCAAATTTATCCAAACCCCAGTCAGATAACATTCTGGAATGGAGGAAGTACTGATTAATTGCTCTTAATTCGTTGTACAGAATTTTGTTTAGGTGTGCGATGACTTTGTCGTTTCCTTGCATAGTGAATTTATATTGTTAATGGAGTTAAAAATCAAGCAAATAACGAATTTTGCTAATGATACTCATTCTTATTTAGGAGATTATTTTTTTGTTTGGATTTTTTTAACTAAAGACTCTATGGAAGGGCGACATTTGCCACATTTTGATGAAAAACCTAAGTCCTTTTGAGATTCATTAATGTTGCAATCGCATCTTTGATATGAATCTCTTAGATCATTTTCAGTTATTTTTTTGCATATACATACGTACATGTCTAAATAATAATGAGAATCATTATCATTTGCAATTAGAGTGTTAAATTTTTATATAAATTCGCTATAGCGAGATTTTTTTCCGAATCTAGAGTAAGTTTTTTCTCAGTATTTATTGTTCGTTGTCGTTTGGCATTGTAGCGTTCTTGCGATGAGGCTCGTGGTTTTGTGGTTGCTTCAAGGGCAACTTTTTTTACGTGAATACAATCCACTGGACAGGGTTCAACACATAATTCACATCCTGTGCATATTGTTGAATCAATTTGGTGCAATTTATTGGGAGCTCCTATAATGGCATCCACTGGACATTTGGGAATGCACTTAGCACAACCTATGCAAATATCCTCATCAATAAATAGAATTTGTTCATTGATTGTTGGGCCGAAATTATCATCTAATGACTTGGTATCTTTAGATAAGATTTTGTTGAGTTTCTTTAAGGTGCCGGTGCCGCCAGGCAAACACCTATTGTTAGGAGCGCCATTGGCCATTTCTTCAGCATACTCCATACAACCTGGAGTATTGCACCTGCCACATTGCAATTGGGGCAGTGCATCATGTAGTTCTTTTATCTTAATCTGATTTGATGCCAAGACGTTCGTGAATAGTTGTGTTTGAGGTTGTGTATCCAAAAGGAACTCTTTCTTCGGGATAGATTCTCTTAAAAGCTTTTTGAACTGCTAGGGTAGTCTCATGAAATCCAGAAAGTATAAGGTTAAGCTTTCCTGGATAGTTGTTTATATCGCCGACAGCGAAAATTCCTGGCTTGTTGGTTTCATAACACTCTGTATCAACCTCAATTTTTTTGCCATTATTTTCTAACCCCCAATCCAATAATGGACCTAATTTTTTATTGAGCCCATAAAAGAATAAGATGTTGTCAGCCGATAAAGTTATATCTGTTTTAGTATCAGAGTTGTATAAGATTACTTCACCAAGCTCACCTGAGGAATCAAGTGCAACATCTTTAATGATATAGGGTGCTAGAAGATTAATTTTTTTCTTGGCAGCTAAATCTCTGACTTTCATTTCCGTATCTGGGGCGCCTCTAAATGCATCTCTTCTATGGATTAAGGTTACCTCGGAAGCAATTTTTTCCAGTTCAACTGTCCAATCTAGAGCGCTATCGCCACCACCAAAAATCAAGACTTTTTTGCCTTCATAAGCCTTTTTATCTTTTACTGAGTAGTGAACTTGTTTGTCTTCAAGTTGTGAAATATCTGTATTGATGTTGGGTTTAATCGGTTCAAATGCGCCTGCACCTGCGGCAATAAAAACATTTAAAGATTCAAATTGTTCTCCTGCATTGGTTGTAACAAGCCACCCATTATTTTTTTGCTCAATTTGCTCAACTCTTTGGTTGAGATGAAGCTTGTAGTCAAAAGGTTTAATTTGTTCTAAAAGGGCATCAACGTGTTCTTGGCCAGTTTGATAGGGGACTCCAGGTATATCGAATATTGGTTTTTCAGGGTAAAGTTCAGCACATTGCCCACCAGGTTTATCGAGATTATCAATCAATGTACAATTTAGTCCAAGTATACCAGCTTCGAATACTGTAAAAAGACCGACTGGCCCAGCACCAATCACAATAATGTCGGTTTTCATTTAACCCTCATGCCTGGCACGGCACCAGCATCGGGTGAGATCATAAATATTTCTTCACCACCTGGTCCTGCTGCAAGAATCATTCCTTCAGATAAACCAAATTTCATCTTTCTTGGTTGGAGATTGTTCACAACAACAACGAACTTATTGGTTAATTGTTCAAGTGTGTAGGCTGCTTTTATTCCTGCAAAAACTGTTTTCTCACCACACTCTCCAACATCCAAAACCAGTTTCACTAATTTATCAGCTTCAGGAACTTCGATTGCTTCTTTGATTTGTGCAATTCTTAAATCAACTTTTGCAAAATCGTCTATTGTTATTTCACTCATAAGCTATCTACTAATTTGTTCACCTCTTTTATATCAAGTCTTTTAATAATATGGCTATATTCATTTATTTCATCAATATTTGGCTTAAAAATATTTGAATATTTGAGATCTGTTTGATTTAAAAGTTCTTGGACTCTTTTTGATATTTCTGGTGTGAATGGATGGAGAAGCGTGTTTAATGATTGAAATACTTGCACTGCTTCGCTACAAACATCCAAGCATTCATTGTTTTTTCCTTCTTTTGCGAGATTCCAAGGTTCTTGTTCGGATATATAAGCATTTATCTCATCTGCAATGCCCATAATCTCTTTTATAGCTTTTGAATATTCTCTGTTATCTGTGAAGGCAATTATTTGTTCATAACGACTAACAAATGATTGATTAAGTTTACTGCTATCGGCAATTATTTTTCCATTACCAATTTTGTGAACGAATTTAATGGTTCGGCTGACAATATTGATGAATTTACCGACCAAATCGCTATTTACCTTTTGAACAAAATCTTCAAGTGAGAAATCTATATCTGAAATATCATTGCTTAATTTTGAACATATGTAGTATCGATAGAAATCTGCCTCTGCGTAGTTTAGAGCCTCATCAGCTAAAACAAAATTCCCTCTTGATTTAGACATCTTTTCACCTTCAATTGTCATAAACCCATGCACATGGACCTCTTCTAATTGTTTTAACTGTGCTGCGTGCAAAGTAGCTGGCCAGAATAATAAATGAAAATACATAATATCTTTGCCTATAAAGTGCATTAATTTTGTATCCTCAGTATTCATTAGTTGATCGTAATCAATATCATTTTGTTCACACCAGTTTTTTATTGATGATAGGTATCCCACTGGTGCATCCAACCAGACATAGATGTATTTATCCTCTTCACCAGGAATTAAAAAGCCAAAATATGGTTTATCCCTTGATATATCCCAGTCATTAAGATCGCCATCAAGCCACTCACTGAGTTTGTGTTTTACTGGATCTTGCTTTGAAAAATTATCAATATTGGTTTGCAAAAAATCTTTGAAGTCACTTAAAGAAAAAAAGTAGTGTTTAGAGCTTTTAACTGAGGGTTTTGTATTTGAAAGTGTAGAAATAGGATCCAACAAATCAAGAGCATCGTATGTGGTGCCACATCTTTCACACGCATCGCCATATTGATCATCGGCTTGACATTTTGGACAACCACCTTTGATGAAACGATCGGCTAAGAAGATATTTTCTTGATCATCAAATAGCTGCTGAATGTCTTTTGAGTAGATGTGTTTATTTGTTGATATCTTGTTGTAGAGGTCATAAACAAGTTCTTTGCTTTCATTGCTATGGGTGCTATGAAAATTGGACAGATTCACATTAAATTTTTTAAAAGTATGTTCATGCTTTATTTTCATCTCATTGACTAAATCTTCTGGATCTATATTTTGCTCTTTGGCCTTAAGCATTATTGGTGTACCGTGAGTATCGCTTGCACAAAAGTACAATGCATCGTGTCCTTGCAGTTTTTTGTGCCTGACCCATGCATCTGTTTGTACAATTTCTAAAACATGTCCTAAATGCAATTCAGCATTGGCATAAGGAAGGGCGCTGGTAACAAGATATTTCATGTTGTAACCGAAATTATATGTTACTTTTAGGTGTATGGAAAAAATTGCAATTTGTTCAGCCAAAGGAGGTGTTGGAAAGACCACAATTGCTTATAGTCTGGCGATGAAATACCACAAAGCTGGAAAAAAAACTGGATTGTTTGACGCGGATGTCTATGGCCCCAATCTAATAAACTTATTTGCTTACACCAACCCAAATCAAAGTGTACATAATTCTAAAATAACACCTGAAAAGCTTCCATACTCAATAGATGGGATTGAATTTTCTTCTACAGACTTATTATTTAATCCAAATGATGCTGCAATGCTACGAGGCCCTATGCTAAGCAAGATACTCAAAGAGCTTTATGAAAAGTCTTTCTCTGCAGATCTAGATTATCTATTTATTGATATGCCCCCCGGTACAGGGGATGCTTACATAACCGTTTTCAATGATTTAAATATACAAAAAGCTGTACTAGTTTACGTCGATGATCCACTTTGCATTGCTGATCTTAAGCGCACCATCAAAATGCTTGATCTGCTTCAAGTTAATGTTGTTGCAGTAGTTGAAAACCTTGCTGAGAGTGAACAAACCATAACTAACGACGAATTAATGGCTCTAGGTTTAAATAAAACCCTAACTATCCCTAGAATAGCGCGCCACGATTTATATAATAAGTACTTAAGCACTGGAAAATTAGAAAAATTGTTACCTGAAACATTATGAAATTACGATTAATTGGTTTAACTCTTTTATCCTTAATTGTCTTTGCTCAGGAATCTGAAAGTAATAATATAGACCCTTTTGAAGATATTAACCGAATAGTATTTAATATTTCAGATGACTTAGATCAAGCTGTTTTGAGGCCAGCCGCTGAATTCTATAGTGAATACACTCCATTGTTTTTGAAAAATGGCATCACTAATGTTTTTAGCAATCTTTCTGAAGTGGACACAATCGTTAATCAGCTTTTACAAGGCAAGGTTTGGTACGCAGCACAAGATACAGGAAGATTTGTTATTAACTCAACAGTGGGGATTGCTGGATTCTTTGATATAGCCAGTAGAGCAGGACTTGAGAAGCATGACGAAGATTTTGGTCAAACATTGGGTTATTGGGGTGTGCCATCAGGTTTTTACCTTTTTGTGCCGTTTCTTGGTCCAACCACTTTAAGAGATATGTTGGCTAAACCAACCAGTTGGTTTTTGTCTGGTAATTTTTCAGTATCAGATGAAGAGGCTTCTATATTTCTAAATGTTTTAGATGTAATTGAAACACGTGAACGCTTATTAATTGCAGAAAATCTTATTGTTGGCGATAAGTATGATTTTGTTAGAGATGCATATTTGCAATCCAGGGAATATCTTGCTGCGGATGGTGAAATTGAAGATGAATTTCTTACAGATTTGGAACTGGATTTTTTTGATGAAGATTTACCTGAAAATCTTTAAATAAATCAACCATATTTGAATTAGTATCTTTTAATGAATCCAATAATCTATTTCTTTGATTTTTTTTGATTGATAATGATTTAAGCATTACCATCAGATGATTTATTGCTCGATTCACATCGCCTCTGTGTTCAAGATTTAGAATGTACTTCATATATGCATTCAATGCTTCAATGGGTGACGCTGTTGATTCATTAAAGAGTTTTTTATCAACATCACAAAGAAATAATGGATCAGCATATATTTTTCTACCTAACATTACACCATCTACATGATTTAGGTGACTTTTAACTTGATCTATTGATTCTATGCCACCATTGATGATGATTTTTAAGTCAGGAAAAGCATCTTTTATTTGATAAACGGCATCGTATTGTAGAGGAGGGATCGATCTATTCCGTTTTGTATCTAGCCCACTAATAGCTTTTCGGGCGTGAATGATAAAAGTGTCAACGCCACAATCTTTAAGCTCAGATACAAAGCCGTGTAAAAATTTATGACCCTCGTAATCATCAACACCAATACGACACTTGATAGTCAAAGGCACTGATATTTTTTTTTGCATTGCCTTTACGCAACTTGATAGAAGTTTAATATCTTTCATTAGGAACACACCAAAATTCCCTGATTTTACTTTTTTTGAGGGACAACCAACATTCAAATTAATTTCGTTGTAATTGTAATCTGATGCTATTTCCACAGCATTGGCAAGATCTTCTGGATCAGAGCCACCCAGCTGCAGAACCAATGGGTTTTGGTTTGGTATATCGTCCAGAAGTCTTTTTACATTGCCTCTTAGTATGGCATTTGAATGGATCATTTCTGTATAGAGCAAAGTATTTTTAGATAAATTTCTGCATAAAAAACGGAAATGTTTATCCGTCTTTTTCATCATTGGCGCTACAGAAAATAAATGCATAAGTTATAAAAATGCAATGACACAACCTAAACCGACAAGGGTCAGAACAATGGTGTATGGAAGCGCCTTGATTACCATTCTTAGATAAGACAAACCAATTAAAGGCGCCAAGGAAGATGTAAGCAAGAACAAGAAAGCAGCTTGCCCATTAGGCGTAGCTACACTAGGTAAGTTTGTTCCAGTATTGATAGCGATGGCTAACTTATCAAATTGCTCCCTGCTAATAACATTATTCTCTAGAGCCAGAACTATTTCGTTCATATAAACGGTTGCCACAAAGACGTTATCACTGATAGCAGATAAAATACCATTAGCTATGTAAAACATCGGGGCTTGTAGCTCAATAGAAGATTGCAGCACTACAGAAATTATTGGAGTAAATAATGCTTGATCATTGATTACTGCCACAATTGCAAAAAATACCACTAGTAGAGCTGTAAATGGCAAGGATTCTTCAAATGCAGGCCCTAACTTGTGTTCTGAAATTACTCCCTTTAGAGAAGTCAAACCAACTAGCAGAAATAAGCCTATTATTCCAACCGGAGCTAAATGCAAACCAAGTGCAATAATAAGACAGACACCCAAAAAGGCCTCTAATTTAAGATGTAGGTTTTGTAAGTCCGACCGTTCACTGGCTCTTTTTTCTGCTGTCTCAATAATTTTTAACCGTAAGGATTTAGGCAATAAGGCACCATATGAAGCGAGTTTAAATTTCTCAATTGCAAAACAGGTTAATATTCCCATTACCAATACCGGCATTGTAATAGGTGCCATGCGCATGAAAAACTCAGTAAATTCCCATCCAGCTTTAGTTGCAATTAATAGATTCTGTGGTTCACCAACAATCGTGCATACACCACCAAGCGCAGTTCCTACCGCTCCATGCATAACGATGTCCGATAAAAAACTCTTACCCTGTGTGAACTCATTGGCACTTATCTGATTCGATTTATGATGCTCATCGAAGATTTTATAAAAACCTAGACATACCGATATCAAGACAGCTGTAACTGTAAGTGCATCTAAGAAAGCAGATAAAAAGGCAGCAGATATCAAGAATAGGAATGATAAAGTGCTTTTATTTTCAATTGATTTAATAATTTGAGTGAATATAACTAAGAGCAAATCTTTCATAAAAAAGATTGCAGAAACCATAAAAACTAACAACAAGACGACCTCAAGGTTTGATTCAATCTCATGATAAACGTGGTATGCATCTGTCAAACCAAGTGCAAGGGCTTGCAAGGCCAACAAACCGCCTGGTTGAAGAGGGTAGCATTGTATTGAAAAAATTAAGGTAAAGATAAATTGCAGCAACAAAACCCAACCCATTATGAATCCACTATTAAGACCTAAAAATGAGAGGGCAAAATATCCGACAGGATTAATAACTAAAAAAAAGATGATAGTTTTCTTATACCAGCTAGGGGCATTACCTAGAAAACTTTGAAATACATTACTTAATACTTCCATAATAAAAGGTTACATTATACAGATTATGTCAGATATATTTCCTTGTTTTGAGCACCAAACTGATATATTTGATAAAGAGAATCATATTTTTATTTCTAAAACAAATAAGCTTCTATTCTGTCCGGTTAACAAATCCTTTCTTTTTAATTCAAATTTTGGTTACCAAGAAGGCTATAAGATATTCAGTCAAGATAAACGCTCCATATTCCTTCATATCGTAGAAGAGCAACCTATAAAAGATTTTTTATTTATAAAACAAAAAGAAATATTCCCTTATTTAGATAGTGCCTCTTTGAATATCTATTCAAGATCAATTCAACTTGCTAAATGGATTAGCAATTTTACTTATTGCCCTAAACATGGAAATGAATTATCTGTTGTTAAATCTGATCTTGCGAAATCTTGTTCTGATTGTAGATTTGATCACTACCCTAAGATGTCGCCATGTATTTTAGTGGTAGTTAAGAATGGTAGCGATATTCTGCTTGTGAGGCATAACAATGGTTCGCATTTTTTTACAGCAATCGCAGGTTTTGTTGAGTATGGCGAGACCATTGAAGGAACAGTAAAAAGAGAGGTTTTTGAGGAAGTTGGTATTGAAATCTCAAACTTGAATTACTTTAATTCTCAATCCTGGCCATTCCCCAACCAACTTATGATGGGTTTTACTGCAGAGACCAAGCAAAGGGCACTTACAATAGATCAAAAAGAGATCTTGGAGGCCGATTGGTTCAATAATTCAAACCTACCGCAGGTCCCCCCAAAAATATCTTTATCAGGTCAATTGATCAGAGAAGCACTTAATTCTTAGCCCTTGGATCGTTTTTTGCCCTACTTTTTGGCTTATCTTTTGGCGCCTCAACTCTATTTCCAATATTATCATCAGGCAATGGAGCAGGGGTATTTTCAGGCCTGCTTTTTAGATTCCCGTTTACTGGTTTTTTAACAGATCTATTGGGTTTAGCCGACGTCTTTCGTGGTTGATCTTTTCTTGTTTGATCATTACGTTTTGAGTCAGATTTAAAATTTCTTGGTTTTCGCGCTCTCTGAGGTTGATTGGACCTTCTTGGTTTACCAGAATATTTCTTAGATTTTTTTGGTTTTTCTGTTTTTTCTTCACTCTTAAAAAAATTAAACAATGAATCCAGTAATCCTTTTTTATTAGTATCAACGTTGGGTTTATTTCTAAACTCTACATCTTCAACCAAAGCTTTTGATTTCTTTTTAGGTACTTTCAAGTTGTAGCTTGATTTATTTTGAAAAGCCAGTGATGACTCTTCAAGATTAGCTTCATAATCAAAATAAGCATTCTTTTTTATCTCGATGGTGTAATTATCATTTTGTTTATATGGATCAATAAAAGTCATAATCTTGGTCCCAAACTTCATTTCAATTTCAGCTAGATTGTTTCTGTAACGGTTCAATAATTCATTAGCCACATTTGGTGAAACTTTCAGTAAAAGAATGCTAGATCTATTGTTAATAGATTTTTCCGTAACTAGCCTAAATATTGATTCACAGACACTTGCAATTGACCTAACCCATATAGTTTTACCCATTAAATCATTAAGCGCAGGCTTAATGCGCTGTCTAGACATCTCAAGCAGCCCAAATCTTGAAATATTATTCATTTGGATGCGTGCATGGTCGTGTTTGGTTGACTCATACATAGCCTTTTCAACCTTTGTATTATTTTTATCCTCTTCCATATCTATGAAATCTATAACAATTAGACCACCTAGATCTCTAAGTTTTACCTGTCTACCAATTTCAGCTGCAGCTTCAAGATTTGTCTTAAGTGCTGTTTCTTCAATGTCTGTTCCTTTTGTTGATCTTGCCGAATTGATGTCAATTGAAGTTAATGCTTCACCACTGTCGATGACCAATGAACCGCCAGATGGCAATTTAACTTCTCTTGAAAAGGCAGATTCGATTTTTGATTCAATTCCATAACTTGCAAATAATGGAATCTCTTCTTCGTAGAGTTTTATTTTTTCAATAAATTCTGGCA
>Ga0222719_10001685_pt1 | contig 21044 bp, 31 predicted proteins | sample C33_34DmetaG_FD_165039 | JGI IMG/M metagenome (GOLD analysis project Ga0222719, IMG submission 165039) | Estuarine water microbial communities from San Francisco Bay, California, United States - C33_34D | ecosystem: Environmental > Aquatic > Marine > Unclassified | place: USA: California... | reverse complement strand
TAGAAGCTTTTCGTGGTGTAGGTAAGTCTTACATCACTGCTGCATACGTAGTACATCAGCTACTACTTAACCCTGAACTAAAGTTTATGGTTGTATCAGCTTCTAAAGCACGTGCAGATGACTTCTCCACCTTTACACAACGTATCATTGTTGAGCTTCCTATGTGCCAACACCTCGTTGCTAGAGACGGTCAGAGATGGTCTAAGATAGCTTTTGATGTTGCACCAGCCAAAGCCTCTGGAAGTCCCTCAGTGAAGTCCGTAGGGGTCACAGGACAGCTAACAGGTTCTAGAGCAGACATAATCATTGCAGATGACGTTGAAGTCCCTAACAACTCCATGACTCACATGATGAGAGAGAAGTTATACGAGACTGTTAAAGAGTTTGATGCTGTGTTAAAGCCTAATGGCAAGATTATTTACTTAGGTACACCTCAGAATGAGATGTCCTTATACAACATACTGCTGTCTCGTGGCTATGACATGAGGATATGGACAGCACGTTACCCTACTCTAGAACGAGCAGAGAAAGCCTATGGGGGTAGGTTAGCACCTCTCCTGTATGATTCCCTCCAAAAAGAGCAAAAGTCTCTGTATGGGCTTCCTACAGACCCTAAGAGGTTTGATGATGAAGATTTACTAGAAAGAGAACTGTCTTATGGTCGTTCAGGTTTTGCATTGCAGTTTATGTTAGACACATCTTTGAGTGACTCCAACAAATACCCACTCAAGTTAAGTGACTTAATCGTGTATAGCTGTGATAAAGATACTGCTCCTGAGAAAGTTGTCTATGGTATTATGAAACCCATGTTAGACATTCCTAACGTAGGTTTAGCAGGTGATAAGTTCTATGCTCCAGAAGATACTATAGGTAGGTTAGACTATCAAGGCTCTATATTAGCTATTGACCCCTCTGGTAGAGGTAGTGATGAGACAGCTTATGCAGTGGTTAAGATGTTAAACGGATACTTATACGTTACTGATGCAGGAGGAGTAGCAGGAGGGTACTCTGAGAGTACACTGCAGCACCTAACAGACTTAGCAAAGATAAACAAGGTTAACATGGTACTTGTTGAGAGTAACTTTGGTGATGGTATGTTCACAGAACTACTAAAACCATACCTACTTAAGACACATCCTTGTACGTTAGAAGAGGTTAGACATAGTAAACAGAAGGAAAACAGGATTATAGATACCCTTGAGCCTGTTATGAACCAGCATAGACTTGTTATAGACCCTAAGGTCATACAAAAAGACTATGATAGTGTACAGTCTATGCCACCTGATGTAGGTATTAAGTACATGTTAACGTATCAAATGACACGTATAACTAAAGTTAGAGGAGCATTAGCCCATGACGACAGGCTTGACGTACTTGCTATGGCAGTCCAATACTGGGTTGACCAGATGGCTGCTGATGCAGATACAGAAATCAGAAGTAGAAAAGAAGAACTACTAGAATTAGAACTAGATAAATTCATGTCCAACCTCAATATGAGCAAGGAAAAGCCTGTTCAACAGAGTTGGATAGAGTTCTAAAGTTACAACCAAGATAGACTCCCTTTCACATATATAACTATATACTGGTCAGATATCCATTGTTTAAGGGAGTTTTACTTGTTTGACGGTGTTTAGACCTACTGCTGCTACTAGGAGTTTAACATACTGGTTGTATTTTGGTAGAAAAATCTGAAACAGTATTTAACTTAGAGGACACGCCCAACTCCCCCACGCACACGTTAAAAAAGGTTCACGTTCCTTTAAATATGTTGCTCATTTGCAACACTAGTGTGACATTTTTAACACACTCATCACCAGCTGGGAACATGTGTGACATAAGTGCAACATGTGTGACATTTTTAACACATCTTTATGTCTCTCTCTATCTATTCTTTTTCACATACTATATAATGTTAAAAAAAAGTTTAACTATTTTTAACTTTTTTCTTGTATTAATCTTTTTTTTCTGATCTACTACAGATAATCAAGGGCTACAGATAACAGCCTTCTTTTAAAAGCATAAGAAACTAAGCCTTTTAATCGCAACAAAACAAGTAAACCTTGATTAAGTTTTAAGATAAACGTTACAGCAACAACCTTCTTAAAACAAAGTTAAAGAAAGTTTAAAATAAAAGTAGACAAGTTAAGAATAAAAAAGTAGAGTTTAAGAATAAGAAAAAGCAAATAGGCAAGTGCCAAGAGAGTTCCCAAGTTTGTGCAAGGGCAAGCTATAGAACCTATAAAATCCTTTAGTAGTGTAAAGGTGGGTCGTAGTTCTAGCCAAGACTAGGGTGGAGTAGATGACAATACAAATCCCTAGTTGTTACTAGGTGCAATGGTGTACCTATAACAAGGAGTAAAACTATGTTTAAGACTAAAACTTTAAGATTGTTCAACGTGCCTTTAATCGTTCTAGCATCACGTTCTAGGGTGTATAAATCTAGATGGGAGTTTACCAACGGTACAACGTTTAAGGGTGTTCATATGGGCAAAAAAAGCTATTACATATCTGTTCCAGTTCTAGCCTCTAGAAAGTTTGGAGGTGTAGCAGATATTGTTTCATAATTATCTTGACCTAGTGCAACGTTTTCTATAACGTTGTACCTAGTAACAACTAGGAGGCAAGACCATGATAAAACTAAACTTACTGGGAGTTGGTACTAATGCCAAGACTATTAAAGGTGATGGTAGTGAGTACTTAACAGCTATATTATACCTAGCTCCAGCAGATATTGTAGATGGTATAAACGTTTGTCCTATGGCAGTACTAGCAGGATGCAAAGCAGGTTGTTTGTTTTCTGCAGGACGTGGAGCATTTAACAACGTGCAACAAGCTAGGAAACGTAAGACAATATTATTTAGAGACCATAGAGAGGAGTTTCTAAGGCAGTTAAACCAAGACCTAACTAGGTTTCAAGCTTACTGTAAACGTAAGGGTTTGAAGGCAGTAGTGAGGCTTAATGGTACTAGTGATATTAGGTGGGAAAACTATATTGATATGGCAAGCTATGATATACAGTTCTATGACTATACTAAGATATTGAATAGGAAAAACTTACCAAGTAACTATCACTTAACTGTTAGCTATAGTGAGGCAAGTGACAAGTATGCAAGCCAAGTGTTACAAGTTAAGCAAGCTAGTAGTACTAACATAGCAGTAGTATTTAAAGACAAGGCTAGTATACCTAGCACGTACAAGGGTTACAATGTTATTGACGGAGACAAAGATGACCTTAGGTTTCTTGATATTCCTAATAGTGTAGTGGCTTTGTATGCTAAGGGACAAGCTAAGAAAGATAACTCAGGATTTGTAATTAGATAAGGAGGTACTAATGAGAGATGAAGATTTAGCATGGACTGTATTTAGAGATGGACTATTATTTATATTCATGTTAGTAATAACTATGGGTTTTATAAATCCATTCAGTAGCTATTACACGTGGTGGAATTTATTATATATGATTAACAACTAGAAGGAGAGACTAATGAATAGTAAAGAAGTAAACTTATTTAAAGATGGTGTAGCAGATGGTTTGTTACATGGAGAGAGAGATGAAACTAAAAACTCTAGCTACTATAAACAAGGCTATGATTTTGGTTGTGTTATGTTTGATATGTTAGGCACAGATGTATGCAGAACTAAAATAAATGATAAGGAGATAACATGAATAGATTTAATATATATATGATTAACAACTAGAAGGAGAGAGTAATGAAACTAAGTAAGATAATAAAAACAATAGAAGTAATAGAAGAGAAGAGAGTTCCTAACGATATACTAGAGGGGTTTCTATATCACTCAGCAAGTAGGGAAGAACCTATTCAGATACATGATATGGATATTGTACATTTAGTTAGGGCTTTTAAAAGTGCTTTACATAAGTTAGACAATCAAGTTAAAATAACAGACGTATTAAATAGTAGGTTAAACAGTAGGAGTTAAGCAGTATGAGTATGTACATAGAACCAATAGACGGAACAGAGCATCTAGCTGATGTTGTAGCTGAGTTCAAGTTAGCACGTAAACAACAGTATGACTATGAGTGGGACGAGAATAGTGAGCAAGCTGAATTTTATAGACAACGTGCAACCTATTATGGTAGGTTAAAAGATGAAGGAGTATTATATGACCCAAAGTTTTAAACTAGAACTAATAAAGGTTAAGTATGCTATTAAAGATATGTTAGGTCTTGATGGGTGTACTCAACGTAATGATGAACAGTATAAGCAGATGATAGAAAGACTTGAACAACTAGAGGAGGATAGTGTGAAGTATAGGTATACACATGAGGAGCAGTCAGTAGATATAAGGTCATGGACTGTAGAGTCAGACGTTCCATTGACTGATGAACAAGTAGAAGAACTATGTAGTGAGCATGGTCATGCTGAAGGACAAGTAGCACACCTTGATACGTCTTCAGTTGAGTATCATGGTACTGAGTATGGTGATGACTCACAGTTTAAAACTTATTGTATTAAAGGAGAGTAAGAATGACTGAACCACTAACTTTAATGGAGAGACTAGCAGTAGAAATGCAAGACCTCATTACTAGTAGTGAGAGAGACAAGCGAGAGATTGCATGGCTAAGAGGAGAGATGGAGAAGAGAGAGGAGTTAACTAAGAAGTACATGGATAGTAAGTATGAAGACGTTGAAGACAAGTACATCAAGGACACAAAGTTTAGAAAAGCTATCAACGAATATGTTAAGCAATGGATAATAGACAATGCTTGTACGTGTGAGTGTGATGAGTGGGAGACCTTCTACTGGAAGGGTAGAGCCTACGACCTTAACATCTTTGTGAAAGATGATGTAGAAGAACCTACTGTACATGATGTACAAGCAGTAGTATATGCAGTAGGATTTGATGGAGTTAGTTTAAACTGTGACACATCTAATGGGTGTGTGATGGTTGACTTCAGACCAACTGGACTAGAGATTAACAACTATGGAGCACAATAATGACTAAGAAAACTAAACAAAACTTAACAGACGTACAAGTAAAAGCTATACGTGATACATACAGAGCTATAGATAGTAGCTTGGACATGCTATTTGAATGTCAAGACATGTACTTGTCTGACGTAAGAGAGTTAGAGAGAGTCAGATGGAAGTTAATGAGTGAGTTTAAATTTTTAACGGAGAAAGATTAACATGAGTAACATATACATACAGATTGATGAGGATACTTACCTATCCATACATCAAGATGAAGAGAGTGGGGTACAAGAGTGTGTACCTATGAGATACGATGACAATGCTATGCTAGGACAACCTGTCTACTACTCAACAGTAGATGAACTAGCTGACATACTAGATGATGTAGCACATAAGGACTACTCATTGTTTAACAGTCATCCCAACCAGTTTACATTTACATTTGATGAGGTAAAGAATGACAATTAAGAGAGAACTAAGTCAGTACTATGGAGATAGTGAGTGGGGTAGGAGTGCTAAAGTTACCTATGTTGATGATGCTTTAGGTCAGTTCTACTACATCACACAGTTTCAAGACAACAAACTAGTAAGGAAGTTAGCAGTCAGTACTGAAAGAGAAGCAGAAATAATAGCAGAAGATTGGACTCTATCTAATCCAATCGTAGTTAAAGGAGAGAACTAATGAGTAGAAATGTATATGATGATGCTTACCTAATGGGGTATCACAATGGTTACCATGATGTAGGATATCTTAATCCATACCATAAGCATGGTACACCTCAGTATCACATCAAGTATTTGAATGGACATAAGGATGGTTGTTCTTTGAAGAGGGATGAGGAGTTTACTGAGTTACTAGAAGAAGAAGTAGCAAGGAATAATGAATGGATAACAATGTATAACACGAAGGAGAGAGTATGACTAATACGTTCATGGTACTATGGATTGTTATGATGGCTACAGTCTCAGGTATAGGATATTGTACTAAGTATAACATGATAGGTGTACAGTTTTTACTAATGTTATTAGGTGTAATTGTACTAGGTGTGTCAGGTATAACGGAGTACCTATAGTTAATAATGTTAAAGGGAGTCTATCTTGGTTGTAACTTTAGAAACAGAACAGTCCCTAATTGAGGAACAACTTCAACTAGAGACTGACATGATGACAGGTGGAATACAAAGGTTTAACAAAGGGTTGAATGTGGCAGTTGAAAAGGGAAAGGAATCACACACATCACATGGAAGAGCTATAGTATCTAGGCTAGTACAAACTGTGACAGGTGCAGTTGTACAGTTCATTAAGAATCCTACTAATACCTCACGAGATATTGCGTGGAAAAATTTAAAGGACATGGATGCAGAACAAGTTGCATACCTTGCACTTGTAACACTAGTGGATTCAATTAGTAGAAAGAATACTCTACTGTATGTAGCTAGAACTATGGGTAGTAACCTTGAGATACAAGATAGGTTAGACAAATGGATACACTCTGAAGGAGACGTAGCCAACAACACAATCAAGCTTGCTATGAAGAAAGCATATGGAGCTAGAAGGTTTGGTCTAACTAATAAGATGAACAAGGATGGCTACAAGAATACTGAGTGGCTCAAGTCTGAACGTGTACACGTAGGGTTTAAGTTGATTGACTTAATCATACAGAGTACAGGTATCATCAAGCTTGACACACAGCAGACTGAAAGGAGGAGACGTGCAACCTACGTTGTACCAACTCAAGATACACTTGATTGGATTAAGGCATTCAATGAGTACATGCAAGGGTCACGTCCAAGATACTTACCTTGTGTAATACCACCTAAAGATTGGACATCAGTCAAGGGTGGAGGTTATCATGGACATGACATAGATGAACTACCTATTGTAAGGAGAAAGTAATGGGATTAAAGACACACCTAACTAGACTATCTGAACAAGACTTGACTGCTGAGTATGCTTGTCTCAATGCACTACAACAAACTGAGTGGAGGATTAATCAGAACGTACTCAAAGTTATACGTCAGATGTGGGAGAGTGGGCAAGAGGTAGGTAACTTACCTGCAAGGGAGGACACACCTCTACCTAACTACCACTTCAGTAAAGAACCTAGTGAGATGAATGAGGAAGAGAAATCTACATTCAGAATATGGTCACGTAAACGTGCTGAGATTTACTCAAGTAATAATCGTAGTGTCAGTAAACGTATACAAGTTGAACGTACCTTACAGGTAGCTGAACAGTTCTCTAAGTATGAGAAGTTCTACTACGTATGGCAGAATGATTTCCGTTCACGTAAGTATGCAAGCAGTACATTCCTCACACCTCAGTCAGCTGATTGGAGTAAGAGTCTACTAGAGTTTGGTTATCCTATACCTATTGATAACTGGGATGATGCAAGGTGGCTGTGTATACATGGTGCAAACCTTTATGGTAATGATAAGATAACGTTAGACAAACGTGAAGCATGGGCATGGGAGTATGTAGATGAGGCACATAGGATAGCAGACAATCCCTTTGATAACCAAGCTTGGCTTGAGGCAGACAAACCATTCCAGTTCCTAGCTTGGTGTTACGAGATGTCAGCCCTAGCTAAACTAGGTTGGGGTTATGAGAGTAGGTTACCTGTCTCAGCAGATGGCAGTTGCAACGGATTACAGCACCTCTCAGCTATACTAAGAGATGAGGTAGGGGGTGTAGCTACTAACTTAATATCTTCTTCTGTACCTCAAGATATTTATACACAGGTAGCTGACCAAGCTATACAACGTATACGAGAGGAGGACACAGAACTAGGTAGAAAATGTTTAGAGTTTGGTATTGATAGGAAGTTAGCTAAGAGACCTGTTATGATTGTACCTTACTCAGGTACTAAACATGCTTGTCGTGCATACATAGAAGAAGCTATCAAGGATAAGATAAAGGAAGGCACACCCAACATCTTTGGTGATGACCTATTCAATGTCACTCACTACCTAGCAGGTCACATATGGGACAGCATTAGTGGTGTGATTGTGTCAGCACGTAAGGTGATGGACTACATTAAGAGTGTAGGAGATGTGTACTCTAACATGGGTCAACACATGGAGTGGGTCACACCTACAGGTTGGTTAGTTATGCAACAGTATAATGAACTAGAACAGAAGAGGATAAAGACACACATCAATGGTGACATAGTATCTCTATCCTTTCCTAAAGATAAGCAAGACAAAGTTAATAAGCAGAGGACAGGGTTAGGTAGTAGTCCTAACTTCATCCATAGTTTAGATGCCTCTGCTATGACACGTACTATTAACGAAGCTACTAAGGTAGGTATTGTAGATTTTGCTATGGTACATGACAGCTATGGTACACATAGTAGCATGATGCCACAGTTATCTGAGATACTACGTGAACAGTTCGTTAGTATGTATGAAGAGCATGATGTTCTTGATGAACTCAGGACTCATGCAATCAAGACTCTAGGTACTGAGGATGTTCCTCTACCACCAAGTAAAGGTAACCTAGATATCCGTAACGTATTGAAATCAGACTATTTCTTTGCTTGATTTCTAAAGTTACAACCTAGCCAGTTGGCAAAACAAATAGCAAAAAGGAGTTATATATGCTAGTAATAAAAGGAAAGTCCCTATGGGCAAAAGTCTTTGAGCCTGACACAAGGTTCGTTGATGATGGAGAATATTCTACTTCAGTAATTGTACCTGAAGCAGAAGCAGCACAAGTTTGTGAACAACTAGAAGCACTCATCGATGAGGAGTTCAATAAGGTTGTCAAGGAGAAGCCACAACTAAAGGCAAACCTGTCCAAACGTCCTGTAACTGAGCCAGACTTTGACCAAGATGGTAACGAGACAGGTAATGTTGTATTCAAAACTAAACTTAAGGCTAAGATAAAAGGTAAGAACGGTCAGAGCTACAAGCAGAAGGTTAACGTTGTAGATGCTAAACGTAACCCAATGTTAGGAGGTCAGTTAATAGGTAATGGTTCACTTGTTAAGGTAGCTGTTGAACCTGTAGCCTACATGATGCAGTCCACTAAACAAGTAGGTGTATCTCTCAGACTAAAAGCTATGCAAGTCCTTGACTTGGTTGAGCATGGCACACCTAATTCTATCTTTGATGAGGAAGAAGGGTTCGTTGCCAAAGCTATAGAGAAAGATAACTCTGCAGTTTTTGATGACATAGATACTGATGGTACTGCTGATGACGAAGGGGACTTTTGAGGCAAGGGTCATTGCAGACCTAGTAGCACGTGACATTCCACATGTGTATGAGCCTGATAAGATGGCATACTTTGTGGAACGTCACTATGTTCCTGACTTAAAGATAGGCAAGATGATAGTGGAGCTTAAAGGATACTTCAGACAAGACAGTCAACGTAAGATGAAGGCTGTCAAGGCACAGTACCCTGACTTAGATATACGATTTGTATTTCAAAAGGCAAGCTCCACTATACAAGGAGCTAAGAAAAGAAAGGATGGTTCTAAGATGACCTGTCAAGAATGGGCTGACCGTAATGGTTTTATATGGGCAGAAGAAACAATACCAAAGGAGTGGTTGAAATGAGTGTGATAGATGTTAAGGACATGATTGAAACTGATGTGGACTTACAAGCAGAGTTTACTAAGCAAGGTCTAAGTGTGTCTGTCATCATAGGTGATGAGGAGATAGAACATACATCTACTTATGAGGACATGGCTATTGATATGGTGGGTGACTCTGAGAAGTATGACAATGATACACTCAAGAAGATTGCTCAAGGTTTAGATTACATGTCTAAGTTTATAAAGGAGTCAATAGGTAAGGATGAATGATAGTGAGTTCATAAGACATGAAAAGTGTCCTCACTGTGGCAGTAGTGATGCCAATGCTTTGTATACTGATGGTCATCACTACTGTTTCTCTTGTCAAGTATCAACAAAAGCACAAGGTAATGAAGGAGTGATAGCAGTGACTACACAGAAGAGTAACTTTGCTTTCCTACCCATTGAGGTAAAGGCATTAAACAAAAGGAATATAACTGAGAAGACAGCAAGACACTGGCAGTATGGTGTAGCTATCTATAAGGATAAGAAGGTACATGTAGCTAACTACTATGATAGAGAGGGCACACTCCAAGCACAGAAGGTAAGACTGCGTAACAAGGACTTCCTTGTTTTAGGTGACATGAAGAAGATTGGACTATATGGTGAACACCTCTGTCGTGATAAGGGTAAGATGATTACCATTGTTGAAGGTGAGTTAGATGCTCTGTCATTGAGTCAAGTCTTTGACAACAAGTGGGCAGTTGTAAGTGTTCCCTCAGGTGTAGACTCTGCTAAGAAAGCTGTGTCTAAATCTCTTGAATGGCTGTGTAACTATGACAGTATTGTTATCATGTTTGATAATGATGAGCATGGTCAAAAAGCAGCAAAGGAAGTAGCTAGTATACTACCACCTAGTAAGGCTAAGATAGCCCAGCTACCTCTCAAGGATGCCAGTGATATGTTACAGGCAGGAAGACAGGAGGAACTCATTGATGCAGTATGGGCAGCAAAGACCTACAGACCTGATGGTATCATAGCAGGTACTGATGTATGGGAACTGATTACTGCTGAAGATGATAAGCACTCTGTCTCTTATCCTTATGCAGGTATACAAGAGAAGACAGGTGGTTGTCGTAAGGGTGAGATTGTAACACTCACTGCAGGTAGTGGCATAGGTAAGTCACAACTAGCTAGAGAGTTTGCTTACTCCTTCATCATACAGGGACAGACAGTAGGGTACATAGCATTGGAAGAGAATGTTAAACGTACCTCACTTGGTTTGATGTCCATTGACTTAAACAAACCACTACACCTACAATCAAATGATGTACCTAAAGAAGAACTAAAGGAAGCTTTTGATAATACAGTTGGTTCAGGTAGGGTGTACATGTATGACCATTGGGGTTCAACTGACTCTGAAAATCTACTATCTAAAATCAGATACCTAGTCAGAGGATGCCAAGTTGATTATGTTATACTTGACCACATTAGTATTGTTGTGAGTGGACTAGAAGGAGGAGATGAAAGACGTATCATTGACAACACTATGACTAAGTTACGTTCACTAGTAGAAGAACTAAACTGTGGTATGATACTAGTGTCACATCTTAAGAGACCTTCAGGTGACAGAGGACATGAAGATGGAGCACAGACTTCTATGTCACAGCTTAGAGGTAGTGCTGCAATAGGTCAGCTGTCTGATATGGTCATAGGACTTGAACGTAACCAACAAGACAAAGACAAACCTAACGTAAGTCAGGTTAGAGTATTGAAGAACAGATGGTCTGGTGAGACAGGCTTGAGTTGTTCATTAGAGTATAACACAGAGACAGGGAGAATGAATGAGGTACACTTCCCTGATGAAGAAGAACTAGAATTCTAAACAGTGCAGAGACACAAGGAGAAACAATGGAATTAATATTTGATATAGAAGCAGACAACTTACTTGATGATGTAACTACTGTGTGGTGCATAGTGTGCAGAGATATAACATGGGACACAGAAAAGGTATACACCTTTGAACCCCACCAAATAAAAGAAGGGCTTGTGTTCCTATCAAAAGCAGATGCTCTCATTGGTCATAACATTATTGACTATGACTTAAGAGTACTCAAGAAGTTGTATGACTTTGACTACACAGGTAAAGTAATAGATACCTTAGTATGTTCAAGAACTATATGGTGTGACGTAAGAGAGATGGACGTTGAGCTAAGTAAGACAAATAACTTTCCTCCTAAACTTATGGGCAGTCATAGCCTTAAGGCATGGGGATACAGATTAGGAGAACTAAAAGGTGAGTTCAATGTGGGCAGTGAGAGCTTTGGAGAGTATACCCAAGACATGTTACACTACTGTGTACAAGACACGAAGGTTACAGCCAAACTCTATTCTAAAATTACTGAAAAAAATTTTAGTAAAAAAGCACTAGACTTAGAGACTGAGATACATACTTTACTATTACAACAACAGGAATATGGTTTTCCTTTTGATGTAGAAGCAGCTAAAGAATTGTGGTACAAGTTAGTCTCACGTAAATCAGAGCTTGAAGAGGAACTAGTAAATAACTTTGAGCCTACTATTGTAGAGCTAAAGACAAAGACTAAGACAATCCCCTTCAACCCTGCTTCACGTATGCAGATAGCAGACAGACTAATAAAGAGAGGTTGGAAACCTGAAGCCTTTACTGATAGTGGTGACCCTAAAGTAGATGAAGCTGTACTCTCAAGTATTGATATGCCTGAGGCTAAGATGCTTAACGAGTACCTACTCCTTAATAAAAGGTTAGGTCAGTTAGCTACAGGTAATCAGGCTTGGCTGAAGATGGAGAAGGAAGGTAGACTACATGGACGTGTTAATCATATGGGTGCTGTTACTTCTCGTTGTACTCATTCCAACCCTAATGTTGCACAAGTTCCTAGTGTTGGTGCACCCTATGGTAAAGAATGTAGGTCACTCTTCTATGCTCCTACTGGCTATAGTCTTCTTGGTGCTGATGCCAGTGGTCTTGAGCTACGGTGTCTTGCTCACTACATGGCTGCTTATGACGATGGTTCTTATGCTAACACAGTAGTCAACGGTGACATACATACTATCAATCAAGAAGCAGCAGGTCTACCTACTAGAAACAATGCCAAGACTTTTATCTACGGATTCTTGTATGGGTCAGGTGATGAGAAGACAGGTAAGATAATAGGTAAGGGAGCTAAAGAAGGTAGAGCAATCAAGAAGAAGTTCTTGAAGAAACTACCTGCACTTAAGTATCTCAAGGATGCAGTATCAGAAGCAGCAGATGAAAGAGGTTGGGTCAAAGGATTAGATGGACGTATTATACCTGTCAGGCATAGTCATGCTTCACTTAATACTTTGTTACAATCAGCTGGTGCTTTGGTATGTAAGACTTGGTATGTCTTCATAGCTAGGGCTATAAAAGAACAAGGACTTGATGCAAAGATTGTAGCATTCATTCACGATGAAGTACAACTACTAGTAAAGAAAGGGCAAGAGGATGATACAGGGAGACTTATTCAAGGATGTATGGGAAGAGTTGAAAGACACTTCAAGTTCAGATGCAAACTTGACAGTGATTACAAGTATGGACGAAACTGGGCAGACACTCATTGAGGCAGTGACTTGTAATGTATGTGATGTGATGCAGCCTATAGCTAACTTTGCAGTCATGCCTTCAGGTGAAATAAAAAGAAAGTGTAAGTCTTGTAAGTCAGGTCAGAAGAGAGTGGTTAAAAGATTAAGGAATGAGAACCCCTATCCACCTGATGATTACTGCTGTCCTATCTGTGATAGAGATATAGAAGAGATAGGTAAGTATGGTCAACCTATGTTACAACGTTGGGTACTAGACCACTGCCATGACACTAACACATTCAGAGGTTGGTTATGTGGTAACTGTAACACAGGACTAGGTGGCTTCAAGGATGATAAAGATAAAGTACTAAGAGCTTACGAATATTTGAAAGGACATAAACCATGAACTGTTGGCACTGTGGCACTGAACTAATATGGGGTGGTGACCATGACATTTATATACAAGATGGGTATAACTTTGATGGTATAGTTACCAATCTATCATGCCCTAAATGTCCTACTTATGTGGACGTATGGTTAAAAATGGGAGATGATATAGATGATAAGATTACTAATTGATGGAGACATCGTAGCCTACAAAGCTGCTACTAGTGCAGAGACACCTGTCAACTGGGGTGAAGGACTATGGACTTTGCATTGTTGGGAGGATGAAGTTAAAGCTAGAGTAGATGAACAGATAAACAAACTAATGGAAGCTCCTGTTGAGAATCATCTCATAGCTTTTACAGACAAGACTAACTATCGTAAGGACATAGCTCCTTACTACAAACTAAATCGTAAAGAAGTACGTAAGCCTATGCTACTTAACTGGGCTAAAGAATATATGAATCAAGAATACAACGTTGAGATATGGAAAGGATTAGAAGCTGATGACGTACTGGGTATACTTGGTAGCCAAAGCGAAAGAAATATTATATGGTCTGCAGATAAGGACTTACTCACTATACCTGCAAAGCATTGGATTAATGGAGAAGTGGTTACTATTACTGAAGAAGAAGCTGACTACCAGTTCTACTATCAAACACTTGTGGGGGACACTACTGATAATTACAAAGGGTGTCCTAGTGTGGGTGCTGTTAAAGCTCAAAAGATTCTTAAGGGGAATTGTACGTGGGAGACTGTTGTCAATACGTTCAAAGCTCAGGGACTATCAGAAGAAGTAGCCTTAGAGAATGCTAGACTAGCTAGGATACTACGTGATGGAGAATATAATAGGAAGACAGGAGAGGTAAAACTATGGACACCAAAGTAGATATGGTTAACAGTCCACCACATTACAACAAAGGTAAGATAGAAACTATAGACTATATAGTCGATGCCTTAGGTGAGTGGGAAGCAGTCAGTTACTGTCAAGGTAATGTCATTAAGTACTTGAGTACTAGATTGTTTGCTAAAGGTGACCCAATACAAGATGCAAAGAAAGCACAGTGGTATCTTACTAAGATGATTGAACTAATGGAACAAACTAAAGGGAAGAACTGGTAATGGATTTTAAAACATATCAAACTAAAGCAAACAGTACAGCTATATATGATGCTAAGTTTTCTATACTGTATCCTACACTTGGACTAGCAGGTGAAGCAGGTGAGGTAGCAGAAAAAGTTAAGAAGATTATTAGAGATAATAAACAAATCATAAACGAGAAAGAAAACCTAGCAAGAGAACTAGGTGATGTACTTTGGTACATAGCTGCTATAGCTAGGGACATAGGTTACGGATTAGATACCATAGCTGAGATGAACTTAGATAAACTAGCAGACCGTAAAGCAAGAGGAACAATACAAGGGAATGGGGATAACAGATGAACAACTTATTACCAACAGACTATCAAACATTCATAGCTACTAGTAGATATGCTAGATGGTTAGAAGAAGAGAACAGAAGAGAGACATGGGGTGAGACTGTAGGAAGATACATGTCCTTCTTAAAGAAAAGCACAGACAAGGTAGAGCCTGAGGTATGGGAAGAACTAGAAGAAGCTATACTTAATCTACAAGTTATGCCTAGTATGAGAGCCTTAATGACTGCAGGTGTTGCAGCTGAAAGAGATAACACTTGTATCTATAACTGCTCCTACTTACCTGTTGACCACATACGTGCCTTTGATGAAGCTATGTTTATCTTACTATGTGGCACAGGTGTAGGCTTTAGTGTAGAGAGACAATCAATATCTAAACTACCTGATATCCCTGCTGAGTTAAACCAAAGTAATGATGTTGTATTTGTAGAAGATAGTAAAGAAGGTTGGGCAAAAGCTTTACATAAGTTATTGTCACACCTATACACAGGTGACATACCTAAGTGGGACATGTCTGCTGTACGTCCTGCAGGTGCTAGACTCAAGACCTTTGGTGGTAGAGCTAGTGGTGCACAACCTTTGATAGACTTGTTTAACTTTGTAGTAGAGAAGTTCAAAGGTGCTGCAGGTAGAAAGCTTAACTCCATTGAGTGCCATGACATCATGTGTAAGATTGGTGAGGTCGTAGTTGTAGGTGGTGTTAGACGTTCAGCTATGATAAGCTTGTCTAACCTAAGTGATGGACGTATGGCTAAAGCTAAGTCAGGTCAATGGTGGGAGAATGAGGGACAGAGAGCACTAGCTAATAACTCTGTTGCCTATACAGACAAGCCTGACATGGAAGGTTTTATGAGAGAGTGGTTGTCTTTAGTAGAATCTAAGTCAGGTGAGAGAGGTATCTTCTCAAGAGTAGCAGCAGATAAACATGTAGCTATGAATGGACGTAGAGAAACAGGACATGAGTGGGGTACTAATCCTTGTTCAGAGATAATCCTAAGACCCTACCAGTTCTGTAACTTAACTGAAGTTGTTGTACGTGCATCAGATGATAAAGAAAGTCTTAAGAAGAAAGTAAGACTAGCTACTATCTTAGGTACAATACAATCTACCTTTACTCATATGCCTTACTTACGTAAGATATGGCAGGAGAACACAGAGCAAGAGAGATTACTAGGTGTCTCACTTACAGGTATCATGGATAACATGGTGTTGTCTAAGACATTGGATAGTAAGACATGGTTAAAAGAGATGAAGGAACTAGCTATAGATACTAACATCTACTACTCTGCTATCTTAAAGATACCACAATCATCTGCTATCACCTGTGTCAAACCTTCAGGTACTGTCTCACAGTTAGTTGATAGTGCCTCAGGTATTCATGCTAGACATAGTGACTACTACATTAGAACTGTACGTGGAGATAATAAAGACCCACTAACAATGTTCTTAAAAGATAGTGGTATCCCTGCTGAAGCCTGTGTAATGAAGCCTGACTCTACTACAGTGTTTAGCTTCCCTACTAAATCACCTAGTGGTTCAGTTACACGTAACGTAATGACTGCTATAGAACAGTTAGAACTATGGAAACACTATGCCTTAAACTGGTGTGAGCATAAACCTTCTGTTACTATCACAGTTAAGGATGCTGAGTGGATGGAAGTAGGAGCATGGGTGTATAAGAACTTTGAGATATGTTCAGGTATTTCTTTCTTACCTCATAGTGACCATACATATGCTCAAGCACCTTACCAAGATATAACAGAGGAGGAGTATAATGACCTCAAGAAACAGATGCCTACTAAGATTGATTGGACTGCTTTATCGTTATATGAGAAGAAAGATACTACCAACAGTAGCCAAACTTTAGCTTGTACTGCTGATGGTTGTGAGATAGTTGATATCTAAAGTTACAACATTAGCGAAAGTTTGCATACATGAAATTACTAGGCAACGATTTTAACATTACAGATGGGTTACTTAACCATCTAAAAGTGTTATACCCTAACAAACTTCCGTTAGAACAAGTGTCCCCTGAAGAACTAAGCTTTCTCAGGGGTCAACAATCTATAATACAGAAGCTTGTTGAATTACAAAACAACGATTTTAACACAGAGGAATAAAATATGGGTGGATTATTAGGTGGGAGCAGAAGTCCTGCACCACTCCCTACTCCTGCACGTCCTGTCACAGCTGTGGCTAAAACTCCAGACATAGAGTTAGACGATACAGATTTAGAGAGTACAACATTAAAGAAAAAGAAGACAGGCAAGAAAGCTTTAAGAGCAGACTTAAATATGACTGACTCAACTCAAACAGGTAGCACAGGTTCAGGTCTACAAATACCAAAGGGATAATATCATGGGAGCTTTAGTACTTGCAAAAGATACAGGTGAAATGAAGAAGCTTACAGGTAGAGATTCTAAAGAGGTAGACCAGAATACTACTATGCCCTTTGATGATAAAGAACCTGAACCAACTGAGGCTGTCTCAGACAGTAAATATAAAAAGAAAAAAGTTCAACTAATGCCCTTTATAGAAGGGGGTATACCTAAGGATTAAGATATGGAAATGGAAACAGGAAGTGTGGCTAAACGTTATAGTCAGCTTGAGAGTGAACGAGATACGTTCCTTGAGAGAGGACGTGAAGCTGCTAAACTAACTATACCTACTCTTTTACCAGAGGAAGGACATAGTAGTTCATCTATATATCCTACACCTTATCAAGGTATTGGAGCAAGAGGTGTAAATAACTTAGCATCTAAATTACTACTTGCTTTATTACCACCTAACAGTCCTTTCTTTCGTTTAACTATTGATGACTTTGATTTACAAGCTATAGCTGGTGACAACAGAGGTCAAGTTGAAGAAGGACTAGCACGTATTGAACGTGCAGCTATGGCAGAAATAGAGTCTAAAGCTATTAGAGTACCAGCTTTTGAAGCCCTTAAACTCCTTATAGTAACAGGTAACTCACTAGTGTACATGCCTAAAGAAGGTGGTATGAAGGTGTACAGACCTGACCGTTATGTTACTAAACGTGATACAATGGGTAACCTACTTGAGGTTATTACTAAGGAAAGTCTTAATGTCTTAAACTTACCTGAGTCAGTAAAGGTATTATTACCTGAGTCAGACTCACCTGTAAAGAACTATGACTTGTATACTAAGGTATGTCTAGTTGATAAAGGGTGGGAAGTATACCAAGAGGTAGCAGGTATAGAAGTACCTAACTCACGAGGCATGTTTAAGAAAGACCAAAACCCTTATATACCATTACGGTTCATACGCATTGATGGTGAGGATTATGGTAGAGGTTTTATAGAAGAATACTTAGGTGACCTACGTAGTTTAGAAGCTTTAACTCAGTCTATCGTACAAGGTTCAGCTGCTTCTTCTAAGGTATTATTTCTTGTACGTCCCAATGGTACAACAAAGTCTAGTAGTCTAGCTAAAGCTCCTAATGGTGCTTTCATAGCAGGTGATGTTAATGATGTTTCAACATTACAAGTACAAAAAGCTAGTGACTTTCGTGTAGCATTAGAAACTATGAGAATGATTAACGATAGATTAAGTGCAGCCTTCTTGTTAAACACTAGTGTACAAAGACAAGCAGAACGTGTTACAGCAGAAGAGATACGTTTCATGGCACAAGAACTAGAGACTTCTTTAGGTGGTGTATACTCTATACTATCACAAGAGTTTCAGTTACCCTTAATAAACTTACTACTTGATTCATTAACGAAGCAAGGCAAAATGCCACGTATGCCTAAGGATAGCATCAAACCTACAGTAGTTACAGGTATTGAAGCACTAGGACGTGGACAAGACTTAAACAAATTAGCTACATTCCTGCAATATCTACAGCCATTAGGTCAAGAGATTATTGCTAGTGAGATGAATGTAAATGATTATATAGACAGACTAGCAGCATCATTAGGAATTGATACTTCTGGCTTAATTAAATCTGAACAGCAGAAGATGCAAGAACAGATGATGATGCAACAACAACAACAAGCAATGTTAGAACAACAAACAGTAGCAGGTATGGCACAAGGTGCTGCACCTAATTTAGCAAAGGCTGCTGTAGAAGAAGGATAATAATATATGGCAGATTCAATTAATACTTTTCAACCAGAAGCTCCAGAGTCTGAAGAGCATCAACAAGCTATGCTTGACAGAGAAAGAGTAGGAGAGGTAGATGAACGTCCTGAATGGCTACCTGAAAAGTTTAAAAGTCCAGAAGATATGGCTAAAGCTTACGCATCTTTAGAATCAAAGCTTGGTCAGCCTAAAGAAACTACAGAGGAAACAGACGTATCCCCTACTGAAAGTCCATCTGAAGTTGCAGACCTATTAGATAGTAAGGGTCTAGATTTTTCAGCATTTCAAAACGAGTATGCTGATACTGGTACACTATCAGAGGAAGCTTATCAAGCTTTACAAGAAGCAGGTTTCTCTCAACCTCTGGTAGATTCTTGGATAGCAGGACAAGATGCTCTTGCTGAATCCACTAAACAAGGTGTATTCTCATTAACAGGTGGGGAAGAACAGTATGCTGGTATGATAAACTGGGCTTCTGAAAACTTACCTGAACATGAGATAGATGCCTTTAACGCAACAATGAATACGCAAGATAAAAATATGATTGAGCTTGCTGTTCAAGGGATGTTTGCACGTTATCGTTCTGAAGCAGAACCAAACCTTATACAAGGTACTAATAGTTCTGGAGCTTCAGGTGGGAAATTTGAAAGTACAGCACAAATGACTGCTGCAATGGCAGACCCTAGATACGCAAATGACCCTGCCTACAGACAAGAGGTAGCTAATAAGTTAGCAAGGTCAAGTCTGTTCTAATATTGTTGTTCAGGTTGGGGGAGTATTCCCCCTTCCTTTTAAGTACACGATTAACTTGGTGTATTTAAAAGGAACTGATATCATTCCTACACACTAAGCTAAAGACAAACGATTACCCCTGACCCCTTGCGAGGGACAATCTTGGAGAAAGGATGTAGAAATGCTGAGTGTAATTTCAACTCAACTTAACTACTAAGAGGTAATTAAAAAATGGCACAAGCTGCTTCAAACCCTGCTTACACCGTAAGCTTTCAGGGTCAAACTAATAATACAGGTGACGTTAGAGACCTGTTCCTCAAGCTATATGCTGGGGAAGTCCTAACTGCATTTGAAGAAAAGAAAGTCCTAATGGACAAAGTGAGAACTCGTACAATTAGTAAGGGTAAATCTGCATCATTTCCTATGACAGGTAGAGCATCAGCTGAATACCTAACCCCTGGGAATGAGATTACAGGTGGTAACATCAGAGCTAGTGAGAGAATTGTAACTATTGATGACTTGCTCATCTCTAGTCAGTTCATTGCTAACATTGATGAGGCTATGAATCATTACGATGTAAGAAGCATCTACTCTAAAGAAGCTGGTATTGCATTGGCTAATGAAGCTGATAGAAACGTTGCAAGAATGTTAACCAAAGCTGCATTATCAACTAATGCAACTAGAGCAGCAGGTCTTGTTCAAGGATATAAAGACTTTGCTGAAGAAGACTTTACTGATAACGTAACTATTGGTACTGCTACTGCAGATTCTATAGACCCTGCTAAACTAGCTAAAGCTATCTTTGATGCAAAGAAAGAGTTTGATATCAAGAACGTTGACCATAGCAGTGCTGTGGTAGCTCTTGCTCCAGACCAGTACTACGCATTACTAGATGTTTCAGACGGTTCAAAGCTAACTTATATGAATAAAGACTTTGGTGGTAACGGTAATCTTGCAGGAGCTACTGTTCCTATGATTGCTGGAATGCCTGTCATTATGTCTAACCATGCAAAGGTTGCTAACTTATATCAGAACTTCACTACAGGTGATGCTGATGAAGGTAAGACTTCTGACAATGCTCCACTAGCTAACACTGCTGGTTCAGGTAGAACTACTCACTATGACTTACCAACTGCTGCTGTAGATGGTGCAGACATGGTGGCTATTGCTTCTAAAATGAGAGGCTTTATCTTTACACCTGAAGCTGTAGCTACTGTTAAGCTACTAGACTTAGGTATGGAATCAGAGTACCAAATCAATAGACAAGGTACACTAATGGTAGCCAAGTATGCAATGGGACACAACGTATTACGTCCTGCTGCTTGTATTGGATTACTTGAAGTTTAATTATAAT
>Ga0222719_10001684_pt1 | contig 21046 bp, 30 predicted proteins | sample C33_34DmetaG_FD_165039 | JGI IMG/M metagenome (GOLD analysis project Ga0222719, IMG submission 165039) | Estuarine water microbial communities from San Francisco Bay, California, United States - C33_34D | ecosystem: Environmental > Aquatic > Marine > Unclassified | place: USA: California... | reverse complement strand
TAAAGAAAGTACCACTCTGCGTATTGCTCAAGCTAAAGAAGTCTAACACGCTTAATTCAAATGCAGAACCTTCAGCCAACCTCGTTTGACTTACACCATATGTAGGTATATACGATGTTGGGTAGGAGCCTTCTTCAAGTTGTGCGCCCCAAATTTCTGCATCTATCGTAGCGGAAATTAACTCAATTTGAATGTTTGTAAATGATGCGTTGAAAGAGTAGTCGTATCTTGTCCATTCTGAATTTAGAGATATATTTAAATAATAACTACCCGTATTTTCTCTTAATATTATAATTCCGCTACCCTTCGCATAAATTGAATAAGTATAATTAGCAGAAGCGCCAGTTATCCCTAAATAAATTCTATCTCCCGATACACCTTCAAGTCTTGTACTATTTTGAATGCCTTCGGGACTTGTTCCGTAATTAGTTGTAATTGTTGGGCTTCCTATTTTATTCCAGCCGCCAATATACTCCGACTGCAATACAAGATTAGTCCTACTCGGCTCTAACAACAAAGCAGGACACGAACCATTAGAATAGTCAAGGCGAGGCATATCCTCCAAGATACCACCTGCTACAGGAGCAGTAGTAGTCTCTATATATGGGTAGGCTACAAGACCTTGATTGAGCATTGCATCTTGGATGTAGACATTATCTCCTATAGCTGCACTGAATGAATTAATACTGCTTCTTGCTCCAATAATTACTGCATCTGCATTTCCATTTAACACAATAGAACATCTATACCATCCATTGGATATTAATTCTATTTTGCTATCAATGGCGTTTCCAAAAATTTGTCCTGTTGTTCCTGCACCTATTAATTCAAAACCACCAAATCCAGCACTTGAATAAAAGCCTAAAAAATTAGTTGTACCTGCTTTTGCATAAACACTTAATGTGGTTACGCCTGTTGTACCTATTACTTGTCTTACTCCATTGAAGTTACTTGTATTAGTACATTCTATCAACCAAGCATCAGTCGTTCCGTCGTATCCTTCTTGACCAGAAGTAGGTATACCAAGTAAATAATTTGTCCAAGTCGTATCAAACGAATTACTCTGCTTCAACAGATTCTCATACCCCTTCTCTATATAGCCATCCGCATTAACACGAGTAGCACTTATATCACTACCTCTACTGAAGGTAAAGTCTCCTGTTCCATCCGTAGGCTTCAAACTCCCTAATGTACCATCCTCGTAGCCACTCGGTATCATTACCAAACTCGCTGACTCTAATGCATTCGCCATATCTAACTAATTTCTATCGCTACCAATTCATTCAACGCTGCGTAAGTACAAGCCTCCGCCTCAAACACATCCATCCTGCCCTGTAAAGTATATACATACTCCGATGTCTCTACTATCTTACTAACTGTATCCTCAATAATTACCCCCTCGTTAGGGTCTGCCAAGTAAGCGGCAAGGGTCAAAGTACCATCCGCAAGAGTTGATACATCTACAGGCACATTAACATCTGTGTCATTACCCATATCGTAGTTGCCTACAACCTCACCTCCTTGACCATCTGTAATGGTATAGTAGACATAAGCAAACGCTTGACCGTTCCCTACATTAAAACTCGCAGTTAAGTAGTTCTGGAAGTCAAGCACATCTTGATTCCAAGAGATGGTATATCCTGTAGGTGGGTCTGTGTCTATCAACAACCCTATACCCTGCGCTCTTACAGAGCCGTCACAACAGTCTATAGAATAGGTTGAGGTCTCCCAACACAAACAACCTCTTCTCCCTCCCTTTGGAGATGTTCTACTCGGTATATAGTTCTTCTTCATCTGGTGGGTTACAATATGTTGAGTTAGGGTATAGGATACAATAGGCAGTAGCGTATTCATCTCTTGAACTTGAACTACCAAAGGAGTGAATACCCATAGGAGTAGGCCAGACTAAATACTGCTGCCACTCTTGGTTAGGTACTTTCTTCCAATGTACATCTACGGCATACTTCTCACTTACAATAGCAGGAGATGCTTCATTACCTTCCTCATCATAGGTAGCAGGAGTTGTAACGAGGTATCCTAACTTTACTACGGATTGTGTAAGGTTTCCTTCTTCATCTCTTAAAAGGTCTATTGCAGCATCTGCTGCTGCCTCATCTACAAATTCGTACTTCCTAATCATAGTTCAGTATCTGGAAACCATTCAGCCCCCAATGTTTCTTCTATTGTTAACTCCGCTTCGTAGTTGTCGTGCTTTACAATCGCAAAATCTACTCCGTTGGGGTGTGCTATCGGTGTAGCCCAATCCGTAGTATATACACCATCATAACCCTCGCCTACTTTTACTTGCTCATTATATGCGGTGCATTCCGCTTGTGTGCCTATGTAATACATTAGAATCCGTAGTGTGTTATTATGTTATTCTCAACGCCTTCCCTATCAATGGTCTGATTAGGGTATATAATAACTTCTTTAAGTCTTGATTTATTATAGGAACCAATAGGCGAACCACTTGCAAAAAATGAATTTTTAGAATTTTTTTCTATATAAGCACTAATAGCGGAAAAATTTGTTGTCGCTGCATACATATCTCCCCAAGTAGCACCAATTAAAGAACTATTTTGATACCTATTTCCTTCAATAAAATTAGCCGCGCTAATTGTGGTGGAACCACTTTGCGCTACCGCAGCAAAACCATCGCTGGAATTTGATGCATTTACAACGGGAATAAAAATTGCACTCCCATAGTTCTGCACTACTCCAAAATAAGTGTACAAAGAATTTGATGTCAATGTCAATGGAGATGATAAAAACACACTGGATGCATTTTGAATATGACCACGATAATCTCCAGCACCACCAAAAAATATTTGAGGCTGGAAAGATGCCTCTGTGCGAGTCATATCATTCCCATTCCCGCTTTGGTCGTACCAAGTCGTAACGAACCCATCTGTACCGCTACAGAAACTTTCAAGGGTTGTTGTATCTAACTCATTATCTACGAATCCGATTGATTGCGTTGTGTTATCACTTGCCCTACGAACTACGATTGCATCGCCACTATAGCTTCCAGATAATTGTCTCAAGGAATATGCAGCAGCAGCACCTGAATAAGTATCCAAGAGACCTGTGAATCCACCTCCTGCTAAATCAGCATATGACTTACCCCAAGAAATGTTATTATCAGTAACCCCACTACCCCAAGCAGTAGACTCATATATCTTTCCCCAATTTATGTTGTTGCTCATTTCTTCTCTAATTTTTTTACGAGCTTCTCAAGCCTCTTTAAGTTAACCGCCTTTGGTTCGTAGCGTTTCTTACAAATTCCAACCTGCGAAGACCGAGTCTTTGTCTGGGTACATATCTTCATTCGTTGATGCATTATATTCGGGATAGTTTGCGTTGTTGAAAGACATAAAGTCAATAAACCTACGAGTGTAGTGTTCTGCTATGTCTCTATGCTTATTCGTTAAGAAGTCTACCTCATCCTTCTCCATAGCTATACTGTTCTCTGCCGTGTGCTTGTAAGCACCTCCATTACCTATCGTATAGGCTGCGTGAGGTAAATACTCTACCATAGCCCAATGAATCAACATAGGCTGCACATAATCGTCTAACAAAGTAGCGTAGTTTACAGGTAACGAGTCTGCAATAATGTCATTACGCAACTTATCGTACAACTTTGTACCAAGATAGTTTTGGATGTGAATCTCCTGTGCAATCTCTATGAATTGCAAGAACTTATCGCTATCTACATTTCCAGAGATTACGCTATTGCGTACTAAATCGTCTCTCTTTATGAATAATACCTTTGCCATTATTTTCCGTAATTAGGGTGATGCCCTTGTCTCGGTAGGTCTATTGGAGCTATTGCCACCTCTTTAGGGTTCTTTGGCATCTTAAATCCTTCTCTTACCGCTTGGTTTACATTTACAAACTTTGTCCCTTGTAGAGCGTTACCACCCCATTCAGTTCCGTCTTTCTTTAATCGTTTCTTGTAGATTCTACGCTCCCATCTATGGTAGCAGTTTACACCGCCCTTGTACTTAAATAGAGAGTAGTTTCTACCCTTGTGTCCAAAAGATTTGTTCACACCTCTTGCACTCATCTGCCCAATGTCTTCCTTGCGGTATAACATCTTTTTAGACATCATAGTCTTGCAGAAGGTTCTGCTTTGACCCATAGGTGTCTTTGAAGTGCCTTTAGAGTACTTGTAACGCACTTTATAGCGTTCCGTGTCTTGTGTACTATCTTGCGTAGCAGAGAGGCTTACAAGCCCGTTTAAATAGCCCTCAACATCAAAGTCTTCGGGTTCTTCATCTCCTACTTCTTCAGCATCTACGAGTTCCCACTCATCGGAAGGCTCTTCCTCCCCCAAGTCAGCCAATGCATCTAACATCTCGTGGGCTAACTCGTCATCAAGAAAAGGGCGGCTATCGTCCCCCAACTCTACCTTGCTTAATTCTTCTTTTTCCTCTTCTACTATATCACCTTGCAACTCCAAAGGTTGTAGGGTCTTAAAGAACACATTGAGTGAAGCACCATTGACTGCCATAATATCGTCAATAGCATCCAATATCAACTCTTGGATAGGGCGTACAACTGTGTTGTGGAATAAGAGACTTGCCGTCTTCAACTCGTCAGCATTGTTACCTAATCCAGTATTATCCTTAATACCCATCAACATAGGTGAGGTAACTCTATGGGCTACCATCAACTTACGCATACTCTCGTCTGCCAAGAATTGGTACTGCTCACTTGCATCACTTAATTGTACTGGCTCAATACTTGCAGCCATCTCCTTGTTGTCGTTAAACGCCAAGATGAACTTACCAGAGTTAGATGAACCGCTAAACTTCTGTATGATTCGTCTCTCTATCAACTCACGCTCCTCCTCCGTAGGTACTCCATTGTTGAAGTTGATAAGCATTGACGGAGACAATCCGTTCTTAATGTTGTTGATGTGGTAGTTTGCTACCTCCTCTTCCAACTCTGCATAAGGCAATCCACCTTGATAGTCTACAGGTGAGTAGTAGTAGAATCCACTACGATAAGGCTTAATACAATAAATCTCTAACCCTTCACCTTTCTCTCCATATCCAAACGCAGGGATGCGTACAGGCTCAAAGCCCTTCTTGCGAATCTTTGTCCAATCTTTAGAGTAGTAGTATCCTGTAACCTCTCCGTCATCGTTCATCTTCTCAAAGCGCAAGGTCTCAATAGGCATATGCTCTACTTGTACAACCTTCGTCTTATCCTTATTATAGATGACTTGGAATGCCGCTTGACCCATAGCCTTTAAATCAAAGGTCACCTTCCTCATACAAGTACGAGAAAATAGACTCTTCATCATAGCGTACTCATCGGGCTTACGAGAAGCATCAGTAGCATACAGACCCTTGCCATAAATAAGCTCGGTCATACCATTGATAATAGCGTTGTTTGTAGCACTACCATTGTACCTGTCTATAAGGTATTGGAAGTAGTTGTTGTCATCTCCATAAGCTACCCACTCCTTACGGTTGTCTTCAACCACTTGGGGCGTAGTATGTGATGCCAAGTTTACGATGCGTATATTGCTCATCGGTAAATGTATTGATTATCGTTATCGGTGTCCTCGTAATAGGTGAACTCACCATTGTTTACAGAAAACTTCTCAAGATTTGTTTGGTCAGTACAATATACCTTACCTCTATATATCTCGTTAGTACCTGTGATTCTTATCGTGTAGTATTTACCCTCTGTAAATATATATGAGGGTGTGATGTGCAAGTAGTTCGCCTCTTGCGTAGCCGTTAAAGACTCTGTAGTAGAGACATTGGTCTCTTCATCTGTAATCTTAATAGACACACTTGTCTCAATAGCTCTGGGAACAAAGTATATCTTTCTATCCGTTGTGGTTACTATATGCATAATAAGTTAACCATCAATAGGTATAAGTGTTATAAAAAAAGAAAGGGCAACCCCAAAGAGCCGCCCTAACCAAACCAAAACACCTATGTCAAGTGCTGTTGCTAATATACTACTTTATTACGAGAGTACAATAGTATCTGTAGCTGAAGTCATCCCTGCAAATGGGTTGCCATCAGTTGCTCCTGCAATGAAGTTAGCAGCAGTACGCTCCATAGCATTGAAGGTAAGAGTGTAACCACTCATATCTCCCATAGCTGCTCCAGAGGCAATAGTACCACCCGTTACATCTGCTCCGTTCTCACGACCTACCAAGTAAGCATTGCCGTTATAGTCCTCTACAACAATGTGAGGTCTGCCGTAAGCCAATAACTTCAACTCGTTGTTATCCTCCTTACTCAATTGAGGTAAAGAAAGGCTAACCGCTTGGTCAAAGAATACTGTTCCGTTCTCACGAGAAGCGTTAATAGTTTGCTCTACTGAAGATGTGCCTTTCAACTCATACTTGTAAGCAGAGAATGTTCCTGTCATATCAGTAACCTCATCGGAGGTTAAAGAAATCGTACCTAAATCACCGAAGTCTACAAAGTAAACGGCTTTAATACCACCTACAGACTCACGGCAAGGGAGCGCACGACCTTTTGTTAAATCACAAGCCATAATTTTCTTTTATTTTTTTTATTAAAAAAGGGCAGACAAGCATATGCCTACCTGCCCCTTCAATTATTAACTAAACTACTTCTTATGTGTAGTATACGATGTCAGCACCGATTCCGTATTGTACTGCAGAAGTAAAGCGCATTACAACACGAACATTTTGTGAACCATCAAGGTCAGCCATATCAATTAGCTTCACCTCGTTGTGGTCAGCCAACAAACCTGTACCGAAGAACAAGTTGCTCTTTTGAGCAGCTACCATATCGTTGTCTGCCATACCAGAACATACGAACAACTTAACACCATCAAATGCAAGGTCACCACCATTGAACCAAGTAGTACCAGCGTTGTTCACACCATTAGCACCAAGACCAGAAGCACCGAAGCCACCTAATGCACGAACATAAGCACGAGCGATAGATTGAGATACATAGATATATAGGTCTTCTTTTCCGTATACTGAAGTAGGGATAGCATCAACTACCTTACCCAACTCGTCAATTACATTAGCAGCAGTAACTGTAGTACCTACTACATCAATAACTGTTGCATCAGCAGCCAACAAAGTAGCAAAGCCGTCAAACTCACCTGCGTTAGCAGTTACACCCGTCCAGATAGTCTCTTCAGTCTTCTGTGCTACTTTAGCAGCGATGTGACCGATTAAGAAATCAGCGAATGAAGGAGGAAGGCTATCAAAAGCCGAGTAACCCATTTGGATTGCTTCCCAATCGTTGTGGAAATCTTTCTTACATAACTCAAGGTTCACTTGGAACTCTTCTGGTTGTAGGATACGCTCTGCAAGAGTAACTGTGCTTTGGTCAGCGAAGTCACACGCAGCGTCTTTTACCAATGCGTTAGTAGAAAGAGTTTTCATTACCTCTTTGTACTTAACATTTGGTTTTACAGTAATACCGCCACCTTCAATAGTGTCGGCTGATAACAATGCAGCAGAGATGTATTTTCCTGCAAACTCTCCAGCATATGTAGTTGTGATTGATGTAGCCATCTTTCTATTTATTTAATTATTGATTGTTGTTATTGTTTATAAAAAATTACTACGGAATCTGTTCGCAGTTTTGCGGATTTTAGCAATTTCATTTTTTGCGTTAGTGATGACTTGAGGTGTACCATCTATACCTAAATCTTTAGCCTTTGATTCGTAATCACTAATCATAGAATCAATAGGTTTGATTCCAGACTCAATAGAATCAATTTTTTTAACCATTCTGCTTCTTGCTGAAATAATATCTCTTGAGTCATCACCTAAATCTTCCGCTAATTTCATTAGCGATTGAATATCAGACTTTATGTCATCTAAAAGACTTAACTCAACCTTTTTCTCTTCGCTCAACTCAACCTCTTGAGATACCGCTTGTGCTTTGGCTGATAGTTCAGCCCAAATAGATTCTACTTTCTTCATTATCCTAATTTGTCAAAGATTCTTGATAGGGTGTCTTTTCTTGCTCCTTTAGAGAACTTCTGTAGTTCAGCAGTCTTCGTGTCTGGAGAGTGCTTAATAGGCTTTGCAGCAGGTTCGTCAGCAGATAAGTCTACTTCCTCTTCCTTAACCTCTTCAGCCATCTCTTCTTCTTTAGGAGACATCATTGCTTTGATTTCTTCAATCATAGCCTTCATCTCTTCAACCGCAGCAGATAACTCTTCTTTAGTAGCGTAAGACATTTCCTCTGTCTCTTCAGCTTGTTCTACTTCCTCAACTACTTCTTCAGTTTCTGGTGCTTCTTCTTGAGCAGGTGCTTCTTCTTCTGCCTCACGCATCTCTGCAATGATACCTTCTTCTGCTACCACAAGGATGCGACCATCTTCCAAAGTGTACTCACCGATAGGCATTGCAATCTTCTCGTCTTCTTCAGTTACGATGAATACCTCTTGGTTAGCTTCAAATGCTTCGGCTTCAATAGTAGTGCCGTTCTCCAATTTCATAGACTCTAACTTAATCTCGTCTTGGAGGTTAAGCAGTTCCATAATCTTACCTAATGTTTCTTGTGATTTCATATCTTGATTAAATTTCTACTTTATCAATAGCACCCATAAGTCTTTTTGCTTTTTGCATATCATCCTTACCAATCCTAATGGCTCTTTCTAAATCCTTAATAACATCATCAGCACCTAATTCTTTAGCCTTGCGGATACCATCTTCTGCCATCTCAATACCTAACTCGGTTTTTGATATAGACATTTTAAGTTCATTGTATAGCTTTTCAAGAGCGTTTCCTGCTGCTTCGTAGTTAGAAGACCAAGAACGAGTAGCGTAATTAAGTTGCTCTATAACATCTTTAACAATTTGCGCTCTCAACTCCACCTTCTCGGTAGAGAGCTTTGCGAATACCGCCTTTTCAGTTTTGCCTTGTTTCATAATATGTTAATTGTTTAAGTGTGTTTCTGTTAGATTTTGTCTAATGACTTCAGTTTGCTCTCTGCCCATCTCTTGGCACTCTTGCCACCCCATAGTAGATAGCTAATATATCCGCAAGAGCTTGTGTCACCTTCTTCATAGTATTCCTCTGCTCTACTCAAGTAGCTATACATACGCTTAATAGTCTCTACGCTTATAGCCTCGCCTTTCGCTAACTGCTGCGCTCTTACCTTACCTACTTGTGTAGCACACTTGTTGTTAACCTTCTCGTTTAATTCTATACCCCTTTTAGCGTTGTTGCGTACCGAAGTGGGGTAGTCATTGTAAGACTCAAGTTCAGTACGCTTACCCTTTTTTGTGCGGAGGTCTTTCTTAATGATTGCCTTGATAGCATTTAGTTGCTCCTCTGCTTTCTCCTCCTCTGGGTCTTGTTTAGATGCCTCTACCTTGTCAACGAAGTAACCCTCAATAGAGAAGCCCTTAACCTTACCAGACTTCACATATCCTTCCCACAACTCATCGTTGAGTATCTTCATACTCACCATCCAAGTGCCTACAGGTAATTCCATACCATACATACGGCTCTTGTCTTGCTCACCTTCAATAATCCAACTCTCTACAACACTCGTGCCTTGAACATCCATCTGGTGTTCTAATGTGGCTTTGTTTTGGTTGCCGTTGATGAAGAACAACTCACTTGCCTTTCTAACCGTGTCCTGCGAGAAGTAGATGTAGTATTCATCTTCACCGCTTCTACGATAGATAGGTTTGTTAGGGATAAGTGCTGCACCCATTAAGATGCGCTTCTCCTTGTCAATGGTTTTTAACTCAATCTTTGGTTGCTCATCTTTTAGAGCTACGAAGTCCTCCTCAATAGCAGGGCTTTCCACAACGCTGATGGCTTGGATACCTGCTTGTAGGCTTTCTTCGTCTAATAGTAGTTCTACGATTCTCATTATGGGAATGATACTTGGTTAATTCTATTTCTATCTAATTCTTGTTGTGAGGTAACATCACTACCTACTACATATGCCTTTACAGGATTTCTCTGCAAGGATTCTAATATAGCGTTTTGACCCGATGCACCAACTATATTGAATTGGGGAGCAGTAGATGCTGAAGTACCACCTTGAGGTATGCTTGTATCTACATCGCCACCTCCGTTAAATTGTTGCCTTGAAATAGTAGCAATCTGTGCTAAACCTGTTGCACCTACAAGGGCTGCATTAGCAAATCTAAATGATTGTGTAGGCGTAGGGTCAGTAGTCTCTGCCAGAGCTTTAGAAATACCTTGAGCAGTACTTATAACCGCATTGGCTATACCTGCTGCCTTGTTGACCATAAAGGCTCTCTTTTGAGCCTTCTCATTGTCTCCTGCAAATGCTTGGATAAGACCGTTAAGTGCGCCTATGGCATCTGTAGCCATTTGTACTTTTGAGTCTTGTACTTGTCTCTCAAGGTCGGTACGCTTACGAGCCTCCTCACCCTCTTGAGCAGTACGCTCTGCATTCAAGACATTGATTTCACTAACCATATCTTGGTAGGCTTGAGTACCTTCCTTGTATTGAGACTTCTGTAATTCTAACGAGGCAAGTCTACTCTCGTACAACTGCTTGTTTAACTCCTCCTCAAGAGTTAGTTGCTTTTGTAAGTTAAGTTCTGCTTCAATAGCAGCCTCTGCTTCTATCTCTGCAACCTCTTGTGCGTTCTCTGCTTTGCTGATTTCAAGGTCTACTAATTCTCTTTGTAGAGCCATCTCATTCATCAACTGCTCACTACGGAATCCTGCTACCTGTGCTTGAACTCCTACAAGCTCATTCTGTGCGGCTATGTATTCCTTCTGGAACTCAATGTTGTTTTCGTCAAGACTTAACTGTCGTGCTTTAGCATCTAATATGCGTTGAGCATTCTCAAGCATTGCATTCTCTTGCTCCTCTAATACTCCCTTGAGTTCATTGTTAGCCTTGATACGCTCCTCAATAGTAAAGCGTTCATCGTCTCTTACTTGTCTTAATTTCTCTGCTTGTAAGTCGTACTTCTCAATCAAGCCTTGCGCTAACACTTCTGCAATCTCTGCTTGTTTGTTAGTCTCGGTCATTGCAGCACCTTGCTTAACTGTCTCTACCACATAGTTAGAGATAGCCTTCGCAGCCTTTGTAGTACCCTCTGCAATCTTTTTAGCAGAGTCATCTACACCTGTAAGCACATCTACCATCTCTGTACCTGCTGCCTTAACACTATCTAAAGCACCCTTAAAGTCTCCAGTAAAGAACTTTGCCATAGCATCTCCTACAAAGCCTAATACCTCAAGCATTGATTGGAAGCGTTCTATTATGTTGTTCTTAATACCCTCGCCTAAAGCCTTAATACTCTCTACAGGATTCTCAAAGATTTGAGTAAAGAAATCGGTTATGCCTCCTATGTTGGCACTAATGAATTTAGAGAAATCACTAAAGGCTACTTGTAGAGTATTAAAGGTGGTATTAAAGAAGTCAACTGTCTTCTGGTTGTTGTCAAACAACTCTTTAAGTATACCCATCGCTTGAAGCAATAGTCCAATACCTGCTGCTTTGATAGCAACACCTAAACCCTTGAAGCCTGTACCAAGTCCCTTGATACCCTTTTGGCTATCTTCAGCACTCTTACCAATGTCTTTAGTAGTATCGGCAATGTCGTTAATACTCTCGGCAGTCTTGTCTGCTTGAGTTTGGGAAGCCTTTAATGCATCAATGAGTTCGTCTAACTTCTTCTCAAGACCAGAAAGGTCTGCACCGATTACTATGTTCTTCTCTATTGCCATTTGCCTAATGCTTCTTTAAGAGTACGAGGGTATTGGTACTTGCCTTTGGCAGTCCTAACATCCTCACTCTTATCTTTAGTCTCCTTTAGAGCCTTTATAAGATAACCTAACTTACTATACATCGTTGAGAAGTTCCATTTGTGTCTCACCTGTAGATAGGTTTAACTTCATTTGGTTGATAATGTAGTTTCTTTCACCTATTGTCAACTTGTCGTTAATCTTCAATGCTAACATCAAGCCTAAAGGCAACTGCCCACTATATTGGAACACTCGTCTCTTTCTATCGTACAAGTCTGTGATGTAATCCTTCCAATAGGTGTTGTACAATCCTGTAGCAAACCCTTGCAGTAAATAAGGGTCTACCTCTGTACCGAAGTTTAAGGTCTTCGTTACTGTTGCTGAATCGTCACTATTTACATTACTCACCAAGTGAAAGTCAGTCTTTCTATTTTCCGTAGCATTCATATCTATGTAGGCAAATTCCGAAGTGCCTCGTATCTGTCCTGCTAAATAGAAGATAAGTGGTGAGCCTATATACGGCTCAAGTTCTCTGGTGATACTCTTGCCTACACCTATCGTTGTTAATGCACCTCCGTTTTGGTCACTCAATCTTTCAAAGAGCATATGGTCAAAGCCAACCTCAACCTCAAACTCCTCGCCATCAAATGCGAAGTCGGCTCGTAAATCGCCATAGCCAATGTCATTCTGCAATCTATACTGCTCACCTAATATCGCTCCCGTTTCATTGTAGCCAAAATTGATTCTACGATAGAGCGATGGCTTACCGATAGTAATCTCTTCCGTATCAATGTACTCCGTAACTTCTCTTGTACTTCCTTCTGCATACCAATCGTCTAAAGGTTCAATGTCGTATTTGCCGTTTCCTACAGGAACTATAACCAAGTTGAAAGCCCTTACAAGGCTTCCTATGAAATCACTTATCTTCTGCTCTGGCATTTGGTCGGATATAGTTACTATACCTGCCGTAGTCATAGCTAACGGAGTAGCAGTAGCAGCTAATATAGTTGTCCCTGCTGCATCGGCATACCAATTAGCTACCATCCCTACGGTGACGGCAGAATTATCACCCGATGGTGCTAACCTCATATCTACATAATCTCCTACTGAAAGGGATGGTAAAAAAACAAAGACATTAGTTGCACTACCCGAATGTTCTTTGTAAGAGAATAGTTCGTCATTAATAAATACATCTACTCTATAATTGGTAGAGGCAGTTGCAGAAGGACTGTAAGATATTAGTGCAGGGTTTGATGAAGATGTCACATCAAATCTATGTAGCGTATTGTTCCAATCCGTACCCCCTCCATCTACCAATGGTATTAATTCTCCACCTACAGATAATGGTTGGTCTTTGAACATATATCCTGCTCTCCTATGACACCACATAAATAGCTTACCAAAGTCAGCAGAGTCAAAGAAGTCACTTTGGAACTCTATTCCGTACTTCGTCTCTATCGCATCTATAATCTTCTGCAACTTAATTGCAGGTTTTAAGTCGTAGTAGAATACTCCGTGTTCGTTATGTCCACTATGGTATGATATGTTGTTAGGCTCGTGGGAGGTAGGGCCACCTCCCGAATCGTAATGCCAATTCGCTACAGGTGAGATAAGGGGGTAGATAATAGAACTGCTTGTACCACTTACATATCCATTAAGACCTGTTACAATGTTCGTGTCGTTGTAGGTGTGGTCATATGCTGATAAGTCAAGGTCATTAAGAGTATCCTCACCAAAGGTATCCTTCAAAGAAGTGACATTACTATAGAACCCTACACTATACGCATAAGGCTCTCCTTTCTTTATCTGCACACCCTCCAACTCTAATACACCTGCTCTAAACAAGTTGTTGTTCACCTCTATGAACGCATTTGTACGAAGGTTAGATATGTACCCACCATCAATATCTACATTGTAGTAGTGCTTAAATATCTTGTTATTTACTTTAGAGGCAGGAATAGTAAAGCTATTAGTAAAGTCACCAAAGACTTTAGAGATGTCCTTAATGTTCTGTACACTCAAGTTTATCTCTATGCTCTCGTCTGGAAAGAGGTCAGCTCTTTGACCATCTATATACAAGTCTACTCTATACATACCTTGTGTCAAATGCTTCTTCTACTTCTATTGTGTAGTTGATGGTCTTGTCATTAACAGACTTCTGTAAGTTTGCGGAGTTACTGACTACACTTATAGGGCTTCCGTTTAGTAATACACGCTCACTCATCATTAAGTCCTTAATAGCTTCTCTATGGTCTTCAGTTACCCAACCTGTGTTTAAGGTAGTTCGTGTCTTACCATTAGTATTGTACTGCTTATACATCTCGTCAGTAGAGTCGTAACTAAACCCACTTGTTGAAGATGTACCTAATGACCTTCTATACTGCTCACTCGTAGTGCTAAAGCTATCTTGACTTGCCTTAAAGAAATGCAAGTAATCCCAAGTACCATAACGATTGATATAGTCAATGGTGTTTATAGTGTATTTAGATTCACATTGCTTAACAATCTTTATAGTGCCTACATCGGTGTTGTCACCATCTAACAACCTCATCTCCCATTCGGTTTGATTGATAGGTCTATTAGAATCAGCACCTGCATATCCACTACTCGTCAACCAAGTGTTTAGCCCTACTTCACCAAAGGGTATTCTTAAAATCCTATCTTCTGGTTGTAAGTCAGCGTGGTATGATACTATATTAAAAGTGAATATATCGCTACCGCCTACTCTATAGACTACTTCCTCAATAGTCTCTGCATTATACTTACCCATAAACAAAGGCATAACCTCATACCCTCCTTCTTGAACATAGACCGTTGAGGTGTTGTTTAAGTATGTTGTAGGGAACTCAAAGTTCGCTCCCTCTGCAAAGGTGTGATATCCATTACTCACAGGGAAGATATCCGAGCTTCCAGTATCGTTAACTGTCTGCGGGGGGTCTGCCTTATTGATGTAGTTCACATCGTAGTCTACTTGTACCCACACAATGTTAGTGTCTTGCTCTCCTATAGGAGCAACTCTATCAGCCGTATCGTATATAGCACCAATCTCCTCACTCACCAAAGGTGCAATGTCAAAGGAGACATCAGTTCCTGCAAATACATCACGGAACAAAGTGTAATCTGGAGAGGCAGGTCTTGAAGACCTTGAGCCATTCCATACATACACCTCTAATGTAATGTCGGTAATAGAACCTGCAAGAGCAGAATACCCTGCGGTAATGTATATGGGGCTTCTTGCCCCTACTAATTGGTCGGGTGTGATTACACTCATCGCTTGGTAAATTTCAAAAATTCATCTACATCCATAGAGATAGCATTGAGTACCTCCTCTGGTAACTTCTCAAACTCTAATCTAAATGGTGCTTGAAAGAACTCGCTCTTGGGAATCCCTCGTTGCTTAATACTTCTTGATATTAGAAAGGCGGCTCTATCAAGGTTCGCCTCTGTCTGCTTCACAAAGCTATTGGTCTTTAGGTCTCTCGCCTTTACCTTCTTTTGTGCCATCCAAGTTCTTATAGAACTCTTTGGGGGTTGCTTACCATCAAAACCAAATCTACTTCCATTAGGCACTTTATACTTCGTACCACTAACCCCCTCATCAATATACTTACCATAGTCCTCCATAGTGAAAGACATAAGTAAGTGTACACCTGTAGTGATTGAGTAGTCTAAACTATCCTTCAACTTTCCAGAGGATACTTGTCTTCGTCTCTTTTTCTTACCATCATTGTAAGTAATAGTACGAGTAGCACCAAGATTCAGCCTCGCTGCCTTGATTACTCTCTCGGCAAACTGCCGTAAGACTCTCTCTGTATTTTGTGTTACTACGGACAAGTGGTAATAGTGTTAGCTATGTCTATAGACAAGGTTAGATTCCAACCTACCAAGAGGTTCTCAAACCTATCCTCAAAAGGCTCACAACTTGGTGTACCATTGAGTTGGTATTTATCCTGCATCAAACTACCTCTCTTCAAGTTGCTCACTAAATCGTTAGCTACCAGAAGTTGAGTGTTTAGAATGTCGTGTCTGTTGTCTACCCCATAGAAGATTTGGTCTTCATCTCTTGGGTCTGCCTTGCTCACATCAGCAACATCCATAAATAGAATGCTCATTGAGTAGGTAACGCCAATGTCGTTAAAGGTCACACTATTTATCATAATATGTGACAAGGGGAATATAGTCTGCTTGTTGAGGTCTACATCAAAGATGTCTCCCTCTGTAACGGTGTTCACCTGCTTATTAGCAATAAGGTGTTCTCGTATCTTTGTGGTAATGTCGTAGAATGAACTCATATTAAGTTAACCACCTCTTTAAGTTAGTGTTTAAGCATCTTTCTTTCTACATCCGATTTCTCCTTATCGTATACCAGTTTAGTAAGACATTGTCTCAAGGGTAGGTTCGTTATAGAATCATATCTTGCAACATCGCCACCTGCTAAATGGTCTACGCTTCCATACCATCCCCACTTCCTTGAAAAGTTGGCGGAGGCTGAAAGGTCGGTGTTGTCTCCACTTCCGAAGAGGTCGGTGTACTCTTCAATAACTTGTTGCTTAAACGATAAAAAAAAAGCGTTGCACCTAATGCAACATCTAAAGGAAAGTCCGAATATCCATCCGTACCATTGTACGGCTCTATCTCGTACAGGTCTCCCTTCTCTTTCGTTACAGGTCTGTACAACACACCAACTGTCTTATGCAACATATCCATATCGGATAGGTAGGTATCTAAATCTATGTACTCACCGAAACTCATCTCCTCCAGATTAGGCACAAAGCCATATTCTCTGCCTCTAAATGACAATCTCCTAACGAGTGGGTGCTTACCACCTACGATAGATAAGATGTGTTGTGAGATGTCTAATATGTCATCTGCCTTCATAGCATAGGCTACCTTGAGAGGTATGTTAGCAAATATCTCTATTGCCTTCAATGTCATAAAGGTTTCATCTCCTTGAACCTTGAGGAACTTTTGGTACTGCTCTATAGTCAGCTCCCTTGCGTTCTCTGGTAGTAGAACCTTTACCTCCTTACCTAACTGCGTATGTGCCATATGTCTTATTCTTCTTTCTGTTGTAGTTGCATAGAGCCAAGCTCATAACCGTGTCATCGTGTAGTCCCGTAGGGTGTCCGTATCTAATGCTTCGTGTCTTTGGGCTATACTCGTATGTAAAGTAGCTTAACTCGCTATATAAGGGACTGAATAAGTCTTTTGATGGTATGTGTACACTCACCTCATTAAAGTCCAATATAAGCCCCTCTATGATTTCGTTCTTGCTTTTGTTCGTAGTGACAAAGGGATGGGTGTTTGCATACTGACTCTTTATCTGCTCAAAGATAGGGTCACCTACACCATTCACCTCAACGAGTAAAGAGGCATTGTACTGCCTCACCTTCTTAACCACCTCTGCAATCATAACACTCCATTGGTTCTTATTGTCCCTATAGATGTCTACAATCCTACCTTTAGAATCCATTAGCGTAAGGACTGTGTAGTCCTCCTGCTTACCTATATCCAATCCTGCGAATACCTTACCTTGTGGTTTAGGGTAAGAAGGGAATGTGCATTGGTCTATGTTAGCGAAGACCTCGCCACCACCATCTATGAACTCTGCTAAATACTCTTGCTTGAAGATAGCATCTGGAACTGTTCTCTTGGCATCGTCTATCTCATCTCTTGAAATGAACGGAGTATCGTATGAACTGCCCTTGTATGATTTGTAGTTAGGGTAGTCATCACTCTGCCCATATTGGAATAACTCGTAGAACCAATTCTTACCTTTAGGTGTAGAGATGAAGAGAACCTTCTTACCTCTTACAAGTAGGGTCGGCTTGATAGCCTCACTCCAAGCATCGTCTTTAATGAACGCTGCCTCATCTATGATGGCATAGTCCAAAGTCATACCCCTTATGTTATCGTATCTTTCTGCACTACGGAAGTAGATGGTACTGCCGTTCTTTAGTTCAAGCTCATTGGTTGAGTAGTTATTGGATTTGACCACACCACTTGCACCGATAGCTGACATCAACTCTTTCTGCACCTTATTCGCTTGTGAGTATACAGGTGATACCCATAGGATTTTACAGGGGCTATTGTTGAAGCCCCAATACAATGCAAGGTTCATACCCATCATAGACTTTCCGAACTGCCGTCCTATAGAAGCTATGTGGTACTTCTCCTTACCCCCTACAATAGATTGTAAGAGTTCTGCTTGAACCTTATGTGGACTAAAGCCCGTTACCGTCATTCGTCTCTTTCATTGATTGGTGTACCGAACTCAAAGGTAATGTTCTTGAATAGGTCTTTACCATCTGCACCAGTAACCTCTTGCCGTGCAAGTTTAGGAATCATATACTCACTTAACTTAAGCATAAGTTCCATAGCTTTCTCTGGGTTCTCTGCTGCTACGAGTGTAAGCCACTCGGTCATATTAGTGAGGTTATCCTCTACTAACTTTTGATAGGCTTCTCTAATCTCGGCAGTAGTCTTATTGGTTTGTCCTTTAGACCTACCACCTACTTTCTTATGTCCTTCTTTAAATGCCATACTATCTAATACTACTTTAGTATGTTAACCTACTCTTCCTTCTTTCGTTTACTCCTTTATGAATGCTACCCAATGTGTTTGCATACGCTTACCCGATTTATGACCAAACAATGGTTTGTGTTCAGTAAGCTCAAGTATATCTTTTATGGGAAATTGTACCTCATTCCATTTAAAGATAAGAGTACCATTTGGTTTTAAAACTCGGAAGCATTCCTTGAATCCTTGTCGTATCATATCTTTCCAATCACCCTCAAGGTTACCATATCTTTTTGTTATCTCACCTAAAGCGTTGCGTTTAATATGAGGTGGGTCAAAGACCACAAGATAAAAAGACTCGTCTGGCTGTTTGATGTCTGTAAAGTCTCCGATGATATCGGGGGATATAGTTAGTGACGAATTACCGCTTGGGTAACTATTGTTGTGTGTCTCGCATCTCTTGTCAAGATACAATGCTCTATCATCGTGCTTGTCAAACCACATACCTCTTGGGCCGCAACAAACATCTAATACTTTTTTACTCATCTCTTTTCTTTTTAGCCTCTTCTCTAAATAGCTTCTTGATTGCTTGGGTGTTGGCTCTACGAGCTTGTCTGTTCTCTCGTGTAGGAGCATCTGGTAGTTCTATGAAGTTTCTTACAAAGGCTTGTTCATCTCTTGAGAGTTGCCCTCGCAGGTGTACCTGCACGAGTAGTTCAAAGAGGTTGTTTAGGTTGTTCCTGTTGATTAGGACATTTGAGCTTTTACTTTCCATTACATTCTAATTAGTCGTAGTCTTCTTTGGTACTTACGGATGAGTAGAGCGTTATTGGTTATCGTGTCTTGCAACTCCGTACTCCATCCGAATCTACTTGCCTGTATGGATAAGTTGACATTGTCTATCATTAACATATCCAAGTATGCTTGGGTAGTTTTTATGTGCCGTCTCTTGCGGAGACTGCTCTTAATCATTCTCAATACCATAATCTTCTTTGTCTCGGTTACACAATGCTATGATGTCTTTCATTTCTCTTTAGTTTTAAAGGTTTCAAAATAAGGGCAAAGAAACATTCCCAGTTTTTTAGTACGCTTTTGGTAAGTTCTTTTGAACTCCTCTTTGGCGTTTTGGGTTTCTATGTAATGATTCAAAGCCTCTTCAAAAGTTCTGCTCTTATCGTATACTTGGTCATCACGCCCTTGCTGATAAAACCATTTTGCTATTTTTATGTAGTTCATTTCTCTTTGGTGTTAAAGAGGGGGTGTTGCCCCCTCCTAATTAAAATTAAACCTCTTGCCCATTAAGTTCCGCAATGCACTTATCTAAGTACTTCTGACTTGCCGCAGGACGCCCACGCTTCAGTTCAGCAAATAGTTCTTGCAATGAATAGTTTGCAGGAGCGTCTAAGGGGTTTACATCAGATGGCTCATCTTCCTCAACTGAATCTGTTGGCACTTCAATAATCTCTACTCCGCATCTATCTGCATTGTCCCATATCATAGAATCATCGCAGTTAAGGATGTTAAGAAGGTGTGCTGCTTCTTCTTGGGTAGTCTCTTTCGTGTTGTAAATAATTAGTGTTCTTTTCATTTTATTTATTATTAAAGATTTCTTCAAAGTATTCTTCAGCAGTCCATCTTGATTCAACTGCTCCGTGTTGTGCATCACTAAAGGCGTTGCAGATGATTTCTTTCTCTTTCTTAAGTAGTTCCTCTGCTAATCGTTTAGCGTTTCTTACGCCTCCACGATACATTGCATCCTCTAATGAGGTTAACTTTGCTTCTAATTCATTGAGTTGCTCAATCAACTCTTGCATTGGTGTTTTCATTTCTCTTTTGTTTTAAAGGTTTCTATTTCTTGTTTAACTTCAGTCCAATACCTATTTGGTATCTCACGATATTCTCTTGCCCATTCACCATTAGTGTATTGTACTTGTTCGGTACTTGGTTCTGCTACTTTTAGTATCTCATCAACTGCAATTTGTGCATACTCTTTAGCCATCTTTTTAGCGGCTTCATTTGAATAGTCATCATCTATTAATTCATAATAGCGTAACCATAAATCTTGTGCTTTCTCTTTTGGTGTCATTTCTCTTTGGTGTTAAAATGTTCTACAATCAACTCAATCGCCATTCCTAAATCTTTAGGCTCTGCCATCTCTAAAGTATCATCACCTCTGCGCCACTTGTTGTGATTCTCAAGTAGTGTTACTGCTTCTTGTAGTGTCATTTTTGTTTGATTTTAATTACATAATTTATGCAGCGTGGTATATGTGAATAGTCGTACTTGTGGTAGGTGATGTATGAGTTGATTATTTCAACATCGTTTTCATTTACCCAATCTATAAACTCACTATGCTTCTTCATTCCATCAGTTCCAGTATAGAAAGATACCTCTCTAATCTCTGATTTGGTGAAGAATCGTTTTAGCCACTTCATTTCTCTTTGGTGTTAAAGGTTAAAAAAAGACCCCATTAACTGCGTGTACTTTGCAGAACCTATGCGCCTTGTTCTTATGGGTAAGGGGTGGGGTCAGTTCTTAATTAATTATTAAAGGTATCGCCAATCTTGTTTGTCTATGTTTTCAAAATACAAATCAACATCCTTTTTGATGTCATCAAGTCTTGATTTAAACTCTTCTGCACCTAACTCATTTAGAAAGTTCCCTTGCTCACCTCTTGACCTAGCTGTTAAATACCTTAAGCCCCAGCGTACTTTATCCATATAATCTTCCATTACTCTTCTGTTTTAATAATTTCTTGTTCATTAAGTTCCGCAATGCACTTATCCAAGTACTTCTGACTTGCAGCAGGA